>Ga0182012_10001082_pt1 | contig 30114 bp, 25 predicted proteins | sample 612S2SmetaG_FD_120486 | JGI IMG/M metagenome (GOLD analysis project Ga0182012, IMG submission 120486) | Permafrost microbial communities from Stordalen Mire, Sweden - 612S2S metaG | ecosystem: Environmental > Terrestrial > Soil > Wetlands > Permafrost | place: Sweden: Stordalen | collected...
ACGACGACGACGACCGTCGACTTCCAGTACGAACCCTCGCCGATCGCGTTAACGATCGCCGACACCCACGACGGCCCCATGTTGCCGCCGGTCGCGGGATGATCGGAGTTCATCAAGTCGGGGATCACCCAGGAGACCGACGGGAGCGAGTGGTTCGCGATGTCGGTCAGCACCGTCGTTTCGGGCGAGACGATCTTCGCCCAGTCGGGCCCGTAGCGCACCGAACGGATCGCGCCGAATTCCGTCCACGCCTGGCCGGCGAGGCCCGAGGCGATCGACGGCGCGTAGTACTTCCACGAGATGCCGCCGCCGTCGAGCACGTCTGCCATCGTTCGGAACTGCGTGAAACATGGGAACGGGCCGTTCTGCGATTCGACGCGCATCGCGTCGATCGTATACGTGCCGGTGCCGGCCGGTGCGTCGCAGCCCCACGGCAGTGCGAACGGCTGGTCGGCCTCCGCCTCTTGCCCGGGAATCAGTTCGGTGTTGCCGCCGATGAGATTGAGGTGCCCGGTGAAGCTCGGACCGAACTCCGTCGGGAACATGTGGTCGGCGAGAACGTACTGGCGCGCCATCGCCCAGTACGGCGCGCTCTCCGCCGCCGGCACGCGCGAGTACGGCAGCAGCGGGTTGCCGCTGGATAGCTGCTCGTTCGCGAACCCATCCATCTTGCCGCCGTCCCAGCTGAGGATGCCGTTCGCCCAACTGTTCGCGACCTGGCCCGGTGCTTCGAGCGGGTGGTTGGTCAGCGGCACGCGGGTCGTACCGTCGTAGCCGTAGTCGGGCGCGTCGGCGCCGGGAAAGCCCGGGAACATGTTGTCGAGGCTGCGGTTCTCCTGCACCACGATGACGACGTGCGCGATCGCCTGAGGCCGCGGCGTCGGTGACGGCGCGACGGGGTTCGGGGAGGAACCGCCGCCGCCACCGCAGCCGGAAAAGACGACGAGGAGTGCGACGAGCGCCGCGCGGGACCGAACGTTCACACATGCCTCCGAGCGGTAAAGCGGCGAGCGCCTTACCTTCGCTCCTGGAGGGAGCGGGGACTGCCGCCGGAAGTCGGACCCCTGCAATGTGGAGATGGGCATGATCGAGCAGTACGCCGGGCCGATTTTGATCGTCACCGGAACGCTAACCGCACTGATCGGGACCGGCTTCCTGATCCCGCGGTTATTGCTCCGTATCGTCCTCGGCCTCGAGACGCCCGACCCGACGACGGTCATGATCGCCCGTCATTGGACGCTCGTCGTCGGGCTGATCGGCGGGCTCTTGATCTACGCCGGCTACCACCCGGAGGTGCGCGTCCCGGTCATGATCGCCGGGGCTGCCGAAAAGCTCGCGCTCGGTGCGCTGGTGATCGCGAGCCCGCTGCGTCGCAGGCTCGTGACGATGCTCGTCGTCTGCGCCGACGCGACCATGGCCGTGCTGTACCTGCTCCTGCTCGCGCGCTAAGGGATCTGCGCGATGTACCCGTTGACGAGGCCGGTGCCGAAGTAGACGCCGACGACCGTATTCTTATAGACCGAGTTGGCGCTCAGCTTGCCGATCACCGTCGGCGTGCCGGCCGTCCAGTTGCGGATCGGCAGGAAGAACCCGCCCGCCGACTTGTTGCGTGCGGACCCGTAGTCGCCGATCACGTTGTAGTTGCCGGCTCCGCCCGCGCCGGTGATGCCCTCGAAGTGGGTGAAAGCCGCGTTCGGGTAGTTGTAGACGAGCGTCTGCGACGTGCCGTAGTTGCGGACGTAGCCGTGGGTGCCGCTGGGGTCAGTGAAGCCTCCGGCGATGGCGACCGTCGTGCCGTCCATCCAGATGCCGTATGCCGTGGTGCTAAAGGCGTTCGGCATGTCGATCTCGGTGAAGGCTGCCGACTGCGAGTCGTAGACGAAGGCATGTCCGGTGGCGGGGTACTTGTTCCAGTCCTCCGACCCCTTACCGGTGACGGCGTCGCAATTGCCCACGAACATGTAGTTCTTCTTGCCATAGATGCTGTGGGCGATCGTGTAGTTACAGGGGGTCGACCCGCAGAACCCTCCCGGCACGTCCATCGTCGCGTACGTGTTCGTCGCCGAGTCGTACAAGAACCCATGGTCGTTCGAAGCCCCCTGCAACTTGTAGCTGCCGACGGCGCGAAATGCCGACGAGGATACGACGCCGGGGCCGTACGCCGCAGTCGAGGCAGCCCCCGGGTATTGCAACGGACTCCAGATGCCGCTCCTACGGTCGTACGTGACGGCGACCGTGGCGCCGTTCTTCTTGGTGTACAGCCCCGAAATCAAGTAGGTGCGGATTCCGGTCAAATACGTACTCGTCGCTGCCGGGAATTGTTTGATCGGCACGTCCAGCGTCTGCAGGGTCACGCTCCCCGACGAGTTAGGCGGTATCGGTAACCGAGCAGCAGGCGAAACGTGCAGGGTGCTTGCGGCGGCCGCACAGACGGTCAGCGCGAGGGCTCCCGCCGCGCCGGAAATGATTTTCAATTGACGTATCCTCCGCTGTCCGCCGTTCCAGTCGGAAATCAGGTGTACCCGGCAAGCGCCTGCTGCGTGAGGGCGTTTGGGGGACGTCCGAGCGTCAAAACCGGAGATGTGTGAGCCGCGGCATATCCCGCCGTCAGGGCGCGGCCGGCTCGGGCTCCAATGCCGCGAAGTCGACGTCTCTGCGTTCGTGCCCGATCAGCGCCAGCACGAAGACGACGGCAAAGACGCCGATCATGATGATCTCCATCGCTCGTCCATAGTCCGCTCCTTGCGGCAGCGGCAGCGGGAAGCTCTTGGTGGCGAAGGCGGCCTCCCACTGGGCCGCGTACGCCGTGATGAGGTTGCCCAACTGGTAAGTGAAGCCCGGGAACGTGCCGCGTACGTCCGGCGGCGAGAGTTCGTTGAGGTGCGCCGGGATGACGCCCCACGCGCCCTGAACGAAGAACTGGAGCGAGAACGCGCTTACGGCCAGCAGGACGGCGGACTGCGCCCCTGCCCAGAACGGCACGAGCAGCGCCCCGAGGACGCAGCAGACGGCGATGGCGACGCGGCGTCCGATGCGCTGCGAGAACGCGCCGACAAGCGTGCCGCCGAGGATCGCGCCGATGTTCATGAAGACCGTCACGTTGCGCACGTTGCCCGGGTTGAATCCGTGCTGCTTCTGGAGGAAGGTCGGGTAGAGGTCCTGCGACCCGTGCGACATGAAGTTGAACGCCGCCATGAGCAGGATCGCGTAGGCGAAGAGCAGCGGCGCGCGCTTAATCGACGCGATCAGTTCGGTGAAGGCGCCCAGGTGCCGCGACCTCCCCTCGCGCCAGACCGGCGACTCCTTCACGCCCGCGCGAATGAAGAGCACGAGCAGTGCCGGCGCGACGCCCACGAAGAACATGCCGCGCCAACCGATGTATTGAAAGAGGCCGCCGAAGACGAGCGCCGCGATGAGATAGCCGGTCGCGTACCCCTGCTGGAGAATTCCCGATGCGACGCCGCGCGCTTTCGGCGGCAACGTCTCCAGCGCGAGCGCGGCGCCGACGCCCCACTCGCCGCCCATCGCAACGCCGTACAGTGCGCGCAGGATGATGAGGACGGTGAAGTTCGGCGAGAAGCCGCTCAGGAGTTCGAAGATCGAGTAGAGCAGGACGCTCGCCATCAGCGGTCCGCGCCTGCCGTAGCGGTCCGCCAGGACGCCGAAGATCAGCGCCCCGAGCGGCCGGCACATCAACGCGATCGTGATCGCGAACGCGACCTTCGGGATCGGGAGCTTGAACTCGTCGGCGATGGCCGACAGCACGAACGTGACGAGGAAGAAGTCGAACGCGTCCAGGCACCAGCCCAGGAACGCCGCGATGAAGGCCCGCCACTGAGCGGGCGTCAGTTCGCCAAGCGGTGCCAGTATGCCCATACCACGCCTGCCTTCCGCCGAACCCATGAGGGAGAACGTCTGCCCTCCGGTCCGCCGTTAGTCGTGGATTTTCCCGCGTCGGTTAGCCAGAGCGGACCCTTCGGGCGACGGACGCCGCTAGGGAGTAGGCCACGGCGTCTTCGACCAGCGCGGCCGCGAACGGCGGTACGTAGCGGGTGGCGCGAGCCCGATAGGCGGCTCCGGCGTATGCCGCGCCGACGGCGCCGGCAACGCCGAGAAGCGCGTAGACGGCACGATTGCCGTCGGCTGGACCCGCAACGGCAGCACCGACGATCGCGCCCGCGATCACACGTGCGATCAGGCCGGCCGGAATGGTCCGGGCCGGCGTGGCCGGTAGTTTGTCGACGAGCAGCTCGCCTGCGGCGAGCACCGGTAGGATCGAACGCATCTTGCCGTCGCTGAACAGCGCCGTCGGGCCGGCCATCGTGCGCAGGCCGGTCGCCGCACCGATCGCGACCGCGTGGAGTGCGCTTCGAGTTTGCATACGAGCCGGTTATACCCGTCGGCGACCGCCGCAACACTGGGGACAACCCTTGACCTGCGGAGAAATCCCCGCCCGTGAGATCCGCCGCCTTCCTCATTGCCGGCATCGCCCTCGTTGCGGGGTGCACGTCGTCGTCGACCGCGACGAGTTCGCCGTTGCCGCTGACCACCGTTACCAAGCCGGTCGGCGGCGCGCAGGGCGCCACGGTGAGCCTTCCCAACGGCGACGCCGTGAACTTCCCTGCCGGCGCCCTGCTGGGGAGCGTGAACGTGACGCTGTCGTCGAACGCGAGCGAGGTGCCGGCCGCCCCCCAACAGGGCTGGGCGCCGGCGCCGGGCACGATGACGCTGACGTTCGGCAGTGCCGCCGGCAGCAAGCTCGGCGGCACGCAGAACGCGCCGGTCGTGACCCTGACGTTCGCGTATTCCAAGGCCGACGCGGCGGCGATCCTAGCCGCCCAGGCGCCGGTGCTCGAGATTACGACGTCAGCGGGCAAGGTCGAGCGCATCAGCGCCGACGCGACCTTCGACGCCGCGAAGGGCCAGGTGACGGCGACGGTGCTCGCCGCGCAACTGAACGGCGCGGTCTCGGCAAAGTTCTACGTCGCCCGCGACGGCAGCGGCCTCACGACGTACCCGCTCGGCCCGAAGCTGTGGAACTCCGCGACCGGGCAATGGCAGCCCGAGCCGTTCACCGTCGATCCGACGAAGCGGACGGTCGTGATGGTGCACGGGATTTTCTCTGCCGTCGAAACGGCGTTCCCGTGCGAACAGGCGATCCTCAACGCCGGCGGTTACCAGCAGGCGATTGGACTCGACTACGACTGGACCCAGCCGCCCGCGACCGAAGCGCCGTTTCTCTCCAATCTCGTCAACTCGCTCCCGCTGTCGTCGGTAGACCTGGAGGCGCATTCGTACGGCACGGTCGTGACGCTGGCGGCGCTGCCGCAGGTGAAGAAGACCATCGGCCACGTCGTGTTGCTCGGCGGCCCGCTGCCGCTCAACGGCGCGCCGCAAGCCGATCCCGGCTACCTGCGCGACTTGCTGATGCTCGGCGTCTGGATCGCGTATCCGTCGCAGGTCTACGATGCGTATAAGAGCGGCATGATCGGCGCGATGGCCAGCAATAGCCCGCAACTGCAAGCGATCGACAACGGGCTGGGCACGCTGTCGCTCCCGCCGTTCGTTCAGGTCGCAGGCGGGTCGCCGCTTCCGCAAGAGACTCAGAACGACGCCGTCTATCTCCTATATGAGTACCTCTACGCCGGCGCCGTCAACGACGGCATCGTCGAGCAGAAGAGCGCGATCCAGCCGTTCAAGACCAAGACGTCCGAGATCACGTTCCTCAACGACGACCACATCCAACTGGAGTGCGACCCGGCGGTGCAAGGCTTCGTCGGCCCGCTTGTGGGGTCGTCGAGCCTGCGCAACCGGAGCGGACCGCACTAGGCACAGGCGAAGCGGCGGGCGTCGGCCTCGAGCGGGCCGAACTACTGCATGCATGATGTTAGCTTTGCTGGCGGCCGCGTCGACGCTCGGACAGCAAATTGCCGGAAGTCCGATCGCGCACGTTCTCGTCCTGATCCAGGAAAATCGCACGACGGACAACCTGTTTGCGTCGTCGGTGATCGCTGACGGCGGGCCCTTCCCGGGCGCTGACGTCTCGCAGGTTGCGATCGTCAACGGTCGCCGGATCGCGTTGCGACCGACGCCGTTCGAGGATCCGCACGACCCGGACCACTCGCAGCCGTCGCTCGTCGCCCAGTGGGACGGGGGCAAAATGGACGGGTTCGCGCAGACGAAGGTGACGAGCGCCCCCGGTATGGGATTGCCTCCGTCGGATTTTCCGTTCGCGTACGTGCCGCCCGCCGAGACGACCGTCTACCATCTGCTCGCGCACCGGTACGCGCTCGCCGATGAGAACTTCTCTCCGCGGCTGGTCCCGACGTTTCCGGGCCACGTCTTCCTCGCCGCGGCGCAGAGCCCGCCCGCCGACGACCCGACGACCGCGCAGGCGTGGGGCTGCGACTCGCCGGCCGGGACGACCGTGGCGATGTTCGGCGCCGGCGAGAGCGCGACTCGCCCGGGCGACTTTCCCTGCTTCGACTACCCGACCATCGGCGATCTCCTCGCCAGGGCCGGCGTTACGTGGAAATACTACGCTGCGGCGCCCGGGACGATGTTCGACGATTGGGAGAACGTCTACGACGCAATCCGCCACGTACGGTACGGCCCGGCGTGGGCGAACGTTTCGATGCCGATGGCGACGGTGCTTTCCGACATCGCGAACTGCAAACTGCCGCAGGTCGCCTTCGTGACGCCGACGTGGGCCAACTCCGATCACGCGGGCGAGCTCACCAACGGCGGTCCGGCGTGGGTGGCGTCGATCTACATGGCGCTGCTGCAGAGCGCGCGCAGCGCCGAGCCGTCGTGCCGCTACTACGGCAATACTGCAGCCCTCGTGACCTGGGACGACAGCGGCGGGTGGTACGACCACGTGCCGCCGCCGGCCGGCCCCGACGGCACGCACTGGGGCTTTCGCGTTCCGATCGTGGCGGTTTCGGGATGGGCTAAGCCGGGTTTCATATCGCACAAACGGCGCGAAACCACGTCGATCCTGCGCTTCATCGAGCGCAACTGGAACCTCGGCGATCTCGGGCAGCGGGACGCGACCGACGACGACCTCGGCGACATGTTCGACTACGCGCAAAGCCGGCCGATTCCGCCGCTCGCGGCCGAGATGCTGGCGCGCGCGGTCCGCGAGCGCTCCCCGGGCTGGGACCTCGAACGGTCGGCCGCGGACACCCACCCGGTTGACGACGAGTAGCCCGCTTCACGTAGACTGCGGCGCGCTCGGAGGTTGTCGGAAATGCCATCGTTGGACGGCGTCGAACCCAACTTTGACACGAAAAGAGGGGAAATCACCGAATGCCGCGTCCGCATGAAGACCTTCAGCACCACACGCTGACCGACCACAGCCCGGGTGGGCCGCCGATCGCTCTCGCCCTAGGCTCGTGGTGGGCGATCGAGGTTGGCCACGTTGCGGCCGACCGAGCCGACGCCGCGATCGCTTCGTACGAGACCTTGATCGAGAAGGCCCGTTCGTCGTCGACGAAGGGTGGCGACGGGCTGATCCTGTGCTCGCACAACCACCGGCGGGTGATCGCCCTGCTCCGTTTGGAGGGCCACGACGGATTCAGGCGGCTCGCTTCCGCTTGGGACGAGCATCATCTCGTCGCGCAGCGGCATGCCATCGCCGAGTCGCGGTCGCTGCTGCTCTATCGCCTCTCCAGGGCGGAAGGTGACGCAACCATCGATCCGGCGTCCAGCGAGGCGCTCGCGTTCGAGCAGGTGCGCATCGGGGCGGAGACGGTCGCGGATCTTGCGGGTGCGTTCGCGGGTGCGCCTGGATTCCGCGGAGCCTTCGTCTTCGGTCCCGACGACGACGGGTACACGTCCATCGTCTACCACTTCGCGCATCTGCCGGAGATCGAGGCGTTTCGCGCAACGGCACACGCCGAGCGCATCCTCGGACCTGCGGCGAAGGCTGCCGATTCATTCTATTCCGTGCATGCGATGAAAACGTTTGGAGGTTCGTAGGATGATCAAGCTCGGAGATCACGTCGTCGTTCGCGGCGAGGATGAAGAGGCGGTCGTCACCGCCGTGCATCCCGATTCACAAGTCGAGGTGGAGTTTCTTCATGCGGCCGATGGGGGCCACAAGCGCAGGCGCTACGCCGCCGAGGCGCTCGAGGTCGTCGAGGGCTAGATCCCGGAGCCCCGGCGCGAGCCGGCTACTCGCTGGTGGCGCTTGCGAAGTCGCCACGGACAGCGCCGGCGCGGCCTCGTTGTGCGGTGCCGACGACGGCGAATTCTGCGGGGCGCGACTCCGAGAAGTGCAAACCCGCGACACGTTGGAGCTCCTCTTCGTCGACCAGGATCGAGATCCACGCGTTGAGCTTGCCCGGCAGTAAGAACACGGTGTCGGCACCCTCCTCGAAGTGTCTGGGGCGCTGCAGCGAGGCGTCGACGGCGAAGAAGGCGCGACGGCCGTCTGGATCCTTTACTTCAACGCCGAAGAGCGACCAGCCGGCCCCGACGACCTCAAAGTTCGTGTACGGCAAGACCCGAACGCGTAGGCGGTGGAATCCCCCGGTAAACGACTGGCTAACTGAAACGGTGCGCGCCGGCGCTTGCGTCGGAGGCGGGACGTTGAACGAGAGCGTCCAGGCTCCCGACCGCCTTCGCCCTCGAAGGTGCCCGTCCCAGAAATCGGACTCCGCGAAATCCCAGCCCGTCGGCAAGGCGGGCGTGCCCCCGTCCCAGTCCCTGAGTTGCGCGTTCGCCAAACCGGAGAAATACGGCAAGAGTTCGAGCGGCTCCGAGTACGTCTGCGTGCCCGACGCGGCATCGACCGCGACGACCTGGGCAGTCTCGTGCGTTGCGTGCAGTTGGAGCGCCCGCGACGGGGCCTGGAGCCGCAGCGTCCGCTTCTCGCCGGGGCGCACGACCTGCGGCGTGCGAAGCCAGTAGTAAAAGTCGTCGCCGTGCCCCTGCACCAGAACGCCGAGACGAACGGACCGCGTCCGCTCTGCGTCGACGTTCTCGAGGTGAACGACGAACGCGCCGACGTTCCCGGTCCCGACGTCGTACTCGCTCCTGACGACCTTGACTTGGACCGCGTCTGCGGGCCGGCTCGTCCGCACGACGACGAGGCCGGCCAGGGCGATCACCAGCGCGCCGACCGTGACCGGTGCGAGGCGCGAGTACGCCGGCGAGCGCGCGCCGGCGGGCTCCGGGCTTTCGGCCGGGGCAAACCAGTATGCCACCAGGATCGCCGGCCACCACATGAAGTAGTTCTGCAACTCCCGGGTGGCAAAGAGCAGCGCTACGCCCGGGGCGAGGAACGGTAAGAACCCGAACCGCCTGCGGTCGAACGCGTAGGCGATCAGTAAGATGCCGAGCGTCGCGCTCGATACGAGCGATAGCGTTTGCAGGTCGATCGTGTAGATTCCGGCGCTCACCAGTTGCATGGCGCCCGAACCGAATGCGAGCAGGTTGCCCTTGATGGGCGTCAAGATGCCGCGCAGCCAGTACGACCAGTTTGCGAGCATGTACGGCACGTTCGGAACGATGAAGGCAGCTCCGAAGACGGCCAGCGGCCCGAAAAACGCGGCCGGGCGCCGCCGCTCCAGCGCCTGGGACGCCCAAGCAACCAGCGCGAACGGCGCCACGAACCACGGCGGCTGCTTGGCGGCGCACGCCAGGCCCAAGAATAACGCGCAGAGCGCGGTGTTCGCGTTCCAGAAGCGGGCGCTCAAGGCGATCAGCAGGACCCAAACGATATCGGTGACGCCGCCCAGCGTATAGTCCGCGTACGAGTGGTCCGCGAAAACGACGAGCATCGCCAGCGCTTTGAGCGGCCGCGGCGCGACCGCGACGAGGGTGAGCATCAGCGCGACGTGGGCTGCAACGTCGACCCACTGCGGGTCGATGCCCGCGAGCACGATGGGGACGTACAAGAGGAAGGCGAGTGCCGGATAGGACTGCAGGAAGATCGCGCCCCCACCCGCCGTCGGCGTGACGAGCGTCTTCGAGACGCCGAAGAGGGCGAACGCCGGCTCCATCGATTGCGCGTACGGGTTGCCGCCATGCGCGGCGATGCGCGCGGAGTAGACGTTGAAGAGCACGGCGTCCGTCCCGAACGTGCCGGTGTGGATGACGATCCACGTCGTAGCGTAGGCGAGGAACGAGAAGAGCAGGCCCGCGACGGCCGCGTTCTCCTTGCGGTTGCCTGCGACGCCGGCGAGCGAGCCGTAGACGAGCAGGACGAACCCGAGCACCCAGCAGGCGCCGCACGACCAGGATGCGAGTTGCTGTTGCGATATGTCGAAATCTTGCCGGATGTGGTTCCCGGTAAATAGCAGGACGGCGCCGGCGATGCAGGCCGATATCGTCGGCGTCAGGATGGAGAGCTCGAACGCCGGGAGCGCGCGGACGCTCCGCGTGCTCGGCGCCGGGGACGACACGGGTTCGGGCGCGGGTTGCGCGGTGGCCTCGATGGCGCGGTCGGCAAGCCGCAGGGTTTCGTCAACGACCAGCGTGGCATTGACGATCTGCGCGGAGTTGACCGTGTAGAGCCCCGGGACCGAGGTCGAAATCGCGGGCACCGACTGCGAATAGCCGAGCGTCGGCATGGCGAATACAGCGGGCGCCCGCGAGACGCGCGCTTCCACGACGCGGCTCGCCGAAAAGTCGGGATACATGCGCTCGAGCGCAGCGACGAACTCCGCGACGACGTCGTCGTCCGTCCGGCCGAACAGCGGATCGCCCGGCGGCACGTACTTCGGCAGATAGACGAGGCCGCGGTCTCCGAACTGGCTGCGGTCCACGACGGCGGCCATGTCGATCACGGCGCTGAACGGCACCCACTCGTCGGTGAGGTTCGTGACGTAGAAAGATCCGAGCGGCCGATCGAGGACCAGCGACACGCAGACGATGCCCATGTAGCGCTTTGACGCGAGTCGCGCTCGCTCGTCGTCCGTGAGGTCGACGCAGAGTTTCGCCGCTACGGGGGCGGCGATCGTCACGACGACGCGGTCGAACGCTCGAGGCTCGGCTCCCTCGAACTCCAGCAACGGGCCGCCGGGGCCGCGGCGGATTGCAGAGATACGAGAGCCCAGCACCGTCTCAACTCCGAGGCCGCCGATCCTCTTCTGAAGTACGTCGAGGATTCGCGCGTACCCACCGGCGACATAGCCGCACTCGTCGCGACCGACGCCTTGCTTTCGTGCGCCGTAATACCTGACGATCGTCGCCCAGATGAAGGCCGCCGACACGTCGGGATAGTTGTCGCCGAGCTTCGCGCGCAGCAAGGGCCGCCAGATCTTTTCAAACGTGCGCGGTCCGCAGACCCTCGTGAGCCAACGCTCAGCGGTGACGTTCTCGAGCGCCAGCGGGTCGCCGAACCGGCTCGCGTACACGATCGCCGCACCGAGGCGCAATTTGTCGATGAACGTCAGCGGTTTGAATGAGAGGAACTCCGCGACGTTCGACATCGAGTGGAAGCCGCCGTCGGTGTAGAAGCCGGTCTTGGGCGTCGACCACTTCAGCTCCGGTTCGAGTCCCAGGGTCTCGATGAGGTCGAGCAGCCGCCGATCGCGCGGAACGATGATGTGATAGAAGCGGTCCCACGTAAGGTCGCCGATCGTGAACGGCGCCGCCAGCCCGCCCAGTTCTGAGGCCGCCTCGAAAATGGTGACGCGTTCTCCACGCTCGAGCAGGCCGAGGGCAACAGCCAGGCCGAGCATCCCGCCGCCGACGACCGCGGTGTGTGTAACCGTCTCCTCGCGGTCGCCGGCGTCGGGCACGACCTTAGTTGACCAATACCTGTTCGTACCGCACGACGTTCACTATCGCTCCGATGCCCAGGCGGCCTTTAGCGCGCCGAGCGACGGCCGCGGGATGTGCTTGTTCGGCAGATACGGATCACCACGGTCCTGCTGGTCCGCATTGAGACCGAACCACCCCTCCATGTTATAGCAGCCGGGGTAGGCTCCGTTGGCGACGACGAGCTTCTTCGGATTGTTCTGGAACGCGCCGCCGACGTGTGCCGGGCCTTTCCATCCACCTTTCCAGTACTCATCGTTCCACTCGAAGTAGAAGCCGCCCGAACCCTCGCCGCCGGCGCTCGCCCGGTTGGCCCAGAGTTCTGTAGCATTGCTCGTTACGAGGTCTGCCAGAGACTGCATGTTGGGATTGCCGCTGCCCGGTAACTCGTCGGCAGGTTCCCAAGCGGGAAGCTGGTTGGGGTAATCGATGCATTTGAAAAGGTTCTTGCCTGCCGGCACGTACTGGGCGCCTGACTGGGGCAGATACCCTGCCGGTGCGCCGTACTCGGACATAAACTCCGGCCTCTTGGCATCCGCGAGCTCTTTCCAGAAGCTGGTGAACGTGTATCCGCGATAGGCGTCGAGGCCCCATACGTCGGCCTTGAAGTGGTTCTTCTCGCCTTCGACGATCGTGGGCATGTACTTGCCGTTCGGACCGTCTCGCACGAAGTCGACCATCGTCGTGGTGACGATCTTCTGCGCGTTGCTCTTCGCGTAACCGCCCCTGATGCTGTCGACAATATCGTTGAGGTTGCTCCACCATTGCGGGTTACCGACGAATTGCTCCGTATCGCCGTTGATCTCATTGCCGAGGGATATCCCCATGAGCGCGGGTGCCGCGGCGTTGTCTCTCGCCACCTCGTAGAAGACGTCCTTGAGGGCCTTGAGTTGTCCCGCATTGAGCGCGTCCGCCGCGCCGAACTCGAAGCTCAGGACGACGAAGATCGGGCGGTCGCCGCAGTTCCACGCGGCCTGGAGGAATTTGTCTATTTTGCCCGTTTCGTTTGGCTTGAGCAAACGATGGTTCGACAGCGGGGGAACGAAGTTCTTGATGTCCGGAGGGGCGACGCTGTAGACCTTGAGCGCATTCACTCCGTCTTTACGCATGGCCTCGAGGTCCGGTAGCCAGATTGCTTCGTTGACGTCGTCGAGCGGATTCGGGTCGGGATACCCGTACCCATCATCCCCGGGAATGCCGACTTGGGTGGGCATGTAATCGACGCCGTTGACGAACATCGGCGTAGCCTTGCCGTTGCCTTTCTTGTAGTCGAGCTGCCTGAAGTTTTGCGTATCGACAAAAAACGAAGTTCTCGCTGCGGGGCAGGCGCCATAGTGCTGCGGACGGACGCCTCCGAGTGGCCGCGGCCCAACGGACGCAGTTGCGGCCGTGCCGCCCGAGGCGTAGCATGTCGCCATTGCGATTAGCGTTAGCTGTGCTAAGCGAAGGAAGCGTGCGGTCATGACGAGGTTCTCCAGTCCGTCGTTACTAACGAGTGCCATAGGGTGGGCATCCGCTCCGGCAATCGTTGGACTACGGCTTGCGGTTTCCTCGGCGGCGTGGAAACTCGCTCGGCCATCAGTTTTGCTTCGATTCAAACGGTATCACGGAGGGAGTCTAGCACTTGGCCGCTTTGTTGCGTAAACTCGGGGTTGGAGTGAAAGTCATTTGCGCGAGTTCGATGTACCCGTGACGCTTCGCGATGCGACGCGCGTGATCCACGCCGGGCTGCCGGCGCCGGTGCAAGGCGCGCCGTTCTTGCCGGGACCGGTCTTTGCGTCGGCGTTTCATGCGCAGGGCGCGCCTACCGATGCCCCATTCGCCTACACCCGCGAGGGTCACCCGACGTGGGAGAACTTCGAGCGAGCCTTAAGCGAACTCGAAGGCGGGAACGCGACGCTGTTCGCTTCGGGCGTTGCGGCGATTGCCGCCGTCTTCGGCGTCGCGCTGCGGCCGGGCGACCTGTTGGCGATCGGGGGCGATGCCTACTACGGTGCCCGCGGCTTGGCCAAGGCCGAAAGTGAGGCGCGTGGCATTGAGGTTCGCGAGGTCGTGATGCCGGCATTCCGGCCCGCCGATCTCGACGGCGCGCGGCTTGTCTGGTTCGAGTCGCCGTCGAACCCAAACCTCGACGTGGCCGACGTTGCGGAGATCGTCCTGGCTGCGCGCGAGCGCGGCGTGCTGGTTGCGATGGACAACACGACCGCGACCATGCTGGCGCAGCGGCCACTGCAGATGGGCGTCGACTTTTCCATGATGAGCGATACGAAGTCGCTCTGCGGACACGCCGATCTGCTGCTCGGCCACGTCGCCGTGCGCGATCCGGAGCTGCACGCGCGCCTGCGAGACTGGCGCCAAAAGACCGGGGCGATTGCCGGTCCGATGGAGGCGTGGCTCGCTCACCGCTCGCTCGCGACCCTCGAGATGAGGCTCGCGCGCCAATGCGACAATGCGCTGCGCATCGCAACGTTTCTCGCGGGAAACCCTGCCGTCCGGGGAGTGCGCTATCCCGGCCTCCCCGGCGATCCGTCGTATGCTCTGGCCGCGCGGCAGATGCGCAGCTTCGGTCCCGTGCTCGGCTTCACGCTTGGAGATCGCGGCGCGGCTGAGCGGTTCTTGAGCGCGTGCCGTCTGGTGCGGGAGGCGACCAGTTTCGGCGGCGTGATCACGACGGCCGAGCGTCGAGCGCGCTGGGGCGGTGACGACGTCGGCGAGGGCTTCATCCGATTCAGCGCAGGCTGCGAAGACCCCGACGATCTTCAGGTCGACATCGCACAAGCGCTGGCGCGGACGTAGCCAAGGCGCCTACCCGGATCCCCGGCCTTCGGCGCCATGCGAGCGTCGGCTCAAAATGCGAAGATGGTCTTCCAGTCGTCCTTCATGCTCGCGACGGTCCAGCCGCGCTGCCGGGCTTCCTTCAGGGCTTCGACCAGCTTACCGGTGCTCTTCGGCTCCGCATCGTAGGCGTATTCGCGATCGCCGTCGGTGTGGTGCACGAGCAGGCCGAAGCTCGGGCGAGGGTTATCGATGGTCGTGTATTGCAACATCGCGAGGTCGCCGTCGCTGTTGCCGAAGCACGCGATGGGTCGCCGCCCGATAAACGCGTGGATGCCGACGGGTTTGCCCGCCTTGTCGTCCACGAACAGGTTATCGAGGGTCTTCACGAGCACCGGTTTGCCGTCGCGCAGCTCGAAGATCGTGCGCGCGGTTGTGCCGACGACTTGGTCGGGCGGAATGCCGTACACGCGCTCGACCCAGACGCGCATGAAATCCGCGCCGCCTCCGGAGACGATGAAGGTCTTGAAGCCGCTCGCCTGGAGGTAGTCGATAACCTCCAGCATGGGCTGGTAGATGACCCGGTCGTAAGGCTGGTCGTATCTCGGATGCCGAGCCGTCGCGAGCCACGCCTCGACGAGATCGCGGAACTCGCCGGTCGTCATCCCCGCATGCGTGATCGCTGCGACCCGTAAGAGGCCGGCGTACTGTCCTCCCTCGAGCAGTTTTGCGAAGTCGCCGGCTAGCGCCGCCTGCACCATCGGATCTGCGGCGAGCGCCGGATCCGACGGGGCGCGACGTTTCAGTTCGTCGAGGATGAAGGCGACCTGGCACGGCACTGGGTTCTCCGTCCACAGGCACCCGTCGTTATCGAACACGGCGATGCGCTCGGGGACGGGCACGAACGCATCACCGCCCTCGGTCGTAACGCGCCGGACGAACTCCAGGATGGATTGCTTGGCCTTGCCGGCGTTCCACGATGGTAACGGGTCGGTCATGATGAGAACTCCATCGTCTTGAGGTTCTTGCGCGCGGTGCCGTAGTTCCCGAGCTGGTAAACCGACGCGCCGGCCGGCGAAAACGTGAACGCGGAAAAGGGGGCTGCGAGCATCGCATCGAGGTACGCCGTCGTCCCGACGCCGATGGTTACATGCGGCAAGAACTTCGCGCCAGAATGGTCGGGGACGAACGCGGCGATGTAGTCGATCGTCGCCTGATCGACGGTCGGCTCGGCTGCCGTGGTGAAGAAGGCCACGGCTGTTCCGGTTCCGGCAGCGTAGGGTGCGATGCCGTCGATGACCTTCTGCTGGAGCCTCAGCAAGTCCGGCGTCCGCTCGACCACGATGCCTGCAAGGCCGATCGGGCCGGCCGGGATGTAGTAGTACTTGACGGCCTGCAATTTCCGGGCAGCCGGGTTCTCCATCGCCATGGCCGCTGCGACTGCGGCGTAGACCTTGTCGAGATCCGCCGTGCGGACGAACCGCTGCAAGACGGTCACGTGCGCGTGATGCGTCTCGTCCAAGGCAAAGCCTTTGGGGAAATTCTCGAGGAGCCGCGCGTTGTCGGCCCTGGCCCGGTTCATCATTGCCGCATCCGGTTCGAGCGCGACGTCGATGGCGGTGACTGAATCCGGCGCGACTCCGAGCCCGGCTGCATCGGCAAAGCTGAACCGGCCAACCAGTCCGAACCCCAGCGCCGGTACGATTTTTAGATATCTCAGCATTACGGTCTACTTTCGCGCGACTCCAGCTCGTAATCCCTTTTCGGCGCGGTCGCGCCAACCCGCGTGCCCGGCTCCAAACCAGCTGGTTAGCCTGCCCCCCAATGCTCGATTTGGCCCTGAAAGTAGACTGTTTCCACGCCGTCGATCACCCACGCGACCTCGCCCGCAAACGGTAGCCACCTGTCGTCGTGGCGGCGATAGTCGGAAAAGCGTCCGCGCCGCGGCGTCGGCAGAAAGGATGCCTTCACGGCACGCGGCCGGTCGGGCGCGAACGCGCCGCCGATACGTCCCTCGTCGTCCAGTGTTAGCACGACTTCCGTCTCGGTCTCGCCGGCGCCGGCGCTTACGGCGAGCGTATCGGGTCCGTCTTCACGCCACCGCAGCTCGGTATCGTGCAGGATGGCGTCGGGCGCCCAGGCGAGTTCCGCGAGATGCCGCATGAGTTCGCCACGCGTCAGTTGCGGCGAACTGTTGGAAGCGCCGATGGGTATGAAGCCGAGCACGCGCACGTCAAGCCGTCCCCGCCCTCCTGCTAAAGCGTCACGTACGAATATGGAGCGGAGTGGACCCGTCCGCGCACGCCACTCGAAGGCGCAGTGGAGGTTTGAGATCTTCTGCTCGGCGCGAAACGTCATCCATGTGGCGGCTACCACCTCCCGCATCCTGCCCGTTTGTCCGAGCCGGACGGTCGCTTTTGCGCGACGCGGATCGGCACCCAAGCGGAGGGCCAACTGGTACACGGCTGTGGGTAGTCGCTGCGTCACGCCAGTACTGCTGCCACCGGCCGACGCGCGGAAAACGGAAGCGTCGGACCAAAGCCAAACCGCATCACGAGGTCGGGGCGCCGGCCGGGCATGCCGACGAGGTTCGCTAGCTCCGGCCGGAGGCTCGCAACTTCGACCGGCTGATTGACGAAGGCGACCTTGATGCCGAGCGCGGTGGCTTGCAAGGCAAAACGCTGGCACGCTCGACCCGCCCGTACCCAGTGATCCTTGTCGCTACGCTGCGAGACGAAGACGGCGACGCCGGCCGAAGAGCGTAACTGGCGCGCGTACTTATCGTTTTCGCTCGCGGCGCGGAAGGCCACGTCGAAGACGTGCGGCGCGAGCCAAGCCGGCAGGATCGGACTGCCGCTCAGTACGCTGAACAGGCCGTCGCCCGGCGTAAGCGCCTCGCGCGGAGTGAAGCGCATCCACGATTTAAGTTCGCGCACGAAGGCGGCATCGGCCATCTGCGCGCTGTTTCCGGCGACGACCAGATCTCGCACTTGGTCGAGCCGTCGGCGGTCCGCGATCAGAACTAGGTCGACGCCCGGTATGGCGGCCGCGCTCGCAAGCGTCCGCAAGTCGGCGGCACTGACGGGCCGGGCGTCATATTCGGCGCGCGTCGATTGCCGCTTTACTATCGCGTCGAACAGGACGGAAGTGGCATTCCGCCCAGTCCCGACCGCGAACAGCACGGCGCCGTCGCCGGCCGGCACGAACCGCAGTTCGCCCGGGCGTTTGCGTGCCTCAGCGGCCAGGCGCAGGTTCTCCGCTGCGCAGCCCAGACTGGTAAAGAGATGGTGATCGTCGGGGTCGACGACAACGATCCGTCGCGACAGGTCGGGCAAGATTGAGATCTCGTTCTTCCTGACTTGGAAACGCCACGGCTGGGTGTTGTGGCTATTGGCCGAGAGCGCGGCATCGCGGATGAAGTCCTGCATGTCGGGGGCTTGCGAAAGCGCGGCGCGCGTCGCTGCGACGGAGTCGTTGTACTCGTCCATCGTGCCCATCGATTGCAGGCCGAAATAGGTGGCGCCGGCACCAGCGAGCGCCAACGCGCCGCCGCCCATCAGGACCCGACGTCTGTTCACATGCTCGCGGCGAGGTCGAAGCGGTCGAGGTTCATCACCTTTTCCCACGCGGCCACGAAATCGCGCATGAAATGGCCGGGATCGACGGCGTAGACTTCGGCGAGGGCGCGGAGCTGCGAATGCGAGCCGAAGATGAGGTCGCAATTGGTCGCGGTCCACGAGACCGCTCCGCTGCGGCGGTCGCGACCCTCGTAGGTGTGGTCGCCGGTCGGCTGCCATTTCGTGGTCATGTCGAGGAGATTGACGAAAAAGTCGTTCGTCAGCGTGCCCGGCCGCTTCGTGAAGACGCCGCGTTGGGAGCCGCCGGCGTTCGCGCCCAGAACGCGAAGGCCGCCGACGAGCACGGTCATCTCGGGCGCGGTCAGGCTCAGCAGTGCCGCGCGGTCGAGCAGCCGCTGCTCCGGCGAACGCGGGCTATCGTCGCCGCCGTAATTGCGAAAGCCGTCGGCGGTCGGTTCGAGTACGGCGAAGGAATGCACGTCGGTGTGCTCCTGGCTCGCGTCGGTGCGCCCCGCGGCGAACGTCACGGCCACGTCGTGACCGGCGGACTTCGCCGCCTGTTCGATTGCGGCGCCGCCTCCGAGGACGATGACGTCGGCGAGCGAGACCTGCTTGCCATCGCTTAGCGAGGCGTTGAAGTCGGCCCGGACCTGCTCCAGCGTCGTCAGCACCTTCGCGAGTTCGGCCGGCTGGTTGACCGGCCAGTCCTTCTGCGGTGCGAGCCGAATGCGCGCGCCGTTTGCGCCGCCGCGCTTGTCGGTGCCGCGGAACGTCGACGCCGAAGCCCAAGCGGTCGAGACCAGTTGCGACACCGTCAGCCCCGAAGCTAAAATGTGGCTCTTGAGGGCTGCGACGTCCTGTTCGTCGAGCAGTGCATGGTCGACCGACGGCAGCGGGTCCTGCCAGATCTCCGGCTCGGCCGGAACCTCGGGACCGAGATAGCGCGAAGCCGGTCCCATATCGCGGTGCGTCAACTTGAACCATGCCTTGGCGAACGCAACCGCAAACGCTTGCGGGTCTTCGTGAAAGCGCTCCGCGATCGGCGCGTAGATCGGGTCGACCTTCAACGCGAGGTCCGTCGTGAACATCATCGGGGCGTGCGTCTTTGACGGATCGTGCGCGTCGGGCACGGTGCCCGCGCCGGCGCCTCCCTTCGGCGTCCACTGGTAGCCGCCGGCTGGGCTTTTCGTCAGTTCCCACTCGCAGCCGAAGAGATTGTTGAAGTACTCGTTGTCCCATTTCGTGGGGGTCGCGGTCCACGTGCCCTCGAGACCGCTCGTGATCGTGTCGTCGCCGTTGCCGGTGCCGAACGAGTTGCGCCAGCCCATACTCTGCTCTTCGATGCCGGCCCCGGCAGGGGCGGCGCCGACGTACCGGCTAGGATCGGCGGCCCCGTGCGCTTTGCCGAAGGTATGGCCGCCGGCGATGAGCGCGACGGTCTCCTCGTCGTTCATGGCCATGCGGCCGAACGTCTCGCGAATGTCGTGCGCCGCAGCAAGCGGATCAGGCTTTGCGTTGGGGCCTTCCGGGTTCACGTAGATGAGCCCCATCTGCACGGCGGCGAGCGGCCGTTCGAGATCGCGCTCGCCGGTATAGCGCCGATCGCCCAGCCAGGCGTCCTCTGGACCCCAGTAGATGTTTTCGTCGGGTTCCCACGCGTCGACGCGTCCGCCGGCGAACCCGTGCGTCTTCAGTCCCATCGATTCCAGGGCGCAGTTGCCGGCGAGGATCATGAGGTCCGCCCACGAGATTTTTCGGCCGTACTTCTGTTTGATCGGCCACAAGAGTAGCCGCGCCTTGTCGAGATTGGCGTTGTCCGGCCAACTATTGAGCGGCGCGAAGCGCTGCTCGCCCGAGCCGGCGCCGCCGCGCCCGTCGCCGATCCGGTACGTCCCGGCGCTGTGCCAGGCCATGCGAATGAAGAGCGGTCCGTAATGTCCGTAGTCGGCGGGCCACCACGCTTGCGAAGTGGTCATCAACGTGAAGATGTCGGCCTTGACCGCCTTGAGATCGAGGCTATTGAACTCGCGAGCGTAGTTGAAATCCGGTCCCATTGGGTCGGACAGCGCAGACGGCCGGTGGAGCGGCGACAGGTCCAATAATCCGGGAAACCAATCGGCGTTGGCCCGCGGCCGAAGCGGTACGTTCCGGTCACCGGCGTTCGCGGGACACGCGCTCGCGTCGGTTTCCGATAGCTCGACGATCGTCTTGTCCATATCCGTGCTGCTTTCTCCGAACAGGAGGCGATTATAGCGGCTTGCTGGAGAGGTGGGAGAACTGTGCCTCCGTCCCGCTCTGCACCCTTTGTTGCTTGAGCTGGTCCTTCTGAGTTGCGAGCATGCTTAACAGCTGACTCAAGCCCGCGTTGAGCTGCGCGTTTTGCGCCCTCCAGGTTGCTTTCGGTGCGAACGTCACTCCGGGATAGATCGTTGGCAGGTCGACGACGCTTCCATTCTCGCGTTGGACCCTCCGAACGATCTTCGTCAGGGAGTCGAGATCGCCAAAAGCGTATCCGTTGACGTACGGTCCGGCCAGCGTCATGAACGCGTCCTGCGCGTGGAACAGCTCGAAGCCCGGGTCGCCGATTCTGCCCATCTTACTTTGGTCGAGCAGCAGCGCGAATTGCCGCCCGCGATATTGAGCGGAATAAAACCAATAGACCGACTCTTGCCGGTAGCCCAAGTCGTAGAGGCGGATCGAACCAACGTACATTTGGCAGAACGTCAGGTTGGTCCATCGTTTCTTCATGGACCGGATCGTCGCGACGAACCGTTTGTCGTCGTTCGACGCCAGCCCGGCGTTATACGCGCCGACCTTGATAACCGGCCCCGCCGAGTTGTAGTATGGGGTGACGTAGGCGTCGATCCGGGACGGGTCAGCAACAAGTGCGTTTGCTGCCTGCGGCAACATGCTGGCGAGAAGAAGGGCTGAGATGAGAAGCCGGGCTTTCATTGCTGGCCTCGGGAGATTCTCGGCCCCCTGGGGCCGACCTTCGCGAGACCCTGGGATGCCTCTACTCGCAGCGGCATGGCCGGCGCGCCGCAAGAGCGAATTTGCGTGCGATGCATCCCGTCGAGTGGGCGAAGAGCGTCTCGCGCTCGATGGTCGAGGTCGATCGGTCGGCCATCGAGGTGGGCTTCACCCTGCGGTGCACGCTCGGCGTCGCGATCCCGCTCGTCGTGGCCTTGGCTGCCGGTCATCCTTCATTGGGCTTCGCGCCTGCGATCGGCTCGCTCATCTGCGGCTTCACGTCGTTGCAAGGCATTTACCGGTCACGCATCGCGACCGTCCTTGCGGTGGCCGTGGGCATAACGGTCGCCAGTTTCGTCGGCGCGCTCGCCGCGCCGTACCTCGCGGCGCTCGTGGTCATGACCGCGATCGTCGGCTACCTGTACGGCACGATCTCGCAGTTCGGTACGCCCGCCAGCGTTGCAACGCTCAATACGACCGTCGCATTCATCATTTTCTCCAGCCTGTCGCACTCGCCGCGCGAGGACTTCGAACAGTCGGCGCTGCTGCTGGCCGGCGCCTTGATTCAAGTGGTGCTCCTGCTGATCGCATGGCCGCTGGATCGTTTCACGATCGAACGGCGCGGGTTCGCCGCCGTGTATCGCGAGCTCGCCGCCTATGCGCGGTCGTTAGCCGCGCCCGAACCCACCGCACCGCCGATCGCGGCGCTCACTACGGCGCGTCAAATCGTCGGAGACCAGCAGCCGCTCGCGCGCGCTCGCGACGTCGCGCGCTTCACCCGGCTATTGAACGATGCCGAAACGCTTCGCCAACGGCTCGCGGCCATGGTGGCTCTACGTCATGGATCGTCCGCCGGCGTCCCGGCCGAATACTCGAAGCTGGTGGACGCCATCGGCGCCCAGCTCGACCTGCTCGCGTCGATGCTGGAGGGGAAGGCCCCCGCGGGCGACGTCCGGGCCACGCGGCTGGAAACGCTCGGCGACCTGGAGGCGTTCGAGCGCGCTTATGCAGGCAGGGCATTCGCGCAGGCGCTCGTGCGCGACATCTCCGCAAGCTTGCTGGATGCGACGCAGGCCGTCGCCGTCGTCGCGACCGGGCGGCCTACACCCCTACTGCTGAGTTCTCGCCCGCGTCCTGGGGCCTATATCCAGACGAAAATCGACTGGTTCGGCCGCGAAGCCATCCGCGACGCCTGCGTGCTCAGCATCGCCATGCTGATCGGTCACACGGCCTTCTCGGCCGAACGCGGCTACTGGATCGCGCTGACGGCGGCACTGGTGCTGCGGCCGGACCTGCAAGGCACGATCAACCGCGGCTTCGCCCGCATTGCCGGCACGCTGGCCGGCGCGGTCGTCGCTGCGCTGGCGCTGCGGGCATTCGGCGGGAACCCTGCCTTGCAGAGCGCCGCGATGGTCGCCGCCGCCGCAGCCTGCTATTTGACGCTGATGCCGAATTACGCGCTGTTCAGCACGTCGATGACCGTCTTCGTCATACTTTCGCTCAGTCTGGCCGGCTCGTACGACGCCACCATCGCGGACCGGCTGATCGACACGCTCGTAGGCGGAACCTTAGCCATGGCGGGCTATCTACTGCTGCCGACGTGGGCGCGCCGCCGGACACGGCCGCTGCTCGCGGACTTCCTCGACGCGCAACGCGACTTCGCGCTGGTCTTACTCCGCGCGTACGCCAGTGCCGATCGCTTTGACGGGACGGCACTCGCCGAGATTAGGACGCGCGCCTGGAAGGTCAGGACGGACCTGGAAACGTCGATCGACCGCGCTCGCGCCGAGCCGCGCCAGCCGCATACGATCGAGACGGACCGTGCGCTCGCGATTTTGGCGGCGACGCAGAACTTCGCGCTGACGAACATGGCGCTCGAAAGTGGGATCCAGACCATGCCTCCCGGCGCGGCGATACCGGCCCTGCTGCCGCTATGCGAGGCACTCGATCGCACGCTGGGAGAGATTGTAGGAGCGCTGCGCGACAGCCGCGCTGCGACCGTCGACGATACACTCGAAGGCGCGTACGATCGGTTACGTCAAGGTGCCGCCGACAGTACCGATCCGGCGTATCGATTCGTCGTGCATTACGCCGGTGGATACGTACGCAGCGTCAAGACCCTCGCGGAGCTGACGTAGCCCCGAATGGCGGGCGGAGCCGCCCGGCCGCAGCTCGAATAGGACGGTCATGTGTCGTTCGAGCGGGAGGGGGACAGGGTGATCAAGGGTATCCACGCGATCTTCAGTGCCAAGCACCCTGAGGAGATGTACGGCTTTCTCAAGGACGTGCTCGGCTTACAGTACGTCGACGCCGGCAACGGCCGGCTCTTCTTCGCGGCACCGCCGACGGAACTGGCAGTCCATGAGGCGGAAGACGATACGAAGCCGGAACTGTGGCTGATCTGCGACGACATAGCCGCGACCGTACAGCAGCTCGAGAAGAAGGGCATCAAGACGACACCGGTCGCCGACCGCGGCTGGGGCTTGGTGACGACGCTCGAACTCCCCGGCGGCGACAAGCTGGGCCTCTACGAGCAAAGGCACCTCTCGCCGCTCACGTAGATACGGCCTCGGGGCGGCGCTTAGGTGAGCGTGGCGATTTGGATCGTCTGCTGAAGCCGTAGGGAGCCGCCTCGAGCCGCGGTCAAAGCGCCAAGCTCTTTTTGTAGCTCAGCGCGGATCCCGTCTTCGAGCCGCTCGGTAAAGTAGAGGCTGTCGAGAAAGCGCCACGCGCCATCCGCATCGACAGTGCAAGTGACGGGTACCGTCCGGAGCGACACCCGTCGCGGGTCACCGGTCTGGGCAAAGAGCTCGGCAATGCCCTCGTGCGTCGACTGTCGAGGGTCGAAAACCGGAATCTCGGGTGGCCGGGCCCTTTCGCTCTCTCGCTTCAGGCGCAGAATGTCGGCCAGGTCGCCCTCGACCCGCGCAAGTGACGACCAGGCGCAGACGAAGGAACCGCCCGGACGTAACACGCGACTGATCTCGGCAACGACCGAAACGACCGGCACCATCAGCATGAAGGCGAAGTGCGAGAGCACGACGTCGAATGAATCGTCATCAAACGGCAGCGATTGCGCGCGGCCGACGCAGAAGGTCGCGTCCGGGTGCCGTTGACGGGCGCGTGCGATCTCGTGTTCGGACATGTCGATCCCGGTGACCGTCGCCGCGGGACCAGCCACCGCAACGATGTCCTCAACCAGTCGCCCGTCGCCGCAGGCGAGGTCGAGAATCTCCGCCCGCGAGCCCGCTCTCGACTGGAGCGCGTCTGCGAGCAACCGATACGGCGTCTTGCCGTCGGCGCTACGGAAAGGCACGAGCCCCTCATCGGTCGCGCGTGGCTTATCCCGGTGAAAGGTCCGTAGGTATTCGTCCCAAGCTGAATCGGCCATCCGCATCCCGAGGCTTCTTGATCGGAGCGCCAGCGCCTCGCTCAGTCGCGCTTGGCGGTGTGCGGGCCGATCGCGCCGCGCGCGATCAGGTACATCTTCACGTTGATCACCGCGAAACGCCACAGCTGATAGGGGATGAACCTTCGCCAGAATTTCGTCATCGGTTCACTCCGGAATCATCTTCCAGCCGGGCTTCGCTTGCAGTTTCCACAGGAAGGCGGAATGCAGCAGGCGCTTCGTCCAGGCGCCGGCAAGGCCGACGTCGAGGTCGCAGAGGCGGATGTCGCGGCCGCTCTCGGGGTAGCGTTCGAAGTCGCGAGCGACCGGCACCATGATGATTGAGGCGGCCGATCCGGTGAGCAACGAACTGCCCATCGAGGCGATGCACGCGGCCGGCATCTCGGCAAGCGAGGCGTGGTGCTGCGGTTCGCGGCCTGCGACTTGATCGGCGATGTTCTCGGCGACCGTGCGCCCCATGACGCCGGAGGCCATTCCCGTACGGGGCGCCGTCGCGTGGACGACGAGGCCGCGCCCGGTCTTTTTCGGCTTCGACATCGGGTGCGGCGGCGCAAACGCGATGCCGGCGGCGTAGACGTTGGGATAGAGCGGCGAGCGGTATTGCTTGGGCCAGTCGGCGGCGCAATAGTCCTTATACGCCTTGGGGGCGTAGTCGGCGTCGACGCGCATGAAGCCGCTGGGCAGCGTCATATGGTCGGTCACGTCGGCGCCGTCCGCGCCGAAATACCGCATCGGGATGCCGCGGAACTGCGGGATGAGCATCGCGAAATCATACTCGAGTTCGGCGGGATCCTCACCGACCTGATCGTAAGCGATCTTGCCGCTCTCGACGGAGGTCACGCCGGCCGACACCAGCGCCTTGATTCCGGCTTCGTCCAAGAGCATGCGCAACAGTGAGGCGCCGGTCACGAACGAGCCGTTCTTGTTCGCCTCTATGCCGTCGACGCCGAAGTCGCCGAGTTCCGGCTCGTTGGTGAGCCAGACGAGTTCTGCTTTGTCGCGAACGCCGCGTTGCCGCAGGTCGGCGTCGACGTTCATCAGGTATTCGAAGGCCGCGCCTTCGCAGGTGGCGGCCGGGTGTCCCACGCCGATCACGAGACGCCGGCGGGCGCCGCCTTTCATAGCCCGCACCGCCTCGAGGTAGTGTTCGCGCGCGTCGATCGCGTGCTCGACGGAGCAGACGCTGGTCGTGTTCCCCGTCCTGGGTCCGAGGCCGGGCGTCCCCTCAAAGTTGAGGTACGGGCCGGTTGCGTTGAGCAAGTAGTCGTAACCGATCGTGGTCATCGCGCCGTCGGCCTCGCTGACTTCGACCGATTGGTGTGCGAGGTCGATCGCCGTCGCGCGCCCGTCGACGTAGCGGATGCCGAGTTTCTCGTAGACGGGCGCCAGCGCGAAGTGGACTTGCTCGTCCGGCATCGTCCCGGTCCCGACCCAAATGAGGCTCGGGAACCACGTGAAGCGATTACGCGGAGCGACGACCGTGACCTCGGCGCGACCTTTCACCAGGTACGAGAGATGAAGAGCAGCAGTGTGGCCGGCGAATCCGGCGCCGAGCACGACGATGCGCGGTGTCACGTCCGCACATCGCGGCCCCGGAACGGGGCGAGCGGCGAGGCCATGAAACGTGCGAATGCCATGTTTGATTCCTCCAGGTTCTTAGGCAGGTTGATACAGGTCGTCGCTTACGAGATCGCGCGGCGCGCTGGGCGCGCCGTCGCCGACGGTTAGATCGTCCGTCGCCATCGCATAGAGCACGGGCACGACGAAGAGCGAGAGCGCGGCGCTCGCGCCCATGCCGAAGACCAGCGCCCAGGCGAGCCCGCTCCACACCGGGTCGAGCGCGATGACGACAGCCGAGAGCATGCCCGCCGCGGCGGTGAGTGCGATCGGCCGGGCGCGGACGGTGCCGGCGTCGATCAGCGCTTCGCGCGGCGCGACGCCGTGCGCTATCCGCTCCTCGATGAACTCGACGAGCACGATCGAGTTTCGCACGACGATGCCAGAGAGCGCGATCACTCCGATCATCGCGGTGGCGCTGAAGTACACACCGAACGGGGCGAGCATTGCGAAACCGGGCAGCACCCCGATGAGCCCGAGCGGGACGGCGCTCAAGATTACGAGCGGCACCCGCAGTGAGCGGAAACGCGCGACGAGCACGAGGTAGATGAGTAGAATCGCGACGCCCATCGCCGCGCCCAAGTCGCGGAAGACGTCGAGCGTGAGCTGCCACTCGCCGTCCCAACGCACGCGATACCCGGCCGGCAGTTCGCCGCCGCGCGCGAGTGCGAGCATCAAGTCGATCACGGCGTAGGTCGAACTGCGTCCAGCCATCTCCCCGGTCGCGTAGTCGACGTTCTCGCCGTCCTCGCGATAGGCGGTTGCGTCGGTCGGCGTTGTGACGACGCGGGCGATCGTCGAAAGCGGAACGCTTGTGCCGTCGGCACTCGGAATCGTCGCCTGCCCCAGGGTCGCGACGCTGGAGCGCTGCGCGTCGCCGTAGCGCAGAAAGACCGGGATCGGGTCGCGTGCCTCCGGGTCGCGTATCGCTCCGGAGTCGATGCCGCCGAACGCCGCGGCGACCTCGCGCGCAGCAACCTGCGGTTGCACGCCGCTCAGGGCTGCCTTGCGTAGATCGAAGACGACGTGCGCGTGGGCCGGCCGACGCTTCGCCGTCAGGTCGCTGTCGACCACGCCCGGCTCGGCGCGGAGGAGGCCGGATACCGAGCGCGCGATCGCATCGCGCTGCGCCTCTTGCGGACCGGAGACGATGCCGAGAACGGTCGCGCGGACCGGGGGGCCGGGCGGCTCTTCGACGAGCCGCACGTTTGCCGCATAGGGCGCCGCGGCCGCCTGAAGGCTAGGACGCAAGCGGCGGACGATTTCCTCAGAACTCTCGTGGCGCCCGCCTTTGTCGAGCAGGTTCACGCGCAGTTCCGCAAACCACGCGCCCTGCCGCAAGAACGAGCCGCGCAACACCCCGTTGAAGTCAGGGACCGCGTTGGTACCTACGAAGGTCTCGACGTCGCGCACGTTGCGGTCGGCGAGCAGCAGTTGCTCGACTGCGGTGGCTGCGAGCCGCGTTCGCTCGAGATCTGTGCCGATCGGCTCGTCGATGGCGACGGAGAACGTGTTCTCGTTCTGAGAGGGCAGCATCCGGAACTTGACGGCCTGCACGAGCGGCAGGAGCATCGCCAGAGCCAACGCGCCCGCCACGAGGCCCAGAAACGTCCGGCGCGTGGAACCGTTGTCGAGTAGCGTGCCGAGCGCGCGGCGGTAGAAGCCTTGCCACCGGCCGGGCTTCGCGTGCGAGTCGGCCGTGCCGGGCTTCAACAGGCGCAGCGCCGCCCAGGGTGCGATGACTATCGCCACGACGAGCGATGCGACCATCGCGACCGGAACGTCGAGCGGGATCGGGCGCATGTACGGACCCATCAGGCCGGTCACGAACGCCATCGGCAGGAACGCGAGGATCACCGTCGCCGTCGCGAGGATCGTCGGGCTGGCCACTTGCGCCACCGCGGCCGCGACGATGTCGCGCCGGTCGCCCGTGCCGGTAAGCATCTGCCGGTGGATGTTCTCGATTACCACGATCGCGTCGTCGACCAGCAAGCCGAGCGACAGGATGAGCGCGAACAGCGTGATCCGGTTGATCGTCTGCCCCGCCAGCATCGCGACGCCCAGCGTGATGAAGAGCGTGAGGGGAATCGAAAGCGCGACGACCGTCGCGGCACGCCAGCCGAGCGTGACCAGCAGGAGCAGCGAGACGATGGCGATGCCTTCCATCAGCCGGTGGAAGAGTTCGTTGACGGCGTCGTTGGCTTTCGCGCCGTCATTACGCGTGATGTCGAGCGTGACGTCGGCCGGTAGCGGGAAGCGGCCGATCGCGGCGAGGACTGCCGCGGAAACCGTGACGACGTTGGTGCCGCTGCGCTTTGCGACCGCCAGGCTCACGGCGTTCTCGTGTGGTGGGCCGCCCGCACGCGAGTACCACGCGTAGGTCTCGCGGGGCGCCAGCGAAGGGACGACCGACGCGACCTCGCCGAGCGAGACCGGAACGCCGCCGTGCAGCGCGACCGTCGCGTCCGCGACGTCGGCCGCGGACCGGAACGGTGCCCCAGCCTTGAGATCGGTGCGCAAGAAGCCGTCGGTAGCGTAGCCTGCCGGCTGCTCGGCGTTCTGGCGCAGGGCCGCATCGATGTCGGCGAAGCCGAGGCCGTAGCCGGCGAGCCGCGTCGGATCGAGGACCACGTTGACCGAGCGCATCCGCCCGCCGTAAATGGTGAGGCCGCCGACGCCCGGCAGCGGGGCGAGCGTGTCGCTCAGCCGGTAGACGAGGTCCCGCAGCGACGCTTCGTCGCGCGACGCACTCGCCAGCGTTACGACCACGACCGGCACGTCGTCGACGTCGATGCGCGAGACGACCGGGTCGGAGGCGTCCGCCGGGATGGCGCTGCGGTTGCCGAGCAGCCGCGTGTAGAGGTCGACGTACGCCTGGGTCGTGTCGGTGCCGACCTTGTAGCGGACCGTGATGGTGGAGAGGCCGTCGTCCGAGGTGTCGTAGACGTGCTCGACGCCGCCGATCTGCCCGATCACGCGCTCGAGCGGCAGCGTGATCAGCCGCAGCACCTCGTCGCGCGAGCGCCCCGGCGCTTGGGTGGTGACGATCGCGGTGGGGACCGTGATCCGCGGGTTCTCCTCGCGGGGCGTGAAGGCGACCGCGAACAGCCCGAAGGCCGTGGCGGCCACGACCAGTACGACCGTGATCTTGGCATCGAGGAAGGCGCGGACGATCCGTTCCAGGGGCGGCGTCCTGCGCTGGGGCTTCATGTGCTTGTTGTAGCATACCCCTGGGGGTATATGCAAGGATACCCAGTGGGGTATACTGTCGGCATGAGAAGCGCCGCTAAGACCGCCGCTACCCGCCGGCTCACCCTACCTTCGGACGACGTGTCCGCGCTGCGCGCGCGCCTGCGGCGCCTTGAGGGCCAAATCCGGGGCATCCAGCGGATGCTCGACGAGCGCGAGGATTGTCACGCGATCGTGCAGCAGATGGCCGCCGCGCGCGGCGCCCTCGACCGCTCGATGGTACAACTCATGGTTGGTAGCCTGGCCGAGTGCGTCCGCGACGGCCGCGGCAACGTCAACGAAGCGGAGATGCGCCGCCTCGGCGAGCGCTTCGCGAAATTGCTCTAAGGGGCGACAACGGGCCTGTGATTCCGCTACGGCGGCACGGCGACGGCGGGATCTGCAACGACGGTCAGGGTGTACTCGTGCCCCAGGCGAGCGTCGAGCGCTCGGTTCAAGCGTTGCACCTGCGCCGTCGTCGGCTTCTGGGCGCTATGAATCCTGACCGTGACCTTGGCCGGCTTCAGGGTCCAATCGACCGTGACCGGCTCGATGGCGAGCGTCGTAGGGATAAACGTTCCGGTCTGGCCGTTTATGAATGCCGAGATGTTATTCTGCTGCCTAGCCCGCGAGCCAGCGACGTAGAGCGAGGGGCATATCGAGGCGAGCAGGACGAGGAAGACGACGAGCCCAGCGTATCCTCGCCAGCGTACGGCGCTTTGATAGCCGGTCAGCCAGAAGACGACCATGCACGCGAGCGCGATCCCG
>Ga0182012_10001084_pt1 | contig 30084 bp, 25 predicted proteins | sample 612S2SmetaG_FD_120486 | JGI IMG/M metagenome (GOLD analysis project Ga0182012, IMG submission 120486) | Permafrost microbial communities from Stordalen Mire, Sweden - 612S2S metaG | ecosystem: Environmental > Terrestrial > Soil > Wetlands > Permafrost | place: Sweden: Stordalen | collected...
CCACGCGCCTCGGAAAGTATTCCAAAGGCATGCTGCAGCGCGTGGGGCTGGCGCAGGCGCTCATCCACGAACCGAAGCTGCTGGTGCTGGACGAGCCTTCAGACGGCGTGGACCCGGTGGGCCGCAAGCAGATCCGCGACATTCTGCATGGGCTCGAAGAAAAAGGCGTCACGATCTTCATCAATTCGCACCTGTTGCAGGAAGTGGAACTGTTTTGCCGCGATGTGGCCATCATCCGCAAAGGCAAGGTGGCCCTCGAAGGGCGTGTGAAAGAGTTGACGTCCGAGGGCGGGTACCGCATCGACCTGGAGCACGCCCCCGATAATCTGGCGACAGAATTGAAAGGGCGCGCCAAAGCCGTGGTTTCGAACAACGGCAATCTGCAATTCCTGTTCAATACACGCGAAGAAGCCAATGTGGCGTTCGATATCGTGCGCGCCGCGAAGTGCGAGGTGGAAAGTATGACGAAAGCGTCCAGCACGCTGGAAGAAGTGTTCATCCGAACCGTGGAGCAAAAGTGATGGCCAGCTTCGCACTCATTCTTGATACGGTGCGCGAAGCGATGGCGCGCAAAGTGTTTTGGGCGTTCTTCTTTGCGTCAACCGCCATTCTGCTGTTTTTCATGTTCATCATGCACGTGGATGTGGTGAACGGGATGGTGGCTTCAATGACCATCTTCCAGGCTAATGGACGGACCCACGGCGACCTGAGCGCGGAGAAGCTGGTGGAGGGCGCGCAGGGCGGCCTTTCGATTTTCCTTTACACCTTCGGCATGGGCCTGGCGATTTTCGCTTCGGCGGGGCTGATCTCCGCCGTGTTTGAGCCGGGCCGCGTGGAGCTGGTTCTTTCAAAACCGGTGAGCCGCGTACAGGTGCTGCTGGGGCGCTACGTTGGCAATCTGGTGATTGTCGCCGCCAATCTCTTTTACCTCACAGTGGGAATCTGGGTGATCTTTGGGGTAAAAGTGGGGGTGTGGCGTCCGCACATGCTTCTGGCGAGCGTAGTCACGCTGTTTATGTTCAGCGTGATGCTTGCTTTCATTCTGCTGATCTCGGTCCTGTGGGAGAGCGCGGCAGTATCGATTATCGCCACGTTTGCGCTGATTGTGATCAGCCTGGTTCTGGGCGCCAAGAATATGCTGGACCGGCTGCTGAGTTCCGAATTCTCACGAGACTTGGTGGCAGGTCTTTATTACATCCTGCCGAAGGTTCCGGACGGTGGGCAGATTCTGCACCACGTGATCACCGGGCAGGCGGTGGAGAGCTGGATGCCCGTGTGGTCGACGGCGCTTTTCGGCATCGTGGCGCTTGCCAGCGGTCTCTGGATTTTTCAAAAGCGTAACTTTTAACGACATGCGACTCGCACTCACCTTATTTGGTTTCGCCGCTCTTGCTACCGCCCAGACGCACCCCGATCCGGTGCTGGCCCGGATGGTGCCGCCCGGAACGGTTTCGATACTGGGCGTTCGCATGGACCAGATCAAGTCCACACCGATGTACGAAAAGATGATCGCGCAGCGCAAGCTGCCCGATCTGGACCGCTTCGCGGAACAGACCGGCTTCGATCCGCGGCGCGATGTGCGCGAGATGCTGGTGGCTTCGAATGGAACTGAGGGCCAGAGCGTGGTGGTGGCGCGTGGGGCTTTCGCCAAAGTGACCGACTTGGGAAAAATGAAGGAGTGGAAGCACGGTATTTATGTGATCCACGGCGATGACAGGGCCGGTTACTGTTTGCTGGACGGGACCACCGCGGCTGCTGGTCCCCTGCCCGGCCTCTACGCCGCGCTGGATCACTGGCGTTCCCACGCGCCGCCGGCCACGCCTGACCTGCTGAGCCGCGCGGAAACCATTCCCGCGACGGCGCAGATCTGGGCCATCTCGGCGGGCGGTTTTAATATTCCAGGCAACATCACGATGCGGCAGGGTGGGACGGATTTCGCCCAGATCTTCCGCAATGTGGAGCAAACGGTATTCTGGGCGGACTTGCGCGGTGGCCTTGACGCAACCTTGGAAGGCGATGTGAAAACCGAGGAAGACGCCAGGAACCTGGGCGATGCCGCGCGCGGGCTGATCGGTATCGGACGGCTCAGTGTCCCCGATAATCATCGTGAGCTGTTCAAGGTTTGGGATGGGTTCAAAGTGGATCAGCACGCGCGGCATATTACGATCACGGCGAAAGTGCCGCAGGATTTGATTGATCAGCTAGTTGGGTTGCTGCAGAGTGGAGAGCTGCGGCCGGGCGTGATGGGGCACTAAGAGCCACAAGCACGACGCGGCGATTCCGCCGGCGCTCACCCAAAGCGTCGCCGGAATTCCGAAAGCCGACGCGAGAAAACCTCCCGCCAGCGCTCCCAACGGAACCATGCCTTGCGAGGCGATCTGCATGGCCGCGTTCACACGGCCCAGGACATCTCCGGAGGTCACTCGCTGCTGGAAGGTCAGCTTGTTCGTTATGTAAACCGACGCGGCTGCGTCTCCGAAGAGTTGCGCGATGCAGAGGAGCATTACAGCGGAGGAGGGGTAGAGGGTGCTGAGCGGAATCAGCAGCGTCAGAAGGCCGGAGGAAAGAGCGGAGACAAAGAAGGCACGTCTTATGCCCAGGCGGATGGCAATGCGCTCTGCGTAGTAAGAGCCGGCTATGCTGCCAACGCCTCCCAGCGCAATGGTGAGGCCCAGCGCGGCGGTGCTCATGCGGAGGTTACGGACGGCATAGAGTATGTAGAGCGCGTAAATCATGCCGCCGAAAAAACAGGCCGTGATGGACCGCAACGCCAGCACGGACAGCAGCGGGTTAGCTCGAATGGCGATTGCGCCGGCGAGCGCTTCTTCGATAAAACGGATCTGCTGCCTTGGTACGCGTGGCGGTTCGGCGCGGTGGATGGCGGCAACGGAGGCTGCGGACACAACGAACGACGCCGCGTCCAGCAAGATCGCGATGGGTGGGGTCACGATCTTGATCAAGATGCCGGCCAGCAATGGACCGATGACTTCAGCAGCCGCGCTGGACATACCAAGCAGGCGGTTGCCCTCCGGCAGGTCCGATTCAGCGATGAGTGCGGGTAGGTAACTCTGGTAAGCAACGTTGAAGAAGACCGTGATGACTCCTGTGGCGGCGGATATTGCCAGCAACTGAGCATAGGTGAGTAATTGGAAAGTGGCGGCGAGTGGAATGGTTGCGAGCAGAAGCGCTCGCGCGATGTCACTCCAGATGAGGACGGGACGGCGAAACATGCGATCCGCCAGCACGCCGGCGAAAAGACCGACGAGGAGTGTGGAGCCACCGGCGACTGCGGAGAGAATGCCCATCTGCGCCGGAGTCGCCCCCAGAAGGACGACCGCGGTGATGGGCAGCGCCGTGGTGGAAACCCAGGAGCCAATCTCCGACACGGACTGGCCCAGCCAGAGCTTGCGGAATTCTGTGTCGGAGCGGAGGCGCGGCAATAGGTCAAGTCTAGGATGATGGAGAGGGTGTTCACAAGACGAAGTTTCGCGTGGGTGTTTATGGTTGTTGTGGGGGCGCTGGCTTGTCTCGCGTTCGAGTACCGGCCCGATCTAGCCATTCGGGTGGGGACTGCGTCGGTGAGTGAAACCCTGTGCGCCGGGGTCTTCGTCTCCGGCCTCGACGCCGATCGTGTGTTCAACGAAGAGATCCGGCCGCAGCGGGGCTTGCAGATTCTGCTCAAGCGGCTGCGGTATAGGGTGGACAAGGAACGGCGGCAGGTCATAACAACATGGGCCGGGCACTTTGAAAGCGTAGCCACATTTCGCATGGCATACGGCTGCACGTTGGGAACTAAGACCGGCCCGATTCCTGGCAATGGTCGGATGTTGCGGAAGGGATGGTCAAGCCTTGGAACGCGAAGTTAGAGGAAGCTCTTGACCGCGCATTTGCTGAGCCCGCGAATCCGCCATTTTGGCAAGTGCGCGCCATCGTCGTGATGCGTAATGGCGAATTCGTTGCCGAACGTTATGCGAACAGGATTGGGCCCGACACGCCGCTCGTTTAGTGAGCTACTCGGTGAGTAAGTCTGTGATCAACGCCTTGATCGGGATTCTGGTTGGAGATGGCAAGCTCAATCTTTACGCCCCGTCTCCCGTGGCCGCGTGGAGTTCCCCTGCCGATCCACGACATGCCATCACGCTCGATGAGTTACTGCGTATGACGAGCGGGTTAAATCTGGAAGAGAGCGGCAGCGGATTCGATCCTGTTTCCCGAATGCTGTTTCTGGAACGCGACATGGCCGGGTTTGCCGCGCGGGCCAACCTCAAAGCTAAGCCCGGCGAGACCTGGGAATACACGAGTGGCAACACGTTGATTGCTTCCGCCATTCTGCGCGATGCCGTGGGGGGACACGCCGAGGACGTCTGGCAATTCGCCGCCCGCCGTCTGGTCAATCGGCTCGGAATGCGTAACTTCCTCATGGAATTCGACGACGCGGAAACGCCGATTGGCTCGACTCGAATCTACGCATCCGCGCGCGACTGGGCGCGGTTCGGGAACCTGCATTTGAACGACGGCGTGGTGAACGGTAAGCGGATTCTTCCAAAGGGTTGGGTGACCTATTCGACGCAGCAAACGCTGGACAGCCCCTATGGTGCGGGATTCTGGGTGAAAACCGCCATTCCGGCCGATGCCTATTTCGCGTCGGGTAATTTCGGACAGCGGATCGTGATCATACCGTCCGAGCAGTTGGTGATCGTACGATTCGGGATTACCGTGGACCCGCCTGACTTCGACATGAAAGGGTTGCTCCGGCTGGTAAAGGACGTTATTGCGGCTCGATAACTTCGATCTCGGACGAGAAGGCGTGGCACACGCATTATAGGGACAGTCCTGCGCCGGGCTCCCTTACGGCCGCGGTTCGTGAGGTCGGTTTCGCTTTTTCCTTGACCGCACCGGCTCCTCTTCTACCAAGGCAAACTGCAATCGCCGTTCCGATGGTTCCACGCGCTCCAGCAGAACGCGAACCTTATCGCCGATCGCGAACTCTCTTCGCGTCCTTTGCCCCACGATCTTCCTCACATTTTCGTGATAGGTGAAGCGATCACCCGGAAGCGAATCGATCGGGACCAATCCCTCCACAAACAGGTCCGTCAGCTCCACAAAGAATCCGTGGCGCGTGGTCGAAATCACCAGCGCGTCAAACTCATCGCCCACGCGGGTTTCCATATACCGCGCTTTTTTCCATTCCACCAGTTCGCGCTCGGCTTCGGCGGCGCGGCGCTCGGTGAGTGAGCATTCCTCCGCCACCGCGGCTAACTCCAGTTCGTCCGAATAAGTGGTCTCATCCAGCCATGCACCCAGCAACCGGTGCACCATCAGATCCGGGTAGCGCCGAATCGGCGAGGTGAAGTGCGTGTAATGCGACGCGGCCAGAGCGAAATGGCCGGCGTTATCGGTGCTGTAGCGGGCCTGCTTCAGAGAGCGCAGCATCAGGTAACTCAGCACGCGCTCTTCGGGCTTGCCTTCAATCTTCGCCACCAGCCTCTGGTACATGCGCGAACTGATGCGCGGAGCGTCCTTGGGAAGCTCCACCGTGCGCTGGCGCTTGCCGCCGTCGCGGCTCTTGTCGGTGAACCGGAACCGATCGACCGGAATTGCACCCACGCCGAGCGAAACGCCGAACTGGGCGGCTACCTCTTCAAACTCCATCACGCGCTTAGGGTCGGGCTGCTCGTGAATGCGATAGATCGACGCCGGGCTTACCGCCTCCAGGTGGCTCGCCACGGCTTCATTGGCGGCCAGCATGAATTCTTCAATGATGCGGTGGGCGATGTTGCGGCTGGCGCGCACCACGCCCGTCATGGCGCCGAATTCGTCGAACTCAATGATGGGTTCCGGCAGATCGAAATCAATGGAGCCGCGCTTCACGCGCTTCCGGTTCAGAATCAGCGCCAGATCGCGCATCAGCTCGAATCGCGGAACCAGAGGCGCGTACCGCTCCCTCTGCGCTCGGTCGCCATCGAGCAACTGGTGTACGTTGGTGTAGGTCATGCGCTCGGCGCTGCGAATCACGCCGCGGCAGAACTCGCCCGACACCAGTTCGCCGTGGGAGTCGAATTCCATCAGCGCGCTCAGCACCAGGCGATCCTGCTGGGGCACCAGGGAGCAGATGTTGGTGGATAGCTCGTAAGGTAGCATCGGAACGGCGCGATCCGGAAAATAGACGCTGGTGCCGCGCAGCCGCGCTTCCTCATCAATCGCCGAGCCGGGATGCACGTAATGGCTCACGTCGGCGATGTGGACGTGCAGGGCGAAGTTTCCCGTCGGCAGGTGATCCACCCAGACCGCATCGTCGAAATCGCGGGCGGTTTCGCCGTCAATGGTGACGATGGGCATCTGGCGAAAATCGCGGCGGCCCACCAGTTCGGCAGCTGAGACAGCGGATGGAATCGCTTCGGCTTGCGCGATGGCCTCGTCCGGAAACCGGTCCGGCAGATGATGCTTGCGGATGATAATCTCAACGTCGATGCCGAAATCACCGGGTTTGCCCAGGATCTCGATGACACGGCCCGCCGGTTCGCCGTCACCAAATTCCAGGATTTCGGCGTTCACGATCATGCCATCTAGATCCGAGGGGTCGTTCACCACCACGGGCGCAGCGCCGATCCGGTTGCGCGCCGGCCCGGGCGCGGGAATGACCGGGTCATCCAGGATTTCGATCCAATCCCGCAGGCGCTCGTCCATGGGCTCGACGAACATGCCGCGGCGGGTGATGTGGAACGTGCCAACCACGGTCTGGTGAGCGCGCTTCACAATGCGGACCACTTCGCCTTCGGAGCGGCCATCGCGTGCCCGCGAAACCCGGGCAATGGCGCGGTCGCCATGCATGGCGCCCATCAAAGAGTCCGGCGGCAGGAAGACATCGCCTTGCATGCCGGGAACGGGGCGGTCGGGAATCAGGAAACCGTATCCGTCGCGATGGCGGCTGATGCGGCCGACGGAGTATTCGCGGCTCTTGGACGTGGCGACGTAATGGCCGGACTTGAGTTCCATCAGGTCGCCGCGTTTCGCAAGGCGCTCCAGGCCACGCTCGACAGAGCCACGGTGTTCGGAGCGCGCGCGCAGTTCCTTCAGGATCTGCTTGAAGGTGGCCTTACCGTGCGGGAGCCGCTCGATGTGCCCGAGCAGTTCGGCATCCGTCATCTTAGGATAGGTTACTAGTTTTGAATTGCAACGTAGAGGGTCTGGGTTCCACTACCGCCGTTGGCTTGTGTGAAGGTCAACGCCGCATTGCCGTTGGGCACGCCGGCCGGCACCACGATATCGAACTGATAAACGCCTGCTTCGCCAGGTCCTAGCCCTTGATAGCTCGTGGTTGCGGCGACTCCGCCAATCGAAAACTGAACCGGGTTCACCAGGCTGTTGGCCTGGGTGACGATCTGTCCCGCGGCAATGCCGGTGGAAACCGGTCCGAAACCGGTGCCGAACAGAACGATGGTGTCGCCGGCTTTCGCGGGGCGCGAAGTGACGCCGGAGATCGCGCCCACGGGCAGAATGTACGTGGCGAAATCCGGGAGTAGTGCAACGGCGTATTGCGTGCCCCCGATGTTGAACGGTCCGGTTGCCAGCAGCCCGGGCTGTAAAGCGTTGATGGTGACGTTCGCAGCCGCGCTGACGCCCCCGGAATTGGTGACAATCACGGGCTCAGACGCGCCCGTGGGCACATTGAACGGCACCAGCGCGTTGATTTGATTGGGGCTCACATACACCACATAAGCGGGGATGCCGCCGATCGTGACCGCTGTCCCGTCGAGCCATGTGGGGGCCAGACCGCTGATGAAGTTGCGGCCGGACCACAGGTTGGTATCCACACCCAGGTTGCTGCCGTAGATCTCGATGAACGACCCCGGGGCGATGGACGTGGCTGCGCCGAAACCGGAACTGGAGATGACGCCGCCCGTGCCGATGGCCGGAGCCGTCTTCAAAGCCGGGACGCCCACGTTGGTGACTTTTCGGACTGCGCCGTTGCCGCTGTCGGAGATATAAAGATTGCCGGACGAATCGAGCGCCACGCCCGTCGGGAACAGGAGAGAAGCGCTCACCGCCGGTCCGCCGTCCCCGGCAAAGCCAAACGCGCCGCTGCCCGCAATGGTGGTGATGATGCCGTTTGTATCCACTTTGCGGACGCGGCAGTTGATATCGTCCGCGATAAATACATTGCCCGCCGCGTCCACCGCGACGCCCGATGCAAGACTCAACAGCGCCGCCGTCGCCGGACCTCCATCACCCGAGAAGCCTGGGTTAGCGCTGGCATTGGCGATGGTGGTGATGATTCCGCCCACGGTGACCATGCGGACCGCATTGTTATCGGCATCGGCAATGTAGAGGTTGCCCGCCGAATCGAGAGCCAGACCGCGCGGAGAATAGAGGTTCGCCTGCACAGCCGTTCCGCCGTCTCCGGAAAGCATGGCGCCGCCGAGTCCCGCAAAAGTGGAAATGAATCCTGTAGATTTGGTCACCAGACGGACACGATTATTCGCGCCATCCGCAATGTATTCATCGCCCGCGGCATCCAGTAACACGTATGCCGGGTCGGATATGTTGGCGCTTGTGGCGGCAGCCCCGTCGCCGATAAATCCTGAAACGCCACACTCGCCGGCCGGCGTCGAGATCGCTCCGCCCGGCGCTACCTCGCGGATGCAACTGCTCCCCGTATCGGCCAGGTACAAGTTGCCCGAGGTATCGAAGTTGAGGCCGAAGACTCCATCAATTTCGACTGCCGTGGCGGATTTCCCGTCAGGGGAGTGACCCGGCGTGCCATCGCCTGCGTACGTGGAAACCGTGCCGCCCGTTACCTTGCGAACGCGGAAGTTGCCGGAATCCGAGATGTAAAGATTCCCGGAACTGTCGAAAGCCACATTCGAAGGCGAATTCAACTGGGTAGCTGTGGCGGCGGAACCATCGGCTGTGTAGCCGTTCACTCCGGTGCCCGCCACCGTCGTGATGGTCTGTGCGCACAGCCCGCAACCGGCCAGCAGCACCGCGCCTGCCGCAACACTCCGAACGTAACTCTTTGTCTGCACTGCGAACAAAATCAAAATCCGAATCTCCTTCGATGTAACAACCCAGTTTATGCGATCCGCTTTGGCGATCCTCCTTCCATGCGCTTTTGGGGCCATCGCTAGTCCCGCGCCATCTTGGTCACATGCACGTTGTACCCGGTGCCGGGCAGCAGAGCGGTAAGGATGAAAGCCTCAAAATCGCGGCCGGTGAAGTGCGTGGTCCGGTAGAGTCCCGGATCGCTTTCCGACGTTTCCCGAGAGGCGCTGAAGTTGTTGAGGAACGCGCGGGCGTCCTGTTTCGGCGCGACGGACCCACCCCCGGAATTCGACATGGCTTCGGCCGCATAGGAGCGGACGAGCTTCGGCCAGTACTTGTTGAAGAGCGCGGGGCTCGCGAACACGTCCGCCCAAACCACGCGGCCATTTACGGCCACCACGACGCCCAGCGCTTTGCGGTCGCGCAGGTGTGCGCCGAGAGACTGGAAGCGTTGCTCAATCGGCATCACCGTGGCTTCCATTTCACGCTTTATGGGGGCTACTTCCACCGTTTGCGCGTAGGACGAAGTCGCGTCGATCGCCGGCCGGGCAGCGGGCAACACGCTTCTCATCGCTTTACGCGCCTGGGCCACCTCGTCCCAGACGCCTTGCTGGTTTTGATTGATCATCGCCTGCTGTCGAACGCTGGGCTGCACCATGGCGGACGGAAACGCGTTGAAGTTCGAGCTGACCTGATTCCAGCGGTGCGGCTCGACGCAAAACACCCCGAGCTCGATTTCGCTTTCCGGTCCCACCATACGGTCTTTCCCCACCACCCGATCCTGTTTCCCGCCTGAGACGATCTCGCCCGCCAGTAGGATCAGCGGACGCTTCGAGTGATTCACCAGGGCCAGTTGGTTCACCTGAGCGCCACTCCCGGAAGGCAGCGTTTCCTGCCACACGCCAGGACGATGGCGGCGCAATCCCGTCGCCCCGCCTTCCTCCGTCACGATCACTTCGCCGGAACGCAGACCTTCATCGAGCGTGAGTAAGTTGTCCGCCCCCGGAATCGATTGACCGGTCACCGGGTATACGGTCAGACCTCCGGCGGTAATCGGTTGCAGAACTTCATACTTACCAGTGACGGGCGATTCCGTTCCGGCGCTGGCGAGACCGGCCAGAACCGCCACGAGAGCAATATTTCTTCGCATTCCTCGAATGCCTCCTGACCACAGAACGGCGCGAACGCGATTTCTTGCAAAGTTTTTACACGCCCGGGGCAATCACGTGAATGCCGGCCGCCCTGTCGCGCGCGAGCAACTGCTTCCGGAACCGCTTGTGCCGCAGTCGCGTCAGTTCCACCAGCGGCCGCCATACGGCATGCACCAACTCATGCCTGATCAGGTACCGCCAGAACCGGTTGGAGCGCTTGTAGAGGTACGACATCGCCAAGTAGGGCGCCACGGCCTGCCAATCCTCTGGACGGCGACGCCAGATGGAAGCATCGGAGAAAAGACGCTGGTAGATCCACGCGTAACCTTGCTCAAGCTCTTCCGGCGACATGTGCCTCGGCCGGAAGACGGCGTGCGCGGTGTCGTATGCCGCCCAATCGCGATGCAACAGGCGTCCCTCGAACTCCATTTGCCGGAACAAAGGCGTTGCCGGATACGGGGTCAGGATATGAAACGTCGCGCACTCCAGCCGGTTTTCCTCAATCCATTCCGCGGTGCGCGCGAACACATCTTTGCGGTCGTGATCGAATCCCAGGACAAACGAGCCATTCACCTGAATGCCGTTCTCATGCAGCATGCGGACGCGCCGTGCATAATCCGCCGTCTTGGGGGTCTTCTTCCGGGCTTCCAGCAGGTTCTCGTCGGTGAGTGATTCAAAGCCCACGAATACTCCGGTGCAGCCGGCCAGCGCCATGGCGCGCACCAGCGAGGGATCGTCGGTGACATCGATCGAGACGGCCGCGCTCCAGATGCGATTGAGCGGCTGCAGCGCGCGGCACAATTCGCGCAGATAGCCGCGGTTTGACCCCATATTGTTGTCGATGAACACGGCATAGGGTTGGTCTTCCGCTAGAAACTCCGCAACCACCTGTCGGGGATCGCGCGTGCGGTACGGCATCCGCAAACCATCGGTGGCCAGGTAACAAAACCCGCACCGGTTATGACAACCGCGGGTGGCTATCAGACTAGCGGTGGTGAGAAAACTGCGGCGGGGAAGAATGGAACGTCGGGGAGCCGGATCGTCGCGGTAGTTACTTTCGTAAGTGGCGGTGTACTTCGGCTGCAGACAGCCGGCTTCCACATCCGCCAGAATCCTGGGCCAAAGCTGCACTCCATCGCCGATGGCCAGTGCATCGGCATGGGGCGCGCATTCTTCGGGACAAGAAAGGACATGCAATCCGCCCAGCACCACCTTACTTCCTCGACGCCGGTACCATTCAGCCAGCGCGAACGCCCGCATGGCGAAGGTGAGATGCACCGTGATGCCCACCACCTGCGGCGTGATGCCGTAGGGAGGGCGCCCGAGAAGCAGGTTCTCATCCCAATAGCTGACCTCCCAGTGATCGGGCGTGGCGCTGGCGAAACTCGTTAACGCGAGGGACGGTGTGAGCACGTGCTTTCCGAAGCTCGCGTTGGGGTCCTTGGCGTAAAAGGGATTGATGAGGAGGGCGTGCAGGAGATGGACCGGACCCGCGGGGAGCGCGGGATCGAGGACGGGAGGACGCGTCATGTCGGGCGGGCACCACCGCGGGATCGTTTGCGAGTTCACTCCGCTACTTTATAATACAAAGTACTTCACGTCAAGCTCCGTTCCCTTCCCCGAACATCGCAGTCCCGGAATCGAACACTCGCCGGCCTGCTTCCGATTGATAACCTCTGACAAATCAGCCAATGCGGCTGGCGATACACTTGCCTTATCGTCGCGAAAAGGGGGCGAACAATGACCGGAGAAATCGGAGCTTTTCTGCGCGAACTGAGACTCGCTGTCCGATCCCTGGGCCGCGTAAAAGGGCTCACGGCGACAGTGATTGTGACGCTGGCTCTCGGAATCGGCGCGAATGCGGCCATGTTCAGTCTGGTTCGAGGGGTCCTATTGCGGCCTCTGGTGAATCGCGACGAGGGGCGGCTGATCTACATCCGCCAGAGCGCGCTAGGGATTGGGGACGGCAACTCCACCTTCTCGATGCCGGAGATCGCCGACTTGCAGGCACGCGTGAAAACACTGAACTCTTTCGGCGATTTCTCGACCATCGGCTTCACCATGGTGGGGCTGGGAGAACCGCGCTCCGTGCAAGCGGGGGTGGTGAGCGGCTCTTATTTTAAGGTGATGGGCCTGCGCCCGGTGCTGGGGCGGCTTCTGGATGCGCGGGACGACGGCCCGACCGCGGCAGGCGCCGTCGTTTTGACCTACCGCTTCTGGGCGACGGCGCTGAACAGCGATCCCAAGGTGCTGGGGAAAGCCGTGCGGCTCGATTCCTTCATGGATGCGCGCCCGGCGACAGTGGTCGGCGTTCTGGAGCCGTGCGTCCCGTATCCCTCGGATACGGAAATCATCGGCAACATCGTCACCAGCTCGCATCATCTTTCAGCAACCATGGTGACCAGCCGGATCCACCGGATGACGGAGTTGTTCGCCAGGCTCGCGCCAGGCGCTACGTTGGAAATGGCCCGCGCGGATCTCAGTTCGGCATACGCCGTCATGAAACGAGAGCACCCGGAATCCTATCCAGCCAAATCCGATTTCCGGATCAGCGCGGTAACGCTGCGCGACCAGCTCACCTCGGGAGCGCGGACGATTCTGCTGGTGCTGATGGCGACGTCGGTGCTGGTATTCATCATCGCGTGCGCCAACGTGGCGAACCTGATTTTGGCGCGCACGGTCCGCCGCGAAAACGAACTGAGCATTCGGGCCGCGCTGGGCGCAGGCACACGCGCCTTGCGGCGTACCTTGCTTGCTGAGAGCCTTCTGTTGTGCGTAGCCGGGGCCGCGCTCGGAATCCTGATCGCCGGGCCGATGGTGACCGGCCTCGCGCGTTACATGTCGCGGTTCTCAATACGGGCGCTTGATCTGACGGTGGATTCGAGCATGCTCTGGATCGGCGCAGGGCTGGCGGTTGTGGCGGCGGTGCTGCTGGCTTTCGTCCCGCGTCTGCCGTCTTCTGGAGGAACACAGGTATTCGGGCTCAGCAGCGGGAGTGTGCGCGTCACGGGCGGCGCGAACCGGAAATTGCGGGTCTTCGCGGTGGTTCAGATCGCCGCTTCTTTCGTACTTGTAGCCTCTGCCGCCGCGACGGTGAACACGCTTCTTTCGCTGGAGGCCGCTCAGACGGGTTTCGACACACGCCGCGTGCTGGCCATGGACGTACCGGTGCTCCATAGCGGACGAACGCCCAGCCAGGTGGTCGATTACTACCGGCGCGTGACGCATCGAATCCTTGAACTGCCCGGCGTCCAAAGTGTCGCCGTCGGCTCCATGGTCCCCTGGCGTGATGACGGGAACTTTGCGCTCGAATTTTCAACCGACGGTCACGTGCCTGGCCCCAGCGAGGAGCATCCCCGCGCGGCCGTCAGGATCATTTCGCCGGGGTTCTTCGCGACGCTGGGACTTCCGGTACTCGAAGGCCGCGATTTCAACGATGCGGACCGCGAGGGTGGCGACCCGGTCGCCATAGTCAGCGAGAGCGTGGCGCGGCGGATGTTCCCAAACCGGGATGCCCTGAACCACTCCGTGATATGGACCGACCCGATTCTGCAAGCGGTTCCCTTTATGAAACCCACGCCTCTGCGAATTATCGGCATCGTACGGGACCTGGACGACGCGAGTGTGGTGCCGCGTCCGACCATGACCGTGTACCGCCCGTTCGATCAGGAGCCCGTGTTGGGAGGGGGGCGCTTGTTCGTGCATACGCGGTCCGATCCGTACGCACTGGTGACGCCGGTCACCCGGATCGTCCGCGGAATGTCCTCGGACCAGCCCGTGGAACATGCGGCCACCCTCAATGACATTCGCGCGGAAGTGCTTTCGCCCGATCGGCTGAACGCGGCCGTGTTCAGCGTTTTTGCGGGAGTCGCTCTGCTGATCGCAGTGGTGGGTGTCGTCGGTGTGCTCACCTTTTCCGTGAGCGGGCGCACGCGGGAATTTGGCATCCGGCTGGCGGTTGGATCGCATCCCCGCCATCTGCTGATGCGCGTAATCGCGGAAGGCGCGACAATGGCCTGCGTTGGTCTTGCCGTGGGGCTTGCGGCCGGGTTTGCGCTGGCTCAAGCGGCAGGCAGTTTTCTGCCCGATCTGAAATCGCCGGGAATTCTCCCGGTTGCCGGCTCGGCGTTGATCCTGTTGATGGCGGCTCTCATCGGCTCGGTGGTCCCGGCCGCGCGAGCGGCTCGCGTGGACGTGCTTACGGCGCTGCGAACCGAGTGAGATGATCATTTCGGAACGTCTGCGCCTGCCGGTGATCGGTGCTCCTCTCTTCGTGATCTCGAATCCGGATTTAGTAATCGCCCAATGTAAAGCGGGCATTGTAGGTTCGTTCCCCGCCCTGAACGCGAGGCCGGCGGCGCTGCTCGATGAGTGGCTGCACCGGATTCAAGAGGAGTTATCGGCGTGGGACCGTGAGCACTCGGATACGCCTTCCGCGCCCTTCGCGGTGAACCAGATTGTGCACCGCAGCAATCATCGTCTGGAAGAAGACCTCACTCTCTGCGTCAAGCGCCGGGTTCCCATCGTGATCACTTCGCTGGGCGCGCGTGAAGATCTGAACCATGCCGTGCACAGTTATGGCGGAATCACGCTTCACGATGTCATCAACGACCGCTTTGCGAGGAAGGCAATTGAGAAAGGCGCAGATGGATTGATCCCCGTCGCGGCCGGAGGCGGAGGGCACGCGGGCACTCTTTCCCCATTTGCTTTGATGCAGGAAATCCGAGCCTGGTTTAGCGGCCCGGTCGCACTGGCGGGCTCCATTGCGGGCGGAGCTTCCATTCTGGCGGCTCTCGCCATGGGGGCCGACTTCGCCTACATTGGTTCGGCTTTTATTGCTACTCAGGAGGCCAACGCGGAAGCGGCGTACAAACAGATGATCTTGGAATCGGCCGCCGGAGATATCGTTTATACGAACCTGTTCACCGGGGTGCACGGCAACTATCTCAAGCCATCTGTGGCCCGCGCGGGCCTCGATCCCGATCACTTACCGGAAGGCGACCTGGCAACCATGAACTTCGGCGCCGGCGGAGAATCGACCATGAAAGCATGGCGCGACATCTGGGGCTGCGGGCAAGGCATCGGAGCGATTCACGAAGTGCAAACAACGGCGGATCTGGTCCGGCGGCTCACTCAGGAGTATGAGACTGCAAAAGCCTCACTTACAGCGAAGACGCGTTTGTATGAACTAACTCCTGAATCACTTCTTCCGAAATAGGCGAGGATGGCGCGGCCTCCAGCGCTTGTTGAAAATACTTCCGCGCCCCAGTGTCATCGCCGGCCTTCCGGGAGATTCTGCCGGCCTCCACGAGCCAGGTTGGATTCTTCGCTCCGAACTTCAGCGCGAGCGCCATCTGCTGCCCTGCCTCTTTCCACTCGCCCAGAGCCGCGAATGCTCCGGCGGAGGCGACCAGCGTATCCAGATCATGCTGGTGGGTCAGCCTATCCTGCGCCATCCTTACCGCCTCTTGGGGATTCTTCCCCGCACCGGAATAATAGGCGATCAAGTCCAGATTCGCGTTATCGGGCTGATTCACCAATCGCAAAGCCTGCTTCTCAAACTCCGCGAACTCGCGTTGGGCTTCTTCTGACTTACCGGCGCTCGCGAGCGCTAAACCCAAATCATAGAGTCCCGCGACGCTCGGAGCCACGCGCTGCCGTTGTTGATAGACTTCCACGGCGTCGCTGTAGCGCTTCCGGGCCACCAGGTTCAACGCGTTTTCCGTCAGTGCCCAGGGATAATCCGGGACCAGTGTCAAAGACTGCTTCACGGCATCTTCAGCGGGCTCGGTGTGGCCCATCATCCGGTTCAGTTTCGCGATGCGCGTAAGAAGCCACGCGCGCTCCTCCACATCGGTGGCCGAAGTCATGCGCAAAGCCGAAGTCAACCAGTCGAGCGCCGGCTCATTCAACCCGTAGGCCTCGCGGAGGGTCGCGCCGCGCTGCAACGCCTGCGGACTGGCCTGGCGCATATTGATCATCCATTGGACCGCCCTGCCCGCCGCTTCGTAGTCGCCGAGCGCAGTCTGCGCGTCCGCAATATATCCCCACGTGGGAACATCGTCCATCACCTGATTGTGCAGAGCCGTTGCTTCCTCAAGCGCATCCGCCCATCGCTTCTCACAGAGCCGCACAGCCACGCGGGCGCGGCGTCCGTCGAAGCCGGATGGGGAAATCTTCAGCGATTCGGCCACGGGCGCTTCGGCTTCCACGCAGCGCGCCTGGTTGGCTGTCTCCCTCGCTTGGCGGACCAGAGCCAGAGCGAGTTCGTTGTAGGCATTTGCGTCTTTGCCGTTCTTCTGAATCGCCTGTCGCGACGCATCGATCCGCTGTTCAATCAACGTCGGCGCAGCGATCAGCGACAGAGACGAAATCAATATAACCCAAATAACTTTCATTCGTTATTCACCTCGGCACACCAAAAAAGGGAGCCGCCGGGTTTAACGGCGGCTCCACGAACAAACCCAATTACTGCGGGCAGTTCGGCGAACAGAACGTCGGATTCGTCACCGAAGCCGGGGCCGGAACCTGATGGTTCGTGGTAGTTCCGCCATGCGCGAAGGCGACATAAGGGAACGTCTCCTGAGTGGGTACGTCGTTGACGTTGACCCCATCGCCGAGAGCCGCGACCGAAGAGGCATCGAATGGCGCTCCGCCTGCGGTGCAAGTGGAGCACAAAGCTCCGGCCACGGCGCGAAGAGCAATATCGACAACGTCGTCGGTGACGCGCCGTCCGTTGGGCCAACCGGCCGGATCGCCACCCAGCAGGCCGAGACGGCTCCGCTGTGCGGCCGGCGTCGGGGGCACGGAAGTGTTGAGGCGGAGTAAGTCGGCAACTGGGCCGCCCGTATTTCCCGCAATCGCGAAAGGTCCGGTATAGTTGACGAGGGGCAGCAGGTCGGTCCGCGGCGGATCGGGGACCGTGACCAGGAACACCGCGTTCAACACGTTCGCCAGCAGCGGATTCAGATCATAGTTTGCAAAAGTGGAATCGCCGCTCGGGTCGCTCATGCTCCACGTATCTTTATCACCGGTGCCGATGATCAGTTCATTGATCAACGGGTTACCCATGCGCTGCACCTGTGTGTAACCTACAGGCGAGTTCGGGGGCTGCGTGGAAGTGGTTGGAATCACCGTCGCCTGCGGTCGCGAAGTGGTGGCCCAGGTTCCAATGATCGGTTGCCCGGCCACGGTCACCATCGAGATAGGTACTTCGATCGCGATGGTGTTCACGTTATAACCCGCGACGTTGTCTACCGCGTAGTTCATCAGGCTGGCGTCCTGCGAAGCCGAAAGCACCGGCAGCGGGATTCCCAGCGAGTTCGTCAGATCTGTCTGGTAGGCATTTGCCGGAAGGTTGAGCGAGTCAAACGTCGATCCCAGGTTAATAAAGAAAGGATCGTCCACAGTGCCTGCGAATACCTTGGTTCTATGGTCCGCTGCGAACGGATCGTTATAGGTGCCGAAGTAATAAATACCGCTGGTCGCCAGCTTGTCGTAATTGGGCATGGTGCGTGGCCCCACGTTCGACGGTACGGCGATCAAGGTCTTGCCGTTGGTCATATCCGTCCGGACGGCGGAACTGCCGGAGCCCGTGACCATGGTGATGGTATAGGTCTGCATCAAACTGAATCCGGCTGCTCCCGCGCCGCTCAGCGAGGTAATTGCCGGCGGGATCACTGCCTGGCCAGCCGTGCCGCCCGGTGCGTTCGCCGGGGCGGTTAATCCTGCCCCCGCTCCCACAAACCCGGTGAACACCGCCGGCGCGTTAATCACCGTGGTGAACTGGAACTCAAAACTGACGGCTGCCGTTCCCGTGCCCGTATTGTCTATGTGAATCGCGTAAACCACGTTCGGATCGAACGGGAAGTAGTTCGGCCCGTTGGATGGTTCAAGAAATGGGTCCACGTTCATAATGAACGTCACCTTAGTCGGATCGTCATAAGCGACAAACGCAAAGAAATCTGTAATGTCTGCCGCATGATCGATCGCCGTGATAGGCGCTTCTCTATGACTGGCGCCGAACATCGCGGGAGCTACGAGAATAGCTGCCGCGAGTGCGATGCCTGTTCGAAACTCTTTCATTCTGTTAGTCCTTTCAAGTGAGACTCTAATACCTTTACGTGGCTCGATGAGCTTAGGGATGTAGCGGACTGAGTTATTTTCCGGGCTAACGCGCATTGCTCGAAATCCCACTCCGGGTTCAGCGCCATCGCTTTCGAGAGTTCCTGCGCGGCTTCGTTCTTCCTGCCCCGCGCATCGTCGATCATGGCAGCGTGAAAATGGAAAAGAGGCTCGGGAGTTCCGCGCGACAGCGCGATCTCGGAGGCTTTCGCGGCTTCGTCAAGCCTGCCGAGGCGGAAAAGAACCCAGGCCAGCGCGTCATGCGTGTACACATCCGGCCGGACCTTGATCTCGTTCTCGACAAGCTCCTCCGCGCGGACCAGATTGCGATTCTGGTTGGCATAGAGCAGAGCCATGTTGCGATTGGTTTGCTCGCCCGAAGCCTGCATAGTAATCTCAATGGCGTCGATCAACTCGCGCTGCTGCTTCGCGCTCCCTAAGTTGCCGGACCGTGTGTAAAGGTCCTCGAGCGCCTCGGCGTACTCCGGCATGGGAACGGTTGCCTGCGCCTTCAGATAGGCGGCAATCGCCTCCTTCACATGGTTATGGGCGGATTCGATCCATCCAATTCCCGCCCATGCGGCATAGTAGTTCGGGAACGCCTGCAGCGCGCTATGATAGGCGGCCAGGGCATCGTCCGCGCGTCCGGTCTTCCAATACATGCGCCCTAACTCCGCCCAGCACCAGGCCACGTTCTCCGGCGCGGCGTTACCGACACTGATAGCCGCCTGCATCAGCCCGATGGCTCGCGTAGCGTCCCCAGTCACAAAATAAAACCAGGCGAGGCGGTTATAACTGGTTAAGTCCGGCCTCAGCGCGAGCATCTTCTGGTAAGCTTCGCCGGCGCGGGCGTATTCGCCTAACTCCATCGAGGAGTCCCCCAGGCTGCCCCACGCGCCGGGGTCGTTGGGTGAGAAGCGCGTCATTTCAATGGAATACTGGGTGACTAACTCGAAATGATGTCGTTCCATTTCGATCTCGCTCCGCAGACGCAGGCCTTCGTAGTTACCCGGATCGCGTTCCAGAACGTCGTCTACAATGCTCGCCGCGCGGTTGAGGTAGTCGAAGTTTACGGTCTCGCGCATCTTCTGGATATAGTCGAGCGCCAGCCGCGAAGCGATGCGGTTATTGCTAGGTTGAGCCGCCAGTAACTGACTGTCGGCGGTAATTCGGGAATCGGTGGATTGCCGGGAAGCCTGCAAGAGGGGTTCCCGTGCGCGGCCCTGGGCGGCGAGATTCCAAGCCAGGGCGCCTGTCAGCAGCAGATGTACTACCGCGTTTCTCACCGGAATCAGCCGATCACCCGAATCACGGGAAACGCGCCTACGGCGACCCCTGTCATATAAACGCCGATCGCGAAGATGGCCGCCGCCGAACCCAACGGCGCAAAGCGTACCCAGGCCTCCACATGCGATGGCTTGCTGCTCTTGGGCACGGTCTTCTTGACGACCAGCACCATAACTCCAATCAACATGAGCACCAGCGCCAGCCCCAGGCTGAAGGAGATGAGGAGCAGCAGACCGAATGCCGTCCGTCCAATCGAAATGCAACTCAGCAGGAGCACCAGCGCCGCCGGACAAGGCACCAAACCGCCGGTCACGCCCAACGCGATCAGGCTGCCGAGTGAAACATCACCTTCGGGAACATGGCTGTGGGTATGGCCGTCGTGCGTGTGGGTATGAACGTGGGTGTGCGTGTGATGCTCATCGTGATGGTGGTGATGGGTGTGACCGTGATCATGATGGTGGTGCGCGTGAACGGGCACGGGAACGCGAAAGAACAGCTTACGCGCTCGCCGGTAAAGCAGAAGGGCGCCGATCCAGATGATCGAGACGCCCGAGATAACTCCCAGCACCTTCGTCATCGTTTCCGGCAGAACATATTGGGAAAGAAACAAGGTGATCAGGCCCAGCGCGAATACGCTGATAGTGTGCGTGAAAGTAACCAGACCGCCCAGGAATATGGCTTGCTTGAAGGTGCCTCGAGAACCCACCAGGTAGGCCGCGACCATGGTCTTGCCGTGCCCTGGCTCGATAGCGTGCAAAGCCCCGATTCCGAATGCCACCGCGAGGCAGATCAGAGCCAACCCCAACGGGAGCGAGGTGTGCGAATTCTTCAAAGTTCGGGATAAAAAATCATCGCGCTTGACGGTGCCAAGCGACTGCGCCTCAAGCGGAGTCGCCGCCGTGGCAACCGGCGCAGCAACTGGGTGCGAGGCCTCCACACCAGGCGCCGGTGCAACCGGCGAAGGAACCGCGTGGGTCACCAGCGGGGTCACCGGCGTTTCAACAGTCATTTCAAAGTGTGCGCTTGTATCCTGCGGCGGGGCCAGCGTGGGGTCCTGCGGATAGGCCGTGAGCGCCTTCGTGCGGTCCGCCCCGGCTGGCTCCGCATGCGTCACGGAAGAACCATCCGCGGCCACCACGACGACTTCCTTCCATCCGGCCCGTTCTGAAAAGTTGCTGTCCTGATATTCGAATTTGCCGGTGCGCGCGGGCAGGCGCAGATAGGAGTTGATCCGCACGACAGCCAATCCGCCGGCGCCATCCTGAACCACGGCTTCGGTTCGTTCCAGCCGGGGTAAGACGGCCGCGCCGTTTTCAACAAAGCGCAAGCCCTTCACCCACTCCACCGCTTGCGCGTGCGCAGCGGCGTCAATCTGCGCGTGCGGGCTGTCTTTAGTGACGTTCCACTTCTGCATCAACTGCAGAGTGGGAAGTTCCGCCACGTCGAGCACATAGAGAACCTCAACCGACTGGGGCTCAACTGTGATTCGGGCGTAGTGGTTAATACTGAAGTTGCCCATCGGATGGGCCGCTGCTATTGCGGCCAGCGACAGGACCGCGAAAAAGACGTTCCGGCTTTGCTTCATTCCAACACTAACTACGAGATTATTCCGCCGGTGGATGTATCGCCTAATCTTTTTCGGTTACTTCGGTATGAAACCACACTGGCCCATTTAAACCATTGAAAATTAACGTCGCATGAACTACGCAACGCCCACATGCCGGCTGCGTTTATTCCAGTAGAAGGAGCAAGACAATGAAACGAAAACTGATGGTTCTCTTTCTTCTGGCGGGAAGCTCGATGTTTGCCGGCACGCGATTTGTGGTCGGCTTCGGAGTTCCCCTACCAGTCCCCGCGCCGGTAGTTACCTACGCCGCACCTTACCCCGCACCGGTAGTGACTTACGCTCCCGGTCCTTACTATAGGGGTTACTGGGCACGCCCCTATGCTCGATCCGTATGGGTTGGCCCGCGTTGGTACCGCGGACACTACTATCGCGGTTACTGGCGCCGTTAGACCGCGCCTCTAGACCGTAACACTAGACCGTAACCCAGGCATGCTTACTTGTGCTCTCAAGCACTTTGTCCAGGATCTGCAATTGCCGTAGGCCGTCTACAAACTGCGGATACTCCACCGGCGCTTTTCGATCCTCCACGGATTTGTAGAAGCGCCGGAACACTTGCTTGAAAGTGTCGTCGTAACCCTCACTATGTCCGCCCGGTAAGTCAGCGTATGACTTGGCCGCATCCTGCATCAGCGACGGGTCCTTCACGACGATCTGATTGGGCTCATTCCGATGCCCCAGCCATAACTCATCGGGCTTCTCCTGATCCCATGCGGCGGAACCCTTCGTGCCATAGATCTCGATGAACAGGCGGTTCTTGCGTCCCGCGGAGATCTGGCTCACGGTGAGCGCGCCGCGCGCACGGTCGCCGAGGCGCAGCAGCACCGCGCCGAAGTCTTCAGTATCGATCGGGACCTCGGTGTAGTCCTCCGGTTGCAGCGTCTTCCCTGTGAAGGTCTCGACGGAACCCTTGGGCTTCTTGCGCGTCTTATGGAAGGTCTGCAGGTCGGCGCACAGTTCCGCGATGCGCAGTCCGGTTACGTGCTCCACCATGTCGCACCAGTGGGTCCCGATGTCGGCAAAAGTGCGCGAGGGTCCGTTGGACGATTTCTCGATGCGCCAGTTCCAATCCGTGTCGTACAGCAGCCAGTCCTGCGAGTAGGTGCCCTGCACGGCCAGGATATCGCCGAACTCGCCCGCCTCCCGCAGGCGGCGCATATTCTGCACCAGGGGATAGAAGCGCAGGTTCTGGAAGGTGCAGTTGGCCAGGCCCTTCTCTTTGGCTAGATCCACCAGAGTTTGCGCATCGGCCACAGACGTAGCCAGCGGCTTCTCGCAGAGGACGTTCTTTCCGGCCAGCAGCGAATCTTTCGCCATGGGGAAGTGGAGCACGTTAGGGGTGCAGATGTGCACGGCCTCGATGGTCTTGTCCGCCAGCAGCGTGCGGTAATCGCCGGTGGAGCGCTCGACACCCACTTGATCGGCAAAAGCGCGCGCTTTCTCTTCGCTGGAGCCGGCGATGCCGGCGATCTCCACATTCCCGAGGCGCCGGATGCCTTCGGTGTGCACCTTGCCCATGAATCCTGTGCCGAAAACGGCTGTTCGAATCTTTCGCATTTGAGGTTTGTTTTCCGAGAATTACTTTATCGCATTGAAACCACTGTCTCGAGCGAGGTACCATTCTCGTACGAAAAGTGCTCCTCGATGCTCAGATCCGTGCTCCTGTTGTGCGCGATGTCGGCGATTGTACTTCCTGCGCAAACCTTAACCACCTTGCATAGTTTCAATAGCCTGGAAGGGTCCGAACCCGATGCAGCGCTTATCCAAGCCGCCGACGGCAACCTCTTTGGCACGACTTCGTATGGTGGCGTCAAGAGTCCAGGTACCGGACCGACCAGTGGCTACGGGACCGTGTTTGAAATTGCCACGGACGGGCAACTGAGAACGCTGTACAGGTTCTGCTCTCAGATCAATTGTGAAGATGGCCAATTTCCTTCAGCGTTGGTCCAGGCCACCGACGGAAATTTTTACGGAACAACCGGAAGTGGCGGGGCCAACGCATGCTCCAACTCTCCCGACTGCGGGACAGTCTTCAAACTCAACCCAACCGGTGCTTTAACGACAATCCACAGCTTCAATGGGACCGATGGTGAGACTCCAGGGAGTTTGATCCAGGCTTCCAATGGGAACCTCTACGGGACCACTTACTCCGGGGGCGCGTACTTAGAAGCGCGGGTAAACTCTCGAAACGCGGGGCAGTCGGTTGAGATTCTAGGCACCGATCTCCTGGCGCAACCAGTGTCAGCTTCAGTGGCATCCCGGCCGCCTTCACTGTGATTTCCGCTTCCCTGAGCAATGTGCCCTTTCACGTGCTGCCGTAATCCTGTACCGAAAATCACGCTTCGAATTTTTCCCCTGTGAGCTTTCGTTTTCCCGGACACTCCTTTGTCGATTGCTGCTAGATTTAAATCCTAGAGGTCACCGCTGGAGATGGATTCGGATGCTCGTTAGAATCCGCGTGCCCCGAGGTGCGGATACAGGGCGGAACAAACGACGAATCGCGCCGTTCACGTTTATAGCCGGAGGTTTGCTCCGGATGGCGGCGGTGCTATGTCTGATGCTGGCGCTGTGGCGGCTCACCAGCGACCTGGGCTGGACGGGCGCGTTCTTCATCAACGACGGGTTATTCTCCCACTGGCAGGTGTGGCTCGGCCTTACCTTCGTGCTCAGTATGCTGTCGTTCCGGCTTCTGCGCTTTTCGCGCCCGCCGGAGTCCGCTGCGCCGCCGGCAGCCAAGCCGCTGCCCACCACCGAGCCGGAGCGGGAGAAGCGGGAATTCGCGCGCCGCGGAGCCTCTCGCTAGGATTTTGGCCCCGCGATGATATTCTGCGAATAGGTCTTCTGAAGCAGCATGGCTTACCAAACCCGGCCGCGTTACCGTTTTAATTTGGGGTCTTCCCTGCCCCAGGGCGTCCGGTGGCTGCTGATCGCAAACGTCTCCGTCTGGCTTCTGAACATCGTGTGCGGATGGATCGACCTGGGGGCGTTGTTTCTTCCCCTCGCCCTAACGCCATACCTGGTTCTCCGCCATTTCGAAGTCTGGCAACTGTTCACGTACATGTTCCTGCACGACGTGACCAGCCCCTGGCACATCCTGTTCAACATGCTCGGGCTGTGGTGGGCCGGCACCGCCATCGAGCAGACGTGGGGTACGCGCAAATTCCTCAAGTTTTACTTCGTCTGTGGCGTCGGTGCGGGCCTGTGCGTGATTCTCGCCGCCATGTTGTTCCATGGAATGGGCAGCTCGGTGATTGGCGCGAGTGGGGCCATTTACGGGCTGCTGCTGGCCTTCGCCATGCTCTTTCCGGATCAAATCGTCATTTTCATTTTCTTCCCCATCAAGGCCAAATATCTCGTGATGATCCTGGCCGGCATTGCGCTGTTTTCAAGCGTCACGGACCATTCGAGTGGCGTCAGTTACGCCGCGCATCTGGGTGGCCTCGCCATCGCTTTCGTCTACCTGCGGCTGCCGCACCTGCGCTTTGATGGGATGTCGCTCAACCGGCGCTATGAAAAATGGCGCATAGACCGGGCCAAGAGGAAGTTTCAGGTTTACATGCGCAAACAGGATTCCAAACGCGAGCCCTGGATTCACTAGCCGTATTTCTTGTAACAACCGCCCGCCGGCCGCCGTCAAAAATACAAGCGATATCATAGGGGCACCCTCATCATGCGCAGAACCGTTTTACTGACAGGCAGCTTTGTTGCCGCCATTTTGATTTCGGCCGTTGCGCTCAAGTCGCAGCAGGATGGGCCGGTAAATCCGGGTAGTGAGACTGTCGCCAAGCCGCGACCGACCAACCCCACATCGGGCGGCGATGCGTCGCCGGATCTGGCGCCCATTCCTTCAAAGCTAAACAAGAAAGCCGCGCCGGGCGATGCGGACACGCCCAACTTCAAGGTGCAATCGAACCTGGTGCAAATCGACGTCTCCGTGCTCGACAACCGGGGCAATTTCATCCCCAACATTCCGCGCGGCAACTTCCGCATTCTGGAAGACGATGTCCCCCAGCAGATCAAGAGCTTCAACATGGGTGAGGCGCCGATGACGGTGGCGCTGCTGGTGGAGTTCAGCGCCAAGTGGCAGCGCGGCCAGACCTGGTATCAGACCCTTCAGGCAGCCTACGGCTTTGCCGGAACGCTGAAGCCGCAGGATTACATCGCCGTGATCGCGTACGACATGCGGCCGGAGATTTTAAGCGATTTCAGCCAGGACCGCACCAAGACGCAAGAGGCCCTCGGCCGCCTCCGCATCCCCGGGTTCTCCGAATCGAATCTCTTCGACGCCCTGGTGGATACTGAGGAGCGCATGAAAGACATCGAGGGACGCAAAGCCATTGTGCTCATCGCTTCCGGCGTGGACACATTCAGCAAGCTCACCTTCGACAAAGCGCGCCGCACCATTCAGGAAGATGGGGTGCCCATCTATGCGATCGGTCTGATGCAGGCCCTGCGCATCATGAATGAAACCAGGATGAGCGGCCCACAGGATTTGACCTTCTTGCAGGCCGATAACCAGATGAAAACCTTCTCGAAGGAGACCGGCGGCATTGCCTTCTTCCCGCGTTTCGAGGGCGAAATGCCTTCCATTTTCCAGGGTATCCAGCAGGCTCTCCGCAACCAGTATCAGATTGGCTATTCCCCTACCAACCTGGCCAGGGACGGCAAGTTCCGGAAAATCAAAATTCAGCTTGTCAATCCACAGGGCGATCCGCTCTCCATCAAGGACGAAAAGAACAAGCCGATCAAGTACCAGATCGTCGCTAAAGCCGGCTATACGGCGCCGCGCGTTGTTGAGTAGCGCAAAGCCCTGCCAAAATTACGTTACAAAGTCAAGAACTCCATCTGCCCGCGTTTGTTCAGTTAACGAACGCATTGACACGTTTGTCATGGCTCTGTTACGCTCGCTCGGTTCGCGCAAATCGCGCCGCACAAAATAAATGATCAACTCCCCTCACAGTCCCCTCAACCGTTCACCGCGCATTCTGCTGGTGGACGATAACCACTATGGAAACGCGGGGCGCAAAACGCTGCTGGAACAACGCGGCTATGACGTGGACACCTCCACCAGCGGCGAAGAAGCCTTGCTCCTCATCGACCAGCAGCGGTACGACGTAGTGGTTACCGATTTCAAAATGGGCGGCATGAGCGGAACGGAGCTGATTGCGCAACTGCGGGCCGCGGAAACCGCCTCGGCGCTGATCCTTCTTTCGGGATTTGCCGGCTGCATGGGATTAACAGAAGAGAATTGTGGCGCCGACGCGGTACTATGCAAGAGCAACAAGGAAGAAGAACAGTTGTGCAGAACGGTTCGCCTGCTGCTGTCCCGGCGGACGAAGAAGAAGCCGGCCGTGTCCGAAAAACGACTCCGGTCGAGCATTGCCAGAACGGTCTAAGCGTTGCCCAGACAATCCGAACTGCTCAGCAAGCGAATCAGCGCGGCCGCCATCCTGCTGCTCCTCGTGGCGGCGCCCGCCTCCCAGTCGCCTGGCTACGCGCGGCGCAAGCCGTCCCCCAAAGCCACCCAGCAGCAGGACGGCGCGGAGGCGATCCCCGCTGCCTGGCGGCGGCTCTCTCTGCGCGATGAAGTGGCGCAGCTTGTGGTGGTGGATTTCACGGGCCAGCCGCTCGCGAAAAAATCCCTCGCCTGGAAACGGCTTTACTCGCTGGTTCACAAGGACCGCGTGGGTGGCCTGATTCTGGTGAATGTCTCGCAGGGGCATCTGGTGCAGCGCGCCGACCCGGTGGAAGCCGCCAAAATCATCAACGACCTGCAGCGCGCCGCCCGCATTCCCCTGGTGGTGGGAGGCGATCTGGAACGCGGCGCATCCATGCGCTTCAAGGACACCACCGTGTTTCCGCACGCCATGGCGTTTGCGGCGGCCGGCGACCCGGCGGCGGCCCGCTACGAAGGCGAGGTGACGGCCCGCGAAGCCCGCGCCATCGGTGTGAACTGGATCTTCTTCCCCGACGCCGACGTCAACAGCAACCCCGATAATCCGATCATTAACATCCGTTCTTACAGTGAAGACCCTCGGCAGGTGTCGGAGTATGTGGACGCCTTCCTCGAAGGTGCTTCCTCAGACCCGCACAATCGCGTGCTCACCACTGCCAAACACTTCCCCGGCCATGGCGATACCGCGGTGGACACGCACCTCAAGCTGGCCACCATTCCGGCTGACCGGAAGCATCTGGATGACGTGGAACTTGCCCCGTTCCGCGCCGCCATCGCGCACGGAGTGGATTCCATTATGACGGCGCACCTGACGGTGCCCTCGATTGGAGGAGACACACCCGCGACTTTCTCCGCGCCGATCCTCACCCAGCTTCTCAGGGGCGATCTGGGATTCAAGGGCATCATCGTCACCGACGCGCTGGATATGGGCGGAATCAGGAATTATTCGTCGGGCGAGGCTGCGGTGAAGGCCCTCGAAGCCGGCGTGGACGTGCTGCTGATGCCGGGCGATCCCGTGGCGGCCATCAACGCCGTCGTGGCGGCGGTGAAACAGGGGCGCATCCCGAAGAGCCGTGTCGACGAAGCCTTGAATCGTGTTCTCGCCGCCAAGGTAAGGCTCGGCCTGGTGGCCAGCCGCACAGTGAACGTGAATGCCATCCCGAGGTTGGTGAACCAGCCGCAGAGCAACCTCCGCGCGCTGGAAGTTGCTCAGGAAGCCGTCACCCTGGTGAAGAACGATGCGCATCTGGTCCCGCTACAGGCAAATTCGCTGGTCTGCTTCGCCATTCTTCGGGAAGGCGGCAACAGCCAGCAGGGAACGGCGATGCAGCCCGAAATCAATCGCCGCGCACCGGGACGCCCGTCGCTGCTGCTCGACCCCGGCATGTCACCGGACGATTTGAGCCGCGCCGTGTCGCAAGCCGGCAACTGCGATGCCTGGTATGTGGCGGCCTTCGTCTCCGTGGCCGGATACAGGGGAAATATTTCGCTCAACGGGAGCTACCCGGCGCTCATGGCGCAGTTGATTGCTTCGGGTAAACCGGTGATGTTGATGTCGCTGGGCAATCCGTATCTCCTCCGGAGTTTCCCCGCGGTGGCGGGTTACCTCACCACTTTCAGCACCGTGCCGCCTTCGGAGGTGGCTGCGATTCAGGCGCTCTATGGCGAAGTGGCCATTCATGGGCGGCTGCCGGTCACCATTCCCAACCTGGCCAGGTTTGGCGATGGCCTCAGTTTTGGAATCACCGCGCACGTCCCCACCAACGCCTCCGTAGCGTTCCCCGCCACTCGCTAGGCAACTGCCGTCTTGGTGGCACTTCAGTCTATGCTCAACCCCTCTTCCCGAACCGCAACGAGAGTCGCCGTGACCCGTTACCCTCACATTCACGCCAGAAATCGTAGAAGGTCTCCCCGCCAAAGCGCGAGCCAGGGGCATGGCGATAGTGGAGTACCTTCAAAACATTGTCGAACAGGCCGCCTTGCCGGCCGCCCAGAAAAATACCGTCCCGAAGCCAACGCCTCGGGAAGAGGCTGTTCGACGCATGCTCGAATTCGGCGAGAGGCATCGGCATTCGCTCGGCGAATCTATTTCACGCGAGATGCTTCGTGAAGAGCACCGTTTTTGATGGGAGCGTTTGTCCTTGAACGCGTCCGTTGCAGTTTCGCGGTGCTTTCCAGGGGATCCCAGCGAGCGCGCTCCGTATAGCCAGGGATTCTTCGTTTCCTACAGCAGGCGCAGAAGGATCACCGAGCGGCAGATCCATGAAATACCTGCAACCTCGCCGCTTACGATGTCGCATACCTGAATCTAGCGAAGGGGGCAAACCTTGCCCTCGCCACTTCGGACGCACCCGTCAGAGCCGCGGCGATTGCCGAGGGCATCGTCCTGATTTAACGCGGCTTCCCCGGCCGCCGTTTAATAAAATAAAAGCGCATGCAAATCACCTGGTTAGGTCACGGCACATTCGAATTCGTATGGGGTTCAGGCAAGCGCCTGATCGCCGACCCCTGGACCGAAGGCAACCCAAAATATCCCACCGGCCACGAAATCGGTGACCTGGACCTGATCATCGTCTCGCACGGTCACTTCGATCATATTCACGACGCCGTGCCACTCGCAAAGAAATTCAAACCATCCATCGCCGCCATCTACGAACTTTGCCACTGGCTGGAATCGAAAGGCGTCGAGAACACCAGCCCGATGAATAAGGGCGGCACGCAAACGTTCTTTGAAGGCGATGACAAAATCCAGGTCACGATGACGCATGCCGTCCACAGCTGCGGCATTCTGGACGACGGCAAAATCATCTACGGCGGAGAAGCCGCGGGCTTCATCCTGCGTTTCGCCGACGGCCGCTCGATCTACTTCTCGGGCGATACGAACGTGTTCACCGACATGCAGCTCATCCAGGAGCTTTACCGTCCCGATCTTGCGATTCTGCCGATCGGCAACCTGTACACGATGGGTCCGCAAGAGGCCGCCAAGGCTTGTGAATTGCTCGGCGTGAAGAAAGTGATTCCGATGCACTTCGGGACGTTCCCCGCTTTGACGGGTGACCCGAAGGTTCTTCAAGATCTGGTGAGGCCGCTCGACGCGCACGTCTTGACGCTCGAACCGGGCACGACGGTGGATTGGTGAGACAAGAGTGAACTAAATCAGCACGAAACCGTCTACCATCGAGTAGTCTCGCCCGTTGTTCGTGATGACGGGAACTTGGTAGTAGAGCGCGCTCGCCGCTACCCACGCCCGCTCGAGCGACCACCGCTCCAGTTCGGCGAGGGTCATAAAAGCCGTTCCGGAAACGTTCCGTCGCGACGCCACTCGCGTAGCATCTGCTGGAACTCATCCACAGACTCGTCGCCTGGGAATGGCTTTCCCAACAAAGAATCGAAGGGGTGGA
>Ga0182012_10001085_pt1 | contig 30069 bp, 21 predicted proteins | sample 612S2SmetaG_FD_120486 | JGI IMG/M metagenome (GOLD analysis project Ga0182012, IMG submission 120486) | Permafrost microbial communities from Stordalen Mire, Sweden - 612S2S metaG | ecosystem: Environmental > Terrestrial > Soil > Wetlands > Permafrost | place: Sweden: Stordalen | collected...
ATCGATGCGTTGGGTGGAGTGATGGGCCAGTTGACAGATGCGGTAGGGATTCAGTTCCGGCTGTTAAATACCAGCCGGGGGCCGGCTGTGTGGTCGCCGCGCGCGCAGTGCGACAAGAAGCAGTACCGGGTCCAGATGAGGCAATGGCTGGAAAACGAACCCAATTTGCGGATTTTACAGGCGGAAGTGGGCGAGTTGTTATTCCGGCACGATGGCGGGGAGCGGCAGATTGTTGGAGTGCGGTTAAAGGACGGGCGCGATTTGGTGGCCGAAGCCGTGGTGGTGACCACGGGCACATTTCTTAACGGCTTAGCGCATGTGGGCGAGCAGAGGAATCAGTGCGGACGAAGCGGCGAAGCGCCGTCTAACACATTGGGGGCGCAGCTGCGGACGCTGGGATTGCAATGGACGCGCTTGAAGACGGGTACTCCGCCACGGCTGGATGGAAGGACGATAGAGTGGTCGCGGTTTGAGGAGCAGCCGGGCGATGCGGTTCCAACCCCGTTTTCGTTTCTGACCGAGAAGATCGAGCGGGAGCAGGTTCATTGCCACTTGGCCTACACGACGGAAGAGACGCACAAGATACTGAGCGATAGCATCGCGCGGTCGCCGTTGTACAGCGGGCAGATCGAGGGGGTGGGACCTCGCTATTGCCCGTCGATTGAGGACAAGATTGTCAAATTTCCGGAAAAGCGACGGCACCAGATTTTCCTGGAGCCAGAGGGGCTGGATACTCACGAAATCTATGTAAATGGGATGTCTACGAGTATGCCGATAGATGTTCAGGAAGCGGTAGTGGCATCGATTCCGGGGTTGGAGTCGGCAGAGATGATCCGGCCGGGGTATGCCATTGAATATGACGCCATCGATCCGCGGGAGTTGAGCCGCGCGTTGGAGGTGAAGTCGATACGGGGGTTGTTCCTTGCGGGGCAGATCAATGGGACCTCCGGTTACGAAGAGGCCGGGTGCCAAGGCCTGGTTGCAGGATTGAATGCGGCGAGCCGGGTGAAGGGTCTGCCGGAAACGATTTTGGCGCGAAGTGCCGGGTACGTCGGGATTCTGATTGACGACTTGGTGAGCAAGGGGGCGGATGAGCCGTACCGTATGTTCACGTCGCGGGCGGAGTTTCGGCTACACCTGCGGATTGACAATGCGGACGAGCGGTTGACACCAATTGGGCGACAGCTCGGTTTGGTTTGTGATGCGCGCTGGGAAATATTTGAGCGAAAGCAGGAGCAGAAGGCGCGGATCTTGGATTTGCTGGAGAAGACGCGCGCGAGTGTGATTCCAGAGATTGTGGGGTTAGAAGCGGCGACGGATAACCCTACTTTGCGGGTTTGGTTGCGACGACCGGAAGCGAAAATAGCCCAGCTTGCGGGTTGGCTGGGGGGTAAGTTGGGTGGCGCGGTGGTGAACGGTGTATTAGCGACGCTAGAGACGGAAGCAAAGTACGAAGGATACTTGCAGCAGCAGGACAGGCAAATTCGCAGAATGGTGGACGCGGAAGGGCGGGCGATTCCGTCGGAGTTTTCGTACGAAAGTATTCCGGGCTTGTCTAATGAGGTGCGCCAGAAGCTGACGCGAGTTCGACCGGTGACCCTAGGCCAAGCGGGGCGAATTCCGGGCGTGACGCCAGCAGCGGTATCGGTTTTGGATGTGTATTTGACCCTCGCGCATGTTTCACGTGAAACATGAAGTTTGAGCAAACTAATTCGCCATACTTCAAGTGAATGTTTCACGTGAAACGTGGTAGTCTGTTGCTGAACTGTGGCGCACGTAATCTCTATAGCTAATCAAAAGGGCGGGGTCGGGAAGACTACGACAGCCATCAATCTTGCTGCGGCATTAGCCGCATCTGAACTACGCGTTCTGCTTATTGACTCGGACCCACAAGGGAACTCCACAAGCGGCGTTGGTGTTTCTAAGAACGACGACAGAAAGACGATTTATGATGTTCTCCTGCGCCAAGCACCGGCAGAGCATGCAATCACCCAGACAGAATTCGGGATGGCTCTGCTCCCTGCCGACCAAAACCTGGTTGCCACGAATTTGGATTTGGTCGATCAAGACGAACGCGAACAACGCCTTAAGACCGCGCTTCACTCGCTTGGCGAATGCTATGACTTTATCCTGATCGATTGCCCGCCGGCGCTTGACTTGCTTACCCTCAACGCCTTGGTGGCCTCGGATTCCGTGTTGGTTCCGATTCAATGCGAGTTCTTTGCGCTGGAAGGGATCTCCCAGCTGATGGACACGATCGACCGGACCAAGAAGGCGTTCAACCCGCAGCTTCAGATTGAAGGCGTACTTCTCACGATGTACGACGACCGGACGAACCTGACTCGGCAGGTTGAAACGGATCTGCGCGATTTCTTCGGTCGACAGGTTTTCCAAACCGTTATACCCCGTAGTGTGAGGCTCGCTGAAGCCCCCAGTTTTGGCAAGACGATTCTGGCCTACGACCCCCGCTCGCGCGGTGCCGAAGCCTACATTCAATTAGCAAAGGAAATTTTGGCTAATGCACAAAGAGCCAGAACGGAATCCGCGCAAAGTGCTGGGTAAGGGTCTCTCCGCCCTTTTGCCCACGCGCAACGCGCCGATCACCGAAACCCCAACGCAACCCGCCGCCACTCCCAAACCGGCCTTGCCTGAAAACTTTGAGGAGTTTCACAATATCCCGCTCGACCAAATTCACCCGGGCGAGGAACAGCCGCGCGACGTCTTCGATAGCGACAAAATTCAGGAGCTGTCGCAGTCCATTCGGATTCATGGTGTACTGCAGCCCATCGTCGTCTATCGAGACCGCGACAGCCGTTATCGAATTATTGCGGGTGAACGCCGCTGGCGTGCGGCTCGCTTGGCTGGCCTTTCGGAGATTCCGGCGTTGGTGCGCACGGTTGATCGGGATCGGCTGCTTGAACTCTCGCTGATTGAAAACATACAGCGCGAGGATCTGAACCCGATTGAGATCGCTTCCGCTTTTTACCGGCTGGCATCGCATCACGGCCTGTGCCATGAGCAAAGCGCCGGACGCACCGGGAAAGAGCGCTCAACGGTGACGAACTTTCTGCGTCTTCTGCGCCTCGGAGAACGGGCCCAGCTCGAATTGAAGTCCGGAACTATCACGGTGGGCCATGCGCGCGCGCTCCTCAATCTGGACAATCACGAAGAGCAAGCCCGCCTGTGCGGGGAGATTATCGCGAGGAAATTGTCTGTTCGGGAAATCGAGGCCTTGGTAAAGAAATTGACCGAACCGCCGCAGTCGCCAGCAGCCAAAGAAAAGACCGAGGAACAGCCTAAGACCGATCCGAACGTGCGGGCCGCTATCGAGGAACTCGAAATGGCGCTCGGCACCAAAGTGAAGATTGTGCCAACTTCAGCTGCCGCCGGGCGGCTTGAGATTCAATATTACTCGCAGGAAGATCTGGACCGGATTTATTCCGTTATCGTCAAATAGCGTAGAATTTGCTACTCTGTTGAGTGCGCCGGTGTAGCTCAGGTGGTTAGAGCGACGGTCTCATAATCCGTAGGTCGGAGGTTCAACTCCTCCCGCCGGCACCAAATCTTTGGGCCATCATTAACAACCGTTAATTAATCCATTGGATCTCTTCCTGGACCGCTACGAATCGCCTATCGGCGTCATTTTGCTTGTCACCGATGATGCTGCTCTACGCGCCCTCGATTTTCTGGAATATGAAACTCGCATGCAGCGGCTGCTGAAGCTGCAAAATGGTTCGATTACCCTGTTGGAGCGGGCGGCACCGCTTGGCATCAAAGAGCGACTCGAAGCGTACTTCCACGGACAGATACGAGGCATAGAGGAGATACAGGTCCGCACGGGCGGGACCCTTTTCCAAAAGCAAATATGGACCGAGTTGCGGAAAATTCCAGCCGCGAGCACGGCGACTTACGGCGAGTTAGCAAAAAAGATTGGCCGGCCGAAAGCTAGCAGAGCGGTGGGACTTGCCAACGGCGCAAATCCAATCGCCATCGTAGTGCCCTGTCACCGGGTGATTGCCTCGACAGGCGCGCTCACCGGCTACGGCGGCGGTCTCGCGCGGAAGCGCTGGCTGCTCGAACATGAAGCCGCGCATGGATAAATCCGCTACACTCGAAAAGCGTGGCGAAAATTCTTGTAACAGGCGGCGCCGGTTATATCGGCTCGCACACACGTTATTTTCTCGAAAAATCGGGGCACACGACCGTCGTGCTCGATAACCTGGAACGTGGTTTCCAGGCTGCGGTACCGGCAGGCATGCTGCGAAAGGTGGACCTGCGCGAAACGGCGAAGGTAAAACAAATTCTGCTCGACGAAAAAGTGGACGCCGTGATCCACTTCGCCGCTCACATTTCGGTGGGCGAATCTACCGAGCGGCCGGAACTTTATTTCAACAATAATGTGTGCGGCTCGCTATCGCTGTTTGAAGCGATGCTGGAGGCTAACGTCCATTGCTTGGTTTTCTCATCGACGGCGGCGGTTTATGGGATTCCGGCAAAAGTGCCCATCACGGAAGACGAGCCCTACGCGCCAATCAATCCCTACGGCGAGTCCAAAGTGATGGTGGAAAAGATGCTGTATTGGCTCGACCGCTTTCTTGGTTTACGCAGCGTGCGCCTGCGTTATTTTAACGCTTGCGGCGCAGAGCCGGAAAGTGGCTTAGGCGAGCGGCACGAACCCGAAACCCACCTGATCCCACTGATTCTCCGCGCCGTGCAGACGGGGAAGCCCGTTACGTTATTCGGCGACGACTACCCCACGCCGGACGGCACCTGCATTCGTGATTACATCCATGTGGGTGATCTGGCGGAAGCGCACATCGTGGCCGTTGAGTATTTGTTGAAAGGCGGAAAATCGGATTCCTTCAACGCCGGCACGGGAGCGGGCCATTCTGTAAAGGAAGTGCTAACCGCCGTGGAAAAAGTGACCGGAAAGAAAGCCCCGCACAGCATCGGACCGCGCCGCGAAGGCGACCCGCCCAGCTTGGTGGCAGACTCGAGCAAACTACAGAGAACTCTGGGATGGAAACCAAAAAGGGCTGATCTGGAGAGAATCGTGCGGGATGCCTGGCATTTTGCGCAAAAGGCGTGAGCAAATGCTAGGTTAGCTCCCGGTTCCGGCCGCGCGCGCAGTTGCCGGGTTAGCAGCCGGTTGGCGGCTGGCCTGTTCCATGGCAAAAGCGATGGCGCTTTGCCACGACGCGAAACGGTAAACGCGCACGCCGGGTACCCAGAGGATCCAATTCACTCCTACTTTGTAGATTTGTGGCTTCAAATAACCGCTCCTGGCAAAGAAGTGCAGCCGGCGGGAAGATATTCTCGATTGAGTCAAGCGCCGACTATTTGGCGCAGCGAAAACCGATATCCAAGCGCTTAGTGTCTCGGTTGAGCGTGGTTCCGGCATAAACCAGCGACCCAAATGAGCGGTTCATTTGCGGAGGATAAGACCGGTAACTGCCGCCGCGTATTTCGACCGGCGAATCCACCCACTCCCAAACATTGCCCACCAGATTCAGCGCGCCATACGAACTGGCACCCTGTGGGTAAGCGTCCACCGGCGAAGGCAAGGCTTGCGGCTGCGAGTTGGCCGCACTGTCCTCCAAGCTCTGCGGCAAGCGCGCCCGGCTGGTACCGAAATCGTCACCCCACGGATAATGTCTGCCATCCGTACCACGTGCCGCTTTTTCCCATTCGGCGGCGGTTGGAAGACGTTTGTGGGCCCACCTGGCGAACGCTTGGGCGTCAGCGAAGTTTACATTGCGCACCGGCAAATCTCCGTCGGTCAGAGAAATTGCCGGTGGAAGAGGATAATGAGTGTCTTCGCAAAACTCTAAGTAGGCGCGGGTTGAAACTTCCGTCTTATCGATATAGAAAGCCGCCACCATTTTCGGGGCATTCTGTTCACCTAATAGCGCTACGCCAGCGGGAATTAGGATCATATCGCCGGTGGGCAGATTGAGAGAACTGGCGATAATAGAGGTGCCGGGGTCGGCGTTGGCCTGGTTGCTCGCAACGTTCTTATGGCCTACAAAATACCAAACCACCGAGGCACCAAAAATCGCCAAGGCTGCTGCCGAGAGCATCGTCCATGCCGGATAGGGCAGCATTACCTTCTGCGTTCGAGTTTCGGCGCTAACGGCAACAGATTCTTCCTGTTCGGCTTCCGCCCAACGCTGCATCTCGCGAATTATAATCCCCGCATGGGAAGGCCGGTCGTTAGGGTCCTTCGCCAGACAGCGCATGATCAACGCCGCCGCTGCCGGCGGTAAAGTAGGCAAATATTCTTCGATTTCGCGCGGTGGCGCCGTGGCGTGAGCGATGACAAACTGTTCTTCCGTCTCAGCGGCAAAAGGCAATTTGCCGGTGAGCATCTGGTAAATCACTACGGCAAAGGAGTATATGTCGCAGCGTCCGTCCAGCTCAATTCCGCGTTTCCCCATGGCCTGCTCGGGAGACATATACGCGGGCGTACCCACCACCATGCCGGTCGTGGTAATGGTGTAGTCATTATCAAGAGCGCTATCAAAACGCGCCTCTTTGAGCTTGGCAATGCCAAAATCCACTACCTTGGCAACTTCTCCGTCGGCCGTTTGGACAATGGTAATGTTCGCCGGCTTAATATCGCGATGGATGATGCCAATGGAATGAGCCGCTTCGAGAGCGGAGGCAATCTGGATGGCAATAGCACGGACCTTGGCGAACGGCAGCGGGCCTTCATAATGCATCACTTCGTGAAGCGTCTGGCCTTCGAGGAACTCCATCACCATGAAGACGCAGCCGTCCTCCGCCCGGTCGATATCGTCAACTCTGACGGCATTCGGATGGCGCAAGCGGCGCGTCAAGACAGCCTCATTCATGAACCGGTCAACCAGCGCGCTATCGTTCGCCAGCTCGAAATTCATAACTTTGAGCGCGCATATTTCATGAAAATGAATGTGCTCGGCCTGGTATACGGTCGCCATCCCACCCATTCCGATGCGCTTCCGGATGAGGTATTTACCGCGAATCACACTGCCTTCGGACCAGAGATTTTTATCCTCCAGCACGGTACCGTCATGCGGGCACACGTCCGTTCCCACTGGATAAACCGTTTGGCACGTCGGGCAATTTCTCATCATGAGGCGGAAATCAACACAAGGATATCTCGTCGCTCCGAATGCTTTTGTTTAGGCGCTAGCCCGATCCCTCTACCCCTCTCATAACCACGTTCACGGGAAATGGTTTACCGCCGATTTAAACAGGGAGATCCTCAGGCTAAGCTACTCACATAGCCGCTCTAAGGCGATTTTCCACAAACCTCACCCTATTACCCCTGTGCGGGATGGTTTAAAGATCTATCTTAAGGGGGTTTATAAGATTGCATAAGCCATTAATCCACAACATTCGTCGCGGCTAAGTACCATGCGATGAGAAGTTTATAGAGAAATCCACATTTCCACACCCCCTACTAGTGCGGTTATTCCTGTAGTACTAATATTAAGTCTTAAGAACAGTAATCGCGGCCGTCGATAAGAAGTCGATGAACGGCACAGGTTCTCTCACAAAGGAAGAACTTCCCTTATGGAGGGTGCCGGAACGGTCCAGGCGCTCCGCCGAATTTTCACTGCGCGTGGCGGAAGTGGTTTCGGCTTTGTCGCACGCGCTGGATTTGGGAACAGGCCAGCCAGTCGGGCATTCGGTGCGAAGCTGCCTTTTTGCGATGCGAATCGGGGAGGAAATCGGCCTGACCAGCGCGCTGCGAAGCGACCTCTTTTACGCCACGCTGCTAAAAGACGCCGGCTGCAGCACCAATGCGTCGCAGATTTTTCACGCGTTGGGCTCGGACGACATTAAGGCCAAGCGTGATGTGAAGCTGACCGATTCCTCGCGGATGAACTGGCAGACGATTTCGTATGCTTTGTCGCATGTGGCGCCCGGCCAGCCATTCGCGCGCCGTGCCGCTGCCTTGTGGCGCTTAGCCTTGACCAGCAAGCAACATAGCTGGGCGGTTACTAAGATCCGCTGTGAGCGCGGGGCGGCCATCGCCCGGCTGGTTGGCTTGACGGAGGAGACGGCGGATGGAATTGCCAGTCTGGACGAGCACTGGAACGGCAAAGGCCAACCGCGGGGACTGCGTAAAACGGAAATCCCCCTGCTCTCGCGAATTATGCTGCTGGCGCAAACGCTGGATGTCTTTTTCACCGCACGCGGACCGGCGGCAGCGCTGCAAGTCATACAGCAACGCAGCCGCGAGTGGTTTGATCCGGGCCTGGTGAAAGCGGTGGAATCGATTGAAGCACGCGGCATGTTGTGGCTGGACGCGGCGAGTAACGAGGTCTATGACGTCACGCTGGCGATGGAACCGGATCCCAAGGAAATGCAGGAAGACGATCAAACTTTTCACGCTATCTGCGCGGCGTTCGGTCAGATAGTCGATGCGAAGTCGCCTTATACGTTTTCCCACTCGGAAAATGTCGCGCAAATAGCGTTCGCCATGGGAACGAAAATGCATCTGGACAAACGCCGCTTGAGTAACCTTCACAATGCCGCGCTTCTTCACGATCTGGGAAAAATGGCTATTTCGAACGAGATTTTGGAGAAACCGGGCGAACTGAACGACGAGGAGTGGCGCGTTATGCGGCTGCATCCGTTTTACACGTGGAAAATCTTGCATGCCATACCCCGTTTCGGCGAGCTGAGTGAAATTGCCGGATCGCATCATGAAAAGCTGGACGGCAGCGGTTATTTTCGAGGCCTCGGAAAAGAGCGGCTTTCACTCGAAGCGCGCATCCTGGCGGTAGCCGAAGTCTTCGAGGCCCTTTGCACCGCCTCACCTTGCAGCGCTGCCAAGTCCCCCACCACGGCCTTCCAACTGATGCGCCGGGAATCGCCGCACCAGTTGGACGCCGATTGCATCACGGCGCTCGAGGAGACCGGCTTTGAGCTAGTTTAGCCGGGTCGGTAAGCAACGTTTCTTTGGCGGCACTGCGCTAATCGTTTGGACGCAACCAACCGAAGTAGCAAAAAGTAGAGCAACCTAAATGCGCATCGTGTAATGTGGGACAAAATGCTTCCGTGGAAAAACGTATTGTGTTGGATTCTGCTCGCGCTCGCGAGTCGGCCTTTAGCCGCGCAGGTGGGCGCTGAAATATCGGGGCGCGTGGAGGATGCTACCGGGTCTGGCATAGGGGCTGCGGTGGTGACGGTCAAAAGCCTGGAAACCGGCGCCAGCCGCGCTGTCACTACCAGCACGGAAGGCTATTACCGGGTACCGGCGCTGGCTTTGGGCGAACAAGAGATCCGCGTGGAAAAGACATCGTTTAAGCCTTTGGTGCGCACGGGCATTCATTTAGTGGTTGGCCAGGACGCCGTGGTGAACGTGCAGCTTGAACTAGGACCGCTATCGCAAGAAATGGTTGTTTCGGCAGATGCACCGTTGGTTAATACCAGCACCGCCGCCGTGTCGGGTCTGGTGGGCGAGCAGGAAGTGAAAGATCTGCCGCTGAATGGGCGCAGCTTCGACGATTTGATTACTTTGAACCCGGGCGCTATCAATTACGGCTTGAAAAGCGCAGGAACAAGCACCAGCAATGGCAACACGTTCAGCGTCGCTGGCCGCCGTCCGCTGGAAAATCTCGTGTTGCTGAACGGCGTTGAGTACACGGGATCGAGCCAGTTGGCCGACACACCGGGCGGAGTGAGCGGGGAATTGCTAGGGATAGACGCCGTGCGTGAATTCAACGTTTTAACTGATACTTATGGCGCAGAGTATGGCAAACGCGCCGGCGCCCAAGTAAGCGTCGTGACGCAATCGGGCGGTAATACGCTGCACGGTACGCTGTTCGAGTTTTTGCGCAATAGCAAACTGGATGCGCGTAATTTCTTCGATCAGCGCTTCGTACCACCCTTCCGGCGCAACCAGTTTGGGGGTGCACTGGGTGGTCCGGTAAGAAAAGACAAACTATTCTTATTTGGAAATTACGAGGGCTTTCGTCAGGCGTTAGCCATCAGCAACGTGAGCGTGGTGCCGGACGCGAACGCGCGCCTGGGCTTGTTGCCGAACGGTAAGCCGGTAGCAAAGCTAGACGCCGCGATCCTGCCTTACATGGCATTCTGGCCGCTGCCGAACGGTTCGGAGCTGCCGAATATAGCGGGTCAGCCTGGAGCGGCGCTCTCCTATAACAATCCGCACCAACACATTCGCGAAGATTTCGGCACGGTGCGCAGCGACTTTGTCGAAAGCGCTCGCGATACGATCTCGGCTGCTTACACGGTGGATGACGGCGACAACCTGCTGCCTTCGGCCGATCCGCTGTTTGCTTCAAACGTCACGCTGCGCAGCCAGGTGGCGAGCCTCACCGAAACGCATGTATTCTCGCCGCAGGTTTTGAACACCTTTACCGCCGGCTTTTCACGTGCCGCTTTCAACTACGATTCCGCTCAAGTAATTTCACTCCCCGCTGATCTCTCTTTTGTGACGGGCGCAGACCCAGGAGGCATCACCATTGGCGGCGGCGTGACCACCACGGGGGGCGGCACGATCACAGCCGCCGGCGCCAACAACGCCGCGAACGTTTGGAACCGCCGCAATCTTTTCACCTATACAGATAGCGTGCAGATCACTCATGGCATTCACCAGTTGACCGCCGGCCTCTGGTTTCAACGGCAGCGGGACAACGAAAATTCCGCTTCGCGCCAGTTAGGCCAAGCCACCTTCGCCAGCTTGACCACTTTTCTGCAGGGGACGGTGAGTTCGTTTCAAGTGGTTCCCAACGCGAACGAACTCGGTTGGCGCACGCTTTTCAATGCATGGTATTTGCAAGATTCCATCAAGCTGCGGCCGCGTTTGACCATTAGCCTCGGCTTACGCCAGGAAATCTCAACTGGCTGGAATGAAGTCTCCTATCGCGCCGCCAATTACATAGCGGGTAGTAATGGCGTCCTGTTGACCACACCGACCTTAGGTTCATCCGCCTTCACGCAAAATAATGCCGAGCGGCTTTTTAGTCCACGGGTAGGGCTGGCGTGGGATGCATCGGGCAACGGCAGGACCGCAATTCGCGCGGGCTTCGGCACCTATTATTCTTTGCTCGATGCGCTAAGTTTCCTTTTAAACTCACTGCCTCCCTATAACGGTTCCATCTCCTTATCCGGACCGCTCGCATCTATCACGCCGATTAACCGCACGACGCCGATTGCACCCTCGTGCGGACCTGGCGTGCCGACGCCGTGTACCACTTACGCGCCACAAGGCGTCCAGGCGAATGCCAAAACGCCCACCGTCGAGGAGTGGAATTTTACGTTTGAACAGCAGTTGATGCCGGATACCGTGTTGCGTGTGAGTTATCTTGGTTCGTTTGGCTTCCACGAACTATTGAGTGTGGATCCAAACACCGTGCCCGGGCAAATCTGCGCCAATCAGTCAGGTTGTATCGCCGGCGGCACCACCACCGCGGGAGTAAAGGCGCCAGTCACCAGCCAAAGTAAAGTACCATTCGGCACGCCGTACATTCCCGTTTCGACCCGTCCTAATCCATACCTCGGCGCGGGCTTCTTCTGGTATACGGAAGGCAACAGCAGCTATAACGCGCTGCAGGCAGATGTCGCAAGGCGTCTCCGCAAAGGGCTACAACTGCGCGCGAACATCACCTGGTCGAAGAACCTTGACCTGAACTCGGCACTCACCGGAGCGCAATCGAGCAATGAGGCGCAAATGATTCTCAACCGCAATAACTTGCATCAGGATTGGGGTCCCTCCGCACTGAATCCCAAGTATCAGAGTTCAATTTCATTGCATTATGACTTGCCGTTCCGCGCCGGCCCTGGCTTCGCCCACCGCGCTTTGGGCGGCTGGCAGTTGAACACAATTGCGAGTCTGTTGAGCGGCTTTCCTTTTACTCCGCAGGTAGGTTCCAACCGTTCCGGTGATGGCGACACCCGCAACCCGGATCGCCCTTCTTTGAATCCAGCGTTTAACGGACCAGTTATCGTTGGTACTGCTTCCCAGTGGTTCAATCCGAACGCTTTTGTTCTGCCGGCATACGGCACGTACGGCAATTTAGGGCGCGGTATCTATGCGGGCCCGGGCTTGGCCAACCTGGATTTAGCTCTGCTTAAAGATACGCTGCTGAAGGAGCGAGTGAAGCTACAGTTTCGCGGAGAATTTTTCAACTCACTGAACCACACCAATCTAGGAACTCCTAACGCGACGGTTTTTTCTAATGGCGCGATTAGCTCTTCGGCCGGCATCATTACCGCGACTGCTACCACCTCGCGACAGATCCAGTTTGGGCTTAAGCTCGTGTTTTAGTCTTTTGCGATACCATTAAGAAGCATTAACGACTGCTATCTCGTCCCATTTCCCAGGACCAGCCAACGTCCTTATTTCTCGGCCTGGCTCGCGGCCAAGCCTACCCAACGTTTTTAGTGGAGTGGTCTTATGTCGAATATCCGAAAGCACCTGGATCCCAAAATATTGTTGGTTGAAGACAACCCGGTAGATGCCATATTAATTAAGCAGGCCCTTGAGAATGGCGGATTCAAGAGAGCCCCAGTCGTGCTACACGACGGCAAGCCAGTCTTGGAGCTGCTGCGGCAACAAGGAGAATTCGCGGGGGATAGGCTGCCCGATTTCATCATCCTGGATTTGAATCTGCGGCACTTCGACGGGGGAGAGTTTCTGGCATTCATTCGGCAACAGCCCGAGTTAAGCGCTCTCAAAGTAATCATCGTTGGCTCGCGCCCCGAAGACACTATGCGTGCAAACGCCGGACAAGCGGACTGTTACATCGAAAAGCCCACCGATGCCGCGTCGTTTCAAAATTTAAGCAAACGCATCAGCGCCTTTTATTGGGGCGAACCAGTGGGAGCGAGCATTTAAGGGCTCTGAATTTTACGCAACATGCGCAAGCTGATAGAAATCATTACAATCACCGCGACAACCAGCACGCCATTGAGCAGCCAGGGATTGCGGTCGGTCCAAGGCCTTTCCGGCACCCGGAAGAGTGGGTTCGCTTCGGCAGCGCCGAGAGCCGCATTAGCTGGCGTCACGTTTAGCGGCATCACAACGCCAAAGTCATAGGCAGGAAGCCTTGCTCCCGCATTGCCAAAATAAAGCGAGTAATGCCCCGGTTGCCCAGACGCAAACTTTACCACGCGCCGGATGCCACTCAAGGTGATTTGACCGAACCGCAGAGGCGCACTGTCCGCGTTGAATACCGTAATGCGCAGGTACCGTTCCGTCCGTTCAGGCGTTTCAAGAGTAAGCCGCTCCTCGTCCGTTGTCCGCGAAATCGTGCCCCCATATGTTGAGAACCAGTGCTGTCCATCGTTGCCGCTGGCGATTTCCACGGTTCGCGCGAACAGGCCGGGAGCGATCGCAAGGCCGATTCGGTCATATGGTTGACCCTGAAAACCAATGTCGATAGTCAACTCTGTCGTTTGCCTCTTGGCGTCTTCATGAATAACCGGCGCGAGCGAAGCGAAGGTATCTCGTATCGCGTTTACTTCCTTGAAAGCCCAAACCGAAACGCCTGCGAGCTGATTGCCATTGGTCCAGCCGGGAATCGTGAGCCGCACAAAACGCCTGGTGGACGTTGGATAGGAGACTATTGTTTCCGCTACCGCATGGTCATCCCGCAAAACATCAAAAATAAATCCGCTTGCCTGGACGACGCCCCAGCTGTGAGTATCGTCGCCGGTCTCCACACGCACGGTTTCCTCGAAGTTGTGCAGGGGCGTCGCGATTCGTAGCCGGTTGTGTTCGCTATGTGCGGCCAGATCTACGATTGCCTGCACCCCCGCACCCGGAACGAAGGCTTTGTTCATGATCGCCGCCGGCCGCTGCATGGTTTGCCGCGCGGCGCTGAGTGTGAGGATCACATAGGGGACTTCGTTGTTGTTTCGGAGGATGCGCAGGTCGTCAAGGCCCGCCGCGGAATCTCGATACAGTGCCGTATCAACTTGGAATTGTGAGACTGGGGCCGGTTGCGTGAGCGTGAGCGGCCGCCGGTAGCGCCACGCTTCCACTATAAAATCCGCCGCCAGCAAAAGCGAAATAACCAAGCCGCTAACTAGAAGTTTTGTCATCTTTCCACCAGCTTTCGATGAGACGGCGAAAGTGTGAATATAGAAAAGACGTTGCCAACAGAAGGATACCGAGGATGACAAATGCCGAGATCTGATAGGGGCGGGAAAGCTGCCATACGTCAAACAAATAGAGTTTGAGTATGACAATCCCGGTCAGTCCGAGGCCGGAGATGCGATTCACTGAGGATCGGGCCGCAACACCCACACTTACGAGGATCACCGCGTAGAGCGCAAAAAGGATGGAGATACCGATTGTTTCCACGCTCAGCAAATTTTCCGTCGAGGCCCAGCGTCCCGCCCAGCCAAGAATCTCCAAACTCAAACCTAACAGCAGCGAAATATGGCCAAAGTAATAACAGGCCAGCGCGACTGGCGGACAAATTTTTGCGCCCCACCAGGCTGCCAACAGTATGGCGATCGCCGCCGCCAAAAATGTCAAAAAGCGCGAATTCACCAGCAGTGAGTATGCATGTGGATCGGGCAGAGCTTCTAATTCGAAGGCGAAGAGCCGCACTGCAATGAGCGCGAATAGGAACAATGCCGCCAGCAAAGCCGCGTTGCTATTGAGGCGATAAGCAATCCAACTGAGCGCCGCGCCTTGCATCGCCCAAGCTATCGTAATGGTAAAACCGCTGAATTGTATGGGAATCGCGAGTGTCAGAAAACCGATCGCCACGCCGAGTGCCAGCAGCACCGGCCGCGAATCGAACCCATTATCGGGTTTTCCTCGGCGCAGAAAGACGCCAAAGGCGAGATAGCCCGCCGCCACCGCGACCGCGAGCGGACCTAGCAAAAGATGATGGCCGGCATCGAGCAGGCGATAGGAATGGGCATAGTAAATTAACCCGTTGAGCGCAAACACCGACAGCGCGAGGGGTGATGGTTGGGCGCGCCGAATGATCAAATCCCACCAGCTCCCAGCAAAGAAAAGCAAAAAGCCCAGACTGACTCCCAGGAATTGGGTGGGTGCATCATGGACCTCTAACAAGTGAAACGAGTACGAGAGCCAAAAACCGGCAAAGGCAGTGAGCAATGCCACCTGATAACCGCGCAGTTGGGCGAACAGGAGGCCACCCGCGGCCACCAGCAGCGCCAAGGGGAGGTAGCGCAATTCGTCACTTATCCAAATGGCCGACATCGCTAACGCAGTGAGTAACTGCGCCAGGGAAAATAGGAAGGGAGTTTGGGAACGCCAGCGCTGCGCGCAGAAAGCCAGGGGCGCCAGCGTTGCGATGTCCTTCGGCCGGGGGCTGCGGTTGCCTACGAACCAACCCACGTAAATCAGAGCGGTGGCGATGAAGCTAATGGTTTCGAGCTCCTTCCAATCTTGTCTTTTGGCTAACTCGGTCGCCGCGATGTTGAGCAATAACAAATAGCTGAACAAGAACCATGGATCATCCTGGCCGGTGCCCAACAATAACGGCGTTACGTAGCCGGCAGCCAAGCCCAGTGCGGCGATCGCGAACGAGTTGTAGCGCAACGCCAAGGCCGCAGCCATGATCGTCGTGAAAACCAGCAGCACGAAGGCCGCCGCTTGTGGGATCAAATGATAGAAATCAAACGCGGCATAAAGCGCTAAATAAACAATGGCGATGCCGGTCGCCGTTATCCCTTGGGCAAACACTTGCTGCCGCTTGCGCCAGATGAAATCGCCCGCTCCGAGTGTCGCGAAACCGGCCACTAAGCCGAGAATGACCCGGCCAGCCGGGCCAATCCAATTGTTATCCACCGCCCATTTGAAAAAAAAGGCCACGCCCAACACGAGCGTGATGGCGCCGATCCGATTGACTACCGTGAGACCCACCTTCGTTTCCAGGGTGGGCTCGGGTAGCTTCGTCGCCGCAATTTCAGGAACACTTTCAACATGCGCCGGCGCTTCCACTACGCGCGCTGCCGGCTCTTCCGTAAGTGGGCTGGTGACAGCCTCTTCGGTTCGCGCAGGAAATAATTTTTCCAACCGGACGAGCCTTTGCTCCAGCCGCTCCTGATTCTGGAGTACTTGATTCAGCGCGCTGCTGAGAGCCTCAAGCCGTTCTGAGTCGTTGGGCAGCATAATGGTAGGAATGCAAGACCGCGCAATGGTTTCGCGCGATGGTTTCAATGATACGCTAAAACACAGTCGGCAAGACCTATGCTAACCGCCAAAATCAGCGCCGCAGTACTACTGTTTACCGCACCTTTCGTACCCCAACCAAAGACACGTGAGTTCCATTTCGAGTACACGGCCACGCTGAAAGGCATTCCCGCTGGAGTTAAGCATTTGGATCTCTGGCTACCTATTCCGCATAGCGACGAGTTTCAGCATATTTCCAATCTGCAGATAGCTTCACCGTTTCCCTACACCGAAGCAGCGGGCTCGAACGGCAATGAAATCCTTCATCTGAGCGTCGATCAAACCGCGGCTGCCGGTTTTTCCGTGCGCGTCAGTCTCGACTGCCTTCGCAAAGAGCACATCCAAGCGCGTCTGGCTGGCGGTCCTCCGCTCGCGCAAGACGAAGACGCCGCGGCTCTCTCGCAATACCTTAGGCCCGACCGTTTGGTTCCCATCGATGGGCAAATCCGCACCTGGGCTACTGAAGTGGTTGCTAAAGCTGACGCTCATAGTGATCTGGAAAAGGCGCGCGCCATTTATAACCATGTTGTTTCCACCGTGAGATATGACAAAACCGGCAAAGGCTGGGGACACGGCGATATCTATTACGCCTGCGAAGAACGGCGTGGCAACTGCACGGATTTTCACGCCATCGTTATAGGTTACGCGCGAGCGCTTGGTATTCCTGCCCGTTTTGCCATTGGGTTTCCATTACCGGCCGATCGCGGCGAAGGCAAGATTACCGGCTATCACTGTTGGGCCGAAGTGTATGTAAGTCACGTCGGTTGGGTGCCCATTGACGCCTCTGAGGCCGCAAAGAATCCCGCCAAACGCGATTACTTCTTCGGCGCGCACGATGAGAACCGCATCGAATTTTCCAAAGGCCGCGACATTGTCTTGACCCCCAAGCAAGAAGGCGAGCCCCTGAATTACTTTGTTTATCCGTACGCCGAGGTGGATGGGCAGCCCTTCACTCAGATCACCTCCGAAGTGACCTATCGCGATAGCAATGAACGCACCCGTACTTATTAAAGACATCGTCGATGCGCTCGAAATGCAATTCGAGGAAATGGCTTCTTATCTCGATCTTGACACCGGCAAAGTAGAGACGATTTCGACAAGCCTGCTCCGCGAGGCCGAGGAATCCGAAGACGACGACCCGGAAATGAAGCAGGATCATGAATGGGCTATCGCTAAACGAATCGTCTCGACCGACCGCTTTTTGCGGCTGCCCGACAAGTTCGAAGTGAACGACTGGGAAATCATGCACGATTTTGCGCTTTCCGTGCGCCCCGAATCGACCAGCCAGGATCTGCTCCGCGCCCTTCATGGCAAAGGCGCGTTCCGCTATTTCAAGGATGTGGTGCATAGTAGAAAACTCGACCAGCAATGGTATGCCTTTCGCGATGAGGCGTTGAAACGGATTGCCATTGATTGGTGCAAGGAAAATGATGTGACCTGGCGGTAAACTGAAAGAGCAATGGCAAACCCAATCATCCTTAGCGATCCGGAAATCATGACTGGAATTCCATGTTTCCGCGGGACGAGGGTTCCTTTTAAGAATCTTATCGACTATCTCGAAGGCGGCCACTCGCTTAGTGAATTTCTGCAACAATTTCCAACCGTCAGCCGGGAGATGGCCGTACAAGCGCTGGAAGAAGCGAAGGAGTCACTCCTCGCCAAGATCGCATGAAGATCTTGCTCGGTTGATTTTTCGCCACATCAGATCGAAGACTTGATGCCCTTCCCGCCCGCGATTTGGAAGGCCCCAAAACGCCGTGAGGCCTGCGCAAATGCTGCCTGTAGAATCCGCGTAAGGACCATATCACCCGAGACCATCGCCCAGGGCATGCGCGACCTTATCAGCCTGACGAGATCCACTGTTGACACTGCGCTAAAGCGGCCGCACTGATTCCCGCCTAATTCCAGTCCGCTATTCTGAAGTCGGTCCTATTTTTCCCCTTCATGCCCATCCTCGAAGCCCGCAGTGTCACTAAGCTCTACCGCACCGAGGGCTCGCCCGTCACTGCCCTGGCCGATGTCTCGTTCACTGTCGACGCAGGCCAATTCATCGCTTTGGTTGGCCGTAGCGGCTGCGGAAAATCCACTCTTCTCAACCTCTGTGGCGCGATGGACTTCCCTACCGGCGGTGAAATCCTGATTGATGGCCAATCCACTTCGACCCTCAACGACGCGCAACTCACCCACATCCGCCGCGAAAAAGTCGGCTTCATTTTCCAGTCTTTCCAACTCCTCCACACCCTAACCGCCATCGAAAATGTAGAACTCCCTTTGCTCCTCGCTCGTCAGGCCAACGCTCGCCAAACCGCGGAGGAACGTCTCGGCTGGGTGGAAATGGGCGCGTTCGCCCATCGTTTTCCACACCAACTCTCCGGAGGGCAACAACAGCGCATCGCCATTGCCCGCGCCCTCGCCCACAACCCACGCCTCCTTTTGGCCGACGAACCGACAGGTAATCTCGATACCACTACCGGCGACCTCGTCCTCGACCTACTGCGCCGCACGGCTACGCAGTTCTCGGTCGCCGTCATCATGGCCACTCATTCGATCGAAGGTACCTCTGTCGTCGGCCGCATTGTCAAAATTCGCGACGGCCGCATCGAAGTATGAGCACCATCCGCCTTTTCTCGCGACTTATTGTCCGCCCGCTACTGCGCGAACCCATCCGCACTGCCCTGACAGTTTTCGCCGTCGCGCTCGGAGTAGCCGTCGTAGTGGCCATAGATCTCGCCGGTCAAGCTGCCGCCGGTAGCTTCCACTCCTCCATCGAATCACTCACCGGCAAAACCGATCTGCTTCTTTCCTCCACCGGCGGCCTCAATGAAAGCCTCCTCGCCCAACTTTCCCAACTGCCTTACCCGCTCGATCTTGCACCGCGCATCGAAGATTTCGCGTCGCTAGATGGCAAAGGCGAAGCCATACCCTTTATTGGAGTGGATCTCATTGGTCACCATCTCGCTCAGTTCAATGAAGAAAATCCCGAGCAAGCCGCCATGCTTCTCGCCGCACCCAATCCTGTCTGGATTGGCTCGCGTCTTCATCTCGAACCGGGCGCGACTGTTCGACTGCTAATCAACGACGTCCTGCGCCGCTACACAATAGCTGGCGTCCTCAAATCTCAGTCAGGTGAAGTAGGCGAGCAAAACGTGATTGTTGCCGATATCGGCCTCGCGCAACTCGTTACCGGCAAAACCGGCAAACTCGACACCATCGACGTTCGCATCCCGGCCGGTGAATCCACCGAACGCTGGCGCAAACTTCTTGCCGCGCACGTGCCCGCTTCTGTTGACGTTGAACCGCAAGGCGCACGGACCGATGAAAACCGCAAGATGCTTTCTGCGTTTCGCTGGAACTTGCGGGTACTGAGTTACATTGCCCTGGTTGTTGGGGCATTTCTCATCTATAACACCATCTCCGTCTCCGTTGTGCGCCGCCGCAACGAAATCGGCATCCTCCGGGCCCTAGGCGCAACGCGGGCTTTCATCGCCGCCGGTTTCCTGGCCGAATCACTCTTCTTTGCGTTGGCGGGGAGCGCTCTGGGCTTGCTCCTCGGCCGTCTCATGGCGGTCGGAGCCGTCGCTCTGATCGGCAAAACAGTCCAATCCCTCTATGTGAGCAGTGAGCCATCTCCCATTCAACTCACTCTCGAAAGCGCGGCTACCGGAGTCGCCCTCGGAGTCGTCATCTCACTGCTGGCCGCACTGGCGCCTGCCATTGAAGCAGCCTATGTAGCGCCGGTCGAGGCAATGGCCCGCGGCCGGGAAGAGTACAATGCCGCCCGCCGTTCCCGCACCACGATTTGGTACGCCCTGCTCATGTTGCTAGCCGGCGTCGCACTCACTCAGCTTCCCAGCTTTCACGGCCAACCCCTCGCCGCCTATCTCGCGGTCCTTCTCCTCATTAGCGGCACCGCCGCCTCCATCCCCACAATAGTGTCTCTTTTCTCGCGCTTCACGACACGCGCCATGCAACGTCTCTTCGGCGCCGAAGCCATGCTCGCTTTACGCTCTTTGCGCGCCTCCCTCGGAAGAACCTCCGTACTCACCGCCGCACTCACCACAGCAGTAGCTATGACTGCCAGCGTCGGCATCATGGTCGGCAGCTTTCGCGAAACGGTAGCCGTTTGGATGGATAACCAGCTGAAAGCCGATTTTTACCTGCGCCCCGCAGGCTCTTCCTCGGCTGATCGCCATCCCACCATGGCCGCCTCCATAGCCGACCGCATCGCGCAACTCCCCGGAGTCGCTAGTGTCGACCGCTTCCGTGCCTACCCTATCTCTTATGACGGGCTTCCAGCTACCCTAGCTGGCGGCGAATCCACTACTAGCACTCATTTCCTCCCGGGCGAGAACGGCGCGGACATTCTCCGTACCTGGCCTACCGGGGATTATGCCGTTGTCAGTGAGCCTTTCGCCAACAAACATAACGTACACGTCGGCGGCTCTGTCACGCTGCCTCTCGCCGGCGCAAACCGTTCTTTCAAAGTGCTCGGCATCTATTATGATTACTCAACCGAACGCGGCTATATTATCCTCGCGCGCCGCACTCTACTCAAATATCTGCCCGATCCGGCTTCCTCCAATCTCGCCGTAAACCTGAAACCCGGCACCGATCCTGCCGTTGTGCGAGAGGCTATTGACAACATCATCGGGGGGCGTGCTGTTCTGGTGTTTGCCAATAGCGACCTCCGCCGGGGCGCCATCGAAATCTTCGACCGCACTTTTCGCATTACCTACGCCCTGGAAGCGGTGGCGATAACAGTCGCGGTTATGGGCATCGCCGGCGCACTCCTCGCTATGGTGATTGACCGCCGCCGCGAATTCGCCCTGCTGCGCTTTCTCGGAGCCTCGCAACTGCAAGTCCGCGCCATCATCCTTTGTGAAGCCGGCCTCCTCGGTCTACTTGCCAACGCTATCGGCCTTATCCTCGGCTCCGCGCTCTCGCTCATTCTCATCTTCGTCATCAACAAGCAATCCTTCGGCTGGACCTTCCAGTTCCATTTCCCGGTTGCTATCTTGCTAGCGGCACTGACACTTGTCTATGCGGCTACTGTTCTCGCCGCTCTCTATCCCGCGCAAACAGCCATCCGCATGAACCCCATTGAGGTGATTCATGAAGCCTAGCATCATAGCCTTCCTATCCACCTTCCTATCCGCCCTCCCGGGTTACCATTATCAATTCCCAGCTGACCACTTCAACCACTCCGATTACGCCACCGAATGGTGGTATTACACCGGCAATCTGCACGATCAAACCGGCCACCGTTACGGCTTCGAACTCACTTTCTTCCGGCAAGCCATCCAGTTACCGCTGAGCGCCGCTGATTCAACCGGCCCCGTTTGGCGTCCCGACCAAATTTTTTTAGCGCACCTGGCGCTCACGAATATTGACGGTCATGACTTCTTCCACACAGAACGCCTGAATCGGGCCGGACCGGGCCTCGCCGGTTCAGATATAGCCAGCCACAAATACTGGAACGGCAACTGGCAAGTCTATTGGAGAGACCTCACTACCGGTGAGCAGAGACTCGAAGCTGTGAGTGACCGCTTTACCCTCACGTTAGACCTAGATCCTCTCAAGCCCCCGGTCATTAACGGTAAAGATGGCGTCAGTCAAAAGGGTCCTGGCCCTGGGGAAGCCTCTCACTATATCTCTTTTACCCGTCTCTCCGCTCAAGGAAAACTGAACGGCCAAGCAGTAACCGGCCTCGCCTGGATGGATCACGAATTTTTCACCCAGCAACCTAACCCAACTTTGGTTGGTTGGGACTGGTTCGCCATCCAGCTGGAAAACAATGAAGAATTGATGCTGTATCGCCTGCGCACTAAATCGGCTGAGATCAGCCCTTATTCATCGGGTACTTTCGTCGATGCCAAAGGCATCGCCCACAATCTTAACGCTACTGAATTCACCCTCGGTCCGGGCCGCCTTTGGCACACATATCCAGTGGAGTGGCAGATTTCAATTCCGTCACTCGGTCTCCAGCTTACGGAGAAGGCCACTCTCGATAATCAAGAGCTGGCTACTGCGGCCAGTCCCTCACCCAGCTACTGGGAGGGCGCTGTCACCTATAGTGGCGTCATTCACCAAAAACCGATCCGAGGCGTCGGTTACCTAGAGATGACCGGTTATTCCCAACCCATCCGTCTCGGGCATTAAACGCCGGCCGCTTTCAATCCCCTTCATTTCCCGCGAAAGAAACGCAGACACCACACAACAGATCACCACCAAAAGAAGCGCTCCGCGCAAGGTAACCAGCTGCGACAGAAATCCGATGATCGGAGGTCCCGCAATAAATGCCAGATAGCCAATGCCGGTGACAGTAGCAATGCCCGCCCCTGATCCAACCCCTTTTACGCGCCCAGCGGAGCCGAACACCAACGGAATAATAATGGAAAACCCACACCCAGCTAACCCAAAGCCCGGCATCGCCCACCCTGCTCGCTGCATGCAGATTGCCCAGCCAACCCCCAAGGCGCCCACGACGCTTCCTGTTCGCACCGCTCGCTCAGGCCCTAAACGCGCCGTCACCAGGTCACCCAGAAACCTCATCGTTGCCATCGCTGCCGAAAAAACCGAATACCCGGCCGCAGCCGTCCCCTGGCCCGCTTGCAGAACCTGCCGCAAATACAGCGCCGTCCAATCCGCCATCGCACCTTCCGAAAGCAGAATACAAAATCCGATAGCACTCAACGCCAGCAGCGTCCGTGGCATATTGCCAAAGGGTAAGCGGTGTTCTACATTCTTATGCACATCGTGTGTGTCCATGAGGAAACCCGCCACCGCCAGGACAGCCAGCATATTGAGCAACCCACTCACCGCAAAATGACTCAGCACTCCGAAGCCGCGCGCCGCTACCGCTCCTCCCGCCGCCGCGCCCAGCATAGCACCCAAACTGAACATCCCGTGAAAGCGCGACATGGTGGGCCGTCCCATCGCTTTCTCCACCTCCACCGCCTGTGCGTTCATGGCCACTCCCATGGCGGCCAATACCGCGCCATAAACAAACAGTGCGCCAGCCAGCGCCCACGCATTCCAGGCCAGCGCCGGCAGTAGCAGGCTCAAGCACACCGAAACGCTCGCCACAATGCTTACCCGCTTGCTGCCGAATCTCCCAACCGCCATACCCGCGAGAGGGATCAAGCACAAAGCCCCCAGCGCCGAACTGAGCAGAGTCAAACCCAAGACGGCATTATTCATGCGCAATGCACTTTGCACGGCGGGAATACGGGAAATCCACGTTGCAACCACCAAGCCATGCACCAGGAACAACACAACCGTTGCCCACCAGGCCGGCGGCAATCTATTCTGCATATGCCGGCTTGCGAATATAAATAGTCACGGTCTGGCCGTGCAGGCTCCACGAAAACTTCTCTTGCAAGCCCAACTCCTCACACTGCTCGCGCGTGATGTCGGGCGCCCACTGATAAAAACGTCCGAGAAATTCTCGCACCCACTTAGTATCAGTCACGCCTCCCGCCGGATCCCATTCTCGCGTATAAGTAATCAGTGTGTCGTAACTCACCGCCGGCAATGCTTTCAGCGAAGCAAAATGCAGGTCGTGCGTCTCCAGCGCCTGCATCCCATGCCCCACGTATCCTAAGTCGGGGTTTCGCAGCCCCGCCGTATACGGCCAAGCCGTCGCAATTTTTCTGCCCTGTAAATTTCGCTCCGCATACGCCGCCGCGGCTTGCTGCAAATTGATGAAATCCACCATGGAATAGTTATTCTCAAAAGGAAACGGATACGGCGGATTCCAGCGAATACACCAAGCCAATCCCAGCAGCATGGCTGCCGTAGCCGCTATCACAATCGGCTTCTTCAACGATGTCAGTCCCACACTGACGGCGATGTAAAAAAAAGGCAGCACCGGCAGCACATACCTCTCCAACTCCGCGCCTCCCAAAACCGAAACAGTGATGGTAGTAGCGCCAAACACCCCGGCTGTCACACCCCAGGCGCGCGTATGAAATGCCCTACAAGTCGCTACCGTAGCAACGACCACTGCCGTACCTACCCAGCGCATTTCAGCAATGAACAGATAGAACACGCGACGCGCCAACGCGATAACCATCCGTGCCGGATCTAATGCGTAACTAACGTTATAGCGTCCAAACTCCGCGTCTCCCAGCCAGTAACCCGTCTTCGCATGCAACAGGATCAGCCAAGCGCCCAAAGCCGCCGCCGGTATCGCAAACCAGGCAGCGCGCTTCCAGTCCTTCTGCAGAACCAACGCACCAGCGAACACCAGCGGCACAACAATCCCCGTCTCTTTCACCAACACCAGACCCGCGCATGCCGTCACTGCCCACTTATATTCCTGCTTCACAAATAGCCACAGCGCCGCGACCGTGAACACCATCGCCGGCATATCCAGTTGCGCCAGCATGCTCTGGGTGAAAAACAGCGGCGAAATCAACAGCAACACCGGCGGTAGAAAAGCCGGTGCGCCCTCCGTTCCTTTGCTCAGCTCTATCGCTAGCAAGAAGGTCAGCAGCAAGCCGCACGCGGCTACCGCCAACATCGCCGCTCTGGTGACCGGCGCGCTGAACCCGAACAGCTTGTAGCAAAGCGCCAGATACACTTCCACACCAACCGGATGCACGTTCGGAATCGCCGAATGCGCCACCAAAGTGCCGCTCCGCAATATATCGAGCGCGGTCGGCACGAACTGGCCCAACTCATCCCAAAAATATGGCAAGGAAAGAAACGGCAGATGGATTAGGAATAACGGTATGCCAAAAAATAGCAGGAAAACCAAAACATGCTGCAGCTTGGTTTTTCTGGGCGGCCGATCTTCCATGAGCGCGAACGGCGGCAACTTCGGCATCGGCGGTCGAGGCGTCCGCGGCATCGCGCTGGCGAACTTACTGGATCACGGTGTCTTGGCCGCCTTGCGCTTCCAGCCGGATTTCCCCAAACGCTGCTTCATATTGCTTCAAATTCTGTTGCAGCAAATTCGAAAGAGCCTTGGCTTGTTGCGGACTCAAGAAAACGCCTTGAAAATTCTGAATGGTCACCGCGTCGGGCGCCGTTTGATTCGCCGTGCCGAACAACAGCAAAAAATCCCAAAGGCTGACCCGCATCTGGACGCTGTTGGCATAGCTCTCCCTGTAATCTGACGTTTGCGTCATCTGCAACTTTGGGGCTGGCTGTCCAGGTGTCATAAGGGAGGCGTCATAACAAGAGGTTGGCGGGGACGACGGGGCTCGAACCCGCGACCTCCGACGTGACAGGCCGGCGTTCTAACCAACTGAACTACGTCCCCTTACTCTTCAATAAACGTCGGACATTCGAAGAATAGCACAGCCACGGCCCCCGCAAACACAATCCTGACCATTCCCTTATGACTTCTTTACGTTCCCGGCTCTAACTTGGAATTGCTATGTTGCTCGATCTCTTCTACGTCGCTGTTGCACTGGCGTTCTTCGTCGTTTGTTGGTTGTTTACCAAAGCTTGCGACCACCTGTAAGAAAAAGGCCCCTTCCATGGACTACATCATCGGTGGCATCACCACCCTATTTCTGTTCGCCTACTTGATCTACGCACTTCTCAAGCCGGAGAAATTCTAGATGACTACCAACGGCGTTCTCCAAATCCTCATCTACTTCCTGATCTTGCTAGCGCTCACCAAGCCGCTGGGCGCGTTCATGGCGAAACTTTTCGAAGGCAAGCGAACGTTCCTTCACCCCATCCTGCGCCCCCTCGAAACTCTCACCTACAAAATCGTGGGCGTCAATGAAGAAACCGAACAGCGCTGGACGCAATACACTGCCGCACTGCTCGCCTTCAGCATCTTCAGCTTTCTTTTCGTTTATCTCCTGCAGCGTCTGCAAGGCATGTTGCCCTTGAATCCGCAAGGCTTCGGCGCGGCGCTTGTTCCGCCCGATCTGGCGTTTAACACTGCGGTCAGCTTCGTCACGAACACCAATTGGCAGGCCTATTTTGGCGAATCCACCTTAAGTTACCTGGTCCAAATGGCGGCGCTTACGGTGCAGAATTTCGCTTCTGCCGCCGCCGGCATCGCCGTCGCCATTGCCGTTACCCGCGGCTTTTCGCGCCAGCAAATCAACAGCCTCGGCAACTTTTGGGTTGATCTCACGCGCTCTATTCTTTATATTCTGCTGCCGCTTTCAGTAATCGCCGCGCTCGTCCTTTGCTCGCAAGGCGTCATTCAAAACCTGCATCCCTACACCGTTGCCCACACCGTCGAAGGTGCTAAGCAGGTCATCGCTCAAGGCCCCGTCGCTTCGCAGGAAGCAATCAAGATGCTCGGCACCAACGGCGGCGGATTCTTCAACGCCAATTCCGCGCACCCATTCGAAAATCCAACTCCCTTCACCAATCTTCTGCAGATGTTGATGATCTTCCTCATCCCTGCTGGCCTGACCTATACTTTTGGCGCAATGGTCGGCGACCGCCGTCAAGGCTGGGCGATTTTTTCCGCTTGCTCGGTGATGTTCCTCGCCGGCGCTTTCGCCTGTTATTGGGCTGAACAACACGGCAACCCTGGCTTCGCCAAACTCGGCGTCGAAACGCACGCTACGGCCCTGCAAACCGGCGGCAATATGGAAGGCAAGGAAACGCGTTTCGGCCTCGCGGCCAGTGCTCTCTTCACCACTATCACCACCGATGCCAGTTGCGGCGCGGTCAACAACGCGCATGATAGTCTTACTCCGCTCGGTGGGCTGGTTCCCCTCTTCAATATTCAAACCGGTGAAGTCATCTTCGGCGGCACGGGCGCAGGCTTGTACGGCATTCTGCTTTATGCCATCGTGGCGGTCTTCATCTCCGGTTTGATGGTGGGCCGCACGCCCGAATATATTGGTAAAAAGATCGAGTCCAAAGAAGTCAAAATGTCGATGATTGCTCTCATCGCCACTGCCTTCAGCATTTTAGTTCTCGCCGCCGCTACTTCCGTTGTTTCTTTCCCAGCACCCACTAAGAACGCCAAGGGCCAACCCGTTGTCCAGAGTTATTGGAACGGTGCCGGGCCCGCTGCCGCTAACGTCGCCAACAATGGCCCGCACGGCTTCAGCGAAATTCTGTACGCCTATTCCAGTACCACCAGCAACAACGGCAGCGCTCTAGCCGGCATCACCGTTAACACGCCCTGGTACGACCTCACCCTCGGCCTCGCCATGCTAACCGGCCGCTTTCTGTTTCTCATCCCGCTGCTCGCCGCCGCCGGTAGCCTCGCTCGCAAGAAACGAATTCCCGCTACCAGCGGCACGCTGCCCACACACGGTCCGCTCTTCGTCACCTTACTCGTTGGCACGGTCGTTCTGGTGGGTGCGCTTACGTTTTTCCCGGCCCTCGCCCTCGGCCCCATCGTCGAACATTACTTGATGCAAGAAGGCAAACTATTTTCTATGCTGCTCGTTGGAATTTGGAGCTAAACTCATGCCAGCTGCTTTGGATCATCCACCTGTGTCGAACATCCCCGCTTCCCATGACTCGGGCTCATTGCTGCCCTCCAAGCTCTCGCGCTCGCGCCCGCTATTCGATCCCGAGATCGTGCGCCGCGCCACCAAAGAGTCCTTCGTCAAGTTGAATCCTTTGACGCTTCTCAAGAATCCCGTCATGTTCGTGGTAGAAGTCGGCGCGGCCCTCACAACTTTGTTTCTTATCCGCGATCTATTCGCGCATGGGTCGAACATCGGTTTTCAAATCCAGATCTCCCTCTGGCTCTGGTTTACCGTCCTCTTCGCCAATTTCGCCGAAGCCATGGCCGAAGCTCGCGGCAAAGCGCAAGCCGACACGCTGCGCAAAACCAAGACCGACTCGCTCGCCAAGCGCATCTGCGGCAAAGACAAAATCGAAGTCGTCGCCGCATCCAAACTCCGCTCGGGCGACATCGTCGTCGCCGAGGCCGGTGAATTGATCCCTGGCGACGGTGAAGTGATCGAAGGCATTGCCACGGTTGACGAATCCGTCATTACCGGCGAAAGTGCCCCGGTCATCCGCGAATCGGGCGGCGACCGCAGCGCGGTTACCGGCGGCACCAAAATCCTGTCCGACAAGGTCAAGATTCGCATCACCTCAAACCCCGGCGAAACATTTCTCGACAAAATGATTGCCCTGGTCGAAGGCGCCGAACGGCAAAAAACCCCCAACGAAATCGCGCTCAATATTCTAATCGCCGGCCTCACTCTTATCTTTTTGCTCGCCGTCGCCACCTTGCATCCCTTCGCTCTCTATGCCGTGAGCGTAACTGGCGCGGGCCAAGTGCCCACCATCGCGGTCCTTGTTTCTTTACTCGTCTGTCTGATCCCGACCACTATTGGCGGTCTTCTCTCTGCCATCGGCATCGCTGGCATGGATCGCGTCATGCAGCACAATGTACTCGCTATGAGCGGTAAAGCCGTTGAAGCTTCAGGCGATATCAACACTCTCCTGCTCGATAAAACCGGCACTGTCACTCTCGGCAATCGCCAAGCTGTCGAATTCATTGCCTTCCCTGGCGTTACGGAAGAAGAACTAGCCGATGCCGCGCAACTCTCGAGCCTCGCCGACGAAACTCCCGAAGGCCGCTCCATCGTTGTCCTGGCGAAAGAAAAATACGGCTTACGCGGGCGCGAAGTGGCCGAACACGAAGCCCATTTCATTCCTTTCTCCGCGTACACCCGCATGAGCGGCGTCGACATCGACGGCCGCATGCTCCGCAAAGGCGCCAGCCAGTCTATCGCTAATTTCTGCCGGGAACTTGGCGGCACTCTTCCTGCCAATTTCGAAGAACAGTCTGATCGCATCTCGCGCATGGGCGGCACTCCGCTCGCCGTTGCCGATGGCCAACGCGCACTAGGCATCATCTATCTCAAGGACATCGTCAAAGGCGGCATGAAAGAGCGCATCGGCCAATTGCGCGCCATGGGCATTCGCTCCGTCATGATCACCGGCGACAATCCTCTCACCGCCGCTGCCATTGCCTCGGAAGCGGGTGTCGACGATTTTCTCGCGCAAGCCACTCCCGCCGATAAACTCGCCTATATCAAGCGCGAACAAGGCGAAGGCCGCCTGGTTGCCATGACCGGCGATGGCACCAACGATGCACCTGCCTTAGCGCAAGCCGACGTTGGCCTCGCCATGAACACCGGCACCATGGCTGCCAAAGAAGCGGGCAACATGGTTGATCTCGATAGCAATCCAACCAAGCTGATTGAAGTCGTCGCCATCGGCAAGCAATTGCTTATCACGCGCGGCGCGCTCACCACGTTTTCCATCGCCAATGATGTGGCCAAATATTTTGCCATCATCCCGGCTATGTTCGTGGCCACGTATCCCGCCCTAGGACGCTTCAATCTCATGGCCCTGCACACGCCCCAAAGCGCCGTGCTGGCCGCCGTCATCTTTAACGCACTCATTATTATTGCCCTCGTGCCGCTTGCCTTGCGAGGCGTCAAATACCGTCCTTCCGGCGCCGCTGCGCTGCTGCGCCGCAACATTCTCATCTATGGTTTTGGCGGCATTCTGGTGCCGTTCCCGGGCATCTGGCTGATTGACCAATTGCTCGTTTTTCTGCACCTCGCGTAATCAATGCCTAATTAAGGAGATTCAAAAATGCTACAACAACTCGCCCCTGCCCTCCGCATGATGTTGTTCCTCACTGTGCTGACTGGCCTCGTCTACCCAGGCATCGTCACCGGTCTCTGCCAGGCGCTCTTCGCTCATCAGGCCAATGGCAGTCTCGTCACCCAAAACGGCCAAGTGATCGGTTCCGCTTTGCTGGGACAAAATTTCTCCAAGCCGGAATACTTTCATCCGCGCCCCTCCGCCGCCGGTGATACTGGCTACGATCCTACGGCATCGCAAGGCTCGAATCTCGGGCCCACCAGCCAGAAGCTCGTTGACCGCATGAAAGCTGCCGCCCTGCAGTTCCGCAAAGAAAATCC
>Ga0182012_10001087_pt1 | contig 30020 bp, 32 predicted proteins | sample 612S2SmetaG_FD_120486 | JGI IMG/M metagenome (GOLD analysis project Ga0182012, IMG submission 120486) | Permafrost microbial communities from Stordalen Mire, Sweden - 612S2S metaG | ecosystem: Environmental > Terrestrial > Soil > Wetlands > Permafrost | place: Sweden: Stordalen | collected...
AGGATATGCCACATCTCCGTCTTGCCGAGCGACTGTTCATGCAGCGCCGCATAGTCGTCCTTCGGGTGTACCTGGACCGAGAGGTTCTCGGTGGTGAACAGGAACTTGATGAGTAACTCACCCGCCGGAAACCAAACCTCTCCGGTGGGTTCAGTGGGATTGGGAAACCAAGGCTCGAGTTCCTTCGAGCCCCAGATCTTCGGAATGAACCGCGGTTCAATCGCCTGCGCCGCGCTCATAGCCCGCGGATGAAATTTTCGATCCGGTCAAGCCCCCGCTCCAACTCGGTCATCGATGTCGCGTAAGAGATCCGGATATGATCCGCCGTCCCAAACGCTTCGCCAGGAACCACGGCAACGAACGCTTCCGCCAGCAGGCGTTCGGCAAATTGAAGCGACGTCGCGATCCCGCTCTTCCCCAAATGCGCGCCGATATTCGGATACGCATAGAACGCGCCGGCGGGCATCGTGCATGTCACGCCGGCAATCGCATTCAATCGAGGAATCACAAAATCCCGCCGCTTCCTGTATTCCGCCAGCATCAGCGGCACAGAATCCTGCGGACCGCGAAGAGCTTCCACGGCGGCCTTCTGCGCAATCGAAGTCGGATTAGAGGTCGAATGGCTTTGCAGTTTCAGAACCGCCTGTGCGACAGGTTCCGGAACCAATCCATACCCAATGCGCCAACCCGTCATCGAGTACGTCTTCGAAACGGTTCCGGCCACCAGTACCGTATCTTTCACGCCGGGCACGCTGGCAATCGAGAAAGGACTGCCGTCATAAAGAAAGTGCGAGTAACACTCGTCGGTCAGCAGAAAAATCCCACGCTCTACGCAAAGCCGCAGAATGCCTTCGAACTCCGAGCGCGGCAGTACCGCGCCGGAAGGATTCGACGGCGAATTGATGAAGACCATCCTCGTGCGATCGGTGCAATGCTTCTCAATCGCCGCCGCGCTGACCGCGAATCCCGTCTTCTCATCGGTAGGAACACAAACACACTTCGCGCCCGCGTAGTTCACGACGTCCTTATAAGTCACCCAGTAAGGCACCGGGATAATCACTTCATCGCCGGGATTGATCAGCGCCTGTGTGAGATTGAAGATCACATGCTTGCCGCCCACCGAGATGAAACATTCGGATGGCTTGTAGCTGGTTCCGAACTCGGTCGCATGGCGCTCCACGACGGCGCCCTTCAGTTCCGTTGTTCCGCCGGCCGGGGTATATTTCGTGAAGTTCTGCTCGATGGCCCGGATGCCCGCCGCCTTGATGTTATCCGGCGTGGGGAAATCCGGCTCGCCGGCTCCGAAATCGACGACATCCACCCCCTGCTGCCGCAGACGGTCCGCGTCCGCCGCAACCTTCATGGTGGAAGAAACGCTGATGGCTGAAATCCGGCCGGCGATCATAATTTTGTGTTGAGTGACTGTGCTTGTGCTCATACTTGAATCGATTCTTCTTCCTGAACTCCCAGGTGCAGCCGCTGCCTGAGGCGCTTCTCCACAAAGCGCGGGACAAGGCCGCGGATGTCTCCCCCGAGTGAGATGACTTCCTTCACCAACCGCGAGCTGATATACGAATGCGCTTCCCGCGAAGTCAGCATGACCGTCTCCATTTCCGGCGCGAGGCGCCTGTTCATATGCGCCATCTGGAGTTCGTATTCGTAGTCGGAAACGGCGCGGATTCCGCGCAGCAGCACCGTTGCCCGCCGCGTGCGAGCGTATTCGATCAGCAGGCCGTTGAAGCAATCCACCTCAACGTTGGGCATATGGGCCACGGCTTCCACCAGCATTTCCATGCGCTCTTCCACGGAGAACAGAGGCTCTTTACTTTCATTCCGCAGCACGGAGACAATCAGTTGGTCAAACAGGCGCGATCCACGTTCGATCAGGTCCAGATGACCGCTGGTGATCGGGTCGAATGAGCCGGGATAGATGGCCACGACTCGATCTGGCTTAGGCTGCATGGGATCTCTCTCAGTATCGCTCACTCGCGCTTGCGCGGAGTCTTCAAACCAGTCTTCATTTTGCAGCGCACTTCCCTGATCACCTGTGGCGCCAACCCGGGGTTGTGCCGCGCGAGGAACGCCTCTGCGTGATCGGGATGTTTCTTCGCGAGTTCACGAAGCGCCCAGGACAAGGCCTTCACCACCATGTCGTCCGGGTCCGCCGCCACCAGCGTGCAAATCTCCACCACCCGATGAACATCCTCAATCCCGCCGCGCCGGCTGAGTGCGATGGTGCTGACCACGGCGGCTCGACGCCACCACCGACCGGCGCTTTGAGCCCAGGCGCGAACCACGTTGGTAGTCAGCGTGCCGTCGCGCCACGCCGGCCCGGATAGAATACAGGCGAAGCAGTCAACCGCACCCCAACTGTCCATGCCCTGCCCCAGCCGCAGAATCTGCCGGGGCGTGAGGCTCGCGGAGGCGTCCGCATGTTCGCGGATGATTTCGTAGGCCACGAACCGGCACCGGCTGGTCAGCAGTAACGCCAGCTGGATCACCTGCCCGGGCGCTGCCGGTTTCAGCACTCGCGAGTACTTCCTCCGGATGGCCCTCATATTGGGTGTGTTGGGAACGGCCAACCCAGCGAGATCGGACGCGATCTCATTGGCCAAGCGCGCGGCATCGAAATCCCGCTCCATGTTGACATGCTAAGCCCGTTGCAACCCATGATCAACTCATCGGCCTGTATCAAGAGTAAAGCGGCTTTCTTTCTTGCCGGCTACCACCTGCGCATGGTTCAGAACGGAAACCAGCGTGACCCCGCCGAGCACGTTGCCGATCAACGTGGGAAGCGCGTACCCTCCGGCATACGCCCACCAGGAGATCGAACCATTCCAGACAAGGAAGAGCGCCTCGATGGAGCCGGCAACGATGTGCGTGAACCCTCCCAGACCAATCGCGTAGGTCATGATCAGGATCACCGGAAGCCGCGCGTCGTTCATCACCGCCAGCATCCACACCATCATGGCGATCAGCCAGCCGGCGAAGACGCCGCGCAGCATCGCCGTCCAGAAACCCGCCGCGATGGCCTGGCGTGCGAGTTGCTCGAACGAGTGCTGCACGTTCGGCGGGAACGCCGGCGTGTTGCTCAAAACCCAGGCGACAATATGCGCGCCAATGATATTCGCGAAAAGCACCGCGGCCCATAGCTTGGCGACTTTCCAGAGAGTCCCGCGATCTTTGCGCTCCAGCAGGGGAATAATCGGCGAGAGCGTGTTTTCCGTAAAGAGCTGCTGGCGTCCTCCCACCACCATCAGGAAGCCGAACGGATACCCCATAGACACCAGCAGCGGCCGCCACGGTCTGTCGGGCAAGTAGGTTTGGAGCAGGCCTTCCATCACCAGCGACATCCCCATGGAAAAGCCCGCGGCCAAACCGGACCATGCCAGGGCCTGGGCCGACCGGTTGAGTTCTTCGTCACCCTGCTTGCGAATGGCCTCGTGGACTACCTGGACGTGGACGCTGGAGCGCTCCTCGGCTTCTTTCCGCTCGCTCGCGTCCAACTCCTTCTGGGAATCCTGTTCACGATCAAGATTGATTATTTCCGCCATGCCCTTTCCGCTTCCCAGTTCTCCAGCATTTGCGCGCCCACTTTGGCAAAGCGAGGATGAAGAACGCGTTTATGGCAAGCTGCGGATATTCAGTCGGATCCGAAAACTTGACGAATGTGGGTCGCGCCTACTTGCGCTGGACGTGTCACAAAATCCGCAGTCCATCTCTCATCTCTAAAGAGGTGTTCGACTCGGCTAATGCTTCTCAAGAGAAGTGTTAGCCGCCGATGGCAATGGCACGGAAAGATTCAGCCTGAAAGACTAAAATACTAGGCAAAAGAAAGCACTTCAGCGGCGTGCCCTTCGGGCTTCACCTTGCCGAAGATCCTGGCGATTTTGCCTTTTTCGTCAATCAGAAACGTGGTCCGCTCGACACCCATCACTTTCTTCCCATACATGTTCTTCTCTTTGAACACGCCATATTCGTTTACGGCCTTCTTCTCGTGGTCGGCGAGAAGAATGAAATTCAAGCCGAACTTCTCCTTGAACTTGGCCTGGGCTTTGACCGTATCGGGGGAAACGCCCACGATCATGACATCTTTCTCCAGGAATTGAGGGCCGGCATCGCGGAACTCGCAGGCTTCGATGGTGCAGCCTGGCGTATCCGCGCGCGGGTAAAAGAAGAGAATGATTTTGCGGCCGCGGTGGGCGGCGAGGTCGAATGTTTCTCCGGTGTCGGTTTCGAGATGAATTGCGGGTGCGGGGTCGCCTTCTTTGAGCATGGTCATTGCAAGGATAGCTTATTGCCGTCGGGCGTAGATGGTGGTGGAGGGGTGGTAATTCTTCCAATCGAACCAGTAGTCCTTCACCATGGCCAGCGGTTCAAGGCAAGCGCCCCCGGATATCGGGCAGCCCTGGAAATTCCATTTCGTGCCCGTCTGAGTGTCTTCAAACAGGAAGTCCGCATTCTCGCTGAACTCGTAGAAGTCTCGCGGGGGCGTCAGGTTCCGGAACGCGCGCACGGAACGATGATCCGGCGCGACCACCAGGAGAACGGGCTCGTCGCCCACATGGTCCAGCACCAACCGATCGGCCAGAACCCTTTTCACCGGGAAGGCGCGGCTGGCGGATTGGTTGAAGATCCCGAACACCTGCTCGCGCATGGGGAGACCGCTATTTGGAAACTGCAAAATCGAGCGCGCTTTATCCATCTTCACATCCCAATCCTTTTCTTCATATTCACCAGCGTATTTCGCCACCGGCGCCAGCACACGTCCTCGCGGTTGCTCCGCGCGCCATAAGCGGAAGGAGAGTTCATCGCTGTGCACGAACGGGAGCGTGCGGCCCCGCATGGGACCGGAAACGGCCTGGCCGGTGATCTGTTGCCAGTAACTCCCGGTCTCCTCATCGCGCATCAGGAAATTCTGGTTGTTGATGCCGGCCAGGTGAAATGTCAACACCTTGCCATCGACTTCACGCCCCCACACCAGACCGGTGTGACAAAGCGTTCAATAGGTGGCGACGACAGGGTCGCCGCCGATCCAGTCATTGATCACGTGATGGTAGCCCATTTCCCGGATTGGATAGGCGTGCGCCTGACCCTTGAGAGCTACGGCGATCACCATCTCGTCCGGCGCGGTCCTGGTGTCCTCGATGGCCAAAAATTTGGGAGCGCCCGCGGGGTGAAACATCAACTCAAAGACGTCGACCCGCGAGAGCCCGGCCGCGACTGAGGTGAGCACCAACAGGATGACGCAGGCCACGCGCTGCCAAATGCGAACTTTCTTCCACAGCAAAACCACAGCCAATAAAGCGAGGGCAGCCAGCGCGAGAGCGGCACCAGGAGCGATGCGGAAAACGAGCAGCGCCCGCTGCAGGTGTACTGGGTCCTGCCGCTTGAAAGGTTGGATGATCGTCAGCGGATAGACCACCAGAAAGATCGCTCCGGCGGCAGAGAGCATCAGTAGAGAAAATAACCAGAAGCGAACCGCGCGAGGCATCACGTAATAATGACCCAGAAGGGGGTGTATTGCAACAGGAGATTATTCTCATCAAACCCGTCAGATATGTTCTGGTGCACTACCACATCTTTAAGAACGCGGGCACGACCGTTGAATATGCTTTGGACCGGGCATTTGGCGACCGGTTCTCGGCGGTCCACGGCCCAGAGCCGGACTCCGTTCTTACGGGCGACGACCTTGCGGGTTTCCTGGCAGCCCACCCCGATGTGCAGGCCGTATCCAGCCATCATTTGAAATTTCCCGTTCCGGACATCCCTCGGACGGTGCTCATCGATTGCTGTTTCCTGCGCGACCCTCTTGAGAGAATCTGGTCGATGTACAAGTACTTCAAGCGCATCGAACCGCTGGATGAGCTGAGTGAACGGGCCAGGCGTGAGGACCCCGCATCGTTTGTGGAACTCCTCATTCGCGATTATCCACATATGATCAACGACGTGCAGGTGAACCTGCTGGCCAACGGCGGAGTCTATCTGAGGCCGCCGGATCAAACCGATTTTGAGCGGGCTGCGAACATTGTGGATCGAACGTCGCTGCTTGGCGTTGTGGACTTATTCGACGAGAGCATGACGGTGGCTGAGTATTATCTCCGTCCTGTGTTCGCGGTGAAACTACAATATATCCGGCAGAACACAAGCCACTCGGATCTGGATGTTGGCGTACTCTCCGCGGGCAAGATCTACGAGAAGGTGTTGGAGATGAACCAGCTCGACCTCAAGTTAGTCAGCCGGGTCAGACGGGAGGTAATCAGGCGTTTCCATGTGATACCCGATCACACGGAGCGCCTCGCCGATTTCAGACTACGTTGCGCCGCACTTGCCTAGTTGTACGATGCGACACTTCGATTTTTAGGCCGGTCTCAAGAGATTTGCGGGACGCACGCCTGGGTCGTATGCCGGCCGGTGATTCCGCAGCACGGCTGAAGACCTGACGCTGAAGGCAAGAAGCGGATGGCGGGGGCCGCGGCGGGCGCGTACATTGTGAGCATGATTGCTATTCAAGTGAGCGCGATCCCCACGGCTGTTGTGGAAGCTGTCCGGGCCACGAACGAGTCGCCACGCTACAGGCATCCCGTCCATATCGAGGGGGCCACCGGGTACGGTCCGTGCCGGCATTGCCTGCAGACCTTCAAAATCGGCGAGGAGCAGCGCCTGCTGTTCACGTACGATGCATTCGACGGAATCGATCCCCTGCCGCTGCCGGGTCCGGTATTCATTCACGCCAGGGAGTGCGCGCGTTATCCGGAGGACGGAGGTTATCCGGAAGGCCTGAGGCAATACGCCTCTGTGCCGGACGCGTATGGAGCGGGAAGGCGTTTGATCGCGGAGGTCGCGATTGACGACGGCAACCAGCCGGAGGCAATCGAAAAACTCCTGCAACTAGAGGGCGTGGAATACGTACTCGTGAGAGACAAGAGTGCGGGCTGTTACGACTTCCGCGTGGCGCGCGCGGGCTAACCAAACAGAGAGGGGAGCGTCGAGTACACATGGAAACTTTTCTGAAGGACTTGCGGCAAGCGGCGCGGCTGCTGTGGAAGAGCCCGGCGTTCAGCCTGGTGGCGATCGCGGCGCTGGCGATGGGAATCGGCGCGACCACCGCGGTCTATTCGGTGGTGAACTCGATTCTGCTGCAGCCGCTGCCTTACAGCCAGGCGGACCGGCTGGTGCGGATGGGGCTGAAGTTTCCGGACGGCATCGGGAATTCGGTTTCGATTCCGAAATTCATGGCGTGGCGGAACAACACGCACGCCTTCCAGTATTCCTGCGCGTATGACTTTGCGGGTCCCGGTTTGAATCTGAGCGGCGGCTCGATGCCGGAACTGGTGAAGGGCATCCATGTATCCGCGGAGTTCTTTCCGGTGTTCGGCGTCACGCCCGAACTGGGGCGCGCCTTCACGGCGGAGGAAGACAAGCCCAACGGCCCGCATGTGGCGGTGATGAGCCACGGGCTGTGGGTGCGCCGGTTTGGGCGCGATCCGGCGGCCATCGGACGGGCGCTGGTGCTGAACGGCGAACTGTACACGGTGACGGGCGTGCTGCCCGCGTCCTTCCGGTCCTACCCGGCGGCCGACCTCTATCTGCCTTTGCAGATGGACCCCAACACAACCAATCAAGGCCATTACCTGAATGCGACCGGCCGGCTGAAACCCGGAGTGACGGTGGAACAAGCCAATGCGCAGATGAAGGTGGCGGCGGAGCGGTTTCGAAAAGTGTATCCGGGGGCGATCGGGAAGAATGAGTCAGCCGGCGTGGAACCGTTTCAGCAAGCCATGGTGGGCAACGTGAAGCAGCCGCTGCTGATTCTGCTGGGCGCGGTGGCTCTGGTGCTGCTGATTGCGTGCGCGAACGTGGCGAACCTTCTGCTGGCCCGGGCGACGGACCGATCCCGCGAAATCGCGATCCGCGCGGCGCTGGGAGCGGGACGGTGGCGGATTGTACGGCAACTGCTGACGGAGAGCCTGCTGCTGGCCGTGCTGGGCGGCGCCGCGGGATTCGTGGTGGGCGCGTGGGGCGCGCGGGCGCTGGTGGCGCTGCGTCCCGGCAACCTTCCCCGCGCGGCGGAATTTTCGGACGCGGCCACACTGGATTGGCGCGTGCTGGCTTTCACGATGGGCGTGGCGGTTCTGACGGGAGTGATCTTCGGTCTGTTCCCGGCGTTGCAGGTTTCGCGCGCGGACGTGAACGCGACGATGAAGGAGAGCAGTTCCCGGTCTGGAACGGGACGCCGGCACTGGGCGCGGAACAGCCTGGTGGTGACCGAGATTGCGATGGCTCTGGTGCTGCTGATTGGCGCCGCGCTGCTCATCCGCACGCTGGTTTCGCTGCGGCAGGTGAATGCGGGGTTCAACCCGAGCCATGTGATGAGCTTTGAAACGTCGCTGGCCGGGTCAAAGTATGCGACCAGCGAGGCCGTGGCGCGGCTGAACGAAGACGCGGTGCGACGGATTGAGCATGTGCCGGGTGTGCTGGCGGCGGCGAACGTTCCGTTCCTGCCGCTCGAAGGCGGCTTCGGGTTGGGCTTCGATGTGGTGGGGCGACCGCTTCCGGCGGGGGAGCAGTCGACCGGCGGGGCTTCGTGGATGTACGTCTCGCGGGACTACTTCAAGACGTTCGAGATCCCGCTGCGGCGGGGCCGGCTGTTCACGGAACAGGACACGGCGAAATCCGGGCCGGTGGTGATCATCAACGAGGCGTTTGCGAAGAAGTACTGGCCGAAGGGCAATCCGCTGGGCGAGAGGATCGTGATCGGGCGGGACATGGGACCGGACTTCACAGACCCTCCGCGCGAGGTGGTGGGGGTGATTGGCGACGTGAAGGAAAGCGGCCTGGAGAACCCCGCGCCGGAAGTGATGTACATCCCGCTGCCGCAAGTGCTGGATAGCTTCATGAAACTGAACAACACCATTATTCCGATGACGTGGGTGGTGCGAACGGCGGTGAGCCCGCTGACGCTCTCGGCGGCGGTTCAAAAGCAGATCCACGAGGCGGATGGGCAACTGGCGGTGGCGCATGTGCGGGCGATGGACGGGGTGGTTTCCGAGGCGCTGGCACGGCAGGACTTCAACATGACGCTGCTCACGGTTTTCGCCGCGATCGCGCTGCTGCTGGCGGCGATTGGAGTCTACGGGATGCTTTCCTATTCGGTACAGCAGCGCGCGCAGGAGATCGGCATCCGGATGGCGCTGGGAGCGCAGCGCGCGGACGTGCGGCGGATGGTTGTGGGGGAAGGGATGAAGCTGGCGGGGCTGGGGATTGCAATCGGGGTGGCCGGAGCACTCGGACTGGCGCGCGTGCTGACGGCCTTGCTCTACGGGGTGAAGGCCTATGACCCGGTGACGTTCGCGTCGGTGGCAGCGGTGTTGGGAGTGACGGCGCTGGTAGCCTGCTGGATTCCGGCGAGCCGGGCGACGAGGGTGGATCCGCTGGTGGCGCTGCGGTACGAGTGAAGACGGTTTTTGGGCTTTGCTGCTGGCCTGATGGGTTGGGTTGCGCGTGTTTTTCGGTTACGCAGCGGGCGGTTTCGAGGGTGGGCTTGAGATAAGCTTCGCTCACCGGACGTTCGCCTGGGGCAGCGATGCTCGCGGTATGGCACACGTTCATGTAGTGATTATTGGGCTGACTCGCCGCGATCAGGAACCACCTCTCAAGCGATTGTTCAGTTACAGCGACATCCACGGTGACCCGACCGAGAGCGAACACCAAGCGCTTACGCCCTACCGGGGCTTTTGCTTTTCAGCCGAAATTGGCGGACGGCGGAGATGCGTTCCTTGACTGTGGGCATCGAGCGGATGTCGGCTGGTGATGCGCCGTCGAGGCGACCTCCTTCCCCTTTATCGCGTCGACACCTCGTCATTAGCGATTTCACAGGTCCAGTTGCCATCCGGCTATTCAGTGTTCGGGATGGCCATCGCGCCATCCGGGAACCAAGCGGTTATTGAGGGTGGAGTGACCAGTCTGACTTTCTATCTCTTCGACACTTCCACCAACACGGTAACTGAGACATTCCCGCTTCCCCCGATCCCGGGCAATGCCATAGACCTCGCTTCCAACGCTATCGCGTTCAGTCCAGATGGTACCTCGCTATGGACCCTGACCGGCTGCGACGGCGGCGCATGCACTACGATGGTCGGGCAAAGCTTCCTTCCGGGAACGTCATCGCCCAAACCGCACTTCCGGCCCCTGCATACGCCTTGACGTTTTAGGCGAGTCTATCTATAGCAAGAAAAACCCCACGAAAACGGTAAAGACTAGGTATCGTCGGCGGTTTGAGCCAGCCGATAGGTACATAGTCGCGGCGCTCCGAGCTGACTTCTGGAATAACGAGGAAAGGTCTATCTGGAACAACCGTCACATGAAACTTTGATACCCTCCTTCACGAGGACCTTCACTACTCCATGCAGACCGACGACCAGGGAATTCTGAAGGATTTTGGCATCACGCAAACCGACCCCACCGCCGGGGATCCGCTGACCAATTGGCTAATGAAGGGCTGCCAGAACTGATGCGGCCGGGATCCGGATTTGTTGTTCTTTCTATTGTTGTTGCTTCCGCCGCGGTCCCCCAGGAGGGACCACACCCGTTCAGCGATGCGGGAAGGTGGGGTTACCTGGACTCAGAGGGGAGCATTGTGATTCCTCCGAGGTTTAACCAGGCCGGTTGGTTTGTGGGCGGATTCGCGCCGGTGCGCTCGAGTTCGTCATGGTTTCTCATCGGCCAGGACGGGGCGGAGCTCCCGCAGCTGAGCTTTGCGTTGCGGCCGGAGACGCCAGTAAGTGAGGGGCTCCTGGCTGCCAAGGTTGACGCCGAAGCAAAATTCGGCTTTTTTTCGCTCGATGGCGTGTTGAGAATCCTACCCCGTTTCGACGACGTTCGGCCTTTCTCTGAAGGGTTGGCTGCTGTCAAGGAGGGAGGACGATGGTTTTTCATAGGCCGAGATGGCGCTCAGGTGTCGCCGGCATCGTATGACTATGCGGGCTCGTTCTCAGAGGGATACGCGGTCGTCAAGGTCGGCGGTAAGGCGGGGTTCGTGGACCACGCGGGTAACTTCCTGGCGCCGCTTCGGTTCGACGACGCGCGGGGCTTTTCCTCTGGCGTTGCGGCTGTGGAGGTAGCGGGCAAGTGGGGTTATCTGGCGAGCAATGGCGAAATGGCGATAGAGGCGTTGTTCGACGAGGCCAGATCCTTCTCCGAGGGGCTTGCCCCTGTTAAGCAAGGCTTTTTGTGGGGTTACATAGACCGTTCAGGGAGATTTAGGCTCCCCGCAAAATTCCGGCTCGCAGGGAGTTTCAGTTGCGGCCTCGCCGCCGTAGAGGACTCCGTGGTCTGGAAAACCGGCTATGTCAACCAAAAGGGCCTATTTGAAATCAGCCCGCGTTTTCAGTCCGGCGACCCCTTCTCGGCGGACGGGGTTGCGCGCGTAGTTCTGATGCCTCGGGCTCATGACTACGAGGCTCATCGTAACTTGGATTGGGCATACATCAATCGGCGTGGAGTTGTTATCTGGACGAACGTGAGGGGCGGGCAGCCCACGAGTAGAAGGCAATGAGTTGTTGTTGATCGGGCGTTGCGGATGCCAACGAGGCTTTGAGTGTTGATAAATTGCACTCGGAGTGGGACGTCCACGTGGCCGAGCGGCGGGACTTACAATGCGGCTGGGCAAATAATGCGCAGATTACTCAGATGCTGAAATCCATGGCTGTGATCTCTCTCTCGGCGGCGTGTCTATTCGGCCAGAGCCATGGGGGACAGAGGGCTGGCTGTGTCATTGGCCGACGCGCCCCTGCGGGGGAGGACCTTGGACGAGATCGCGGAGCGCGGGGGCGGGCGTTCGGCGCTTCTTCTGTCTTGGGCCCGGAAACCGCCTGCAGGCGTGGATAAGCTCGGCCTCGAGGTCGGCCTAGCCGATGCCTTTGGGAGGCTAAGGACAAGGGATGCAATCCCGTTCCTCATAGCCAACATTACCTTGCAGCGCGGGCTGTTTTACAGAGCCGACATATGGATGAAGACGCCGCAGGTGGTAGAGGGAGCGCTGCCTGCGGTCGCGGCCCTGATCCGGATCGGCCCCGAGGCGTCACGTTCGCTGATTCGCAAATTCCCGACGCTCTCAGCCGAAGACCGGCTCGCCGCAATTTTCGTGGTCTCACGAATCAGCGGTGTCCCGGAGGCTCAGGACTTCCTGAATTCGGTGATCGGCGGGGCGAGGCTTGAGGCATTCTGGGCCGGGGAGGGGCGGTCGCGGTAGGTTGCGGCGTGAGGAACGAACAATTTCTCTCGCGTGGCGCCTGCGAGCAGCCTGATGTTACAACGTTAAATGATGAAGTATTTCTGTTTATGAATGGAAAAGGTACAGGCTATGGCATGGCTGCGGCAGATCGGAGGCCGACTTGAGAGCCGCTACAGGTACTCAATCGGGATCGTTTACAACCCCTTCCCCTGGCCCGAGGCCACGGACCAGCAGCGCGTAAAAGTACGCTCACTTGCCCAGGCTGTCCTCGACGCCCGCGCTCAGTTTCCAAGCTCAACACTTGCCGGGCTCTACGAAAAGCTCGTAGCGCCCCTCGTTGCCGCAACATTCCAGCCGCCCCGCCGTCCAAGGAGACGAACGTAAAATGGCCGACATCAATCTCACGCAGGATGAAGCCGACAAGCTGATGGCAATGGAAAAGCGTGCCGCTGATGAAAGGGAATGGCTCTTTCCGCCCCCTGGCGAGAGGCTTGCGATTCCGTTGACTTCGCTCGACAAGCGGGAAAACTTTATGCTCGATGTGACCCGCGCACAAATCAAGCTCACGAAGGCCACCTACCAGAACCGCGCGAGGGCAGCGATCATTCTCGTGAGACTGGATCTTGACGGTCCGGCGCACCGGAATCCGGACGGCCTGGAAATCCCCTGCCCGCACCTGCACATCTACCGCGAAGGGCTCGGCGACAAGTGGGCAATCCCCGCCCCTATTGACCGGTACACGAATGCAGTCGACCTCTTATCAACACTTGAAGCGTTCATGCAACAATGCAACATCACCGACCCTCCTAAGATTCAGAAAGGGCTGTTCTGATGACGACGGCGATGGAAATCGAGAAACTTCTGAACGATTACCGCGCGTGGCTGAAAGATAAAACTACGCTGCGCGAAGTGAACAGCGAGTGGGTTGAAATCACGACGCCCTACCTTGACCGTCATAACGACGCGCTACAAATCTACGCCCGCGCGGCGAACGGCGGCTACGTTCTGACAGATGACAGCTATACGATTCACGACCTCGAAGCGTCCGGCTGCAATCTCAACACCGAGAAACGGCAGGACCTCTTGAAAATGACGCTCAATGGCTTCGGCGTTCAGATGAACAGTGAAGCTCTTGAAGTTCACGCATCACCCGAAACATTTCCAGCCCGGAAACACAATCTCATTCAGGCCATTCTCGCCGTGAACGACCTTTTTTACCTGGCAAAGCCGGTCGTTGAGAGCCTGTTCTTTGAGGATGTGATTACATGGCTCGAAGCCAACGAGATCCGCTATACACCTCGGGTGAAGTTCCCCGGTACGAGCGGGTTTGACCATCTTTTCGATTTTGTTATTCCGAGGTCTCCTCGAAAGCAGCCGGAGCGGATCGTGCAGGCGATCAACCGCCCGACGCGCGACAACGCCGAAGCGTTCATTTATGCGTGGAGCGATACACGCGAGGTCCGACCCCCTGAATCGAAGGCATACGCCATCCTCAATGACTTCGAGCAGTCGATTTCAGGAGGCGTGCTCGACGCATTTCGTAACTATCAAATACACCCCGTGCCCTGGACCAGCCGCGGCGAGGTCGTTACGGAACTGGCAGCCTAGCGACTCGCCAGCTTCTCCAACCGTTACACTAAATAGTTGTCCGCCGCCGCATTCTCGTCCGTATCGAAAAGCTACTCCGTCTACGACTCGCCCAGCGATCGCCTGAAAGAACTCATCACGTTCGGCCGTCTCTCGCGTCATCGGGATTTCTGGGCCCTGCGCGATATCAGCTTCGAGGTCCAGAAGGGCGAGACATTCTGCATCGTCGGCGAGAACGGCTCCGGCAAAAGCACTCTGCTCCAAATCGTCGCCGGCATCCTCCGTCCGTCTTCCGGAAAAGTCGATGTACAAGGTCGCGTTTCCGCGCTCCTCGAACTCGGCGCCGGATTCAACCCGGAATTTTCAGGCCGCGACAACGTCTACCTCAACGGCGCCATCCTCGGACTCACCCGCAAAGACATCGATGCCCGTTACGGTGACATCGCCGAATTCGCCGAAATCGGCGCGTTCATCGACCAACCCGTCAAGACGTACTCAAGCGGCATGCTGGTGCGCCTCGCCTTCGCCGTCGCCATCCACGTCGATCCGGAAATCCTGCTGGTGGACGAAGCCCTGGCCGTCGGTGATATCTACTTCCGGCATCGCTGCATGCGTAAGGTTCACGAACTGCGCGGCCGCGGCGTCACCATTCTCTTTGTCTCCCATGCCGCCGCCGATGTGAAGGCCGTCGGCGACCGCGCGCTCTGGCTGGAGCGCGGCCAGATGATGGACATCGGTCCGGTGGATCGCGTGGTCTCCCGCTACCTGGCCGCCATGGCCGAAAAAGACTCGCGCTATCTCACCCACAAGCATTCCGGTCCACAGGAAGCGCGGGATTCCGTTCGAGCCATTGAGGTGGTCACCAACATCCCCAACATCGATGGCCGCCATGGCGACGGCCGGGCGGAAGTGATCGGTATCGCCGTCCTCGACGAAGATGGCCGTTCCATTCCCCTGCTGGAGCCAGCCACGCGAATCGTCCTCCGCATCAGCGTTCGCGCCAAGGCCTACCTCGCTGAGCCGAACGTCGGCTTCATCATGCGCAATCACAACGGCTTGGATTTCGCAGGCACCAATACCACTCGCGAAGATTGTGAGCTGCCTTCGATGCAGGAGGGCGACGTCTACACCATCGACTTCCATCTGGAACTCCCGGAGCTCTACTGCGGTTCGTTTTCCTTCTCCCCCGCCATCGCCGATGGACCGCTTGATGGCTATCGCGTCGCCGATTGGATTGAGAATGCCATCTCCCTGCAGATGAGCCGCACTGATCGCCAGATCTACGGCTACCTCCACCTGCCTTGCCGCGTGGAAGTGAACACTCGCATCGGGGAGAAAAACGCGGAGCGTGTGAGTGTCTGACTTCACAGGAGAGCGCCTCGTTCCCGGCGAAGTGGACGCCGATCTGTGGAACGAACACATCTCGCGCTACTTCTTCGCGGCTTCACTCTCCCGCACCGGCGCGCACATCGCCACGCGCATTTTAGACGCGGGCTGCGGCACCGGCTACGGCACCAGCCTGTTGCACCGCCGGAACGCGGCCACGGTTCTGGGAATCGACCTTTCCCCCGATGCCATCACGCATGCCCGCCGCGAATACTCGGCCGCGGGAGCGCAGTTCGCCATCGGGCGCTGCGAAGCGCTGCCCGTACCGGGTGGCTCCGTCGGCATGATTACGGCCTTCGAGGTCATCGAGCATCTGGACGCGTGGCGTGAGTTCCTGCAGGAAAGCCGGCGCGCTCTCACGGGCAGCGGCCTGCTGCTGGTCTCGACTCCCAACCGCGCGGTCTACGCGGAGTCGCGAGGAGATTCCGGTCCGAACCCATTTCACGTCCATGAGTTCGACTTCGATGAATTCTCGCGTGAACTCTCCGCCGTGTTTCCTTTTGTCCAGATCTTCGGGCAGAACCACACCGGAACCATCACGCTGTCTGCCCTTGGCGAAGCCGGAATCATGGCGGAGAGGGAATCGCTGCACGTTGCTCCACAGAACGCCGGCTATTTTGTCGCTGTATGCAGCCAGACCGAACTACCCGCAATTCCCAACTTCGTCTTCGTGCCGGAAGCGGCCAATACGCTGCTTGAACGCGACCGGCACATTCGCCTCCTCACCCAGGAAGTGGCGGACGTCAACCGGGCCAAAGAGAAGGAACTGGAGCGCAGCAATGCCTGGGCCGCATCGATCCAGGCGAAGTTGGATGCGGCCGGGAAACGAATCGACCAGCTGCAGACGGAATTGAAAAGCAGCAACGCCTGGGCGATCCAGCTTGATCGGGATCTCACCGAGTATGTGGCGCGTGTGGCCGAACTGCAAGGCGAACTCGCGAAGAGCAATGCCTGGGCCGCGGATCTCGACGGCTTGCTCAGCAATGCCGCGTTCCGTATCGTGGAGTTGCAGACCGAGGTGGAAGTGAAGAACGATTGGGCCGCCTCCGTCTCGCGCGAGAGTGACTCGCGTGGAGCTCGCATCGTCGCGCTCCAGCAGGAACTGGAAGAACGCACCGCGTGGGCGAAGGCCCTGGACGCGAGACTTCAGGAGTTTGAAGCCTCGCGCTGGGTGAGAGTTGGAAAGACCCTTCGAGTGGGTCCGCTGGCCCCATGAAGTTTCTTGGTGCGGTTCTTATCGCGCCCATCTTGCTCGCTCTGGCATCGATCGTCCTTCTCGCGACCGACCTTTTCTGGTGGCTCATTGGAAGGCGTAAGCCTCATAGCGACGTGATGCCTGCAACCGTGTCCGCCAGCATCGTGATCCCCAACTGGAACGGACGCGATCTGCTGGAGAAATATCTGCCCTCCGTTGTCGCCGCCACCGAGGGAAATGCCGGCAACGAAATCATCGTGGTCGACAACGGCTCCTCGGATGGCAGCGCCGAATTCGTCCGCGATCGTTTCCCGATCGTTCGCCTTGTCGCTCTTCCCGAAAATCTCGGGTTTGGCGCCGGTTCCAATCGAGGTTTCGAAGCGGCCAAAAACGACATCGTGGTTCTCCTCAACAGCGATATGCGGGTTGAACCCGGCTTCCTCGCACCGCTTCTCGCGGGTTTCGCCGACCCCGATATCTTCGCGGTTTCCTGCCAGATTTATTTGACCGACGCTACCAAGCGCCGCGAAGAGACCGGCCTCACCGAAGGCTGGTGGGAACGCGGCTTGCAAGTGAGCCACCGGGAGGATGCGAAGGTCCTTACCCCCTTCCCGTGCTTCTATCCCGGCGGAGGCTCCTCCGCATTCGATCGCCGCAAGTTTCTTGAACTCGGCGGCTTTGATGAACTTCTGGCGCCCTTCTATTTAGAGGATACGGACCTAGGATACCTCGCTTGGAAGCGCGGCTGGAAAGTGCTGTACCAGCCCGCCAGCGTGGTCTACCACGAACACCGGGGAACCATCGGGCGCAAATTCAGCCCGCTGTACATCGATTCCGTGCTGAAGAAGAACTTCCTGCTCTTTACGTGGAAAAACATTCACGAATGGTCGCGCTTGACCTCGGCATTTGTTTCGGTCTGGACCGGGTGCGTGGCCGCGGGAATCGGAGGAGACCGGCCTGGGCGCGCGAACTTCATGGGTATCGCGCGGGCCGCGCTTCAGATTGGTGGCGCCGCACGATCGCGGTGGCGGGCCCGGTCGCTCGCTTGCGTGACCGATCAAGAGGCCTTCCGGAGAAGTCGCGGGTCGCACTATCGAGATCGCTTCCTTCCCGTGGCCGCGCCGGTGCGCGATGAGAAGCTGCGAGTGCTCTTTGTGTCACCTTATCCCATCCTGCCGACTTCGCACGGCGGCGCGGTCTTCATGCACGAGACGCTTCGTGAACTCTCGAAACTCTGCGAGGTTCATGCGCTTGTGCTTCTGGATGAGCCCAGCCAGGCCGAAGCGAATCACAAACTGGACGCGTATTGCGCCTCGGTCGAGATGAGGGTCCGACCGAAAAGTCAACTCCCTGGTTCACTGCGGCCGCACGCGGTTGTGGAGTTCGAGAGCCGCGATGTGCGCTGGATGATCGACCGCATGGTCTTCCAGCATCGCATCGATATCGTGCAGGTGGAGTACACGCCCATGGGTCAATACCTTGAGACCTATAACCACATTGGCGCCGCTTTGTTCGAGCACGATGTGTACTTCCAGTCGGTAGCGCGCAACGCCGCGTGGATGAAAGGGCTGGCTCGCTGGAAAGCTCGCATCGAATATCTGCGTGCCTTGCGTTATGAGCTACGGCTGCTGAGGCGCTGTGATCAGGTGCAGGTGTGTACGCGCCAAAACCGTGAGTATCTTCTGGAGTTTGAACCCGGGCTGGCGTCCCGCGTTCGCGCGGGCCTGCGCGCGTCAATCAATACAACGCGCTACGCATTCCCCGGTGGTCCGCGCCAATCGAATACTCTGCTGTTCATCGGGAGTTCCCGTCATGAACCCAACCGCATCGCGATTGAGTGGTTTGTCGCGAAAGTGTTTCCGGCGGTCGTCTGCGCGTGTCCCGGCGTGCGCTTGTTTCTGGCGGGGTTTACCCCGGAATCGAATCCGGATCTCGCAGTCTCGCCGCAAATCGAAATGCTCGGCACGGTGGAGGACGTAAGGCCGCTCCTGGAAGCTTGTTCCGTCTTCATCTGCCCGGTTCTCAGCGGCTCCGGCGTTCGCGTGAAACTGCTGGAAGCCTTTTCCGCCGGCATCCCCGTGGTCTCGACGCATATTGGAGCGGAGGGTCTGGCCGCGGTTGATGGGGAAATATGTGCGCTGGCCGATAGTCCCGAACAGTTCGCGCAGCGGACCATCGAAATGCTGCGGAATCCAGCGCCGGCGGAACATATGGCCGTCCGCGCGCGCACTGAAATGGAAACCAACTGGGACAGTGCGCAAGTAACAGCGCGCCTCTATGCCAGTTATCGCGAGTTGCTAGTGAGCAAGAACCGGACGTAGCGCGCTTAAGTCCGTTTTCGCGACGCCTTGCTCAAGAGCTTCCTGGGCTTTTGGGGCTGCCTCTTCAAAGGCGGACCAGGACCGTCGTGCTCGATTGCCAGCAGTACCAGTGGAGAATCCTCAAGCCTGGCCGCCCTTGCCTGCCTCTTGGGCGTCAGAAATACAAGGGCCTCGATCGGTGAGAAACCGCGAAAGCGCGTTCGCTCGGCACGACCAGAACCCCCACATCAACCCGTCCTTCACGAAACGCCGCGGTCAGGTGAATCATGTCGACCACGAGAAGATCCGATCGGGCCGATACCTGAACCTCAACCCCCACGCAAACGCTCGTGCCGTTGATCTGCTTGCATTTCGCCCAGTCGATGTCACCTGAAACCTTCTTGGTCCAACCGCCAGAGCGCTTGAAGCGGGCGTCCAGCAATTTTCGGACGGCTGCGCCACCGTTGGCATCGATTTTCTCGAGCACGAGGAGCCCAAAGCCCGTGACCGCGTTCTTGATTTCCTCGATCAAAGAGAAGAGACCCAGACGCTCTACACGCATGACGCCAGGGACGTTACGCTCAAAGCGATCCCGAATCAGTTCACAATCCACGATTTCGGAACCGATCCGGCTCGGTATCATCGGTTTCAATTCGTTCACATGCCAGCGTGCCTTGAATTTCTGATGCCGAAGTCAGTCAGATTCAGGCCTAGGGGATTCAGGAATTTGCGGTGTCCGCCGTAGTCCTTGATGTCCTTTCCGCAATGGCGGCATGACGGGATCGCAAGGCGCACGCGGTTGAACGTGGCTGGGTCCCCCTTCGTAAAGTAAAGCAGTGCATAGTGGGCCGGATACAACTTTCTGCCTCTTGGAAAAGTACCCTTCATCGAAATAGCGATCCTGTGGCGGAACTTCAAATCGCGCCCTTCCAGGTGAGCCGCTAGATGATAGGCCCACTGGGGAAGGTTGTGGACGAATATCGACCCGCCGGGCTTCAGCACTCTCACACATTTCGTCCATCCACTGATAGCACCAGTTCAGGTAGTCCCCCCTCAATAGGTCATCTTTGTCTTTGCCATTTCCGTAGTCCTTTGAAAGAGTGAACGGCGGATCGGCAAAAATAGTGTCAACTGTTTCTTTCGGCAACAGCGCCAGCAGATCGATGCAGTCCGCGTTGTATACCGATCCCAGATCCGTGCTGAAGGCCGGCTTGAGGATACTCATTCTGCTTGTTTCCCATTCTATGTCGCCAAAGCGGGCACCTCACACCGGCATCTTGAGAACCATTTCGGCCTTTCCGCTGGAAGAGTACACGCCATCCGACGGATTTTCTTTGGGCTTGAGTTATCGCGAACTGCTCGCGTGTAAGGCCGGGCCGATTCCGAGATCTTTCTGAAGACTGGCCACTAAACGATTCGAAGCCTTTTCAAGCTGCCTGGGTGTTGCATCTTTTGGGGCGAGGTAAATCGACCAGATCACGCGCTTGCCTTTGCTGACCAGGAAAACGGTGCTCCGCGACGAGCGGAAGGCGTGCGGCATCTGGATCGTGTCGGGCTTGCCGTCCAACACCTGCTGGTTGAAGGCGCTCTCGAAGGTGGGCCCGACGCTATCAGTAAATACAGCGTCCGCCAATTTCGGATCGGAAACAACCTGGAGCGTGTGCGTCTGGGTGAGGCGGCTGACCAGATATTGATCCAGCGAATTGCGCATCGGAAACACGTAGACTGTTTTGATCTCGCTGAGGCCCGCCGCGCTGAGAACCGCGGCCCCCAGCAGAAGGCCTAATACCAATTTCATTACAATCATCATGTTACGACATGTATAAAGGTCTCGCGATCACGGTGATCATCCCCTGCTTGAATGAGGAAGAAGCCATCGAACAGGTTCTTCGAGCGATCCCGGAATTCGTGGACGAAGTCATCGTGGTGGATAACGATTCAACTGATAAAACCGCTGAGGTGGCCGGCAGGCTGGGCGCTAAGGTGATTGGAGAAAAGATCCGGGGCTATGGCCGCGCCTACAAGCGAGGCTTCGCCAACGCCACGGGCGACCTCATCATCACCCTGGATGGCGACCACAGTTATCCGGTGACGGGCATCTCCTATCTGCTGGAAGCATTTCTGCATCTGGAAGTGGACTTCCTGAATGCCTCCCGCTTCCCCGTTCGCGATCGCCACGCCATGAGCGCCAAGCACATGTTCGGCAATCTGATTCTCTCGATGGGCATGTCGCTCCTCTACTTCCGGTGGGTTCGCGATTCGCAATCGGGCATGTGGGTTTTTCGCCGCTCTATCTTGCAGGACATGAACTTAATTGCGGATGGCATGGCCTTCTCCGAAGAGATTAAGATTGAGGCCATTCGCAATTCCAGGATCCGGTTCGGCGAGATCTCCATCGTGTACTCCTCGCGCATGGGGGAGACCAAGTTGAACCCCTGGCGGGACGGCTTCGCGAATCTGTGGTTCCTGGTGAAGAAGCGGTTCTCACGTTGACTGTCACTGTTGTTGTGCCTGTGTGGAATCAGGGAGCTCTGCTGCAGAACCTTCTTGACAGCATTTCCCGGCAGACACTTAAGCCGGATGAAGTGATCGTCGTCGACAATGCATCCACCGATGACGCGCCCGGCGTGGCGAGGCGCTGGGGCGCGCGCGTGATTGCATTGGGCGAAAACCGTGGCTTTGCCGCCGCCGTGAATAGAGGGATCGCAGCCTGCTCCAGCGGCTGGGTTGCTTTGATCAATAGCGACGTTGTGCTGGACGAAGCCTGGCTTGAGAAACTGCTCCGAGCGGGTAACGAAACGGGAGCATCCTTCTGCTGCGGAAAACTTCTCATGGCCGCGGATCATTCCAGGCTCGACGCCACCTGGGATCTGATCGCCACCAGTGGATTCCCTCTGCGAGCCGGAAATGGCCAGCCCGATTCGGCGGCTTTCCATTCCAGGCGTTCTATCGCCATGGCGTCCGCCACCGCGACTCTCTACCGCCGCGAGTTATTTGCTTCGGTCGGCGTTTTCGACGAACAGTATGAGTCTTATCTGGAAGACGTGGATTTCTCGCTGCGCTGCGCGGTGGGAGGTTTCGCTGGAATCTACGAACCGGAAACAGTGGCTTACCACGTGGGTGGTGCGTCAGGCGGCCGCATGGTTCGTTTATATGCGAGGAATCAAATCCTGCTGGTGCGAAAGCTGTTTCCCAAGGAACTGCAACATCAGTTTCGCAGTCGCATTCTGGTGGGACGTGTGCTCTGGGGCGCGCTTGCTCTCCGCCGCCTTCAATTCGCCGCGTGGATCGCAGGAATCGTGGACGCGCTCCGAATCGATGTCGAACCAGATCCGCTTGATCCTCGAAAACTGGAGCAAATGCTCCTTGAATCCGAACGCGAAATCCGGTCGATTTACGGTACGGATCTTTACTGGCGACTGTACTTTCTATGCACAAGGGGTGAGTCGCGATGACACATCCGGTGACCCCGGCGAGCGTCGCGATCCTGATCGTTACGCATAACTCCCACCCTGAAATTGCAACCTGTTTAATCGCGGCATTGCGAACCAAAGCGGAAGTCCTGGTCATCGACAACGCGTCCACGGATGCAACGGTGGAGACGGCCCGCGGCTTTGGAGTGCGCATCATTGCGAATCCGCATAACCTGGGTTTTGCGGCGGCGGTGAATCAGGGTGTGCGCGCCACAACAGCACCCTGCTTGCTTCTACTGAACCCCGACGCGGTCATCGAAGGCGGCATCGGCGATCTCGCCGAGTGCTGCGAAGATCCTCAAACCGGCGCGGCCGGAGGGAAACTCCTGTCTCCGGAAGGTGTTCCCCAATTTGGCTTTAATGTGCGAAGCTTCCCCGGTCCGCTGGCCATTTCGCTGGAATGCCTGATGATTAATCGCCTCTGGCCCGGCAACCCGGTGAACTGGCGATACCGTTGCTTAGGCTTAGACTTGGACCACGCACAGGAAGTTGACCAGCCCGCCGGCGCTTTCCTCATGTTTCGACGGGACATTTGGCAGCGGTTAGGCGGCCTCGACGAAGGTTATTTTCCCGTTTGGTTTGAGGACGTAGATTTCTGTAAGCGTATTCGCGACAATGGGTTTCATGTATGGTATCGCCCCAAGGCGGTCGCTCACCATACGGGATCGCACTCTATCGCCAAGTTGCCGGTTGGGTGCCGAACCGAGTATTGGTATCGTAGTTTACTGCGGTACTCGGTCCAGCAATTTGGCTTCTTGGGAAGACTAACCACCTGTTTAAGCGTTTTCACGGGTTCCTTGTTGCGCGTGTTATTCGGCGGGACGACATATCGTGGTCCCGAAATGGCTCGAGCGCATTTTGCTGTTGCACGACTAGCTATTCGTACTTTGTGGATTTCGAAGCTCGAACCAGGTGTGATTCTGCGTTAAGCCGCCGTTATTGAAGCCAATGAACCTAAATAGCCAGGTTGGGATAAATGAGAATTAGCGACTCTGTTTCGGTGACAATCGTCACTTATAACAGTGGGCGATTCATCAAGCGCTGCCTCGATTCGGTTTTGGATCAGCGCTACCCCTATGTAGAGATCATCGTAGTCGACAATAACTCGACCGACGGAACCATAGACATTCTGGAGCCGTTTGAAGACCGGGTTCGAATCATTTACAACGAGGAGAACTCCGGTTTTGCGGCCGCTCAGAATCAGGCCATCGGCGCATCGCGAGGGGAATGGATACTGACCCTGAACCCGGATGTTCTTCTTCTTCCGAACTTCATCGAGGCGCTGGTGCAGGCGGGCGGCGTGGACCCCAAGGTGGGAACCGTTTGCGGCAAGCTGCTGACGATGACGTCCGGCTTCGATTTTCCGGAGGAGCCGGTGGTCGATTCGACGGGCATTTATTTCACCCCCAACCTGCGGCATCTGGACCGCGGCAGCCTGCACCCGGATAACGGCGATTACAGGCAGTATGAGTTCGTGTTCGGCGCAACCGCCGCCGCCGCGCTCTATCGCCGCGACATGATCGAAGACATCTCCATCGACGGGGAGTTCTTCGACAACGACTTTTTCGTCTATCGCGAAGATGCGGACGTGGCATGGCGGGCGCAGTTGATGGGGTGGCGCTGCCTTTACGTTCCTTACGCCTGCGGATATCACGTGCGCAAAGTTCTGCCCGGCAACCGGCGCGCACTGCCTTCGGAAATCAACATGCATTCGGTGAAGAACCGGTTCCTGTTGCGGGTGAAGAACATCACGTGGAACGTCTACAGGGAAAACTGGCTCTCGATTACCATGCGCGATCTTCTGGTGATCGGCTGTTGCCTGATCCGCGAGCAAAGCTCCCTGAAGGCCTTTTGGTTCCTGGCCCAGAACTGGAAGCGCGTGGTGGCCAAGCGCCGCACCATCATGCTGCGCCAGCGCGTGACGGGCGATTACATCGCAAGCTGGTTCAGTTTCGATCCGGTAGCCAAGCCGGCTCCCAAGAAATTCTCCGCGGCCACAGTGCGAACCAGGGCCGCGCGCCGGTAGACGGTGCGGATCGCGCTTGTCGGGACACGCGGCATTCCCGCCAATTACGGAGGGTTTGAAACCTTCGCCGAAGAGCTTTCCACACGCCTCGCCGCACGCGGGCATGACGTAACGGTATACTGCCGGCGCCGTCCGCCCGAACCCGTCTATCGCGGCGTCAGGCTGATCTGGCTACCCACCATTCGCCACAAGTATTTCGACACGCTGGCGCACACCTGCCTCTCGACTCTCTGGCTGATGTTCCGCCGCTGCGATATCGCGCTCTATTGCAACGCCGCCAACGCGCTGTTTACCATCCTGCCGCGGCTGCGCGGCGTTCCCGTGGTCTTGAACGTGGATGGCATTGAGCGCAAGCGCCGCAAGTGGAATCGCGCAGCCAAAGCGTGGTATCTGATGTCGGAATACCTCGCCACCGTTCTCCCCAGCCGGATTGTGGCCGATGCGGAAGTGATTCAGGATTACTATAGCCAGCGGTACGCGAAGGATTCCACCTTCATCGCTTACGGAGCAGACGACACCGTGGAACCAAGCTGCGGAGTTCTGAGTACCCTGGGTCTTGAGCCAGGCCGTTATTTCCTTTACGTGAGCCGCTTCGAACCGGAAAATCACCCGCTGGAGGTACGCCGGGCTTTTGAGCAGATCGCTACCGACATGAAGCTGGCTCTGGTGGGGGACGCCCCGCACGCCGAAGAATACATCCGCCAGGTGCGTGATACAAGCGACCCGCGCATCGTGATTCCCGGGGCGATTTATGGGATTGGATACCGCGAACTGGGATCGCACTGCTTCGCTTACATACAGGCCACCGAGGTGGGCGGCACGCACCCCGCGCTGATCGAGAACATGGGCCGCGGCGCGCTGGTGCTCTACCGGAATACACCGGAAAACGCCGAAGTCTGCGGCGATGCCGGGTTGCCTTTCGATGATGAGCAGGGCCTCGCCGCCGCCATGCGACACGCTCTGGCAATGCCCGAGGCCGAACGCGCCGCTTATCGTGAGCGGGCTCACGCCCGTGTCCGGGAGCGCTATGATTGGGAAGTTGTGACGACACAGTACGAGCGTCTGTTCGAGTCACTCCTCTCCCAATAACGCGTGCCCAGCTCAGCCCGTTGCTACGTAGAAATCTCCACTGGCCGCATCGCCTCGAATTTCGAGGCTGTACGGGACGCGGTGGGTCCGGACGTGGACGTGATGGGCGTGGTCAAAGCGGACGCCTACGGACATGGAATGCTGGAAGTTTCGCGTATTCTGATCTCCCGCGGCGCACGCTGGCTGGCGGTGAGCACTGTGGCCGAAGGGCGGCAGCTTCGGGACGCGGGCATAGAAACAGACATTCTGGTGATGGCGGGCCTGCTTCCAGACGACTTCCGGACTGCGGTTGACCTTGGACTGACACCGGTCGCGCATTCGACGTCGGACATTCTCCGCTTCGAGGAAGCCGCTGTCGCCGCTGAGCGGAAGGCCCGCTTTCATCTCAAGTTCGACACCGGCATGGGACGCCTGGGAACCCGCGAGACGCCGGTTGAGGTCGCCGGGGTTCTCAAGACTCTCCACGTGACCGAGTGCGACGGCCTATTGACGCACTTCGCCTCGGCCAGCGACTTTTCGACGCCGCAGACCGATATGCAGATCGCCCGCTTTGACGGGATTGGCCGGGAGATGGCGGCACTCGGGATCGCTCCGCGCTATCTGCATCTTTCGAGTACCGCTACCGTCGCCTATGCGCGTCCGAACGCGTGGCGGACCATCGTACGGCCGGGACATGCCATCTATGGCTACGTCTCGCCGGCCAAGGGCATTGCGCCCGAGAGCGCTCTCCGGGTTTCTCCCGCGCTGGCGTGGAAGGTGAAAGTCGTCGCAGTGAAGGACGTTCCGGCCAATACGCTGGTGGGCTATGGAGGAATCGCATGCGTGAAGCGCCCGACACGTCTGGCGATCCTGGGAGCAGGCTACGCGGACGGAATCCCTCACCGGCTCTCCAACCGGGGTAAGGTGATTGCGGGCGGCAGATTCGCTCCCATTTTGGGCGCTGTTTCCATGGATCTGACCACCATCGACGTCACGGAATCACCGAGGCTGAAGCCAGGAGACGACGTCACTTTGCTGGGCCGCGAAGGCCGGGTCTCCATCAACGCGCAGGAGATGGCGCGCTGGGCCGGGACAATCTCCTATAGCGTCCTCTGCGGCATCAAACCGCGCGTTGAACGCGTGTATGTCGAATAGGCCGAAAGTTTCATAAAATCAACAGGTTTTGTGGATAAGCCTGTGGGAATCAGGCGCCGCAAAGGTCCAAACGGCCTGTTCTTTAGCGGGTTCGTAACACTTTGCACTAAATATAAGCAGATCCCACAAACGTCACCTAAGCCATTGAATCGAAAAAGTCTATGGGCCCGATTGAAACGCAAATTATGCCGAATTTGAAGGTTTGGAGGGACTTTCGTACTACGGAGGCACGGCACGTTGCCCTGTGAAAACGAAAGTGTACTATTTCTTACGCCCAGCAACTCGGAAGCCAGTGCTGTTATGATGAGCATTCTCACCATGCCAGGTTTACGTTCGGAACTCGCGCCGGTCTCCGAAGCCCTCACGCACGGCATCCGGGTTGAGGTTTTGTCGCAGTACTCGCGCGAGAATTCAGAACCGCAACAGGAGGCGTGGGTCTTCCAGTATACGGTGCGGATCACGAACCAGGGGTCCGAGACGGTGCAGCTGGTCAGCCGGCATTGGATCATCACCGATGCCATGGATCATGTGGAAGAAGTCGAAGGTCCCGGAGTGGTCGGCGAGAAGCCGGTTCTAGCGCCGGGAGAGTCCTTCAAATACTCCTCGTGGTGCCCTCTCAAGACACCCACTGGGATGATGGGCGGCACTTACCAGATGGAGCGCCCGGACGGTAGCCAGTTCGATATCGAGATTGCGACTTTCGGGCTGAGAGCGCCGTACAGCATCCACTAATCGAGCTACGGCAGCGCGAACGCCACCAGCGTGTCCGATTGAAGTTCTTCATCGACATGCGGATGGCCGCCTGCGGCGATGACCACGTATTGCTTGCCCTTCACCTCGTACGTCATCGGCGTGGCATGCCCGCTGGTGGGAAGCTGTCCTTTCCACAGTTCCTTGCCGGTCTCGATATCGAACGCACGGAGGAATGGGTCGATGGTGCCGGCAACGAAAACCAGGCCACCGGCGGTTACGATGGGGCCACCTAAGCCGATCACTCCCGGCGGGATGTCCGGGTTGGCGGGACTGAAAGATCCGAGTGGGACCTGCCAGCGGATCGTGCCTTTCACCAAATCGACCGCCGTGAGCATGCCCCAGGGTGGTGGAACGCAAGGCAGGTGGGCTTTCGGAGAGAGCAGCGGGCGACGAAACATCCCGTAGGGCGTTCCGGTTTGGGCCGTATATTCGCCCGGCTCACCATTTTTGCGCGCGTCCGCGAACTGATCGCGCGGAATCAGCTTCACCTTCGTGGGGAGATTATTGGTGTTGGCAACCAGAAGTCCGCGGCCGGGGTCGAACGCGTAGCCGCTCCATGTGAATCCGCCAATGGTACCGGGGATCGCGAGAGAACCTTTCAGCGACGGTGGGGTGAAGATGCCTTCGTTGCGCAGCCCTTGCAGTTCCACGCGGCAGGCTTCCTTGTCTTCCGCGGTGAGCCCCCATGCATCGTCCGCCGAAACCTTGTGGGGCGCAAGGGCCGGCGGCGCCACGGGGATGGGTTGCGTGGGCGATGCTGTTTCGCCGGGGACATCGCTCCGGGGCACCGCGCGCTCCTCAACGGGAAACACGGGCTTGCCCGTTTCCCGGCTCAGCACGTAGAGGAACCCGGTCTTGTTTCCCTGAATCACCACGGGGACCTTCCTGCCGTTGTGTTCGAGCGTGGCGACGAGCGGCGGGGACGCCGAATCGTAATCCCATAGATTGTGGTGCACCAGTTGGAACCCCCAGGCCAGCTTGCCGGTTTTGGCATCGAGGGCGACCACGGAATCGGCCCACTTGTCGTCGCCTGGCCGCAAGCCGCCATAGTAGTCGGGACTGGCGCTGCCAGTGGGAACGAAGATCAGATCGCGGACGGGATCTACGGCCATGATGGACCATGCGTTTGCCGCGCCGCTCTTCCAACCGGGCTCGGCCGCGTTATTGGGGGCGATGGGATTCCAGCTCCATCGCAGCGCGCCGGACCGCGCGTCGAAAGCGCGAACGACGCCGCTCGGCATGTCCGCCCGGCCGTTGTCGTCGATGGATGATCCGACCACGACGACATCGTCAACTACCGCCGGCGGCGAAGTCATGTGATACCACCCGGAATGGAAGCGTGGCACCTCTCTCAAGCTGATTTCGCCGGCCGTGCCGAAGTCCGGGCAAGCCAATCCGGTGGCGGCGTCCAGCGCGATCAGACGGGCGTCGATGGTGGCTTCAAAAATGCGGCGGCGACAGGGCTTTCCCGGGTTGCGGGACGGATCGAGCCAGGTTGCGACGCCGCGGTTGATTAACCCATCGCCGGCCTGCCACTTCTGATCGATCTTTGGGTCGTAAGCCCAGAGCTGCGCTCCCGTCTCGGGATTCAAAGCGATCACGCGGTTGAATGGCGTGGTCAGAAACAGAGTGCCATCCACCAGGATCGGAGTATTCTCGAAGCCGCTGCGCCTTCTGCCGCCGCTGCCATCGGAAATGTCGCCAGTATGAAACGTCCAGGCGACCTCCAGCTTGCTCACGTTCTTCCGATCGATCTGGGTGAGCGGGGAGTGCCGCATCCCGCCGGGGTCATTTCCATAGCTTGGCCAGTCCCCTGCCGGGCCGGTTACCGCTGCGAAGAGAGCGATCAGGAAAACGGGCATCCACATAATCAGCAGTTGAACAGCTACCGGAGCGGAAAGCAAGGCCGGCGGGATGAGCAGGCCCAGCCGCGGGATGAGCGGGCTAGATCCAGACCGATTCAACCGGTTCGCGACGCTTGCACAGATCGCAGGCGCCCGATTCCGCGAAGTAACTCTGGCCCAGCTTCGCCAGATAGTACAGCGGCAAATCGCCGAAGCTTCTGGTCTGGGGCGTGGGCTGATAGATCACCACGGCGATGGCCACGACTTTGGCGCCATGACTCTCCAGCAGGTTCTTCATCTCAGTGAGACGGGAGCCGGAACGCAGGATATCGTCCACCATCACGACCTGCTCGCCGGGGTGCTGTTCGAGGTACTGTCGAAAGCGCATGGGAGCGTGATCGGATTCCTTCTCGGCCCAATAGACCTGACGGGCGCGAAGGGCTTCGCAGATTCCATAGGCCACCGGCATGCCAGCGGGGCCGGCGGCTACAATCGACAGCTCGGGGATGATGGCGCGCAACTCCGGATTGGAGCGCACCATGCGGCTGAGGCCGACGCTGAACACGCGGGAGTGCTGGTAATAGCGAAGGGCCAGCGGCACCTGCAGGTATTCATCGGAATGGAGCCCGTTGGGGTAGCGGAAGTGCCCATGCCGCAGGGCGCCAGATTCGCGCAGAACGCGCACGACTTCATCAGAGGTTGGTAACAAATGCATGTTTGTACGTTCGACAGGGAACGCTGCCTCCTAGTGTACGATGCCCGTTGGCAACACCGAGGTCGAGAAGTGGCAGGAATCCGGGGCGCAGTTCGGGTGTGAGCTTCGGCCGGGATGTTCCAGCGGAGGGGGTTTTTTCGATTAAGCGGCCTCCTCATCCGTGCCAATGGGCTTGTCGGACGCCTTTGCGGGGGTGATTTCGGCTGTTTTTGGGTCGTTTTCGGGGGTTTCCGGAGTGGTTTTTGGAGCTGGTTTCCGGGTTGTTGGAACGAACCCAGATTCG
>Ga0182012_10001088_pt1 | contig 30015 bp, 24 predicted proteins | sample 612S2SmetaG_FD_120486 | JGI IMG/M metagenome (GOLD analysis project Ga0182012, IMG submission 120486) | Permafrost microbial communities from Stordalen Mire, Sweden - 612S2S metaG | ecosystem: Environmental > Terrestrial > Soil > Wetlands > Permafrost | place: Sweden: Stordalen | collected...
AGCATGAAAAAAGAGACGATCGCGATTCACGGCGGATTCGACTCGGACCCGGCCACCCACGCGGTGGCGGTCCCGATCTATCAGACCGCCGCCTATTCTTTCGACAGCGCGGAGCATGCCGCCGCGCTCTTCAATCTCGAGGTCGAGGGATTCAGATACACGCGCATCAGCAATCCCACCACCGCGGTGCTCGAGGAGCGGGTGGCGCAGCTCGAGGGCGGTGTCGGGGCGATCAGCGCAGCCTCGGGACAGACGGCGCTCTACTACGCCACCGTCAACGTCACCGAAATGGGACGCAATATCGTTTCAGTGCCGCAGCTCTACGGCACGACCTACACGCTGTTCGGACACATCCTGCCCAAACAGGGCGTGCAGGTCAGGTTCGCAAAATCGGACCGTGCCGCCGACATCGAGGCCAAGATCGATGAGAACACCCGCGCGGTGTTCTGCGAGACGGTGGGCAATCCGGCCGGCAACGTCTGCGACCTCGAGGCACTCGCAACGGTCGCGCATCGTCACGGCGTGCCGCTGATCGTCGACAACACGGTGGCGACGCCCATGCTGGTTCGCCCCGTGGATTACGGCGCCGACGTCATCGTTCATTCGCTCACCAAATTCATGGGCGGCCACGGCACCACGCTCGGCGGCGCCGTGGTCGATTGCGGCACCTTTCCCTGGGCGAAGCACGCCGCCTCCTTCCCCATGTTCAGTCAGCCCGACGAGTCCTACCACGGGCTCGTGTACACCGAACACTACGGCGCCGCCGCGTTCATCGGCCGGTGCCGCAGCGTCTATCAGCGCACGCTGGGCGCGGTGTTGTCGCCGATGAATGCGTTCCTGCTGCTGCAGGGAATCGAGACCGTCGCCCTTCGAATCGACCGCCACGTCGAGAACGGCCGCCAGGTGGCCGAATTCCTGCGCGCCGACCCGCGGGTACAGGCCGTGAACTACGCGGGATTCGCGGATAGCCCCTACCACGGGCTGGTCCAAAAATACCTGGGGGGACGAGCCTGTTCGCTGCTGACTTTCGATGTGCGCGGCGGCTTGCCGGCCGGCATTCGCTTCTACGACGCGCTCAAGCTGTTCAAGCGGCTGGTGAATCTGGGCGACGCGAAATCGCTCGCCTGCCACCCGGCTTCGACCACGCATCGGCAGATGACGCCCGCAGAGCAACTGGCCGCGGGCGTCGGTCCGGGAAGCATCCGATTGAGCGTCGGCATCGAGCACATCGACGACATCCTCGCGGATCTCGACCAGGCACTCGCCGCCGCCGCCTAGATGACCATTCCGAAACCCGTTCCCGCCCTGTTCCCGTCGCGCGCGGAGCGCGGCCGACTGGAGGGCTGGCTCACGCAGCAGCTCCAGGAGGCCCTCACGCGCGTGCAGGCCGGTCCGGTGACGCCCTCCATCGATATCCCGCGCTTTCGCGCCGAGCTCGAGGCCATGGATTTCGAGCAACCGCGTGCGCTCGAGGAGGTGCTCTCCTGGAGCATCGAGCGCATGGAACACGGCATCGTGCAGATGTCGAATCCGCGCTACTTCGGCCTGTTCAACCCGGGCGCGAGTTTCCCCGCGCAGTGCGCGGATCGGATCATCGGCGCTTTCAACCCGCAACTGGCAAGCTCGGCGTCCTCTCCGATGCCGGTGGCGCTCGAGAGCTACCTGATCCGCGCGGTGGCGCGGCGCGCCGCCATGGGCGCGAACGCCACCGGGCATTTCGCCACGGGCGGATCGGAAGCGAACTATACGGCGCTCATCTGCGCGCTGACCGCCGCGCACCCGGGCTTCGCACAGGATGGCGCACGCGCGCTGCCGGGCGCGCCGCGGTTCTACACGTCGCGCGAATGCCACATCGCCTGGCTGAAAATCGCCCATCAGGCGGGCGTCGGGCGCGCCGCTCTGCGGCTCATCGACACGGATGGCGGCGGCAGGATGGATCCCGCGGCGCTCGCGCGCGCCATCGCCGAAGATCGCGCGGCGGGCGCCGTCCCCGTGATGGTCGTGGCCACCGCGGGCACCACCGGCGGCGGCATGATCGACCCGCTGCACGCCTGCGCCGACATCGCGGCGCGCGAGCGGCTCTGGTATCACGTCGATGCCGCCTGGGGCGGATCGGCGCTCGCCTCCGATCGCCTGCGCGGGCTGTTGTCGGGGATCGAGCGCGCCGACTCGATCATCATCGATGCCCACAAATGGTTGGCGACCACCATGGGATGCGCATTGTTCATCACGACCCGGGGCGAGCTGTTGTCAGAGGCCTTTCACGCCTCCACGAGCTTCATGCCCTCGAGCGTGGCGAGCGTCGATCCGTATCTCAACAGCGTGCAGTGGTCGCGCCGCTTCATGGGCTTGCGGCTGTTTCTCGCGCTCGCGGCTGCGGGATGGTCGGGGCTCGGCGCGCACGTCGAGCGCTCCATTGCGGTGATCGCGCGCGTCCGGGAGAAGCTCGAGGCGCTCGGCTGGACGGTCGCCAACGCTTCCGAGCTCGCGGTGCTCGATGTGCTTCCGCCCGGAGGGCGGGAGGTGCGCGCGCTCGTGCGCCAGGTGGTGTCCTCGGGCCGCGCCTGGGTGGCGCCGACGACCTTCGAGGGCCGCGACGTGGTGCGGATCTGCGCAACCAACGGCGAGACCTCGGATGGGGACGTGGAAGAGCTGGTGGCGGCGCTCAAGTCCGCCGCATGCTGAGCATTTTTCCGACCAATGCCTGGATCGAGCTCACAGATTGGAAATTCTCGGGCGTGATGTCGGACTGTGGAATGGCGATGTCGAACTCGAGCTCGACGGCCAGCATCAGGTTGACCATCTTGAGCGAGCTGATGCCGAGCTCACTGAGCTGCGTGGCCACGGGAAAAGGCGCCGGAAACACCGCGGCAGAGCCGGAAACCTGCTTGACCAGCGCTATCAGCCGGTCGCACACTTCATCGGGCCGCGTGTCCACTCGATCGGTCTCCTCCGGGGAAAGACCGCGGATCATACCGTGTCGCTCAACGAGCGTCGAAGCTTTACATATCGCCGTTATTTCAGCGCACTATGTCACCAACCCGGAATTTTTCGGTCAACCGGCCTGTCGGCTCGGGCGGCGGGCTCTCATAATGCGGGACCTTTAAAGCCTAGACCCACCGGTCAAATCGAGAACCTATGGAAGCCCAACGAATTTCGACCCCCGGCGCCCAGATTTTGAGCACCGGCACCGGCGCATACAGCGCGCGCGCTCGGGTTGCCGCCGAGGCCGCCGCACAGCATGCCGCAGCGGTCGATTCAGCCGCGCGCTTCCCGGCGGAGGCTTTTGCGGAGATCCGCAAACAGCGGCTGCTCGGCATCATGGTGCCCCCCGCGCTCGGCGGCGAAGGCGCAACGGTCGCCGAGGTCGCCGATATCTGCTTCATTCTCGGTCAGGCCTGCGCCTCGACGGCGCTGATTTTCGCAATGCACCAAATCAAGATGGCCTGCATCATCCGCCATGCCAAAGGCAGCGCGGCGTTGGAGCGGATTCTCAAGCAGATCGCGGGCGAGCAGCTGCTGATGGCCTCCTCGACCACCGAGGGTCAGGCGGGAGGCAACGTGCGCTCCAGCGAAGCCGCGATCGGCCACGAGGGCGAGGAGATCACGCTCGAGCGCAAGGCGACCGTCATCTCCTATGCCGTCGAGGCGGATGGGCTGGTCACGACCGCACGACGCGCCGCTGATGCCGCCGCCTCGGATCAGGTGCTGTTGGTGTTGCTCAAGAAGGACTACACCCTGGATCGGGTGCAGTCCTGGGACACGCTCGGCATGCGCGGCACGCACAGCGAGGGGTTCGCGCTCCACGTGAGGGCCTCCGCTCAGCAGGTGATGCCCGAGCCGTACGAGAAGATCCATGCCCAGACCATGGTGCCGCATGCCCATATCCTGTGGGGATCCGTCTGGGCGGGCGTCGCCGCGGCCGCCACCATCAAGGCGCAGGCCTTCATCCGCAACGCGCTGCGCAGCTCGGGCGGTCAGATGCCGCCGGGCGCCGCCCATTTCACCAAGGCGGCGTCGTCGCTGCGCACGCTCAGAAGCGTGTTGAATTCGGCGCTGCGCAGCTATCAGGCGGCCCTGTCCGACGAGAAGTCCGTCACTGCGCTCGAGTTTCAATCGATGATCACGCTCACCAAAGTGCAGGCCTCGGAGCTCGCGGTCGAGACGGTGCTCGCGGCGCTGCGCGCCTGCGGGCTGTCCGGCTTTCGCAACGACAGCGAGTTCAGCATCGGGCGTCATTTGCGGGACATCCTGTCGGCGCCGCTGATGATCAACAATGACCGCATCCTCGCCAATCTCGCGATGACCTCGGTGATGACGGCCCTGCCCACGACTGTCAGTGGCTGAGCCAACGGAGGACCGAAGCCAAGTGAACGCTCCAAATACCGCTTCGGCGGCCGCTACGTCCGACCCGCTTGGCGATCTGGCGCCCGCCTTGTTCAGGCCTATGGGCGTGGACGGCGTATACGCGCGCAGCGCGCTCTACGTCGACGTCACGGAGCGGCTCGAAAGCTACATCACCCGGCTGCGTGAGCCCGAGGCCGAGGTGATGCGTTTCCCGCCGGTCATGAGCCGCAAGCAGCTCGAGAAATCCGGTTACCTCAAGAGCTTCCCCAACCTGCTCGGATGCGTGTGCGCCTTGCACGGCAGCGAGCCCTCGATCCGCGCCGCCGCCGACCGGCATGAGGCGGGCGGCGATTGGACGGAGTCTCTCTCCGCCTCGGACCTCGTGCTCTCGCCCGCCGCGTGCTATCCGGTGTATCCGATCGCCGCGGCGCGCGGCCCGCTGCCTGCCGGCGGCCTGCAATTCGACATCGAAGCCGACGTGTTCCGGCACGAGCCCTCGAAGAGCCTGGACCGCCTGCAGTCGTTCCGCATGCGCGAGTTCGTGCGTATCGGCTCGCCGCAGGAAATCGTCGAGTATCGCGAGCGCTGGCTCGCGCGCGCGCCGCAGATCGCGGCCGATCTGTCGCTGCCGCATGCGATCGACGTGGCCAGCGACCCCTTCTTCGGCCGGGTGGGCCAGATGATGGCGGTCAGTCAACGCCAGCAGGCGCTGAAATTCGAAATGCTGATCCCCTACCATGCGGGCGCGACACCCACCGCGTGCATGAGCTTCAACTACCATCGGGACCACTTCGGTCAGGTCTGGAGCATGCACGATCAGCACGGCGAGCCCGCGCACACGAGCTGCGTCGCATTCGGCATCGATCGGCTGGTGGTCGCCCTGTTCGCGAATCTCGGACTCGATCTCGATCGGTGGCCGGCGGTGACGCGGCGCGCGCTCGCGCTGTAGGCCGGCCGGGCCGCGACAGCCTTGCCGCTCGATCCGCGCGTCAAGCGATTCCTGGATGCCTTGGCGGCGGGGAATCCGCCGAGCGCGCGCACCGTCAGCGTCCCCCAACGCCGCGCGCAGCTCGTCGAGCTCATGAAGCTCGGCGGCGCGGAAGTCTCCGTCGGGCTCGTCGAAGACGGGACGATCCCGGGTCCCGCAGGTCCGATCTCCATCCGCGTGTACAGTCCCGAGCTCAAAGAGCCCTCGACGCAGCTTCCCGCGCCGCTCCTGCCGGGCCTGATTTATTTACATGGCGGCGGCTTGGTCGCGGGGTCGATCGACACGCACGCCCCGATCGGCCGGGCGCTGTGCCACTCGAGCGGATGCCGGGTCGTCGCCGTCGACTACCGGCTGGCGCCGGAGCATCCATTCCCTGCCGGCCTCGATGACACCAGGGCCGCCATCGCCTACGTCCTGTCGCACGCGGCACACTTCGGCATCGATGCCGCCCGGCTCGGGGTGTGCGGCGACTCGGCCGGCGGCACGCTGGTCGCGGCCGCCTGCCACGACCTCGCACGCTCGGGCGGCGCAAAGCCGGCGCTGCAGCTGTTGATCTGCCCGATCCTCGATTACAGCCGCCGCTCGGGTTCGCGCGCCGATTTTGTCTCGGGGTACTTGATCGACCAGGACACGCTCGATCACGACCTGGAGCACTACGCCCCGCGGGGCGCCGATCCCAAGGATCCCCGTATTTCACCGCTCCTCGCCGAAGACCTCTCGGGTGTCCCGCCGACGATCGTGCACACCGCCGAGTTCGACCCGCTGCGCGATGAAGGTCAAGATTATTTCCGGCGACTGAGCCAAACCGGATCGGCGCTGGCCTATACTTGCCACCCGGGTATGATCCATCTCTTTTATGGGCTGGGTGCGGTCATCCCCTACGCCCGCACCGCATTCGAGAAGATGGGTGCGGAGATTCGAGCCGCGCTGAATGACCCGGGAGCAATTGAGTGACCGAACGCGCCGCAGCAGAACGCATGGTGCGCGACTTGCACATGGCCCGACTCGCAGGGGATCTCGCGGGCATGTGCCGCCTATTCGCCGATCATGGCCGATTCGAAATTGCCGGGGCGAGCGCGGACAAACCCATTGCGATTCGCGCCGAGAGCCTGGCCGACTTTCGTCCGTGGCTTGCCATGATGGCCAAGGTGTTCCGGCTGACCGACTATCACCTGATTTCGCTCGTGATCGAAGGAGCTCGGATCTCGGCGCACTGGCGGGTCAATATCTTTTCCAAGGTCACGGGCGTGACCGTGCCCACCGAGCTCGTCGACCTGCTGGAAATTCGGGACGATCGCATCCAGTCGTACAGCGAGTTCTTCGTCCCGCGCTGAGCGCTTCGCACGTCGCTGGGCGGCATCGACTTCCTACAGACCCAGCGACCTACAGACCCAGCGACATCTGGCCGCCCGCCGGAACCGGCGGCCGGAATTTGGCGCAATCGAGCTCGTACCGGCCTTGCGCGGACTCGAGCCCCAGCTTGCGCACGGCGAGGTCGAAACGCGCGCGCAGCAGCTCTGCATAGGGACCCGTTCCCCTCATGCGCACGCCGAACTGCGAATCGTAATCCTTGCCGCCGCGCGCCTGGTTGATCAACGACATGACGTGGGCCGCACGCTCAGGGTAGTGATCGTGAAGCCACTCGCGAAAGATGATCTTCAACTCGTGCGGCAACCGCAGCAGCACATAGCCGGCGGACCGCGCCCCCGCATCGGCGGCGGCCTTCAAAATGTCCTCCATCTCGTGATCGGTGATCGCCGGAATGACCGGCGCGACCAGCACCCCGACGTGCACTCCTGCCCGGGAGAGCTCGCCGACGACGCGCAGGCGCGCGAGCGGCGAGGCGGTGCGCGGCTCGAGCGTGCGCTTGATCTCATCGGTGAGCGAGGTGATGCTGAGCATCACCGATACCAGGCGGTCCCTGGCGAGGTCCTGCAGCAGATCGAGGTCCCGCAATACCAGCGAGCTTTTCGTGACGATGGTCACGGGATGGCGGCAGCGCGCGAGCACGGTGAGGATGCCGCGCGTTACCTCGAGTCTTTTCTCGAGCGGCTGGTAGCCGTCCGTGTTGATGCCGAGCGCAATCGGCTTGCAGACGTAGTTGGGCTTGGCGAGCTCCGCCTCGAGCAACGCGACCGCGTCCGCCTTGTAGAAGAGCTTGGTCTCGAAATCGAGCCCGGGGGACAGGCCGAGGTACGCATGGCTCGGCCGCGCGAAGCAATACACGCAGCCATGGCTGCAACCTCGATAGGGATTGATGGATTGCTCGAAGCCCACGTCCGGCGAATCGTTGGTGGAAATGATGCCGCGGGCGCGATCCGGCAAGACCGTCTCCGCGACGCTATCCGGCGTATCCTCCCGGTACCAGCCGTCGTGCGTTTTCTCGATCGATAGCGCATCGAATCGACCGGTGGGATTGGACGCGGCACCGCGCCCCTTGAGCGGCTGATGACCGAGAAAATTACGCGGCATGGGCAAACTGTACGCGGCCGTCACCGCGCCGTAAATCCAGTACTCGCGCAAGCCCGCTACTGTATACGCGTGCCGGGGCCCCGCGTTGTAGGACGGGCGACGACATCGCCCACGCGCGCTCCGCCCCTGCAAAGCCCAATGTCCGCGCCCCAAAATCGAGCTTTCAATAGGACATCGTGCCAACGAGCAGGAGTCGACCATGAAGGTGCTATTTAGCGGGGTCCTGGCCGCCGGACTATTGGCCGGCTGCATCAGCAGCAGCAGCCCGCCTCCCCCTGCCAGGACCACCGTCGTCGTGCCGCAGGGCAGCGGCGCTACCGTCGTCTGCCAAAACGGCAATCCGCCGCCCTGCGATTGACGCAACCCCTGGTGGCAGCTTGCGTACCTGACGCCACAGTTGCGCAGCGACCAACGTCAATCGGCTGCGAATGGGGAGCCCGCAAGACGGTTGCGGCCAGGGGCGCCGGCAGTGCCTGCACGGCAAAGCCCACATCGATGTGCCAGCGTCTTCGAGCGACGTACAGCGTGATCGGGGCGGCATTGCCGTGCGCTGAGGGTCCGGGGGTTGCTGCGTATCCGGGGCTGGAATGGCCCGCCGTGGGGCCGGTCGCGGCGCAAGCCGCGATCAGGGTGGCTGCGAGCAGCATGGCCGCCCGGATCAGACCGTTGCGCATCCCGCGGCATCCTGCCTATGGAAACCTCGCCCCGCAAGCCGTAGGCTAGCCCATCGGCCGCCCCGCGCAGGCCGCGATCGAGGGGAAGCTCCATGCCGACCAAGTTCCGTGTCCGCGCGAATTGCACCCGCGCGCTGTGCGCCGCGATTCTCCTATGCGGCGGCGCCTTCGCCGCCGACGCGTCATTCTCGCCCGCGAACGCCGAGTTCGGCGGTCAGTGCGCCGAGGCTTTGTCGGAGGGTCGCCACGTGAGCACCAATTGCTCGGTCACCTGGATCGACAAGGACGGCAAGACCTATTGCTTCAGCAACGCGGACGCCAAGCAGGCGTTCATGCGGAATCCCGCCGAGAAGCTCGAGCGCGCGCGCGAGTTCATGGCCGCGGGCAACGTGGAGGCGACGGAGACCGCCATGCAGGACTTCGTGGCGGCCGACGCGGAGGCGGTCGTCAAGCAGGCCATCGACGCGAAGCTCCAGGCGAACGGCGGAGTGTTTGCGCTGGACGATGCTCTGAACGGCGATCATTTGAAGCTGGCGCTCGACGGCGTCGATTTCACCCGCACCATCGACGGCTACGGCTTTTTCCCCGACGTGAAATTTCACGATGCCGCCGACGCCAAAAAGAAGTACTTGATCGATTTCTGGGTCGTGCCCGTCGGCAAGCAATTGCAAATTCAGGAGATCCGCATCTACAAGGCTCCGCTCCAGGTGGATTCGGACTGGACCCTCATGGCGCGCCAGCCGGTGCCGTGGTGGTGGATTCCCGCATCGGAGCATCCCGGGCACCTGGCCACCAAGCGGGGCTGGGAGGTGATGTCCGCCGTCGAGCGGAACGCGCTCCTCGAATCCGCGAAGAACAACGGCGTTTTCAAGATCAAGGACGACAAGACGGGCAAGGAGCTCGCGCTCGAATTCGTCGACACGCATCAACCGGTGCGGCAGCTGGACGGCGACGGGCATTATTTCGCCTGCACCGATTTTCGCGTCGCCGGCACCAAGGACCAGATCTACGACATCGATTTCTGGGTGAGCGACAAGGACGGCGTGATGTCGGTGGACCAGGCGAAAGTGCACAAGGTGCCGGAGCTCAAGGACGGCCAGTGGGTTCAAGTGCCGCGCTACGAGTGGAAGGATCTGGGCAGCTCGCACGTCGTGCCCTGAGCGGGCGCGCGCAGCGCCTTACTTGGCGTACGGGAATTCGGAGGTCGGGCGGGGTTTCGCGATATGAAAGCCCTGGGCAAAGCCGATCCCCAGACGGCCGAGCTCGGCGAGGACTTCCGCCGACTCGACGCGCTCGGCGATGGTCTGGATCCCCATGGCCTTGCCGACCTGGCTGATCGCCTCGACCATGCTTCGGTCGACCGGGTCGCGGGTGACGTTCTCGATGAACTGCCCATCGATCTTGAGGTAATCGACCGGCAGGGTCTTCAAGTACATGAATGAGGACAGTCCGCTGCCGAAGTCATCGAGCGCGAAATGACATCCGCGGGACTTGAGCTCGCGCATGAAGTACACCACGTTGCCGAGGTTCGCGATGGCCGCCGTCTCGGTGATCTCGAAGCACATTGCGCCGGGCACGAGTTCCAGTGCGGAGAGCTCCGCAATCAGATACTCGAGGAAGCGCTCGTCGTTGAGCGACGTTCCTGACAGGTTGACCGCGATCGTGTACGGCTTGACGCCGGAGGCGATGCGATGCACGACTCGATCGAGGGCCTGGCGCACCACCCAACGATCGATCGAGGGCATGACGTTGTAGCGCTCGGCCGCGGGTATGAACTCCGCCGGCGCCACCAGCGCACCGGATTCGTCACGCAGCCGCAGCATGAGCTCGAAGTGCTCGCGCGCCCCCGCATTGCCGCCGATGGGCACGATCGGCTGATAGAACAGCTCGAAGCGTCCCTCATCCCCCGCGCGGGTCAGCTTCGACACCCAGTGCATCTCCCGATGGCGCTCGGGCATGTTGTCGGGCTTGTAGAGCTGCACACGGTTGCGGCCGAGGTCCTTCGCCGAGTAGCAGGCGACATCCGCCGCGCTCATCACGCTCGCGACCGTGGGCGTTTCGGCGGTGATCTCCACGATGCCGATGCTCACGCCGACCGCGAGCACGCCGTCCTGCCAGACGAACCGATAATCGCGAATCGCCTGGCGCAATTGTTCGGCCACGCGCAGCGCCTGATCGAGCGAGCAGCTCGCGAGCAGGATGCCGAACTCATCGCCGCCGAGCCTCGCCAGCGTGTCGCCGTTGCGGACCCGGGACTGCAGGAGCCCCGTGATCTGCCGCAGCAGCTGATCGCCCGCCGGGTGGCCGCAGGTGTCGTTGATCAGCTTGAATTGATCCAGATCCAGGTAAAGCAGGGCCTGACGCGAGCTTGATTCCTGGCGCACGCTCTCCACCGCCGCGGTCAGGCGGTTCTCGAACTCGCGCCGGTTGATGAGGCCGGTGAGCGCGTCGTGGCTCGCCTGGTAATGCAGGGCCCGGTGCAGCCGCCGCTCCTTGCTCACATCGTGGAACACCATGACCGCGCCGATCAGATTCCCGGCGCGGTCGCGGATCGGGGCCGCCGAGTCCTGGATGGCGATCTCCTGGCCGCGCCGGGAGATGAGCGCCGTGTGCTGCGTGAGCCCGAGCACCTGCCCCTCGCGCAGGCACCGCATGATGGGGCTCTCGCCTGCCTCGCGCGTGCTCTCATCGACCACCGTCAGCACGTCGCCCATCAACCGTCCCTGCGCCTCGCGGTTCTCCCAGCCCGTCAGGCTCTCCGCCACCGGGTTCATGTAGTCGATGCGCCCCTCGGAGTCCGTGGTGATCACCGCATCGCCGATCGACTGCAGCGTCACCTGCGCGCGCTCCTTGGCCTGGAACACGGCGGTCTCGGCCTTCTTGCGCTCGGTGATGTCGGCGATCGTGCCCTCGTAGCCGGTGATCCGGCCGTGCTTGTCGCGCACCACCCGCCCGTTGTCCACCACCACGATCATGCTGCCGTCCTTGCGCCGCAGGACGTACTCGTCGTTGCGCACCTCCCCTTCGCTCTCCATGCGCCTCATGTACGTGTCGCGATCGCTCGGATACCAGTAGAGCGAGGCGGCGGGGACCTCATAGATCTCCTCCGCCGAGGAGAATCCCAGCATCTGCACGAAAGCGGGGTTCGCGACCAGAACCTTGCCGCTGCGGGTGGTTCGGTACACCCCTTCCATGACGCCCTCGAACAAGCCGCGGAACTTGGCCTCGCTCTCGCGCAGCGCATTCTCCGCGCTCCGCCGTTCGATCGCGATGCCGGCGATTTGCGTCATGCGCGACATGAGCTCGTGATCGCGCGCCGAGGGCACCCCGGCATGGCGTTGATAGACTGCAAAGGTGCCGAGCACCTGCCCGTCGGACGCGAGGATCGGCGCGGACCATGCGGCGCGCAAGCCGGCGAAGGCGGCGGCGTCGCGGCGAAATTCCCAGAGTGCGTCGGTCTCGATGTCGGCGACCGTCACCTGGCGCGACAGATACACGGCGGCGGCGCAGGAGCCGAAACGGATGCCGATCGGCGTTCGATCCATCGCGGCGACGAACTCGCGCGGCAGGCTCGGCGCCACGCCGAAGGAAAGCACCTGCCGCTCCGGCTCGAACAGGCTGATGGCGCAGCGCCCGCCGAGCACCACGCGTTCGATGACCTCTCCGATGGCCTCGAGGGCCATGGTCAGCGGCGCATTGGCGGCGATCTTCTCGAACACGCGCCGCTCGCCCGCCGCGATCGCTTCGGCGCGCTTGCGCTCCGTGATGTCGGTGATGCTCGCCCGTATCAGGCGGCGGTTGGAGCTCGGCAGGCGCACGAAGCGGACCTCGCACGGCATGGTCTGCCCGAGCGAATCGCAGTGGACCCACTCGAACACCGGGGTTTGCCCGGCCAGCGCACCGTCGATGTAGCCGCGCGGCACCCCGAATGAGGGGCTGCCATCGGACTGCCGAAGCGGCGTGATCTTGTCGGGGCCGCTCGCGAGCAGCGCCGCGCGATCGGTCTTGAAGAACCGGCAGGCGTTGTCGTTTACGTCAACGAAGCGGCCGCTGTCCACATCGAAGACCAGAATCGCCTCGGGAGCGTTCTCCACCAATGTGCGGTAGCGCGCCTCGCTCTCGCGCATGGATTGCTCGGCGAGATGCCGCTCGGTGATGTCGCGGATGCACACGATGTAGCCGTCGCGGCGATTGAGGCTCGCCTTGCTCACCGCGATTTCCAGCGCGACGCGCGTGCCATCCTTGGTTTTGCCCCAGGTTTGATGCGCGGCCAGATCGACGTGGGTGTCGTCGATCTTCGCCGCGCAGCGCTCGAGAAAGGGCAAGAGGCCGGCCGCGTCCACCTCGGGCAGCAGGTAGTCGAGCTTGCGCCCCAGAATCTCCGCCTGCGCATAGCCGAAGATGCGCTCGCCGGTGGGGTTGAAGGTCTCGATGTGAGCCCGGTCGTCGACCGTGACGATGGCCTCCTTGACGTTGTCGAGGATCGCCTGAAGATGCGTCGCGCTCTGCTCGCGGATCTCGCGCGTGAGCGCCTGGGCCTCGTCCGACATCAGCTGCATGGAGCGCACGATCCCGCGCCGCTCCGAATCCATGCGGTCGTACTGCGCGCTCACCGAATCGAGGAGCACGCTCAGATCAAGCTCGCCCCGTCCCCCCGCCTCGGCCAATTGGCGCTCGAGCAGCCGGTTCAGGCTCTCCGGGGCGGGTGCAAAAACGGCAGCCGCGATATCGCGTGACAAGTCTTCGGGTCTCCAGCACTCAATCGCCGGCGCAACCGGGCGAGGCGCATCCCAGCGCTTTGCGCATTTGCGCAGTTCCAGGGCTGAATGTTAGGGAGATCCCGCAACGGCGGTGTGATGGGCGTCTCGGTTCGCCCAATAATCGGTTAAATAATCAGGCGCCCTGGTCGACCGTTTCGCGGCCGGAGCGCTTGCGGTCGATTTCCTTGAGATTGCGCTTGCGCAGCCGCACCGAGGTGGGCGTGATCTCGATCAGTTCGTCATCGTCGATGAACTCCATCGCCTGCTCGAGCGAGAAGCGGATCGGCGGGGTCAAGACCACGTTCTCGTCCTTGCCGGCCGCCCGCATATTGGTGAGCTTCTTGCCCTTGAGCGGGTTGACCACCAGGTCGTTGTCGCGGTTGTTGAGGCCGATGATCATGCCCTCATAGACTTCCTCGCCCGGGCCGATGCAGAGCCTGCCGCGCTCCTGCAGGCTGAACAGCGAATACGCCAGCGCAACCCCCTGGCCGTTGGCGATCAGCACGCCATTCGGCCGCTGGCCGAGGTCACGCGGCACGACCGGCCCGTAGTGATCGAATACATGGTGCAACAGCCCGGTGCCGCGCGTCATGGTGCGAAATTCGGTCTGAAACCCGATCAGCCCGCGGGAAGGAATCATGTAGTCGAGGCGCACCCGGCCGCGCCCGTCCGCCTGCATGTCCTTGAGCTCCGCGCCGCGGCTGCCGAGCGCCTGCATGATGTCGCCCTGCGCGTCGGAGTCGGCATCCACCGTGACCTGCTCGTAGGGCTCGTGCGCCACTCCATCGATCTGCTTGATCACCACCCGGGGCCGGGACACGGCAAGTTCGTAGCCCTCGCGCCGCATGTTTTCCAGAAGCACGCCCAAGTGCAGCTCGCCCCGGCCGAACACCACGAACTTGTCCGGATCGGCGGTGGGCTCGACGCGCAACGCCACGTTGTGGATCGATTCGCGGTCGAGCCGCTCGCGGATCTGGCGGCTGGTGACGAATTTGCCCTCGCGCCCGAGGAAGGGCGAGGTGTTCACCTCGAAGGTCATGCTGATGGTCGGCTCATCGACGGTGAGGCTCGGCAACGGCTCGACGTTCGCCGGGTCGCACAGGGTGTCCGACACCTTCGGCTCCGGTATGCCGGCGAACGCCACGATGTCGCCCGCGCTCGCGCTCTCGACCTCGATGCGGGTCAGCCCGTGAAAGCCCAATATCTGTGTGATTCGTTCGGGGCGCTGGCGGCCCTCGCGGTCGACGACGGTCACCGCCATGCCGCGGCGCAGGGTGCCGCGCTTGATGCGACCGATGCCGATGGCGCCGACGTAGCTCGAATAATCGAGCAGCGTCACCTGCAGCTGCAGCGGGCCGTCCACATCGACGTCCGGCGGCGGACAATGATCGACGATGGTCTTGAACAAGGGCTGCATGTCGCCCTCGCGAACCGTCGAATCCAGTCCCGCGAAACCGCGCAGGGCCGAGGCGTAAATGACGGGGAAATCCAGCTGCTCATCCGTCGCACCGAGGCGGTCGAACAGATCGAAGGTCTGATCGAGCACCCAGCCGGGACGCGCCTCGTCGCGGTCGATCTTGTTGATCACCACGATGGGCCGAAGTCCATGCTTGAACGCCTTTTGCGTGACGAAGCGGGTCTGGGGCATGGGGCCGTCGACCGCATCCACCAGGAGCAGCACGCAATCGACCATGGCGAGCACGCGCTCCACCTCGCCGCCGAAGTCCGCGTGCCCCGGCGTGTCGACGATATTGATCCGATAATCGCCCCAGTTGATCGCCGTATTCTTGGCGAGAATGGTGATGCCGCGCTCCCGCTCGAGAACGTTCGAGTCCATGATCCGCTCCTGCAGGTCCTTGCGGGCATCGAGCGTGCCCGATTGGCGCAAGAGCTGATCGACGAGGGTGGTCTTCCCATGATCGACGTGCGCGATGATGGCGATGTTGCGAAGTTGGAGCGTCACGGCAGACCTTGAAGAGTGGGGACGAAACCGCCCATTATAGGCCTAACCCGCGTTCCCTGCCGAATGTTTTACCGGCCCGGTCCGCGAGCGCCGGGCACGCCTCTCGATGGGCTAACCCGCGGGAGAGGCCGGTGCCGACCGCGCTGCCGCGGCCACGATCAGCGGCACCGTGAAAATGCGCGTGTCCGCCAATTGATCGTGCTTCAGATTCACGGTGAGCGTCAACAGGAACACACCCTCCGCGGTGGGGGTCAGCCGGATGCTGCGACGATAGACCTGCTCCGGCTCCAGCGAGGCAAACTCGAACTTATTCTCGCCGGCGGGCACCTGCAGACTTTCCGGCCCGCTCACCTCCACCGTCGCCGGGCCGGCTGGTTCGCGCGGCAGCAGCGCGATCGTGATTTCCAGCGGCTCGCCCTGCACGGGCCTTTCGAGCAGGTCGAACTTGAGCCCCACCGGGGCCTGCGACTTGCCTTGAGTGGTGGCCTCAACCATCCCCGCAGTCAGCTCCTCCACGGTGGGTCCGCGCTGCGCCGCAACCGGCGCCGCGTGCCGAACCGTCGACTTGGGGCTGGCGGAGCCGCCGGACTCGCGCTGGCAACCGGCCGCCAAGACCAGCGCGCATAAGGTGAATGTTCCAATTTTCATGCGGTACCTATGATCCCCGAGAGGATCATCCTCAAATACGACCCTGTTCACAACTCGAGCGGCGGCTCCAGCACCTGCGCGAGCTGATCCTCGAGTGCGCGATAATGCTCCTCCCAGTAGCGCGGGGTGCCAAACCAGGGAAAAGCCAGCGGAAAGGCCGGATCGTCCCAGCGCCGCGCGAGCCACGCCGAATAGTGGATCATGCGCAGCGCCCGCAGCGGCTCGATCAACGCCAGCTCGCGCCGGTTGAACGGCAGGAACTGCTCGTATCCGCGCAACAGATCGATGAGCTCCACGGCCATTTCCTCGCGGTTTCCCGCGATCAGCATCCAAAGGTCCTGGATCGCGGGGCCGGTCACGCAGTCGTCCAGATCGACGAAATGCGGGCCCGCGTCGGTCCATAGGATATTGCCGCGGTGACAGTCCCCGAGAATGCGCCCTGTGCTCGTGCCGCGCCAGCCGCGCGCGCGATCCTCCACTTCCTCGAGCAGGGTGTCGGTCAGATCGGCGTATTTGTCGGCCAGGTAATCCGGCATCCAGTCGCCGTCGAGCACGAAATCGCGCGCGCCTCGCCCGAGATCCTGGATGCTGAGTTCGGGGCGCTCCCGGAAAGGCACCGCACGGCCCACCGCGTGAATTCGGCCCAGAAACCGCCCGACCCACTCCCTCTCGTGCGTCGTGCCGAGCTCGGGCCAGCGGCCGCCCCGGCGCGGAAACACCGCGTAGCGATAGCCCTTGTGAAAATGCAGGGTCTCGCCCCCGCTCGACAGCGGCGCCACCACCGGTATCTCCTGGGCGGCGAGCTCGGCGGCGAACGCGTGCTCCTCGCGGATGGAGGCATCGCTCCAGCGGCCGGGCCGGTAAAACTTCGCCACCACGGGATCGGCGTCCTCGACCCCCACCTGGTAGACCCGGTTCTCGTAGCTGTTGAGCGCCAGCACGCGCCCGTCGCAGCGGAACCCCACCGCCTCGATCGCGTCCAAAACAGCCTCGGGCGACAGCTCGGAATAGGGTGCTTCGATGGTCATGCGGGGAATTCTACAGATATGACGCCGTCGCTCCGCGCCCGGCCCCTTAAGCTAGAATGCCCGCCATGCGATTGCCCCGACCCAAGTCACTGAGCGGCCTCATGCTGATCGGCTTCACGATCGTCGCGGCGCCGCTGTTGTTCGCGATCGTGAATGCCGCCGTGCAGATGAACCGCATGTCGAGCCGCAGCGAGCAGTTGGTGGTGCGCGGCGTGCAGAGCACGCGCAACAATCAGCGCATGTTCGTCGAGATCGCCTCGCTCGAGCGCACCGCGCGGCTCTACCAGATCCTGCCGAACAACGAGCTCTTGGAGGCCTACGCGCGCAACCACCGGCTGCTCGAAAACACCCTCGACGAGCTTCTCACCCTGCCGCTCGACGCGCAGGCGCAAGCCGATCTGAACGCCCTCAAGGGCGACGCCGAGCATGCGTGGGCGGAGATCAAGGCGGCGCCGCCGAACTCGTCGCGCATGAGCGATCTGGTGAGCTCCTACGCGCAGATGTCGGACAGCGCGACCCGGATCTCGAGCCGCGTCAGCGGCCAGATCGACCATGATCTCACCGCCTTGCAGAAGTCGGCCGAGCTCGCGCAGCAGAATCTTTTCTGGCGCACGCTCCTCCTGGTGCCGATGACCCTCGCCGTCGTCGGCGTGTTCACCTACCTGTTCGGCAGGCCGATCCGGGCCATCGACCGATCCATCAGCGAGCTCGGCCGCGGCACCTTTTCCCGGCCCATCGCGATCCGCGGGCCGGCCGACCTGGAGCGCCTGGCGGCGCAGCTCGAATGGCTCCGGGTCAGGCTTTTGGAGCTTGCGCAGGAAAAGAATCGATTCTTGCGACATATGTCGCATGAACTGAAGACGCCTCTCGCGAATATTCGCGAGGGAACCGAACTATTGATGGATGGGGCAGTCGGTGAGCTGCAAAGCGCCCAGCGCGAGGTGGCGGGCATATTGCGCGAGAACGGAATGAAGCTTCAAAGACTCATTGAAAACTTGCTGTCGTTCAGCGCCTGGCAGGCCAAAAGCGTGGGCCTCGAGGTGTCGGAATTCAAGTTGCGTCCGCTGATCAAGTCGGTCCTGGAGAACCAACAGCTCACGCTGGTCGCGCAGCGCGTGCGGCTCGACGTGCAGGTGGAGGATCTCACGCCGCTCGCCGACCGCGGAAAAATACGCCTCATCCTCGACAATCTTTTGTCGAATGCGATCAAGTTCACACCGCGCGGCGGCACGATCTCGATCCACGCCAGAAGCGAGCGCGAGCAGCTGGTGCTCGACGTCATGGACTCCGGCCCGGGGATCCCGGTCGAGGAGCGCAACCGCATTTTCGAGGCCTTCTATCAGGGGAAGACACCCCAGGGCGGCCACGTGAAGGGCACCGGGATCGGACTGTCCGTGGTGACCGAATTCGTCAACGCGCACGGCGGCAGCATCGAAATCCTCGAGGCGCCGGCCGGCGGCGCGCATTTCCGCGTGCGTCTCCCCCTGCGCCATGCGGCGCCCGCCCAACGTGAAAAGGCTCATGCGGCTTAAGCTGCGGCGCTCTGCCCTCCCGCTCCTGACCCTGTGCGCCCTGTGCGGCTGCGCGGCCATGGGCGGCTCGTCGGGCGCCAAGGCGCCCCCGCCCTCGGAACCGGATCACAAACCCGAACCGGGCCCGATCACCCCGCTGCTCGACTTGATGAGCGCCCTGCCCAAGGGCGATCCGGCCCGGCAGGCCGAGCTGTTCCAGTCCGCCAAGGAATCCGCCTCGCTGTCGCCGACCACCAGCAACCGGCTCCGATACGCCCTCGCCCTGGCCATACCCGGTCACAGCGGCTCCGATCCCGTCGCCGCACAGCGACAGTTGTCGGAACTGCTCGCCAGGCCTGAAACTCTGCTCCCGGATGAACGCCTATTGGCCCTGGTAGAGCTTCAAGAAGTCGACCAGCGGCTGGTTTTGCAGGCCGAGAATCAGCGGCTGCGGGACGAGGCGCTGCACGATTCCAAGGACAAACTGCAGTCGATCAACCGTCGGCTGCAGGTCGAATCGGATGAAAACGCCCGTCTGCGCAAGGCGCTGGACGAGGCCCACGCGAAGCTCGACGCGGTGACGCATATCGAGCGGTCCATTAACGATCGCGGGACGAGCGAGCCGCCTCACACGCCCTGATGAACCGCGATGATGCCACCGGAGAGACGCCAGTGAACGCTTATTCAATTGCTTCCACCACCCCCCTCTCGTTCGGGCTGCAACCGAGCACGCGCGACAACTCCTCCACGCAGAAGCGCAAGGCGCGGATTCTGGTGGTCGACGACGACCCGGGCCTGTTGCGGCTCCTGACCATCCGGCTGCGGGCCGAGAACTACGAGGTCGAGGCCGTCGAAAGCGCCGCGGCCGCGCTCGCCGCCTGCACGCGATTCCGGCCCGACCTCGTGATCACGGACCTGCGCATGGACCAGATGGACGGGATCGGCCTGCTCAAGGAGCTGCAGAGCCGCTGGCCGGGACTCAAGGTCATCATCCTGACCGCGCATGGCACGATTCCCGACGCCGTGCATGCCACCCAGAGCGGCGCCTTCGGTTTCTTGACCAAGCCGGTGGACAAGCAGGATTTGCTCGACAACGTGCAAAAAGCGCTCAAGGTGTCCGGCTTCGCGCACGTCGCCGAGGACTGGCGCGCCAACATCATCACCCGCAACCAGCTGATGGAAGACAAGCTCGCCCAGGCCAACATGGTCGCGGGCACCGACGCGCGGGTGCTGATCACCGGCGAGAGCGGGACCGGCAAGGAGATCCTGGCGCGCGCCATCCACGAGGCGAGCCCGCGCCGAAACAAGCCGTTCGCCTGCGTCAACTGCAGCGCCATGGCCGAGAATCTGCTGGAGTCGGAGCTGTTCGGGCATGAGAAAGGCGCGATTCCGGGCGCGACCCGTTCGCAAAAAGGGGTTTTCGAGACCGCCGACGGGGGCACGCTGCTTCTGGATGAAGTGGGCGACATGCCCATGCGATTGCAGGTGAAGCTGCTTCGCGTGCTGCAGGAGAACTCCATCCGGCCCGTCGGAAGCCCCGAGTCCGTCGCGATCAACGTGCGGGTGATCTCCTCGACTCACCGGGACCTGCATCAGCTGATGACGGGCGGTCAGTTCCGCGAGGATTTGTACTACCGCTTGAATGTGGTACACATCGAAGTGCCGGCGCTCGGCCGGCGGCGCGAGGACATCCCGCTCCTGGTCGCGCATTTCCTCGAACAAATCGCCAAGGAGACCGGCCAGCGCAAGATCTACGCACCGGAAGCCGTCGAGCTCCTCGCCACGGCGGAATGGCCGGGCAATGTGCGCCAGCTCTACAACGTGGTCCGCCAGAACGTCGCGCTATCGCACGGCGCCATCATCACCGCCGAGCTCGTTCAACAATCGCTCGGCGGCAACCCGACGCGCCTGCCCTCGTTCGACGAGGCGCGCGATGAATTCACGCGCAACTACCTCTCGCAGATCCTGCAGATCACCACCGGCAACGTGAGTCAGGCCGCGCGCCTCGCCAAGCGCAATCGCACGGATTTCTACAAGCTGCTCTCACGCCATCAGCTGCAGCCGGACGACTTCAAGAAGAGCTGAGGGCGCGCGCTCGAGGTCAGCCGTAGAACTCCGCGACGGCCGCGACCACGTGGGCGAGCTGCGCCTCTGAGAGCTCAGGATAAACCGGCAGCGCCAGCGTCTCGGCGGCGGCGCGCTCGGATTCGGGGAAGTCGCCCTGCTGGTGGCCGAGGTGGGCAAAACATTGCTGTAGATGCAGCGGCACGGGATAGTAGATCTCGGTCCCGATCCCCCGCTCGGTGAGCGCGGCGCGCAGCTCGTCGCGGCGCTCGGCGCGGATGGCGTACTGATTGAAGATGTGGCGGCCGGTCGCGGGCGCGCGCGGGGTGACGATGTGCGGCGCGAGTCCGGCCCGCTCGAACGCGGCGGAATAGTAGGCCGCATTTCGCTGGCGGGACTCCGTCCAGGCGTCGAGGTGCTTCAGCTTCACGCGCAGGATCGCCGCCTGCAGCTCGTCGATCCGAAAATTACCGCCGATGAACGCGTGGAAATACTTGGGCTTGCCGCCGTGCACCCGCAGCACCCGCATGTGCTCGGCCAGATCCGGATCGTTGGTGGTGCACAGCCCCGCATCGCCGAAGGCACCGAGATTCTTGCTCGGAAAGAACGAGAAGCATCCGATGTCCCCGATCGAGCCGACGCGGGTGCCATCCGTGTACTCGGTGCCGATGGCCTGCGCGGCATCCTCGATGATGCGCAGGCCGTACGCCCGGGCGATGCGCACCAGTGCGTCCATGTCGGCGGACTGGCCGTACAGGTGAACGGGCATGAGCGCACGAATCCGCCCGCCGCTCCAGCGGTTGACGAGCACACCCTGGTCCACGCGGCACTGCCGTTCGATGAACGACTCGACCGCCGCAGCGGATATATTGAAGGTTTCGGGATCGATGTCGCAGAACACCGGCCGGGCGCCGGTGCGCGCGATGGTGCCCGCCGTGGCGAAGAACGTGAACGGCGAGGTGATCACCTCGTCGCCCGCGCCGATGCCGAATGCCATCAAGGCCAATAACAGCGCATCGGTGCCCGAGGAGACGCCGATGCCCGCCGATGAGCCGCAGTACTGCGCCACCTCGGCTTCGAAGGCGCGCACGTGCTCCCCCAGGATGAAATGTTGGCTTGCGCACACACTTTCAATGACGGGAAGCACCTCGGCACGGATCTGCGCGTACTGAGCCTTAAGATCGAGTAATGGAACCTTTGTCATGCAACACTAGAATACCATCGCAGTCAGACGATTTAACAATTGTGGATCCGGTCCGCGCAGTTCGGCAGGAATTGACCGATAATGAGTCATAATTTTGTCGCAGTTCCGCTACGCTCGCCGGGCTTTGCGAGCGCTCGCCTCCCGACGGATGCCAGATGACCCAGCCGGTCCAATTCAGACAAAGTCTTTTGATCGCGTTGTTGACGGGCGCCCAGGCGGTGCTGCCCGCGATCGTCGCCGTCGCCGCGCTGTATGTGACCATCATCGCATTCGGCAGCCAATTCGACCTGCGCTCCTCCGGGATCGTGGTGGTCGCGGTCGTGTGCCTGGTGCTGATCCAGCCGCCGCGCGAAGTGACCGCGCAGTTGACCTCGCCGCGCGTGTCGGCGGTGGTCGATGTGCTGTTCCGCTGGTTTCTGATTCTGGCGGTGCTGCTCGGCATCGCCTACGTGACCAAATCCCCGCTCCAGGCCTATCCGCGCCGCGTGTTCCTCACCTGGGCGGTGTGCACGCCCATGGTGCTCATCGTGGCGACGCTCGCCATGCAGGAATTCATGCGCCGCTTCCTGATGAACGCCTTCGAGGCGCGCATCGCCATCATTGCGGGCTACAACGGCTCGAGCCTGGAGCTCGCCCGGCGCCTGAAGAAGAACCCGGGGATGCGCCTCGAGGTGGCCGGGTTCTTCGACGATCGCAGCACCGACCGGCTCGGCATGGAATCCGACGCGCAGCTCATCGGACCGCTGGCGGATCTCGGCGCCTACGTCAAGCAACATCGCACCGACGTGATCTTCATCGCGCTGCCCATCCGCCACGTGAAACGCGTGATGAACCTCCTGGACGATCTGCGCGACACCACCGCCTCGATCTACTACGTGCCGGACATCTTCGTCTTCGACCTCATTCAAGCGCGTTCCGGCGAGATCCAGGGCATCCCGGTGGTCGCCATGTGCGAGACGCCGTTCTACGGCTACCGCGGCGTGACCAAGCGCCTGACCGATATCGTGTTGTCGGTGATGATCCTGCTTCTGCTCCTGCCGCTGCTCGCCGTGGTTGCAGTGATGGTGAAGGTGAGTTCCCCGGGACCCGTGATCTTCAAGCAGCGTCGCTACGGTCTCGACGGCCGCGAGATTGCGGTCTACAAGTTCCGCACCATGACGGTGACCGAGGACGGCGCGCAGATCCGCCAGGCATCGAAGACGGACAATCGCATCACGCGGATCGGCGGCATCCTGCGCCGCTCCTCGCTCGATGAGCTGCCGCAGCTCATCAACGTGCTCCAGGGCCGCATGAGCCTGGTCGGTCCCCGCCCGCACGCGGTGGCCCACAACGAGGAATATCGAAAGCTCATCAAGGGTTACATGGTCCGCCACAAGGTGCTGCCGGGGATCACGGGTCTCGCGCAGGTCAACGGCTGCCGCGGCGAGACCTCGCAGCTCGAGGAGATGGAGGCGCGGGTCAACTACGACCTGGATTACCTGCGCCGCTGGACACCGATGCTGGATATCAAGATCATCCTGCTGACGGTGGTGAAGATTTTTCGGGACGACAAGGCGTATTGACGATCGAGCGCAACAAACAACAAGACTTCATGCGCGTATTTCGCGCCGCCGGGTATTCCTGGCAGGGACTGAGATCCGCCTGGCTCGAGGAGCGCGCGTTTCGCGAGGAAGTTGCGCTCGCCGTCGTGCTCATCCCGGCTGCCTGCTATCTCGGGCGCAGCGGGCTGGAACGCGCCGCGCTCATCGCGCCGATCTTCCTGGTATTGATCGTGGAGCTGTTGAACAGCGCGCTCGAGGCGATCGTGGACCGCGGCAGCCTCGCCAGAGACCGGCTCGCCGCCATGGCGAAGGACATGGGGTCCGCCGCGGTGATGCTGAGTCTCCTGCTGTTGCTCAGCGTCTGGGTTCTGATCCTTTTGGGGAGATGAGCGGCCCCGCCGCGGGCAGGTGAAATCCTGCGCAGATGTAACCCTCATGGAGCCGATAGGACCCCTCAAAGCGCGGCTCCCGGGCCGCCGAGACCGCCAGAGCGCGGGTGGGCGTTGCGGTCACCGCCTCGACGGCGCCGTCCCACCGGCCCGCACCCGAGCCCGGCAGGGTCACGCACAGATCGGCAAATCTCATCCGCTCTCCGGTGAGCGGATACTGGCATTTGTAGAAGGCCTCCTTGGCCGAGAACACCAGGGTCGCGGCGCAGGCGCGGGCGTCCTCGGGGAGCGATTCGAGCCAGTCCGCTTCGGCGGGCACGCAGATGTGGCGCCACAGCTCGCGTTTCACGCCCCCCGCGGCCTCCACGTCGAGCCCGAGCGAGCCGAAGCGGCGCCGCTCGGCAACCACCGCGGCACCAAACCCTTGGGTGTGGGTGATGCTGCCCACCATCGAATCGGGCCAGACGGGTGCCCGGTCGGGGGCCATCTTGAGCGCAAAGCCGGTGATGCCGAATTGCGCAAGCGCGAGGCGTGCGCAGAGCCGCCCGGCCGCGAATTCACCCACGCGTTTCGGGACCGCCTTCGCGACGCTCAGCGCCTCCTCCGGGTGGAGCAGCGATGAGTCTCCCGCATGGCGCAACTCGGCCGCCGCGACCCCGGGCGGAAACAGCTCCGAAAGCACCGTCGAGAGCGTCGCCGGATTCGGCGCGGCGGCGAGCGGCCGCGTGAACTGCGAATTGATCGGCAATGCGGCGGGATTCCTTTGCCACCAACACCTTAGAATGGCTAAGCTAACATCATGACATCCCTGTGGGAATCAGTGGCGGCGCGAGGAGCGAGCGGCCGCGGCGCATTTCATGCCCCGGGTGTGTCCTTGGATCTGTCGCGTCTTGCGCAGGCCTCCTGCCTCGGCGGACGGCTCGAATCGCTGCGCGGGCGCTCGATACTCCTCGCCATGCGTGAGCAGTTGAGCACCGCCATCGCGCTCATCGAGCTCGACGGCATCGCGCGTCGGCTGGTGCTCGCCACGCCGGAGCTCAGCCCGGAGACGCTCGCCGAGGTGACCACGATCGCCGGGACCGGCGTGCAGCTCGCGGACCTGGATCCCTCGCCCGTGCCCGGCGAGATCGATCGGCAGCCGACGCTCGCCACGGAGTGGATCCTTCTCACCTCGGGCACGACCGGCACCCCGAAGCTCGTCGCCCACACCCTCTCGAGCCTGGCCGGCGCGCTGCCGCGCCAGACGCCCGCACCGGGCATGGTGTGGAGCACGTTCTATGACATCCGCCGCTACGGCGGCTTGCAGATCTACCTGCGTGCCGTGCTCGGCGGCGTGCCCCTGGTGCTGTCGAGCGCGGGCGAGCCGACCGCGGAGTTTCTGGCCCGCGCCGGCGGCGCGGGCGTGACGCATATTTCCGGCACTCCCTCGCACTGGCGCCGCGCGTTGATGAGCGGCGCGGCGCAGTCGCTCGCGCCGCAGTATGTGCGCCTGTCCGGCGAGGTGGCTGACCAGGGCCTCCTGGATCAGCTGCGCGCGACCTATCCGAATGCCAAGATCGCCCACGCATTCGCCTCCACGGAAGCGGGGGTCGCGTTCGACGTGACCGATGGCCAGGCCGGCTTTCCTGCGCAATACCTCGATGCGCCGCGCGACGGGATCCAGATGAAGATCGAGGATGGCACGCTGCGCATCCGTTCCCACCGTACGGCCGCGCGCTATCTGGGTTCCGCCCCGCTGTCGAGCGAGGATGGCTTCGTCGACACCGGCGATCTGGTGGAGCTCAAGGACGGCCGCTACTACTTTCGGGGCCGCCGCGGCGGCGTCATCAACGTGGGCGGCATGAAGGTGTATCCCGAGGAGGTCGAAGGGGTGCTGAACGCCGATCCGCGGGTGCGCATGTCGTTGGTTCGCCCCAAGCGCAATCCGATCACCGGCGCGATCGTGATCGCCGAGGTCGTGCTCGAGGATTCGTGCGGCCCGGCACTCGATGCGCCCGCCGCCGAGAATCTCAAGAACGATCTACTGGAGGCGTGCCGCCGTGCCCTCCCCGCGCACAAGGTGCCGGCCCGATTGAGCTTCGTGCCCTCCTTGAAACTCACCGCCGCGGGAAAGCTCGACCGGCCGCAGGGGTTCGCCTGAATACCTCCCGCTCGAATGTGCTGATCACCGGCGGCAGCCGGGGCTTGGGCCTCGGGATGGCGCGCCTCTTGTCGGCGAACGGCTATCGCGTGATCGCGGTTGCCCGCAAAAGGAGCGATGAGCTCGACGAGGCCGCCGCCGTCGCGTGCGACGCGCAGCAGGGAGCGATCGAGTTTCGAGCCTGCGATTTGTCGGACGTGACTCAGATCAAGCCGCTGGTGCGCTCGGTGCGCGCCGATTTCGGCCCCATCTACGCGCTGATCAACAACGCCGGGCTCGGCACCAGCGGGCTGTTGAGCACCATGCGCGACAGCGAGATCGAGCGGCTGATCCGATTGAACACGATCTCGCCCCTGATCCTCACCAAATACGTCGCGCGCATGATGATGAGCGAGCGCAACGGCCGCATCGTGAACATCGCCTCAATCGTCGCCTCGACCGGCTACAGCGGTCTCTCGGTCTACAGCGCGACCAAGGCGTCCCTGGTCGGATTCACGCGCTCGCTGGCGCGCGAGCTCGGTCCCCTCGGCATCACCGTGAACGCCATCGCTCCCGGATTCATCGACACCGCCATGACCGACGAGCTGACCGACGCGCAGCGCGATCGCATCGCGCGCCGCAGCGCCCTCAAGCGCATGGCGGAAGCGGAGGATGTGGCGAGAAGCGTGGATTTCCTGCTCGGCCCGGGGGGACGGAACATCACCGGCATCGTGCTCACGGTGGACGCGGGCAACACCGTGTGAGGCCTGAAGATCCCTCACACCCGGATGTGTCCCGCGGCGATCGCGGCATATAGCGCAAGGTCCACGGGCACGTAGCGGTCGGCGCGCGGATCGTCGAAGTACAGGGGATCGCCGGTGCGGGCGGGATCGAATCCCTCGCGCACGAGGTCGTGCTTGCGCGGCTTGAAGGTTCCGGTCGCCTCGAGCGCCGGCAGCAGTCGGACGAAGACCGGCCTCGCATAGGCCGGCAGGCTCCCGACCGCGTGGCGATGGAGCGCATCGAGGTCGAAGCCGTGGCCGACCACCAACGCCGCCATGCCGGCCCGCCCATCGGCGTTGGGCACGTCGACTCCGTACACCGCGCCCTCCTCGACACCGGGGACCGCGGCGAGCGCGGTGAGCACCTCCGCGGTCGAGACATTCTCGCCTTTCCAGCGGTAGGTCTCGCCGACCCGGTCGACGAAGTAGTAAAAGCCCGCCGCATCGCGCCGCATGAGGTCGCCGGTCCGGTACCAGGCATCGCCCTGCTTGAACACGTGGCGAAGCACCTTGCGCTCCGTCGCGGCCGCATCGGCATAACCTTCGAAACGTCCGGCGCGCCCTTCGCCCTCCGCGGCAATGAGGCCCACCGCCTCGCCGATCTCATCCACGGCGCAGCGCTCGCAAAATCCCACCGCATTGCGAAGCGGCTCGCCCAGCTCCGGATCGAAGCGCAGCAGCGCGACGGGAAGCCGATGCGCGAGAAACGAGGGGATGCGGCCGATTGCGCCCGGCCGTCCCTCGCAGTTGTAGAGCGAGAAATTGCCCTCGGTCGAGGCGTAGTACTCCAAAATCCGCGGGATCTTGAACCGCGTTTGGAACCTCTCCCACACTTCGGGGCGCAGCCCATTGCCGCACGCGATGCGCAGCGCATGATCGGCCTCGCCAGGCTGCGGGGCCGAGTTCACCAGATAGCGGCACAGCTCGCCGATGTACTGAAACAGGGTGCAGCGCTCGTCGCGGAGGTCGCGCCAGAAATCCGACGCCGAGAATTTCGGGCGGATCACGACCGAGCCTCCGGCCACCAGCAACGCGCCGATGGCCACGACACCGCCCACGCTGTGATAGAGCGGCAGGCAGTTGTACATCCGGTCGCTCGGCTGCGTATCGAGCAGGCCCGCGAACCATTGGCTCCAACGCACCAATCGGTAGTGCGTGACATGAGCCGCCTTCGGCAGGCCCGTGGTTCCGGAGGTGTAGATATACAGCGCCGTGTCATCGAGCGTCGGGGCTCGAAAATCGCCCGCGGGCGGTGCATCGCCCGCCAGCCGCTCGAGCGCCGGCAATAAAGAGTTGAATTGCGTGCCGTCTCCGCCGTGCACCCAGACCTCGATGCCGGCGCCGAGCGATGCGCGGATGGCGGCGACACGCGGGGCGAACTGGCTCTCCGCAAGGATGATCCGCGGGCTGACGATGCGAAGCGAATGCGCGAGTCCCTCGCCGCCGAGGTGGATGTTGATCAGCGCGACCGTGGCGCCGATGCGCGACAGCCCGAGCCACGCCGCCACGTATTCCGCGCAATTGGGCATCAACAACGCGACCACGTCGCCCGCCTTCAGACCCTGCCCAAGTCCCCAGCGCGCGTAGCGGTTGCAGCGAGCCGCGAGCTGCGCATAGCTGAAGGATTCCTCGCGCGAGGCGAGCGCCGCCGCGGCGCCGAACTTAAGCGCCTGTCTTTCGATCAGCACCGGCAGCGTGAGCGTCGAGTCCTGCTCGATCGAGGAGGTGCGGCCGAGCGCACGCAGCCAGGCGTTGCGTGCGAATTTCGCGTCCGTCTCGATGGGCGATGGGGGCATGAGTCTAAACGTAGCATGAGCGCCGCCGGCGCGTCGCGGTCGCGCCGCTCGCGGCGGGGTGGCCCCTGGTATGATGCACACCATCGAAAAAGCCGGTTCGACATAATGGTTGATTTTTCGGTGATCATTCCCACCTTTCGCCGCCCGGCCGCACTGCTCGAGGCCGTCGCGAGCGCCGTCGATCAGCGCGACGTATCGGTCGAGGTCCTGGTCATCGATGACAGCCCCGAAGCATCCGCCGAGGAAGCCGTTCGCGGACTGCGCGACCCCCGCATCGATTATCTGAAAAATTCCGAGCCCACCGGAGGCAGGCCGAGCGTGGTTCGGAACCTGGGATGGCCGCGGGCACGCGGGCGGTTCGTACACTTTCTGGACGATGATGATCGGGTCGCGGAGGGACACTACGCGGCGGTTCGGGCGGCCTTCGACGCACGGCCGCCGGTCGGCCTGGTGTTCGGCCGGATCGAGCCCTTCGGGTCGGGGCCGCCCGAACAGCTGGAGCATGAGCGCCGCTACTTTGCCGCGGCGGCACGAAAGGCCGCCGCCAGCGGGCGCTTCGGAACCCGCTGGGCCTTCGTCGCGCGAATGATGTTCGACACGGCGCTCCTGGTATGCAGCGCCTCGGTGATCCGGCGCGAGTGCCTTCCGACCCTCGGCGGATTCGATCCCGAGATCCGCTTGATGGAAGACGCGGACTACCACGTTCGCGCGATGAGAGAATTCGGCGTGCGGTTCCTGGATCGAACCGCGATTCACTATCGCATCGGCAGCCCCTCGCTGATGCACTCGCCGAATCCCAGTCAAGCGCAGATCGACGAGGAGCGCGCGGGGGCGCGTCGGATCGGCGAGAAATATATCCGTGACCGCGGGGCGCTCGAATTCCATGCGCTGCGCGTGTTCCAGCGCACCGTGCTGCGGATGGGGTGAGCCCCGCTACGTGAAGAACTCGTGGTCCTGTTTGGGCTTGAACTTCAGCCCGCGGTACACATTCAACAATCCGGCGCTGCGTTTGACGGCGAGCCGGATCTTGATCCGTCCCCCGAATCCGCTCAGAAAGCGGGCTGTCCCGCTCGTGTAGACTCCGTCGAGATCGAATTTCAGGCCGAGTTCGTGCGCCCGTTTCATGGCGGACCAGATGAGCAGGCTCACCGAGCCGTTGTCGGTGGGATCGAAACTGCGCGTCGACAGGGTGTAATACATGGTCTGCGGGCTCCACACCAGATACACCAGCGACACCGGCGTGCCCTGGGGCGTGAACGCCGCGAGGATCTCCCCGCATTGACGTGAGCGGCAGGCCGAGAACAGGGCGGGAAAATAATCGAACGGGATGAGGTTGGTGCGCCCGAGCGCCGCGATGTTCTTCAGGTATTCAGCGACGAAGAATGCCGGATCCAGCACGGTCGTGACGGCATACTTTTCCTCGGCGCGCCGGATGTGCTGCCGTGTCTTGAAGTGCATGGCGCTCCAGAGCTCCGGCAGACTCTGGCGGCAGTCGATCTCGAACGTGTACTGCGGCGCGACGGAATATCCCCGGCTCTGAAAGGCGAGCCCGTCCGCCTCCGCCAGCCCCTCGTCGACGCCGGGATCGAGGTACTGCTCGAAATGCAACAAGGGCGGCAGCTGATCGATCAGTTCCCGGGTGATGGACAATCTCTTGACCAAGCGGGATTGCGGCTTGCCCACGCCCGCATCCACGGCCGGGCCCAGCACGTGGGTGAAGGGCGGCATG
>Ga0182012_10001089_pt1 | contig 29985 bp, 36 predicted proteins | sample 612S2SmetaG_FD_120486 | JGI IMG/M metagenome (GOLD analysis project Ga0182012, IMG submission 120486) | Permafrost microbial communities from Stordalen Mire, Sweden - 612S2S metaG | ecosystem: Environmental > Terrestrial > Soil > Wetlands > Permafrost | place: Sweden: Stordalen | collected...
AACGCGCGGGTGTGGGGCGACGCGCGAGTGTCGGGCGCCGCGCAGGTGTACGACAACGCGCGGGTGTACGGCAACGCGCAGGTGTCGGGCAACGCGCGGGTGTGGGGCGACGCGCGAGTGTCGGGCGCCGCGCAGGTGTACGACAACGCGCAGGTGTACGGCAACGCGCGAGTGTTGGGCAACGCGCGGGTGTGGGGCGACGCGCGAGTGTCGGGCGCCGCGCGAGTGTACGGCAACGCGGATTTCCTATTGGTCGGTCCAATTGGCTCACGACGTAGTTTTTTGACCATCACGGCTGATGCAAAAATAAAGGTACGGTTTACTACGGGTTGTTTCTCCGGCAGTCGAAAACAATTGATTGCAGCAATCAAGAAAACGCATAAGCCTACCAGCCGCTACGCTAAAGAATATGCGGCGGCGCTCGTTATGGCTAAATTGGTGAAAGCAATGAAGGGGTAAAGATATGACCGCGCCGCACTTCAACATCCTCACGCAGGAGGAGCTGACCATCGACCTGTCGCGTGACGCCATGCGTATCATCGAGGCCGCTATCGTGAACGGGCTCGACGTGATGCGGACGCAGCCGGACCACGTCTACTGCGAGATTGACAACTTCAGGAACACTCTGCTAAATTTGCTGGAGCGATCTGAACCCAAACCTGGAAACATGGACCTGATAGGGGGCTGAGATGAAGATAGCGCAAATTCTGGACGAGATCGACGACATGAAGCGGTCGGTCGAGCCGACCCGCGAGTCGATCACTAGCTGGTACGACTGGCTGAGTGTGATCCGTGACGAGCAAGAGTTCGTGGAGGGTCGCGAGCTGTACGTCCGGGTTCTGGACATTCAGCTCGGGCACCTGATCCTGATGCTGGTCGGGCTCTCGGTGTCGCTGTGACCGTCCGCTTCACGCCTCAGGGCTGCAAGGTGGAGACCACCTGCATCATCCAACCGAACGGCCAGTACCGCGAGTGCATCGTGCTCTCGGTCGACCCCGCCAGCCACCTCGCGCTCGCGGTCGAGGAGAGCGCGGGCCAGTCCCTCGCGCCCCGGGCCGGGCTCCCGCCGCGCGGCTCGACCCGCGTCCGAGCGACGAAGTACGGGTTCGAGGTAGTGCCGGAGCGTCGGTGAGCTGGAATCGTAAAGCGTGGTTGAAGACCGCAAACGGGCGCACGTAGACTGGAACAAATAGAAACTGTGACGTAGTTCCTGCTTTTTCGGTTGAGGGCGCGTAAGATTTAAACCATCGAAGCAACGGAACTGGAGAACGAGATGATGAAAGAGATCCCCGACAGCATAGAACTTGAGCAGGCTCTGCGCCACGCGGCCGTCACGTTCCACCCGGACAGCATTAGCTTTGACAAGCGCACCGGCTCCGCCAAGGTCCGCGTCAATGGCGCCTACACTGCCGACGGACTCCGCGCCCTGGCTGCGGAGATGGACTATCTGGCCGCCGCCATCGAAGTGGTGACCCGGTGAAGACCGCCATCGCCTACACCCGGGTCTCCACCGCCGAGCAGGGGCGCTCCGGGCTCGGCCTGGAGGCCCAGCGGGCCGCCATCGCGGCGTTCGCGGAGAGGGAAGGGATAGCCGTCCAGGCGTGGCACGCTGACGTACAGTCCGGGAAGCGGGTGTCGGACACCCTGACGGAGCGCCCCGGGCTCAGCGCCGCCCTGGCGGCCTCCCAGGCGGCCGGGGTGCCTGTCCTGGTATCGAAACTGGACCGCCTGTCCAGGGATGTGCACTTCATCTCGGGGCTGATGGCCCACAAGGTGCCGTTCCTGGTGGCCGAGCTGGGCGCGGACGTGGACCCCTTTATGCTGCACCTCTTCGCCGCCCTGGCCGAGAAAGAGCGCGCGATGATATCGCAGCGCACAAAAGCCGCCCTGGCCGCCCTCAAGGCCCGGGGCGTCAAGCTGGGGCCGAAGCGACCGAACCCGACCGCCGGCAACGAAGCGAACCGGCGGAAGTGGGCGGCGTACCGGGCGCAGAAAGCTGTTGACGGCGCCCGGGCGCAGGCGTAGAGTTCAAGGCGTCGATCAACCGAAACTGGAGATTCGAAAATGGACACCCTCTTAAAGTTCCACCACACCCCGACCGGCCGCACCACCATGAAGCGCTTCGAGGAGGTCTCCGTCTCTACGGGGGCAAACACGCGCGACTCCGAAGGGCGGTGGGCGTTCATCAACGTGCACGTCAGCGACCTCACCAGCGAAGGTGAGCCCTCCTATTACGTGCAGATGGACCGCGAGACCGCGGCGCGCGTCGCGAAGCAGCTGCAGGAGTACCTGGACGCGAAGGTGCCGTCATGAGCCGCTCCGACAAGGTCGGCAAGACCGCCACCAAGGTCTTCATTGACGAGTCCGACAACTCGTTCAACGTGAAGTACCACAACACCATCGTCTGGAAGCGCCGCGCGGACGGCGTCATCGTCCTCAACTCCGGCGGCTGGCGCACGGTGACCACCAAGGCCCGCATGAACCAGGCGTTCAACCAGTTCGAGGGCGGCGCTTACCAGGTGTACCAGGAGAAAGGCGAGTGGTTCGTGCAGCGCCTGCCGCACGGCAGCGCCCAGCCGATGCCGTTTGACGATCACATGGTCATCAACCCGAGCTGGAAGTCGGAATCATGAACCTACCGTTCCCCGAGCGGTACCGCCAGGCCCGCCTCTACGCCGCGCAGGTGCGCCAGCGCCAGGCGATGGGCCGGCGCTATGATCATCACCCGAACAACATCATCAAGCCGAACATCAGGAGAATCGTTAGTGCGAGCACCGACATTGAGCCATCCGTGGCGCGAGCGTAGCCCCGGCGTGCAGACCATCGACCCAGTGGCGAGCAGCCGCAGCAGCCAGTTCGCAGCGTACTTGGACACGCTGCCGCCGGTCGAGCGCCGGCAGATCGAGGTGGCGGAGCGCGCGTTCGTGTCGCGCTCCCATCTGACCACGAGCCCGCAGCATTCGACGGCGCGAGACTTCGCCGCCAGCATGCTCGGCGTGAAGGAAGACGAGCCCGCGGGCTACCGCGGTTTCGTTGTTTGACAGGCGGGGAATTTCTGTTACTCTGGAAAGTGTACCCCCAAATTCGTTAACCCGAGGAGATAGAAGCCGATGAGCATTGCAAAATTTGCGGCTGCGCTGCACGCGTTCGCCGATGCCTTGATGGAAGACGCCGAGGGCGAGGTCGAGAAGGTCGTCGCCGCCGTGAAGGGCAAGGGCAAGAAAGCTGCCGCGACCCCCGTCGTGGACCCTACGCCTGCGTCTGGTGCGGTACAACCGACGGCAGCGACGGCCTCTGTGCCTGCGGTTGCCCCGGCTGCGGCTACCGCCCCTGCCGCTGTCACCTCATCGATTACCAAAGACCAACTCAACAAGGTTGTGCTGAAGGTGGCCGCGAAGGATCGTGACGCGGCCGAGGCGATCCTCGCCAGGTTCGGCGCCAAGAACACCGTGACGATGCCGCCGGAGCAGTGGCAGGCGGTGTACGACGCGTTCGAGGAAGAGATCGCGAAGCAGGACGCGGCCGCCGTGCAGGTCGCGCAGGCGTCACTGGTCTGAGAAGAGTCCCGCCCGCGCGCCGAAGCGTGTGTAAGACGCCCTGTTTAGACGGGGGAGTAGGCGCGCGGGACTGGGCTAGGAGCTGAAACTGTGATAATCAACGAGCTACCGCCGAACTTCGAGCAGATCAAGGCCGCGTTCCCGCGAGCGGGAAACCCCGGCGTGGTGTTCGCGTACTGCCCCGACATATACAACCCCTCCGGCATCACCCTCCCGCCCGCGCTGATCGCTCACGAGAACGTACACATGGAGCGACAGACCGCGTGGCTACAGCAGAAGTGGTGGGAGCAGTACATCGCGGACTCTGAGTTCCGCTACAACGAGGAGCTGCTGGCGCATGTCGCCGAGTTCAAGGCCCTGAAGGCTGGCGACCGGAACGCGAGCGCGCGGCTGCTGATGTCGACGGCGCTCCGGCTGGTGGCGCCGCTCTACAACTACCAACCGCCGCGCACGCTGCAGCAGGCGATGAAAGACCTTCTACAGGAGATTGCAAAATGATTAACGTTCAATGGATCGAGTTTCCTCTCGCTATCTCTGGCATGTTCTTCTGGCTGGGTATTCTCGGTGTCGCGATCCGCGCCAGCAGAAAAAAATGAGCGGCACGCACTCAATTCTCGCGCCCTCGGGCTCCGCCCGCTGGCTACGCTGTGTCGGCGCGCTCTACAACTACCAGCCCCCGCGGACGCTGGCGCAGGCGGTCAAGGATCTACGACGGGAGATTGGGAAATGAGAGCGTGGCTTTTCCGTTTACTATCCCCCAAGCACGACGCCGCCCAGCCGTTGGCCGAGCTGCGCCGCGAGTACGAGCGCAAGTGGTCCACACTGCAGCGGTCACCCCTCGATGAGAGTGTGTGGGCGCGTAAGTTCGCGGTGCTGGACGCCGACTACGCCAACCTGGTGAAAGATACGCAGGACGTGCGAGATGAGAACGTTATGCTTAAGCGCACCCTCGCCAAGTTGCTGTCATGAGCGGCACGCATTCAATCCTCGCACCCTCCGGCTCCGCGCGCTGGCTCCGCTGCGTCGGCGCGCTCTACCTGTCGCGCGGCGTGCCGGATCCTGACAAAGAGCACAGCGCGAGCGGGACGTGCTCGCACTGGCTGCTGCAGTGGCAGCTGGAGCACCCGACGCTCGACCTCGACAGCTGGCTCGGCAAAGAAATGACCTTCGGCGAGAATCCGCCGTTCACGTTTAAGGTCGACGAGGAGCGGCTCGACCGCGTGCGCTCGTGCGTCGCCGTCATCAACCGCGAGCCGGGCGAGATGCTGGTCGAGCACCGGCTCGACACGACGCCAGTCCTGGGTGTGCCGGACCAGGAAGGGCACAGCGACATCATTAAGCTGTACCCGGAGGGCGGCGCGGTCATCCGCGACCAGCTGTACCCCGGCGTCCTGTCCGTGCACGACTACAAAGACGGTTACCTCCTGGTGAACGCGAAAGACAACACGCAGGGGTTGATCTATCTTTGCGCCGCGATGATCGAGTTCAGTCTGATCGGCATCTTCAACGCTTTTCGGTTCTGCATCCACCAGCCGAAACTGAACCACTACGACGAGTGGACCTACACACGCGCGGAGCTGGAAGCGTTCATGACGCTGATCCGCCCCGTCGCGAAGCTGGCCTATGACATCTACCACGAGAACGTGCCGTTCGACCCCGCACTGCACCTGGTGGCAGGCGAAGAGCAGTGCACGTACTGTGAGGTACGCGGCCGCTGCATCGCGCGAGCACGGCGCATAGCGAGCATGTTCGAGCCGCTGATCAAACGGCACGAGATGGACGACAAGTCGCTCGGGATCGTGTACGCTCAGCTCGACGAGATCGAGGCGGCGATCACGGACTTCCGCGCCGAGGCGCTGCGCCGCGCGAAGCTGGGCGTGATCGTCGACGGCCAGAAGCTGATCTACGGCAACAAGGGCCGGCGGCAGTGGATCGACAAGGCGAAGGCTGAGTCGATGATGCAGCTGATGGCGCCCACGGAGAAGATTTACGAGCCGCGCGAGATCGTCTCGCCAACTCAGGCAGAGAAGATTTTGAAGGGCGACTACGCCGCCCTCAAAGACCTGGTGACACAGTCGGACCCCCAACTCCGGCTCGTGCCACTGGACCACAAGGGAGCGGCGGTAACGCCGATCCAGTTCGCCCCGACGCAAGAGCCGGGATTAATCTAGGAGATTCGAAAATGGCTGAAGTAACTTTGAACCGTCAGATCAAGATGAACAACGTGCGGCTGCTGCGCGTGTCGCTCACGAAGCCGTACGTCGGCAAGGATGCGAAGGTCGACCCGGCCACGGGCAAGCAGGAGGGGAAACACCACATCGACGCGGTGTTCCCGCCGACCCACCCGCAGTTCCCCGAGCTGCAGAGCCTGATCCGCAACGTCGCAACGGCGAAGTGGAACGAGCTGGCGCAGCAGAACTTGGACATGATCAAGGGCAACAACCAGCGCTTTCCGCTCCAGCGCGGCGACCAGTACCGCCCGGGTAAGCCGGCGTACGCGGGACAACTCTATATCAGCGCCGGCAACAAGGACCAGCCGACGATCCTGGTGACCGAGAACGGGGTGAACATCTCGAACCGCCCCAACGGTCTCGGTGGCGCGGTGTTGACGCCGAGCCACCCGTGCTGGCCGTACGAGGGCAGCTTTGCGAACGTGCTCCTGGAGTTCTACACGTACGTGTACGGCAACTCGCCCGGCATCGGCTGCAGCGTGCTCGGCGTGCAGTTCGCGAAGCACGGTGAGCGGTTGCGCGGCAGCTCGGTGGCGAGCGGCAGTGAGTTCGGTCTGGTTCCGCAGGACGCGGACGCCGCGCCGGCCGGCGCGCAGGCTCCGGCGGCCGCGGTCGGCGGCGCGGGCCTGATCTAAGGTTGTAACCGAGTCCCGCCCCGCGCGCCGCCGCCCAGTCAATAAAAGCTGGCAAATTAAGTTGGTGCATCTGATGGCACTGGCGTCGCGCGGGGAGATGGGGCAGAAACTAGGAGTTGAAAATGACTGAAGCAACGCAACAGCGATGGCCCGGGTTCGGCTACGAACCCGTGCGCGGTCTCGCGAACCGCTACATCTCGCGCTACCTCCGCACGCAGCGCAAGAACATGCGCCGCTTTTTCCAGGAGCGCGGCCTGTACGCACTCGCCGAGCGCATGAACCAGATCCGAAACTCACGGCAGGGTATGCTTGCCAAGAACTTGATGTTCCAGGCGGTGCTCAATGACTACGCAAAACTTTCCTCCCCTCCGGTCGTCACTTCTGATGTTCCGGGAGTTCCAGAAGGTGCAGGAGAACCGGCGCAAGATATCGTCATTGACGAAGCCGCACATCCGTAAGCTGCGCGGCGTCGACACCTGGGTGTGCCAGTACCGTTACTTTGGGCCGCAGATCCCCGGGTTCGGCTTGACGCCGTCGGAAGCGTACCGTGACTGGAAGGCATCTCAGCAGTGTTGAAGCTTCTCTTCCTCGACACGGAGACCCGCTCCCGCGTTGACATCAGCGCGGGCACGGACCGTTACACGCGCGCGGCCGAGTGCATGATCGTGACGTACACGTTCGCGACCGGGCCGGCGAAGATCTGGCTCCCGCGCGTGGACCCGCTGCCGCCGCGCGACCTCGCCGACGCGCTGAGCGATCCCGAGTTCCTGATCCTCGCGCATAACTCCGCCTTCGACCGGCTGATCCTCGCCCGCGCGCTCGGGCTCGTGACGCCGATCTCTCGCTGGCGCTGCACGATGGCGGCCGCGAGCGCGCACGGGCTCCCCGGGTCGCTGGAGAGCCTGGGCCGGGTCTGCATGCTGACCGCGGACGAGGGCAAGCTGACGGACGACAAGGGCCTCATCCACACGTTCTGCGTGCCGCAGCCGGCGACCGGCCAGTTCATCGAGCCGGAAGACAAGCCGGAGGAGTGGGCGCGCTTCTGCGCGTACGCTATCCGCGACACCGAGGCGCTACGCGCGATCTTCAACCGCATGCCGGCCGTGAACTACGCGGGCGTGAACCTTCGCAGCTGGATGCTAGACCAGCTTATCAATGAGCGCGGGTTCGGGTTCGACGTGAAGCTTGCGCAGGCGGCGTCCGACTTCCTCGATCAGGCGCGCGAGGCGTCGCGAAAGGTGATGCGCGCGAACACCGACAACCAGATCGGCTCGGCAACGCAGGCGAAGCGCCTGCTCGCCTACATCCGCAACCGCTACGATATCGATATCGAATCCCTCAAAGCAGGAGATGTGCGTGACTGGCTTGAAAGTGACGACCTGGACCCAATTCTTCGCACTGTTCTCGAAGAGCGGCTTGAAGCTGGAAAAAGTGCTGGTAGTAAATGGAAGCGGGGACTTGCTTTGGTTGGCCCCGAAGCGCGCATCCGCCACTGGTCCCGTTGGTCTGGTGCGGGCCGTACAGGCCGCCATAGTGGACGCGGGCTACAACCACACAACCTTCCACGTCCGTCTATCACCACAAGGCGCCCTCCGGGACACCCGAGAGCTGGACGAATCGAGCTGGAGCCGGTTAAAGCAGATACTATTGACGATATCATCATCCCAGGAATCTACTCCGGCGCTGCACTGAACAACCCGCTCGTCTACGGCGGCCCGTTTGAGGCCACCGCGATAGCTTTGCGCCACGGGATTGTCGCGGCTCCAGGTAACGAGTTAATGGTCGGCGACTTCAAAAATATAGAGAGCGTCGTGACGCCCTGGCTCGCTGGCGAGACGGCCGTGCTCGACGCTTTCCAGGCGCTGTTCGACAACCCCAAGGACAAATCGCGCGACCCGTACCGAATCCTCGCCGGCAAGATGCTTGGGAAAGCACCAGCAGATGTGAACGAGTCCGAGCGGCAGATGGGCAAGGTAGCGATCCTTGCGTTCGGGTTCGGCGGCGGCGTCGCCGCGCTGGTCAACATGACCATCGTGTATCAGATGGACATAGAGCCGCTGGCCGCTATCGTGCTGCCGACGGCGACGCCTGAGCAGCTGGAGAAAGCGAACCAGGCCTGGGAGCGTGCGTTCCTGACAGGCGAAGATTTCGAGCTGGACCGCGCGACGTATATGGCGTGCGACGTTCTCAAGCAGGCGTACCGCGCCGCTAACCCCGCTATCAACCAGATGCGCTACGACTTGAACACCGCGATCCTGGAGGCAGTAGCCGACAAGAATGGTACAGTGTACAACGTGGCGCGGTGCCAGGTCTGGTGTAATGCGTCGTTCCTGGTGATTCAATTACCGGGCGGCCGACGACTGCTCTACGCGTCACCGATCCTGAAGCAGGAAGAGGTAGAGGATCCGCTCGGCGGCAGGTCGTGGAAGAGCCGATACGTTACTTACCTAACCGTCAGAGGGCGTAGCTGGCGCCGCGAGCGCGCGTGGTCCGGCCTCTTCGTTGAAAACATAGTCCAAGCAACCGCCAACGACGTGCTCCGGGCCGCGATGCTGCGACTGCACGACGACACGCTTACAGTACCAGCTATCGTTACCTATTTGCAGACGCTAGAACCGTACGCCAGGACAGCGCTGAGCCTTCATGTGCACGACGAGGCGGCCCTAGATATACCCAAAGGTAGCTACCCCGAGGAGCGGTTTCGAGCGGTACTCACGGCTAAAGAGCCGTGGATGAACGGCTTACCGGTGGCCGCCGATACGTGGCGACATGATCGTTATGGGAAAAGGTGATGACAATGAGCGACAGGGAAGCGGACGACATTTTTCTACGGCAGCTGCTCGGACTTATCCAGCTGGGTGTGTTCGGCATCGCCGTGATGCTGCTGATCGCAGTTTATGCATATTCACAACAGGAGAGTATCTGTGGAAAAAACGAAGTACGAGCTGAAAGCGGAAGTGGAGACAGCGAACGTCCTCCCGAAGACACTGCAGGCGGAGACGCAGCTCATGCCTATGGGTGGCGCGACGATTCCGATGTACGCGGTCTACGGCCGCACTGACGACGACCGGCGCGTGTGGTGCGCAACGTTCGTCGACTCGGACGAGGCGATGGCCTGGGTGCACGCGTCGCGAGTGTTCGGCCGCGCGGTGCGCGGGGCGGTGATAGCGCAACAGGAGGCGAGCGATGGCACGGGAACGGACGGTGGAGCGACGGCTGAAGCAGCGAATTGAAGATGTCGGCGGCGCGTGCGAAAAGTTCGAGAGCGCGGTCAGGGGTGAGCCTGACCGCATCTGCTCGTTCCCTAACAAGTATCACTGCATGGTGGAAACTAAGTGGGCGAAGAACGTCAGGCCGGAGCCGCACCAGCTACGCCGACACGAGTTCTGGCGTAGGCGCGGCATGGATGTGTGGGTGGTAGGCTGCAATGAACACATCGAACAGCTCATTGATTTTGCCTCCCTTCAGCCCGCGCGACTATCAGTCGGAGGCATCGATATTTTTAGTGGATCACCCGCGAGCGATGCTGGTGGCCGACCCCGGCCTGGGAAAGACGGGAACGTCACTGTTAGCCTTGGATTTACTGAAGCTGATCGGATCAAACTTTTTTCCGGCACTTGTCTTAGCCCCGAAGCGCGTCGCGGACGTGGTGTGGGCAGGGGAGAAAGATAAGTGGGCATCATTCCAACATCTGAAGGTGGTCCAGATAACCGGGACATTGAACGAGCGATTAGAGATTTTGAAGAGACCGACGGCCGATATCTACGTGATAAACTACGAGCTAGTGCCGTGGCTTATCTCACTTTGGCCGCCGGAGAGGTGGCCGTTCCGTATTGTGATAGCGGACGAGTGCAGCCGCCTCAAGGGGTTTCGCCTCAACAAGGGGACTGTGAGAGCGACAGCCTTAGCGAGTATCGCGCAATTCACCGGGCGCTGGTGGAATCTTACTGGAACGCCCTCTCCGAACGGCTTACAAGATCTCTGGGGACAACTTTGGTTTATCGATTTTGGACAGAGACTGAAGCGGACATACACGGCATTCTCCGAAGCGTACCTCATGGAAGACAGATACACGAAAAAGATTTCTTTGCAGCACGGGGCAGAAGCGGCGATACATGAGGCGGTCAAAGACGTGCTAGTAGCGTACCGCGCCGAAGACTGGCTAGACATCACGAAGCCGCAGGAGCTGGCGGTCGAGTTCGAGCTGCCGCCAGCGGTCCGCGCGCAGTACAAGCGCATGGAAAAAGAGTTTTTCCTCGAAGTTGACGACGCGGCAATCACCGCCGGTACCGCGATGGTCAAGTCCACAAAGCTGCTGCAGATCGGCGCCGGATCAATCATAGACACCGATACAGGAGAGACACATGCGTTACATGACGCCCGGCTGGAAGCGCTCGACGACGTTCTGGAGCAGATTGAACCTGCGCCTCTACTGGTTAGTTACTGGTGGAAAAGCGATCCGGCCCGCATCCTGGCGCATCTGGCTCGCAAGAAAATTCTGGCGCGGGTATACCAGGGGAAGCAGGATGAACAAGACTGGAACGCGCGCAAGTTCCGGGTGCTCCTCCTCCAGGAGCAGAGCGCGTTCGGGCTGAACCTGCACGGACCCTGCCGCGACATTCTGCATTACAGCTACACCTGGAGCGCGGAGCTGTGGCAGCAGATGGTGGAGCGTGTCGGCCCAGCGCGGCAGGCCCAGGCTGGTAAAAAGGCGGCGGTTCGTGTATGGTATGCCGTAGCGAAAGGTACTGTCGACCAGGACGTGGTCGACAGCAATTTTCAGAAGATAACCGTTGAGCAGGCGTTGAAGCGCGCCCGCGCGAGGAGCAGACAGTGAGAACTACAGAGCTGAAACCCAAGTGCCCGAAGTGTGGGCGCGTGATGATTCACGGGAAAGATACGCGCGGCAAGCACCGCTGGGTGTGTCGCGAAAGTAGCGGAGATCGTAAGACATGTTACTCAACCGTAGGAGACCCGACCGTGGTGAAGAAACAGGACGGTTCAACGAAGCGCGCGGGGCCGCCGCCGAAGTTTAAGCGACCGCTCGACTCGAAGATTTTCGTCGTCACGGCCGCGCAGAACGCGACGCCGCTACACGATACGTTTTGGGCGTCGCTCCTGCAGTATTGCGAGTTCCGCGGCGCCGAGCTGCTGGTGCTCCCGATCCGGTACAAGAACGCGACCTCGCGCTGGACCGCGAGCCAGGCGAACGAGGAGTGGTGGCTCGACCGTCCGGCGGCGCCGTATAGTATTGAAACGCACGCTCCAGAGACGCCTGACGCGTACTACAATCGAGTCTACCCGAACCGGAAATACCTGTGGAACGTGCGCCGCGACCTGAACAAGAACATCACGGTGCTAGGCGACATCAAGGTGCAGCCGACCGCGGCGAGCCCGCTGACCGGCTTCGAGGGCATCACGCACGGCGAGTCTGGCATCCTGGGCCACACGAAGTTGCAGCTCAAGGTGGTCGCGACGCCGCAGGGCAAGTACCCGAAGATCCTGACGACGACGGGCGCCTGCACGGTGAAGAACTACACCGACTCGCGCGCCGGCAAGCTGGGCGAGTTCCATCACACGCTCGCGGCGGTGGTGGTCGAGGTCGACGGCCCGCGCTTCCATCTGCGGCAGATCAACGCCTCGAAGGATGGGACGTTCTATGACCTTGACTACTTCTACGACGGCTCGAAGCGCAAGCCTGTGCAGTGCAGCGGCGTGCCCGCGCTCGTCATGGGCGACACGCACGTCGAGGGTATCGACCCGGCGGTGGAGAAGGCGACGTTCGGTGACATGATCCCGTTTTTCCGGCCGAAGAAGCTTTTCTGGCACGACCTGGAGGATGGCGGTAGCGTCAACCACTGGGCGCAACAGAACCCGTTCGTGTCCGGCGCCCGCTACTTTGCGCAGCAGGGCTCGGCCAGCGAGGAGTTCTACAGCGCGCTCGCGTTTGTCAGCGAGAACACGCCGCTCGACACCGAGTCGTACATCGTGGCCTCGAACCACAACGACTGGCTGCACCGCTGGATCCTGGAGCGCGACTGGAAGACGCTGTCACCCCGCGACCGAGGCTTCTACCTCAAGGTGGCGAGCAAGCTGTATGAACAGTCAAAGCTACTCACGGGCGACGATGCTGAGAAGCTGAACGCTTTCATCATGCTCGCTAAAGAGCACTTCGCCAACGTTCCAAACATCAAGGTGCTCGACTACGAAGAGAGCGCCGTCGTGGAGGGTATCGAATGTGGCATGCACGGACACTATGGGCCGAACGGCTCGCGGGGATCGGCGCGCAACATGCGCCGGATCGGTGTGAAGAGTATCATCGGGCACTCGCACACGCCCGCCATCGAGGAGGGGTGCTACCAGGTTGGTACATCCACCAAGCTGTCGCGGGGCTACACGCACGGCCCAAGTTCCTGGCTGAACACGCACTGCTTGATATACCCCAACGGCAAGCGTACACTGATCAACATCATCGACGGAAAATGGAGGTTGTGATGCGGTACGCTCTTCTGTTCGCCTTGATTCAGCTGGTGAACTTGCCGCTGATGGTTGCGGGCTGGTTCCTTTGCCTACTGCCTACGGTGCCTTGGCTATGGTGGAACGATGACGATTACGCGCTTATCCGCGACATGACCTATTGGCGGCGCTACGTGTACATCGCTTGGCGTAACCCGGTCGCGAACCTGCGGCACGTCCCCGGCGTCTCGAAGGTAGGCAGACCGCTTTACTACCGAACGTGGCTAGTAAAGGGAAGGCAGCTATATTTTAAAGCCGGCTGGATGAGCAACGGGTATCCTGCGCTCTCAGCTGGCGCCGGTAGGGGGTACTGACATGAAATGGATCCTGGTATGGTGGGTGATCCACCCGCACCACCCTCAGGTGATACACCGCGAGGTGTACGCCTCGATGGCGGAGTGCGTGAACATAGAATCTATTCTTCCGGCGAACAGCCGGCATCACTGCAGTGTGGAGTAAATAATGGCACAGACGAAGCTTGGATCGATAGCTGAGGCTTGGGCGAACATCGCCGTAGGCTTCACCATCAACTATTGCGCGAACCTGGTGATCCTCCCGCTGTTCGGCTTCCACAGCCTGACCGCGCGGAACAACTTCATCATCGGCTGCATCTACACAGTCATCAGTCTGGTACGTAGCTACGTGCTGCGGCGCTGGTTCAACGGACTGAAGTTCGGTCACGACACGCAACCGGCGGGAGGCTGAGATGAGTGATATAAAGGTATTTCAGGATTGGGTTGAAAGCGGTTGGACGCGCAAGGTAGACTCCGAGCGGGACGAGCTGCGCGAGCTGGCGGTGATGACTCTCGGTCTGGCCGGAGAGACTGGCGAGGTGATTGAGCCGATCAAGAAAGAGATCCGCGGGGATGGTCCGGTGGACATCGCCAAGCTGGAGCTGGAGCTGGGCGACGTACTGCACTACCTTTGCCGCATCGCTAGCCACTACAAGATCAACATGGCGGGCGTGATCATCAGCAACATCCAGAAGATCGAAAGTCGGCGCGGCAAGCGCGCGTGGGAGGTAAAATGAAGATGACCCTACCGACGGACAGCAACGAGCGCAAGAACATTCCGCTCTATTCCGGCGTCCTTAAGTACGCCCCGGCGGCGCTCGCCGGGATGGCGCGCATCTCGAAGGCGGGCAACGATAAGCACAACCCAGGGGAGCCGCTGCACCACGCGCGCGGCAAGTCGAACGACCACCCCGATTGTATCCTGCGGCACGCGGCGGACGTAGCCGACATAGAAGCGGCACTGCAGCGCAGGGATTTCCCCATCGACAAGGATGATGACTTGGCACGCGCCGCGACCATCAAGGCGCTGCTTACGGAGGCTAGCCAGCTCATGTGGCGGGCGGCGTTGTGGTCGCAGGAGCTGCACGAGAAGTACGGCGGTGCGCCGCTGGCACCAGGGGCGCGCGAGCCATCTGCGGCTGAACCAGGGAGTAGTCCGTGCTGGACAAGCTGTTAGATCTTCTGGCGAGTCTGTGGGAGCAACTCGTGCCGCTCGGCGTGATCCACCCGTACAACGGCGGCGTGCAGCTGCGGATGGGGAAGTTTCGGCGGGTGATAGAGAGCGGCACCTGGTACTGGAAGATACCGTTCGCGGACCACATCCTCACAGAGTGCGTGGTCCCGCGAACGGAGCGGCTGACCGGGCTTGCGACGACGACGGTCGACGGTAAAGCCGTCGGCTTCGACGCCGTCATCACGTACCGCGTCTCTGATATTCAGAAGTCGTTGCTCGAAGTGAACGACCTGAAGGACGCCATCGCCGACACTTGCGCCGGCATCATCGGCACGGAGCTGAGCAACGCGACGTGGGCATCTATCATTCACGGCGACATGGTCGAATCTTTGACCTCGGCGTGCCGCAAGCGTGGTTGGGAGTGGGGGGTTGAGATACAGCTCGTGCAGCTTACGGGCGTTGCGCCAGTGAAAAATCTGCGCGTGTCCATGAGCGGGCACGCGCATCTACCTGTTTGAGCGGTGAGGAGTGGAGAACTTTGGGGCGCTACGGCGCCCCTCTTTTTATCTTGACGTGAACGATCTTGTGCCGATACTTTGTCGTCTGCGCACGGTGGCGTGATGCGAAGTCTTTCATCGTGACGCGGCTGCCGGTCACGGGCACAGAGGCCGCTGGAGCCGGAGCTGGAGCTGGTGTGGCGGCCGGCGTAGCATTGTCCGCCAGCGCGGGCGCCGGAGTTTCGGGCGGCGGCGGCGGCGTGGGAGGGGTCTCGTTCACCACGCTACCGAGCGCGTACCTGGTACTGCCCACCAGGCTTCCGGCGGAGTCTTTCGATACGGGCGAGCTGGCCGGATCGAACATACGCACCTTGTTGTCGGCCAGCGCCAGCACGTAGCTCGGCGCCTTGAGCTGCTGGGCAGTGCTGATATCGTTGTCGGAGAACTGCGTAGAGCGATCCTCGCCCGCCGGGTGCGTGTGATAGGTGGAGTGCAGCTGCCATCCTTTGGGTACGCCCACCGCCGCCTCGAAGTGCGCGCCGTCGTTCTGACCCACGGGCGCGGTTGCCGCGTAGACCTTCTGCTCCGGGTTGTACAGGATGCCGCCACCTGTCTCGGTTTTCTGGTTGGTAATGCCGCGCAGCGCAGCGACCGCCGCCGCACTCGCCGTCGGGTAGGTCTGATACTGGGCCGCGAGCCGCGATGGTGAAGGTTTGCCGCTCATGTGTAACGGAAGACCACAGCACCAGAAGAGCCTGCGTAGCCGCCGGCAACAGCGCCGCCGGATCCGCCAACGCCGTACGGACTGCCGTCGCCGCTTATTTTCCCGGCAGTGCCGGCGCCGGGTCCGGCTGCGCCGGTTGTGTTGGTGTTGTTACCGCCAGTTGCCGTACCGCCCGCACCTCCCGTACCGTTCGTCGATGGGGTGGCGCCCGTACCGAACGCGCCGCCGTTGGCTGTCATTGTGGTGAACCCAGTGACAGTGCCCGCAATGATAGAGCCGGCAGATCCCGCTGTGCCGTTAGCACCTGTGCCGCCAGCACCGGCACCGCCGGCCGGTACGGTGTATTTGAAAGTCTTACCAGTGCCACCTAACCCGCTAGCGGTATAGACGCTGTACGAGAATCCTCCGCAGCCGCCGTAACCGCCGCGATGCCCGCCAGTGTTAGCTCCGCCGCCGCCTCCGCCCGAACCCCACACCTCCGCGTAGACGTTCGTCGTGCCGGTTGGGATCGTCTCCGTCGCAGCGGTGCCCGTCGTGTAGACGTGAAGGATCGCGCCCGCGTTTACGCTCAGCGCAACCGTCCCGCTACCCAGTACCGGCGTGCCACTGTTGCTGTTGGATATTTTGTACGTTCCACTGACGGTGACGGTCCCGACATCTCCGGTATATCCGGTCATGCCGATGGACAGGCCGGAGTTCGTGATGTTGGTCCACGACCCTTGCGCCGCGGAGAAGTTTACGCCCGCCGTGCCGCCGGTTCGCGTGATGTCTATCCAGTACCCGGCCCCCTGGTTCGCCTCGTTGGGCGACAGCCAGCTCGATGTCGTCACGCCGTTCAGCGTGGCGGATCCGTTACCCGCCAGCACTAGCGGCGTCGTCCCGCTCCAGTTCGGCGACTGCACATTAGAGCCGCCGGTCAGCGTGATGGAACCGGAGCCGAGCTGGTTCACGCCGCCCGAGTCGCTCGCAATGATGTACGTGCCCGTGGCGTTCGTGGTCCCGCTACCGCCAATGATGCCGATGGTAAGACCGCCGCTCGTGATGTTGGTATACGCGCCGGTCGCCGCAGTGAACGTGGTACCGCTGGTGCCGCCGGTCTGCGTTATCTTGATGTAGTAGCTCGCGCCGATACTTCCGGTCGACGGTGCGTACCAACTAGATGCGCCTACGCCGTTGAGCGCCGCCGCTCCGTTGCCGTTCAGGACAAGGTTCGCCGCGCCATTGTACGTCGGGCTCTGCACGCCGTTGTTGCCCGATAGCGTGATCGTACCGCTCGCGACTACCGGGGAACCTGTGATGCTGCTCGACAGACTGTACGTCCCGGTGATCTGCGCCTGCGCGTTGCCGCTGATCGTGAGGCCGCCGCTCGTGATGTTGGCCCACACCCCTTGGGTGTCTATCGTCAAGACAGTGGTGGGGGTGCCAGAGATGTTGGTGCTGGGGCAGGTAAAGGTCGGGCTACCGGCAGTAAAGGTACAGCCCGCGATAAGCTGCCCCGTGCTTAGCTGTATGTTGTAGTTGCTCGCTGTGTTCCCGTTGAAGTTCGCGGTTAGAGATCCGCCCGTGTAGGTGGCGCCGCTCGGCGCCACGGTGGCGAAGGCAGGGTTGATTACAACGAACGCGAGGCCGGAGAGGCCGCCAGTCTTCGTGATCTTGATGTAATAGCTGGCGCCTATGTTGGTTGCTGTTGGCGTGAACCAATTACCGGGCACGGCGGTTCCGCCGGTCGCCGTCGTAAGACCGCTACCTCCGAACGTGACACTGGTGGCGGTAATCACCTCACCTTGCGCCGTGGGGCTCGATACGTACGGGGAGAACGGATTACCGTGCCAGATGGGCGTGTAATATTGCACGCCGTCGCAGGTGATCGGCAGCCACCCGGCCGGGGAGCTGGCAGCTGTCCCCGGCTTGTTTGTGGCAACGAACGTTGCGGTGTGCGCTCCTGTCGTCGCTGAGCTGTTCACGATCAGCGCGGAGTTCCCGGCCTGGGTCGAGGATATCTGCAGCGGGGCGCTGCCGAGCGCGCCCGCGTTGAGCGTGAGCGTAACGCCCGTGCCGCCGCTGTTGGGCGCGTCCAGTGTCATCTCGCCCGTGGCCGCTATCTGGAAGCCGTACGCGGAAAGCGCCGATGTCCCCACAGTCGCCAACGGCGGAGTGTACGGATCTACCTGCCATCGTAGCGTGTTCGTGCTGTCGTAGAACTGCACGAGGTAGATGACCGACGTGTCGAGATAGATCGGCGGGAAGCGCCCGTAGCTGTCCGCGGTCACGAAGCCGGTGATCGGGAACGGCGTCGTCAGCGCACCGTCCTGATAGACGTTCGCTGGCGTGGAAGAGCCCGACAGGAAGAACTGATAAGTGGATCCTGCGAACGCAGGGCTCAGACACGACTGCGCCTCGCAGTACGGCAGGCCCTCCACAGACATTCCGTCGACGGTGGGATAGCTCACGTTACAGCCAGAGCGGAAGGTAGTACGTAGCGCCGTCGCACGTTATCGGTAGCCATTTCGTCGGTGCTGTAGTCGCGGAGCCCGGCTTGTTGGTCGCTGTGAACGTAGCGGTCTGCGCTCCCGCGACGACGGTGGAGTTCGCAATCAGCGCGGGCGCCCCTGCGCCAGAACCTACGAGTTCGAGCGCGGTGCCGCCGGCACGGGCGGGCACCGTCAGTGTGATGCCAGCCCCTCCGGGGACGGGCGCCGACAACGTCATCTCGCCCTGCGCGTTGAGCACTATCTGGCCGTTGCCGGTGACCGGCATCGCTGGAACGTACGGGTCCACATCCTCGATCAGGCTCCAGGTCGAGTTATAGAGCTGCACGCGATAGACCGTCTCTGGGTTCAGGTAGATCGGCGGCATCGCGCCGGTACCGTCAGCTTGGACCACGGAGTAGAGCGCCGACGAGCCGTTCAGAGCGGCGGCAGGGAACGGTAGCGTGAGCCCCGCGTCCTGGTACACCTGCGCCGGGTTCGTCGTGCCAGAGACGTAGAAGTTGTAGTACGCGCCGGGCATAGAGACGCCCAGCGACGAGAGCGGTCGCGCGACCGGATCGTAAAACAGTTGACCTGTTGCCATTTATCAGTCTTCCTTTGGTGCGCTCTTGCCTGACGCTCGTCGTTCCTGTCGCAGCGCTTCTAGGCGCTCGGCCGCTGAAATGAGGTGAGGTCGGAGAGCTTCTTGAGCAGCCTGGCGCGCTTGGCTTGTACCGGCTGTGTTGGTGCTTTGCTCTTTCCCTGGAGCCACCCGTTCAGCATCTCCTGCAAACCTGCTTGATTGGAGGAGCCCGCGGTGTTGCTCGGTGCTAAAGAGCTGGTGGAAGTCTGGGGTGCTGCGGATGAGGTCATCGGTGATATCTCCGTTCTTAACTAACTCAGGAATCGTGCGGTCGCCCTTCTCTTCGGCATGTTCGTACGCGGTCTTCGCCCAGGACCATACGGTCTCTTGCACTTCGGCCGGCGTCCACGTCTCACCCGTCATGCGCGAGAGCAGGCTCGCCGCCGCGCGCACCTTGCCCGAGAGTGCGAGGTAGGTCGCCGACTTGCCGGGGCCGCTCTGGTTGAGTCCGCCGCCGAGTTTCGCCGGGTCGATCTTGGCGAACGACGCCATCCAGGCATCGTTCGTCACTTCGTTGACGTTGTCGGTGAGGTTGTTGTAGAAGCTGTGTACTTTCGGGCCGGACAGCTTGACGTTCGACGGATCATCAGCGGTCAACGCGCGGACGCCGTTGTTCACCCACGCATCGAGCACGTTCGAGCGGTCCGTGTTCTTCGCGCTCTTCTGCGAACTTTCTTCCATGATCCGACGGATGTCCGACGGATCGGTGGGCCGCCCTTCCTTATCCCAGTTGACATAGGTCTTGAGCGCGTTCGCGAAGTTAGTCTGTACACTCACCTGGGGTGACATGGCAGAGAGGAGGGCGGCGAAGCGGGGCGCCTCGTGCCCGAACGTGTTCACGATGGCCTGCGCGCTCTGTTTGTACCATCCACGCTTAGCTGCACCGGCAAGCGCCGCCGCTGCGTACTCCTCAGTGGCGGGCGTCCCGTGAAACGCCTCGACCACTCGCTTCGTAGTATCTGCTCGCAGCTGATCGCGTTCGCTGTCTGTCAGCTGGTTCGTGACATGGCGCTCGTCGGCACCGACGCCCTCCTCAGCGGACTTCACGACCTTGGGCGGCAGGAGGCCGGCCTTCTGGTCCGCATAGATCGTGTCGGCTCCCGAGGCGCCTTTGTTCTGCGCACCCGCAGGGCCTGAGTTCACCCAGGAGTTTTGACCCAGGGTTTCAGCGTCCATTGCACCACGAGCTGCTGGCGAATACATCTGTCGATGAGCGCGCCAGGCGTTATACTCACCGTTTGCGCGGAAACCGTTACCCTCGGCGGCATGTCCGTAGTAGTCATGTACGGCCCGGAATAGATCGTTGTACGTTGCATCCTTTCCCCCCATCTGGACCGGCGCCTTCTCCATCAGTGGGTGATCGGACGGCGCGGCATCTCCCGATCCGAAGCCCGCTTCGGTCGGATAGATGCTCATGTGATTGTTCGCGCGCACGTCTTCGTGCATCTCGCGCGGGTTCGTGTACGGGTAATCCTTGTTGAGGTCCACCTTCACGCCCGCCTTCTGCATCTGCTTGTACTGCGCTAGGGTCTCGGCCTTGAACGCGGCATAGGACTTCGCGACCTTCGGGTCGGTCGGGTCGTGCTTCATCGCATCGTAGGCATCGGCCACGTTCTTCGCCACCTTAGGGTCGATGTAGCGATAGTCTTTGAGCGCTGGCGTGTCGATGCCGGCGGACTTCTTGTACGCAGCGGCCGCGGCGCGCGCTTTGCCGTTCGGCTTGTCGCCTTCCGGCGCACCTTCGAGCGGTTTTTCACCGTCCGACTCGGTCGCCGTCGTACCGTCGTGGTTGCGGAAATAATCCTTATTGAACTTGTCCCACCCCTGCTCTTTCGCAGTCTGCTCGTGGCCCGGCGCGACGTGCATCTCGTCCCCGGTCGGCGTGCGTTGAGGAATCGCAGACTGTTTCGTCTTCGCAAGCACTTGCTGCATCTCGGGCGCGGACAGCGGGCGGTTAGTGTCGGCCACGACCGTAGGCTCGTACACGCCGTGCTTCTCCGGCGTAAGCACAGACGCCTTCGTGACCTTAGCTCCGGTAGATTCGACAGCTCCCGTCGCTTCCTGTTTGCTCATCTGGCGAAAGCCGGGCTCACCTTTGTTACCCTGGTTCAGGCCGATGTTGAGCGTGCCGCCGCGCTGCTTGTTACGGCTGCCGGCAGTTGATTGCTTTCCCACGTCACCCGCGGCGCCTGTCTGACCGGAGAGCCGCCCCAGGATGCGCTTCTGCTCATCTGACAACTGCCGGCCGCCGGCCAGCTGGTCGTTTGCGTTGTACTCCGAGCGCGGGTTGCGCTCGACACCGAACGATCCGCCGCGCTGCTTGTTGCGAGACGCTGCGGTGGCGTTGTTTAGCGGATTGTCGTTCTGAAACGAGAACGAACCGCGCTGGCCGGGCGGCACGTTGATGCGCTGACCAGGCGCTATGCTGTTGGGGCGCGGGCGCACCTCGAAGACGTGATCGCCGACCGCGTGGTAGGCACCTCCGCGGTGGTCGGCGTCTTTCTTCGTTACGTCGTACCCGAGCTTCTTCAGGTTGGAGTACGCGCCGGCCTGGCTGTCAGAGACCTGCTTGTCGCTACGCCATGTCTGACCAGCGGCGTGAGTATCATCGACCGCGCGCTGTAGCATGCGGGTACCCCAGCCCTTGCCCCGCTCGTCCTTCGGGATGAAGGACATGTTCGGTTGGCGTACACCCAGCTCGGGGCGCTCAACTACATCCATCCCACCTTCTTTGCCAGGTGTCCGGTATGTGTGGTAGGTCTGCCCGTCGCTGCGCTTCTCTGACTCGTGGGTGATCGCGTCGCGCTGGCTTAGGTCACCGACCGCGCCCCGCTGCTTGCCACCACCGACACGCGCGCCGAGCGGTTGACCGCCGGGCGCTGGCGGGTTCATCGGCTTCCCGGAACCTACCCGGTTACCGTTGCGGTCGATCAGACGCTCCTTTACCGCGCTATCGCTAGCGGCCTGTTCCATTTTGCCGGACGCCTTCTCGACCCCGTGCTCGATAGCTCGCCCGATGTAGCGGCCGACCACAGGCACCTCGTGCGCGAGGCTGGCGGTGATGTTCCCGCCAGTGGTGAGCGCATTAACCCCGAAGCCTGTACGCTGTTTCTGCGCCTCGGAACCCGGGTAGTGCTTGTCCATGTGCAGCGTGTTGCCGGCGTCGTTGATCGTCTGTAGATTCTTGAGTATGTCGGGACGTTCCTTGAACAGCTCAGGAGCGTTACGCGCGTACTGGTTCGCGGAGTTATAAAATTTTCGCGCGTTCCAGCTGCCGTCCGCGTCCGTAGCGGCGGCGTGTGCGCGGCTGGCAACGTGCGCCTGCAGTTCGCGTATGGCGGCGGCGCTTGCGTCCGCAAGTCCACCATCCCCTAAGTGCGCGCCTGCCCGCAAGACGTTCATCACATGCTGATGTTGTTCGGTCGGTAGGTCCGATATGTAATCCGCCACCTTGTGTGTCGGTATGGCGTGATTGATGCCCTGGCTGTCCGACGGCGTCAGGAGTTTCTTTATGCCGGTAGGATTTTCGAGCATCTGCGCCTGATGCGTACGCATGTCGCGCGCTTTTTGAAATAGTCCGGGTCCGCCCTGCTCGGACACGTCGGTGTCGACGTGGTCCTTCAGCTGCTTGACGACATGCGCGTTATCGAGCGTGCGGTTCGCGTTCAGCCATTCACGGAACTTTTCAGCGGCCGCGACACTGCCCGGCCCGGCGCCGCTGTTCGGCGTGCCATCACCGTTGTCGCCCACCGTCTTCAGCTGCTGCAGGCGCGCCTGTGCGGAGCGCCGGAAGCTGTCGGGCATATAGTTCGCGTCGTCTTTCAGGAAGCTATCTGCGCGGTTCAGGAACTGCGGCATCGGCTGTGTGCCGTGCGCGGCGCGTGCCGCATCATAAAGGCCGTCGGTCGCCTTTCCGAACCAGTCCTGTATGCCTTGGATGGCGTTCCGTATCACGCGTCCACGATTGTCTAGCGTGGTGCTGTCGACACTATCACCAAACTCTGAGCCGATGCTCTGATGCACGTTCGCGGCAGCTTTGTGGAGCGCGTCGTTCTCGCTCGCGATCTGCTGGCGCATGGGCGCGCTACCGACTTCCTTAGCTTGGTAATCATCCCCCGTGGCGTTGTAGTCGCCATTCAGGGCAGATTCCCGGCGCGTGGGCAGCGCACCATTGGAAAGTTTGTCGACGGCGTCAAGATGCGCGGCGCGCTGCTGTTGCTGTTCCGGCGACGGCGTCGCTTGCGGACCCTCTTTGGCCGGCTCGTTGAACAGCTTTTGGGCTGCCGCCGGAGGCGCCGGCCTGGCAGGCGGTGCCGGGGCTGAGGGTTGGGTCGCCGTCGGCTCGGGCGGCGTAGCGCGGCTCGTAGACGCGCCGTTGGCCCGTCGCGCGGCGACACCTTCTCTGACGAGCGCTCGCTGCTCAGGTGACAGAGACATATCCAGCGGAGCGTCGTCGGCGGTCGGTAAAGTGACCCGGTTCGACTCATGCCCGAACGGCATCGTGCCGGCGCCGTTGGCGGCCGGAGCCGGCGACGGTGCCGGACCCTCCCCCGGCTGTCTGATGCGTTCACCCATCCGAACAGGTGAAACGCCGTTGTCGTCGGCAGTGCCGTGTCGCTGCGCTTCCGCGTCCGCGGCGTCAACCAGACGCTTAAGACGCACGCCCTCTGGAGAGTCCATCCGTACGGCACCCCCGGCCGCTTTCGCCTGCCAAGCCGCCAGCGCGTCCTGCGCTGGGGTCTGACTCGGAGGAGCGGCGGGAGATTCGCCCGCTTCGCTCATCGTGCGGTGGAGGGTGCCCTCCGGGTACGGAATCGGGTTCGGCTGGGCGCGTAAATCATCGCCCGTGAGTGGCGCGCCCACATCCGGGGTGGGTGATACAGGTTTAGGGGCCGCCGGGCGGGGGGATAGCACGCGATGAGTGAGAGCGGCCGCCAGGTATCCCGTAGCGGCATCGGTGCCCGGGGCGAGACCGGCGCCCCCGACCGCCTGCTGCGCCACACCTGCGGCAGCTCCTGAGGCGACACTGCGTAATGCCCCAACAGTGCCACCCTCGCTGCCAATGAGGGACGGGGCGGCCATCTCAGCTCCGGCATGCGCGTACCAGTTTAGGTTGGTAGGTTCCTGTACGTCCACCGAGCTGGCGCCCAAGTACTTACGCGCCTTCTCTTTGAACCATTCCGAGGAGCCTACGTCGGCTGACGTAGCAGGTTCAAGCGAGCTAGGTACGGGTTTGTCTGTAGACTGTCCAGGCTCCGGCATCAATGCGACAGGGTTACCCTGGTCATCGACACCGTACTTGATGTTGCCGCCAACGGCAGATAACGTCCCCGCCGCGGCCTTCCCGAGTTCGAGCGCGTTGCGCGCAGTGTCGACCGGCAGGCCCGCGACATCCGCGATGCCCGCCTGTAGACCGCTCGCGCCGGCTTGCGTAAAGCCGCCCGCGGTCTGAGATGGCGCGTCTGTCGTATTACCAGACCACGCATCTTCCGCTGGCGGTGTCCAAACCGCATCGCTTGCCGGCGGAGACCAGGCTGCATCCGTCATTATTGACCGCCTTTCTTGTGTGGTTTCCCGTTAGCGTCCGTGTACGCTGCGCCTTTAGGTAATGCATCGTATTGCGCCTGCGATGTGATGGTTGGTACGCCTCCGCCTCCACTCTGTCCTGGGCGCGCGGGCTGAGTCGCTTCCTCCATCGGGAAGTGCGTCTGGTTCCACGTTGGGAACTGGTTCGCATCCTTCCGCGCGGCCAGGTACGCCGGCACGCGCTTCGCAGAGTCCAGGCTGTACTGCGCCGTTTTCACGCCGCGCGATATCATATCACGTAACGCGGTCGGGTCCATACCCGGGGACGGGTTCAGGTCGTGTAGGATAGCGTCCGACTCTTTCTCCGTCATCTGCGAGAAGATGCCCTTGCCGGATTGCAGCGCGGCGTTGCCGAGGTACTTCGCGACCTCCTGGTAGTCGCCGGCCATGTGGTTCTGCCAGCCGGCGGGGAGCCACTTCGAGTACTTCGCCAGCTCCTGGTTCCAGGCGCCGCCGTCGTAGTTACCCTTCGCGAGCGTATCCTGCGCTGCCTTGTACATCGTGAGCGCGGCGGAGGCGGCGCCGACGCCTTGACTAGACGTACTTGCCAAAGAGTTCCGGGCGTCGGTCTGTTTTTTCATGTCGTCCATCACGGGCGGCGGCGGCGTGTGGCCGATCTGCGCCGTGTACGGCTGCCCGTTGAGCGACGGCTTGTAGTCGAAGTCAGGATCGTGCAGCGCGTCGGTCAGCTTCGGGTCGATGTTGCCTTGCGCGTTGCGCGCGGTGCCGACGCCGTTCTGCGCTTTCGGCGTGCCGCTCGGGTTCGTCGCTGGGGCGGCCGCGTGGTTGGCGTTCGCAGTATCGATTGCGGACTGTGCCGTCGCCCGCGCCTCTTGCGCGTGCGCGCCGTTCTGGTTCTGCGCCGCGCCGCCATCGGCGCCCGGGAGCTTGCGCATCTGCGCCTGTACCATCACCCAGTCGCCGGGACCGTTCATGTTCTTGGCGCCACCCATCTGCGCGGCCTTCCAGGGCGCGACCTTGATCGTGCCGCCGCTGCCGTCGGGCATATCGACCGAGGGTGTGATCGCTTCGTGCGCCAGCTTGATGTACTGATCTTTCGATAAGCCCACCTGGTCGACGCCGGGGATCGGAATACCTGTCGCCTCGTCACGGTAGACACCCGCATCATCCTTCACAGCCTTTCGGTCCGTGTACTGGTGGACCACCCCGGCGGCGTGCGCCGCGAAGAGGCGCGCCTGATCTTCTTCGTCCCGCTCCTCGTTGGGGTCGTTCGCAAACTGTTTCTTGAGTGCGGCCACAACCTCGGGGTGCGAGGCTTGGAGCACGTTCATCGCTTGCCCGTCGGGCGCGTTGGTCACCGCGGAGAGCGCGTCGAAGTCGTCGCGCGAGCTTTGCTGAACCTGGGCAACGCGCTGTGCTTTCCACATGTCGATGCGCGTCTGCACACTCTTCGGCCCCATACCGTACTGGTCGGTGGGGTCCACCGCGTACGCATCGTTGATCGCCTTCAGCGCGCCGGGCGGCACCGGAGGTATGTAGTATTGGCTGCGGAAAGCTTTATCGATGGCGCCAGGGTCTAGGATAGAGCTGTCCGCGGAACCAGAGCGGTCACGCGCTTGAGAAAGTTCCTCGGGCTCGCTGGCCGGACCTGCGCCGGACGGTGCGCTGCCTGAGCCGCCCACGCCAGACTGATCGCTCATGCCGGACGACATGTCGTGCAGCCGCGCAAGGATCATAGGCATGCGCGCCGCCATCAGCTTGTTCTGCATGGCCTGCGCCTGCGCGGTCTGCTGCACGTTCTGCGTCTGCGCGCCGGCCAGGTTCGTCTGCGCGCCGGTAAGCTGCTGGTTCGCGACCGCGGTCGGGCCGAAGTTCTGGGAGATGTTGCCTGCGATATCTTGGGCGGAATCTGCTGCGATGTCACTCATTTAAAACCCCAGGTAGCTGGTCGCATTGCTCGCGGCGCCGCTGCCGTAATCGAGGCTGCCGCCGACAGTGCTCATATCGGTGCCAAAGTTCATCCCGGCGGACGGATCTGTCAACCCGCTGGAATCGAACGTCGGAGTGGTGATAGCCTCGCTGCCCCACGACTGCCCGGTACTAGGATCTATGCCCGTGTCGCCGACGTTGTTCTGGTTGTACGCATCGATTGCGTTCTGATTGTTGGCAAGAGGCGTACCAGAGAACGGGTCAGCGGCGTTGCTCGCCACGGTGCCGCCACCTTGCGGCACGCCGCTGCTGTTGACGCCGCTGCTACCGAGCGCCTTGCCGGCGGCGTTGATCAGGCTGGTACCCGCGCCGTTGGCGCCAAAGAGGCTGCCCGTCGCGTCGGCCGTGCCGAGGTACCCGCCAGCCTGCGCCTTACCGATGTTACCCTGCAGCGTGCTGATGTTGTTGCCGGCATTGATATTGGCGCCTTGCAAGTTCGTGTTCGCCGTCGTGCCGAGGCCGGCCGCGCCCATCAGCTGACTTATGTACGTGTTGTAGTCTTGCATGGCGGTGCCGGTCACGTACTGACCTACAGCGGCTGCCGTGTTTGGAGTGTACGCGCTGCCCATCGCAGCGGCCTGGCGTTGGATGGCTTGCGTCCCTTGCTGCGTGGCGAACGCGTAGCCTGGCATGTTCTCGAAGCCGGAGTAGTTCGCGGGCTGCCCGTTCGTGCCGAGCGCGGAACCGAGCGAGGTATCGGCGCCTTGCCCCAGCTTCTGCTGCGTGCCCCAGATGTTGTTGATGTTGCCGAGCGTGTTCTGCTGCGTGGTGATTGCGTTGCCGTACGCGTTCGTTTCAGCGTTCGCGGCAGCCAGCGAGCCGGCGGTACCGATCCCCGCTTGCAACACGCCGGGCAGTGCGCCCGTGATGGTCGAAGCGAGACTTGAATCTGTGCTTGTCATACTGCCGTTGTTCCCTTGTCCAGTGGCGCCCGCGCCTAGATAGCTTGCCCCGCCGCCCAGCGCGAGACCGCCTAAAATACCTGCCCCGCCGCTCGTGCCGACGCTTGAACCCGGCGTAGCGATGGTGCTCATGGGGTTCGGCCCCATCTGCGTTGCGCCACTCGTTAGCGCACCGCCGTTCGACACGCCGCTGTTCGACGTGCCCGTGTTTGTCACACCGCTCGTAGAGCCTGATAAGGCGTTACCGAGCGCGTTCATGCCCAGGCTGGAGGCGCCTTTAACCAGCGCGTTGGAGACTCCCTGATTGAGCCCGGTCGCGCTGCTCAAATCCCCAGACAGCGTGCCGGCTTCAGACGCCAACCCCGCGCCAGCGCCGCCCAGCACGGCGGACTTAGCTAAACCGCCAGCCGTGATGTTGTTGCCTTGCAGGCCGTTCGTAACTACGTTGCTAGCCACGCCGCCGGCTGCACCGCCGGCTATCGCGCCCGTCAGGCCGCCGATGGCGGCGGAAGCGGCGCCACCTGTCAGGACTCCAGCGGCGGCGCCTAGCACCATCGGGCCATACGACTGCAGGGCGTCGCCAAACTTCGTGTTCATGCCCTGAATAGCGTTGTACTGCCGCTCGACGTAGTTCGATTGCTGCTGTGGCGTCATCGCCATCAGAGCGGCATGAATGTTGGCGTTCGGGTCGCCGAACTGCTGAAAGTCCGGCGACGTTGGTTTGTCCTGCGCGGCATTGTACGCCGACACTACGGACGCGCCATCCCCCTTGATGGCGCTGTATCCCCAATCACCGTTATACCCGTTTTGTAGGTCGGCTACGCCGTACGGAGTCGACGCGTTCCCGCCTCCGACAGTCATTCGCATTTAGTGCTTTCCGACGACGCCCTGTATCTTCTCGACGGTGCGCGTGATGTGACCGAGCCCCAGCATGCCGGCGAGCGTCGACTGCAAGAGCGGATCATTCAGCGCGGGGAACTGGGTGGGGTGTCCGACCAGCGTGCTGACCCAAGTGAAGAGCGGGGCAATGATGCAGCTGATGGCGAGTCCGGTGCCGCACACCCAGCCGACGTACGGGCGCCAGCCGGCAACCCACCACGACGCGCTGGCAGCCTCGACCTTGTCGACATCGGACTGCGCGCTCGTCACGGACTGGAGCTGCAACATCTCTTCATCGAGCGCCCCTTTCAGCTGCAGCTCCTGCAGCTGCGCGACGGCGGCGGCGGCCGCAGCCTTGTCAGGTACGACCTTGTTGATGATCGCGATGATAGGTGCGGCGACGGTGTCCCAGATGCTCATGACGGGTATGCTCCGGTCAGAAAATAATTCGCTATGCGCGTAGCGCGGCCCGGCTTGTCGAAGCCGTGCGGCTGCACTTCCTTCGCCCAGAGGCTGGCGAGCAGGTGATCGTGCACCGTCTGCCACTCCTGCGCCTTGACGGCGGCGCGCGTCGGGCCGAACCCTTCCCACTTGCCGCCCATATTGAACGCGATCTCGGTGAGCGCGTTCTTACGACAGTCGGTGTCGCATGACGCGTACTCCGGCCAGCGAGATGCTAGCCGCATCGCGTTCAGGATGTCGGTGCAGAACCATCGGTCACTCGTCGATTGTGGGACGCTGAAGCCTTCCCACGACCGGCCTGGCGCCGGACGCGGCATCAGATGCCCGCGACCACACGTCCAATTGCCACGAGTATCGAGATAGGCCGTGAGTTCATCCCTCTCTGCAGCATCCAGATCAACTGCCAGACGCCTATCGATAGACGGATCGAGAACGGTCTCATTGGTTATTGCCATGTGGTTTCCTCACCTGCGCCTGAATGTCGTGGACAACGTCTTTAATATCGTCTAGCGACTGCTTCGTCGCTGCATTCTGTTGTTGAATGTTTGCCAGCGTATCGTCGTGCTTCGAGACGCGCGCATCTGTTTGCGCCGTGTGATTTTGTAGCTCGACAATCTGCTGGTTGACTTGGCCGCCGTGATAGACGGTCGAATACAGGCCGCCGGCTGTGGTTACTACCACGGCGACAGCGGCCCAAACGGATTCCATTGTCCACTTCAACATCGACATCTCTTTACTCTTTCGGCGGTGTGGCCGGTAACCCACCGAACGGCACGCCCTGCTTCTGTTGCTGGGGCTGCGGTGTTGCCTGCGACGGCACTTGCTGTTGCACGAACTGGTAGGCTTCCACCCACGCTACAGCCTCCATGCCGGTCGACTGCACGCGCCGCAAGAACTCAAGTAAGTTCTTGGCGATGTGTTCCGGGATCACTGGCTGAATAGTTGCGCCCGGTATCGTGGCCGCCAGCATGTCATCTACAGATACTTGATTCGTCATGACTCACCTCGTAAGTTAAACCGTCAAAACAGTGAATAGGCTACAGTAACCGAAGCATTTAAACCCTTAGTCCCGGCCGCTGTGAATGATGCAGTTGTCTCGCTAGCGCCTTTGTAAAACTGAACTGTACCACTAGTGCCCACACTGACCGCCCCGTTAGTAGTCACGGAGTTATCTACGATAAACGGTATAGACTGGTTCGAACCCCCGGACGCGGTGGTCCATATTTCCGACGGCACTCCGGTAAAAGTGCAGCCGGTCGAGTTGCTTGTCCCTGTGATAGCCGGAAGTTGTAGCAGGACTAAATTCCCAATCTTAGCCCAACGCGCTGTACCCGTCGGAGCTGTTGTACAGCCTGTAAGAGTTGCCGTGAATGTTCCAGTGTCTGGCGCCATGTCTACTTGGGCGTTAGCCGTTAGACCTTTGCCTGTGATACTCGTCCCTGTAATCTGTAGGCCGCCGCCTGCTGTA
>Ga0182012_10001090_pt1 | contig 29984 bp, 23 predicted proteins | sample 612S2SmetaG_FD_120486 | JGI IMG/M metagenome (GOLD analysis project Ga0182012, IMG submission 120486) | Permafrost microbial communities from Stordalen Mire, Sweden - 612S2S metaG | ecosystem: Environmental > Terrestrial > Soil > Wetlands > Permafrost | place: Sweden: Stordalen | collected...
GGCCGATGCAGCCTGCAGACGTGGGTCTATCGAGTCGCCCATAATGTGGGGGCGTCTTACATTTTGCGTGAACGGCGGACGGCAAGGCGGCTGTTGGATCTGGAAGCGTTCGAGCAAGCGCCGGGATTGGTGGATGGCGAGGCGCAGGCAAACCGGCAGCTTTCGGTGTCGCAGCTACTCGAATGAATTTACCGGTTGAAGCCGCTGGACCGGCAAGTCATTTTGCTGCATCTGGAAGGCGAGCAGGCAGCCAGCAACGTAGCGACGAAAATTCACCGGATTAAACGGCTTCTCAACCGCGAATCTGGCGAAGGAGTGATTCATGCAAGGGGATGAACGGGAGAGAGCTCAACAAGAGGATTGGAAATCGCCGGAGGAAGAAGCCATGCAAATTACACTGGAAGACTCTTGCGCCCGAGCGCGTAGGCAAGGTAAGCAGAATCTGGCAGCGCACGGGGTCATCTTGAGCCTGCTGGCTCTGGTGTTGGGCGCGGGCGGGTATAACTTGCTGCGAACGCATGAGGCACTCATTTTTTTTGCGGTAGCGTGGTCGATGGCCATCGCTTGTTACCTGTTGTGGAGAGCCTTGACGAAGCCCCTTCAGATGTGTCCAGACGAAGCGTGCCTGCTGTTCCTGCAGCGAGAGAGGGACGCAAAGATTCAGACTATGCGAAAGCTAGGCCGCGCGGGATCGCTGGCGACGCCCGCCGTAGTGGCGGCTTGGTTGGGTGGTGGGCCGGTACTTTGGGCCAAGGAATTGGGAATCTCTTCTCCCGGGCTGCCGCGGTTTTTGGCGGGGCCATCGCGCTGGCTGTGATGATCCTGATTCTTGCATTGTATTGGTTGATTTGCGCGAAAAGGCGCGCGGAATTTTGCGAGAGAACTCAAGGAACTGGAAGCAAAGAAACACGGGTGATTTCCAGATCGAGCTTGGCGCCGCGCAGGGAGGGGGAGGCGGGAGAAATACTGAGCGTGACGTCGCCTGATGGCTGCAAATCGATAGGACCGGCCATGGCCGAAGCTCCCTCTTTGCCGTATAGGTTGGCTTTTAGGAGCTTGCCGTCGAGCCGGATATCGAGGAGGCGAGAAAATGGTCCCGGTTTGGATGATATCTCGATTTTGTAGGAGCCGGCGCGCTTTACCGCAAAATGCCATTTCTCGCTTCTTAGCGTGGGAGAGTCCCAATAGCCTTCGCCGTTGTTGTTGAAAAACTTTTCGGCGGCGGCGGGAGCCAGGGTAATTACGCCGGTGGCGTCAGGCTCGGTCACCGAGGGTTGAACTCTTAGATCACCATCGAAAGTGATCGCTATTACCGGGAGAAATTCATTCGCGGGCGAGGAGGAGAAAACGATAGCGTTTTGTTCAACGGCAAGTTTGCCGGCGGATTCGGTATTGAGCCAGTGGGCTTCGCGAAGATGATTCTCCATGCCAGGCAGGCGCAGACGTCCGTCGGCGGGTGGATGTTCGATAAACAAATAGAGATGATCGCCCTTTACCGTGGCATAACCGAACTCGAGTTTGCGGAAGGGTTGCGGCGATGTGTCGTAGATCGCTTCGCCGTTGCGATGCAGCCATTGGCCGGTGCCGCGTAGTACTTCGGCTTCATACTCAACCACCGAGCCATCGCCCTTGGGACCAATGTTGAGAAGATAGTTGCCGCCGCGGCTGGTGACTTTCACCAAACGCAGAATGTGTTCCTGAATCTTTTCGTGCAAAGGCGTGCGTTTCTGCCAGGAACGATAGCCCCACGTGTCACTGAAGATGGAAGCGGGCGCTTCCCAAGGCTCGTCGAGAATGTAATCGGGGATATCGTCGTCGCCGGTTTCGCTGAAATCGCCTTCGCTATTCCAGATGCGGCCGGAGATCATGCACTCGGGTTGCAGTGTGTGTACCGTCTCGGCGAAATGATGGCTTTGCGGGGCGGTGGGATGGCCCATGTCGAACCAGATCTCGGAGAGCGGACCGTAGTTAGTAAGGAGCTCGCGCAACTGGGCTACATTGAATTCTTCATGGGCGGATGAAAGAGGGTTATCATTTTTCTCGGCGGGAGTGTCGCCCCAATGCCAGTCGATGGTGGAGTAGTAGACGCCGAACGGCATGCCGTGGTGGCGGCAGGCATCGGCCAGACTCTTTACGATGTCGCGTTTATAAGGTGTGGCGTCGGCAATATTGTAGCTGGATTGTTTGGTGGCAAACATGTTGAAGCCATCGTGATGCTTGGCGGTAATCACGATGAACTTCATGCCGGCGTCTTCGGCGAGTTTGACGATGGTTTCGGGGTCCCATTGCGCCGGGTTGAATTGCGCGGCGAGCGCGGCATATTCGTTTTCAGGGATGTGGGCGTCCGATTGAATCTGCTCGCTGTAGTTGCCGGAATATTGTTTGCCTTGCCAGATGCCGCCGAGTGATGAAAACAGGCCGAAGTGAATGAACATGCCGTATTTACGGTTTTGCCATTGACGGATGGTTCCTTGGCTTGGGCGGGCGGCTACCTGCTCTTGCGCAGCTGCGAAGGGCAGGGAAGACACGAGGAAGACGAAGACGGCGAGATGTTTACGAAGATGCATGAGTCCTTCGGTATTATGTCGCAGACGATGGCAAAACGAAGTGCGGGCTTGTTGATGTACCGGCGCAAGAGTGGGGTGGAGGTTTTCCTGGTGCATCCGGGCGGGCCGTTTTGGGCGCGCAAGGATTTGGGAGTTTGGTCGATTCCGAAGGGCGAATATGGCGCGGGCGAGGAGGCGCTGGCGGCGGCGCGTCGGGAGTTTGAAGAAGAGACGGGATTTTCGGCGGACGGGGATTTTATTGAACTGGGTGAGGTGCGGCAGGCGAGCGGCAAAATCGTGAGTGCGTGGGCGGTTGAAGGGGATTGCGACCCGGCGAGCCTGCGCAGTAATACGTTGGAGTTGGAATGGCCGCCAAGGTCGGGGAGGAAGATGGAATTTCCCGAAGTGGATCGAGGAGGTTGGTTTGCATTGGAGGAGGCGCGGAAGCATTTACTGGCGGGGCAAGTGATGTTTCTGGATCGGTTGCTCGACCGACTGAAGGTGTGCCGCCGAAGTTAGCGATTGTGACCCTCATGCTGCGCGGCGCCTGATTGACCACCTTGAAACTGGTCTAGTAGATCGCTGAATGGTTTAGCGCGACACACTCAAATAGGTGTTGTAATGCTCGTCGCCTATTTCTGAAAATGGCCGCAGCATCAGAACACCCGCTTTCCAAGCATTTTGCTGGGGCACTTTCACTGCCGAGAGAAGTTGATGGCGGGCCATCTTCGGTGCATCTTCGCCAATGGCAAACAGCACCAGCGGCCCACGAACCAAAGCGACCGTATCCGGGTGCTTGGCGTTGATTGCTTCGAACCGCATAGGCAAGGAAAGCGCAAGTTCCACTTTGTCGCCATCGTTCCATTGGCGAGCGATCGTGGCGAAGCCGGCGTTCAGGCGAGCGTTTATGGGCTGACCGTTCAATCGCAGCTTAGGCGTCGACCAGGCGGGAATGCGCAGGCGAAGCGCGAAGTTCGAGGGGCGCGAGATCTTGAACTGCAACGCGACGTTCTGGCCGATGGGATAATTTCCCGATTGACTTACCACCACTTGTGTGTCGTCTGCGCTAGCCCAATTCAGCGTCGACGGCAAATACATGTTCACGAAAAGACCACGAGGATCGCGAAAATAAACGAGCTTCCGGTAATCCGCCGTCACTTGCGGCAACGTGCCGGAACAACAAGGCCATCTGTCGGGGAAGTAAGTCTTGTTGGCGCCGAAGTGATAATCGGAGTAATAGAATGCGCGGCCGTCACGCTGCAGCGGTTTAGCGCCGAGCACGGTGTTGTAAAAAACGCGCTCCATGCTGTCGCCATAGCGCCCATCTTTCTTGACGCGCAGCAGATAGCGCGCGAGCTTGAAATGCGCATAACTGCCGCAGGGCGTTTCAAAGCCGCGATGCGTGCCGCTCAGGCTGGTGAACAATTCGTCACTTCCCGCGGGAATGAATCCCTCGTTTGGTCCCCAAGCGCCGGTGGCGAAACTTTGGGTATTCGTAATCATGTCGAAGGCATTGCTGGCGGCGCGCAGATGTTTCTCGCTGCCATCCGCCAGATAGGCTTGCATGGCTGAACTGAGAGCATTGCAAAAGCTGTACGCGTGATGGTCGCCAAGCACATTCTTGTTTTCGGAAAGCGGATTGAAATACGTGTCGTCGAGCAGAAAGCGCCGGGCCAAGGTCTTATAGCGCTCGCCATAGCCACGCTCCCAAGCGATGTAAAGGTTCTCGGCCGAAGTGTATGACTCGTCCGAATCGCCGGAAGTGTCCTCGCCGATGGAAGCGCGCCAGCGGCGCTGCGGTTCGCCTCGGTCGAGTGCGTGGGGCGGCAGATGAGGCTCGGCGGCGTCCGTTGTGAGTTCCAGAAGGCGGCGGGCTTGCGTCAGACCCGCTAGGTGCTCCGCGTCGCTCAGTCCTATGACCAGCTTGTCGTAATTATATGCCGGAAAGCGAAAATTGGTGTAAAACTTGCCGGAGATCGTAGGCTCATAAAGGGCCAGCAGATGCTCGAGCTTGGCGCGGGTGGCGGCATCGTGATTGATGGCATAACCACGTGCCAGCGCCGATAGCCACTGGCCAAAGCAGTGCGCCGGCGCGAAGCCGTGGCCGCCACTTTCGGTCTTCTCCAGAGGCAATTCGTCGTACCATCCGCCGAGGTCTGGCCCAGGTGCCGGGAGGCCGGCACGTAGTCGCCAAGGCTTCAGCAAACTGTCTTCATTCAAAGAGAGAAGCACTGCCTGAGTTTGCTCGAATTGTGTTTGGGCGATGCCGGGTGCCAGATCCACATCGCCGTAGGCGAACTCTTCGAGCGGCGCGGAGTTAGCCTCCGCCGCGGCAAGCGAAGAGGCGGCCAGTCCAGCGGCCGCTTGGAGAAAAGAACGGCGTGTTGTCAGAAGATCCACAACCAAACTTTAACCCATTGAAGATGGATTGTGGCTGGTTCCGTCGAAGTCCTCCGATGTTTTGAAGCGTTCGATGCGCCCGCTGAGTGCCGCCTCTTTCGTCTTGGCCGTCAGAGCTTCCACCTGAGCCACCGTCATGGGCTTGAAGGTTTTCATCGCTTGGAACGCCTGGTCGAGTCGTTCAAGCGAATCGCAGCCGTTCATGACCACCGACGTCGGCAGATTCAGCGAATAGTGCAAGCAGGCTATCGGATCGATATCGTTCAATTTGAAAATCAAGCCGCTGGCCAAGGGCTTCATGGCGAGCACGGCTGTTTTTTCGGCGACAAGCCGGGGGACGACTTGATGGGCGAAGCTGCGGAAGTTGTAGTCAAGTACGTTCAGCGGCATCTGGCAGCTATCGAAATGAAAACCGTTTTTCGCTGCCATATCGAGCATGTGCAGGTGAATGGCCGGATCTTTGTGCCCGGTGAAGCCGATATAGCGCACTTTACCCGCCTGTTTGGCGGCCATCACCGCTTCGTGCGCGCCGCCGGGACCAAAATATTTGTCGGAGTCGGTCATGCGGATATTTTCATGGAACTGAATCAGGTCGATGTGGTCGGTCTGCAAGCGCCGCAAGGAATCGTCAATCTGCTGGGCGGCCGAGGCGCGCGTGCGGCCGTTGTACTTCGTCATGAGAAAGGCACGCTGCCGGTAGCCGTCGCGCAACGCTTTTCCCATGCGGATTTCGCTGCCGCCATCGTGATAGTCCCATGAATTATCCAGAAATGTGATGCCGCGATCTAAAGCAGTGCGGATGATTGTGATGCCTTCTTCTTCACTGGGAACGCCGATATGATAACCGCCCAGGCCTATGGCCGAAACCCGCTCCCCGGTTGAGCCAAGATTGCGGTAGATCACACCGTCGCGCGTTTCGCCGTGCAACGCCGCCGCGACCGATAAAGCCGCCAGACTGCTCAAGAATTCGCGTCTTTGTAAAGCAGACATGTTCATGATAATCTCCAGTTCAAAACTAGTGTAGTGCGTTTTTTGGAGCCTGTGAGGGGCGAGATGTTACACTCACGCCGGATGGGACTTTTGAGACAGGCCGTGCGAATCCTTACGGCTGTCTTTGGCTTGACAGTCCAAGCTCTTGCCGTAACGCCCGTCATTATCATCTCGATAGACACGCTACGCGCCGACCACCTGGGATCCTATGGCTACCGTAAGATCGCCACGCCAAATATCGATTCTTTCGCCGCCGGCGGCACGTTGTACTCCAATATCGCCTGCCAAACGCCATTGACTCTGCCCTCGCACACCACGCTTTTCACTTCCAACTACCCCTTCGAAAATGGGATTCAAGAGAACGCCGAACTGGTTCCTCCCAACACAGTGACGCTGGCCGGGGTTTTGAAGGCGCGCGGCTACAAGACCGCGGCGTTTGTAAGTAGCGTTTTCCTGGAAAAGGAAATGGGTCTCGACCAAGGTTTTGACACCTACGACAGCCCGTTCAACTTCGCGGCATTTTCGCCGATTTCAGGCGAAATGTTTTTTGGCGGCACGCAAAGTTCGTTTGCCGTGCGCGATCACCGCGAAGGCTCACTTACGCTTTATGCCGCTTTGCGCTGGTTGAAAGCTCATAAGAGCGACGAGCCTGTTTTCGTATTCATTCATTTCTTTGATTTGCACACGCCCTATAGCATTCCGGAAGCGGTGGCGCACAACAAGGGGATTTCCCGCTACGATGCGCAACTCGAATATGAAGACGAAATCGTGGGCCGGCTGAAGCAGGCGCTTATGCGCGGCGGCTGGTGGGATAGAGCGCTCACCATTTTATTGTCCGATCACGGCGAAGGATTGGGCGATCATGGCGAGACGAGTCACGGTTATTTCATCTACCAGAGCACGCTACATGTGCCGCTGCTTGTTCATTGGCCAGCGGGTTATCAACAGCAGCCGCCACGCATGGAGCAGTCTGGCGGGCTGATTGACGTTGCGCCCACGGTTCTCGACTTTTTGCGATTGCCCGCCGCGCCAGCATTCGTAGGATCGAGCATGCTGGCAGAAAAGCCGCGCGCGGTTTATTCGGAAAGTTTTCACACACACGATTCCTTTGGCTGGTCGCCGCTGCGCAGTCTGCGCCAAGGAGATTACAAATATATTCTGGCGCCGCGGCCGGAACTTTACAATTTGCGAAACGACCCGGCCGAGAAGACCAATTTGATTGTGGCCCAGGTCGCGCGGGCACACGATTTGCGCGCTGCAATGGGAAAGCTGCTGGAACGTCAATCGCGGCCCAAAGCGGCGGCAAGCGGGTCCACTCCTGAGACGGAAAAACTTCTTGCGTCGCTTGGCTATCTGGCATCCGGTCCGCGTGGTAAGGTCGTGAATTCCGGGGCAGATCCGAAGGATGGGCTCAGCGAGTTTCATCTGTATGAAAAAGCGGAAAGCCTGCTGGCGGACCATCGGCTGACAGAGGCCGCCGTTGTGCTGCAGCGAGTGCTCGCGCAAGATGCCGCCAACACTTTGGCGCGCCGTGATTTGGCCGCTTGCTATCTCGATTTACACGATTATGCCAAGGCGCGGATAAACTTCCAGCTTGTGGTGACGCAGGCGCCCGGCGATTATCCTTCGCAATTCGGTTTAGGTGTGGCCGCGAAGCACTTGGGGCGAATGGATGAAGCCCGCGTGCATCTGGAAGCCGCTTGCCGCCTCGCCCCAAACGCTTCCCGATGCAGGCATGAACTCGATGATTTGAACAAGGCCCCCGCGCGCTAACATCATTCTGATGGGAAATGAAAACGCAGAGGATTTGAAGTACCCGATCGGCCGCTATCAAGCGCCGGAGGTAATCTCAGCCGATACGCGCGCTGGTTGGATTGAACAACTGACCGCGTTGCCGGCGAACCTGTCCAAAGCAGTGGCGGGCTTGAATGACGAGCAATTGGATACGCCGTATCGTCCAGGCGGTTGGACCGTGCGGCAGGTGGTGCACCATGTGCCCGACAGCCACATGAACAGTTACATGCGCTTTCGCTTGGCGCTGACGGAACATGTTCCGCTGATCAAGCCTTACGAAGAAGGCGCCTGGGCTGAGTTGAACGACGCGCGGAGTGGTCCGGTTGCACCCTCACTCATGCTATTGGATGGCTTGCATCAGCGCTTCGTTTTACTGCTTCGTTCGCTCCAAGATGCGGATTTTGCGCGCACCTTCCGCCATCCCGAGTTGGGCGAAAAACGCCTGGATTGGACGCTGGGGCTTTATGCCTGGCATTCGTTGCATCACACAGCGCACGTGAATAATCTGCGAGTTCGGGAACACTGGTAGTTAATTCGGGGACGTTCACCCCGTTACACTTAATTCTCAATTTAGTGTAACGGCGTGAACGTCCCCGAATTAGAAGTCGATCACCACTTTGACGTCGCCGGGGCGGCGTTCGAAGGCGGCATGCCAATTGGCGAGTGGCTCGCGGCGCGTGATTAATCCCAAGAGCCAACTCCTGCTCGCGCCTCGCAGCGCATCGGCCGCCTGTTCATAATGACGCCGGTTGGCATTCACTACGCCGAAAGCCACCGTATTTCCCAGCACCATGCTGCGATTCCATTCCCCGACATTCAATTCCACATTTTGGCTATGCGCCGAGGAACCGACCACCGCCAGGATACCGCCTCGATTCAAATGGAGGACGCTATCGCGCATAACGCTCGCTGAGCCCGTGCATTCGATCGCCACATCAGGAGCAAAGTCCACGGTGGCGACAGTTCCCGTGTAGTAGCGTGCCCCCAGATCCTCAACAAGTTTGGGCTTAGGACCGTCGGTCACTTGATCCAAAACGTGGACCGCGAATCCGCGCTGCCGGCCCATCAGCGCGGCTAATAATCCAATGGGACCGGCACCGGTCACCAGCAAAGTCCTAGGTCGCCAGTGCGCGCGCCGCCCTATATGCTCGATATGCTCCCAAGCTTTGGCCAAAACGCTGGCCGGTTCTATCAGGATGCCTGCGTCCCGCAGGCCCGGTTCCACTTTCACTGCGAATTCAGGCTCAATCCGCCAACGTTCAGCGCCAAAGCCATGCCGCTCTTTAATCCCTCGTTCGGTATAGCGCCCGTTGCCGCACATGTCCCAATCCCCGGCCGCGCAAGCTACGCACGGCTCGGGGTCGGGTCGGCGCACAATGCCGACCACCAAGTCTCCCCGCCCGAATTCCCCGCCGGCGCGTGCCTCTTCCACCAATCCCAGAGATTCATGGCCCAGGATGAGCCGCGGACTGCCGGCCGGCGCCCAACCATAGTCGCCGGCGATCAGTTCGAAGTCGGTGCCGCAAACGCCCAGCTGAAGCGCTCGAACCAGAATGCTGCCTTCTTTTGAGAGCGGCACTGGCATTTCCGCGAGAGCTACGGAATTAGGTCGGCCCGGTATGATGGTGATTGCCTGCACGGAAAAGTTCTCCCTAAAATAACAAACGGGCGGTGCGAGGTTTCCCCCGCACCGCCCGTTTTGTAGACTTCTCAGAAACGAGTTTAGTTGCTTGCTTTAGTCTTGCGCCGCGCTGCCAAGCCGACCAACAGCAATGCCAAGCCGCTAGTGGCTAAAGTTGCCGGCTCAGGAGTGGCGTTCATCGGCACACCCACGACGAATCCATAAAGAGTATCTTCCTTGGAACCAGTCAGTTGTTGAACTGTCTGAATCGCATAGTCGGCCGTCTGACCATTCACGGTATCCGAAAGTTCCGTGTACTGCACGCCCCCTACCGTTACTTGCGTTGAGTTTGCTGTCGCGCCGAAATTGATGCTCGCCACGCCCGCAGAAACTGCGATCGTCCCTTGGAAAGGAAGAACCGAAGTAGCCGACACCGCACTTCCGTTGACCGTAATCGTCGGCGTCACGTTGACTTTCACCACGTCACCATTTGTCGGGGCAACCGAACCGACTTCGAGAATACCGAACGAATTGAAAATACTGTTGTTCGTGTTAAGGAAATACGGCGTAGTCGTCAAATTGAACGAATTGTCCCCCGCCATTACATTCTGATAATTGTAGTCAAACGTACCCGTCCCGACACTTGTCTGGGCTGGACCCGTCACGAAACTAGCCGTTATAGTTGTCGCCATCGCCGGCGTCACAGCCAACAGCGCCCCAAAAACCGACGCCAACAGGCTGTTAGTTCTTATCTTATTTATATTCAATGCTCATATCCTCCGATACTTGCCCAAAAGTTGACCGCTCCGGATTAATCTTATGGTCCCGCTTCTCTAGAATAACGAGCAGTTGGATCTGAGTCAATCGTGTATTCCCCATCTCGGTACTGTCGGTACCCTCATAGGGCCGAACCCCTAGATCTCAGACTTTCCCGACGTTGCTAAAAATTTAATCCAGAACTCCCTTAGTATACCTATTTTAATCTTGTCAGACTAGGGAAATTTATACCCGCCCTCCGATCGTCGGAATTCCACCGTGTGCCGTTATGCGCCCTCGAATCCGAGCTTGACGTCTCCCTACAAGCTTCATATTATGTTGGCCTTAGCCTTCACTGCCATAATCGTTTTCTCGTCCCATAGCCATGCTCGGCAGTGAATGACAAGCAAAAATGCGCGTCTTGCCCTTGCTGGAAAATGTACGACAGCACACACTAGGCTCACCTTCGATGCGCGAATCGAGTGAAGTTCGGCTGAGAGTCATTGTTTATTCATTGAAGTCCCCAGTGGGGTTATGGAAATATTGCCTGAACGGAGGAGTGACTGATCCTCAATTAGTACTAATTAACGCCGCGTAGTTAAGGGCTTAGTAATGGTACTAAACCACTAGAAAGACAACAGTACCGGACCATGTTCCAATTCTCGCCGATCCGCATTATTGTTAATTGGTAGGTAGCACGCGAGTGTAAAAGCTTTGGCTGAAGGGCGAGTCAAAATCGTTCGCACCAATTTTGTTTCGTTTAGGAGGAAATTCTTTTGAAAAAATCTAGATTTGCAATCTGTACACTGTTGGTCCCAGCCTTAGTTTGCGGCTGGCCGACTACTTGTACTAACGGCGGCGGCACGTCGTCACCATCCGCGCTCAGTTTGCCCACTACCATTGTGGGAACCCAAGGCACCACCCCTTTCGCCGGTGCCGAGTATTCACTGACTGTCAGTACCACGCCGGGGTATTCCATCAGCAGCATCGAATATGGCGCGTACTGTAGTAATCAAGGTGCGAATTTTGCGCCGTCCGCGACCACCTATACGGTTTACAACTCGTACGATCAGTACAACACGAATAAGTATGAAGCGTACTTGAAAGCCAACCCGACCGACTCAAACCTGGGCTTTGGCATTGACTATCCCAATACCAATCCCGGCTACGCGCCCTTGTCGAAGTATCCGAACATCACGCTGCAGCAGGAATGGAACGCTGTCAACTGGATTCTCAACAACTCCGCTTCTGTCTCTACGCCCGCGCCGAACGCAGCCGATATTCAGGCCGCGATCTGGCAGCTCATTCACCCGGACACGGGGGTGCAGTATACCTCGACATTCCCCGGAGTGGATGCGAACGCGCCGATTCTTTACGCCGCGGCGATTACCCACCTCAGCTTTGTTCCGACAACGGGCGTCGTAGCTGTTATTCTCGATCCCGGCGCGGCATTCCAGGGCGTCATCATTCCGGTGCCGCTACCGAGCGCGTCTTGCAGCAACAATAGCAGCGTATCTCTCACGCGCACGGCGAGTGTCACTTCCGCCAATGCATTCCAGGAGATCACTTACGGCTACACCGTGACGAATACCGGTTCCACTACGCTTACTGATATCACTATAACGGATGATAACGGCACGCCCAACTACGTGGAAGACGATTTTATCGTCGGCACGATTGCCAGTTTAGCTCCCGGCAAAAGCCAATCCTTTACCGCTACGGTTTACCTCCCTGTTCGTGTTTTTGCGCAATCCGGCAATAACGCTATCTTCGATACGCTGGTTGTTCAGCCGTCCGGCACCGTGATCGCCCAAGGAACTCCCGGTGGTGGAAGCTTCACGGTTGCCAGTGGCGAGATTTATCTCCACTACTTGCTAGATACCGACGTCATGGACAACACCTTCGGAACTAGCAGCACGACGGAAGGCGCTTCCGCCGACTGGGCTGCGGTGGGTGGACATGAACTCTGGCAAGATCTGAATAACAACTACGCGGAGTTCGCCTTCTTCAATACCGCCGGTACGCTAGTGTCGGAATTCAATGAAGATTTCCTAACTTATTATGGCTACCCCAATGGCGGTGCGGCTCCCTCCGGCATCGGTACCGCAGGTCTCCATGGACCGATCATTTACGGCAGTTCGAGCATCATCGCTGGTTTGGGAACATCCATATCCGACGACGTAAACGAGCTCTCGTTCTACAAGGGTTCAGTACCCAACGGTGCATCTGCTATCTCGCCTGATTCCAGTTCGACCTGGGAAACGATTTCTTCTTACAAAGCGCTGATTAACACGGCCGGCTTCACTGTTAAGGATAAGTGCGGCAAGGTCGTCGGCAGCGGCTTCGGCAGCGTTGCTGTGGCTAAGAATTACATCGGTTATTCGAAGATCGGCAATAACCTTTGCTATCAGCCGCAAGTTGTCACCACGAAAATTTATGACACCGCCTATGTGACAGCCTACAACGTGTGCTGCCCTGTCAACGCGAAGGCCAGCATCTGCGTAACGCTCAATGGCTGCCCGCCGCCCACTTGCAGCCAGATCTACATGCACAAGTGCCAACACCAGGAACAGTGCAAGTGCACCTGCGCCGAGTGTCTTGCCGGCTACCACAACAAATGCGGCAAATCAGACTGCTCCGACGTGCGTTGCGGCGACCAAGGTTGCCCGTGGCAGCATAAAAAGTAAACTGGCGGTTCGCTCAGACCTAGCAAGCAATTCGAAAGAAAGGAGCCTGGAGCAATCCAGGCTCCTTTCTATTTGCAGCCCGTTCTACCATACGAAGTGTGAAAGCTCTTGTCAAAGCGCACGCCGCGCCCGGTATCACGCTACTCGATATTCCCGAACCTGCCATCGGTATCAACGACGTTCTCATTCGCGTCACGCATACAGGCATCTGCGGCACGGATCTGCACATTTATGAATGGGACGAATGGGCTCGCGCCACGATTCCCGTTCCGATGGCTATCGGACACGAGTTTGTAGGTGAGATTGTGCAGGTTGGCTCCAATGTGAACGATTTTCATCCCGGCGAAATCGTTAGTGGTGAAGGACACGTCGTCTGTGGCCGCTGCCGGAATTGCCTTGCCGGCCGGCGTCATCTGTGCGCCCATACGCAGGGCGTCGGCGTCAATCGTCCCGGCGCCTTCGCCGAGTTCATCGCGCTTCCCATGAGTAACATCTGGCGGCACGAGCCCACCGTCAACCGCGAAATCGCCGCCATCTTCGATCCTTTCGGCAACGCGGTGCATACCGCGCTTTCTTTTCCCGCGCTAGGAGAAGACGTCTTGATCACCGGCGCTGGACCCATCGGCTTGATGGCCATCCCCGTTGTGAAACATGCCGGCGCGCGCTATGTCTTGGTCACCGATCTGAATCCTTATCGTTTGGAATTGGCTCGCAAAATGGGCGCCACGCTAGCCGTCGATCCGCGGCAAACACCGGTCGCGGAGGCGCAGAAGCAGTTGGATATGCGCGAAGGCTTTGATATTGGCTTGGAAATGTCGGGCAGCCCGGCGGCGTTTCGCGAAATGCTCGCTAACATGAGTCACGGAGCGAAAATCGCCATGCTCGGCCTTCCATCCGCCGACATGTCCATCAATTGGCGTCAGGTGATTTTCAACATGCTCACGATCAAGGGCATTTATGGCCGCGAGATGTACGAGACTTGGTACAAGATGACCGTTATGCTCGAATCCGGCCTTGATATTTCGCCTGTTATTACGCACCGCTTTGCTTATCAGGAATTTGAAAAAGGATTTGAAGTGATGCGCTCGGGAAACTCCGGAAAAGTAATCTTGCATTGGACCGTATGAAGACCAGCGTTTTCGATCTCTTCAAGATCGGGATTGGCCCGTCCAGCTCGCACACCGTCGGCCCGATGCGAGCTGCGCGGCAATTCGTCGTAGATCTGTCGACGGCCAATCAACTGCCGGCTGCCGCGCGCATCAAAGCCGAATTATTCGGTTCGCTCGCGCTGACTGGGCTGGGCCATGCCACCGACCGCGCCATTCTGCTCGGTCTGTCGGGTGAAAAACCGGAGCAGGTAGATCCGGCCAATATCGAATCGCTCATTCTGCAAATCCGCGCCAACGAAAGCCTGAACGTCTTGGGGCAGCACATTCTACCTTTCCTAGAATCGCGCGATTTGCTATTCCTGAATAGCGCAACTTTACCCGGCCATCCGAACGCCATGCGCTTCAGCGCGTTTGATAGCGCAGGCGATGTTCTCGACTCCGCCGTTTACTATTCCATCGGCGGCGGCTTCATCGTCAAGGAAGGCGCGCCACCCTTCGACGATTCCACTTCGCTGCCCGTCCCGTACCAGTTCTCCAATGCCGCGGAATTGCTGTCCATCGCCAATCGGAAGCGGCTGCCGATTTGGCAAATCATTCTCAAAAACGAAGCCACGCTTCGACCCGAACGCGAAGTGCGTGAAAGGCTCCTGCATATCTGGTCGGTGATGGACGCGTGTATCGAACGGGGCTTAGCCACCGAAGGCATTCTGCCCGGTGGCCTCAAAGTGCGCCGCCGGGCGCCGCGTTTGCTGGCCAAGATTCAAGCGCGCAAAGAGCCTGACCCGCTGGCGGCCATGGATTGGGTGAACGCCTTCGCCATGGCGGTGAATGAGGAAAATGCCGCCGGCGGCCGCGTCGTCACCGCTCCGACAAACGGCGCGGCCGGACTAGTGCCGGCAGTGGGCCGTTACTACCGTCAGTTCATGCCCGATGCTTCCGAAGCAGGCTTGCTGCGCTATCTGCTCACGGCCGGCGCCATCGGCATTCTTTATAAAGAGAACGCCTCTATCTCCGGCGCTGAAGTCGGTTGCCAGGGCGAGGTCGGTGTGGCCTGCTCGATGGCGGCCGGCGGCTTGGCCGGTGCCTTGGGTGCGTCAAACGACGAAGTCGAACACGCCGCCGAAATTGGCATGGAACATCATCTCGGTATGACCTGCGATCCCATCGGCGGTCTCGTGCAGATTCCTTGTATCGAGCGCAACGCCATCGGCGCGGTAAAGGCCATCAACGCCTGCCGCATGGCTATGCAGGAAGGCGGCGGACATAAGGTGTCGCTTGATCAAGTAATTCGCACCATGTATCAAACCGGTCTGGACATGCAGTCGAGGTATAAGGAAACGGCGCTGGCCGGACTCGCCGTCAACGTTAAGGATTGCTAAGAAACAATGTACAAAAATGTCGGGCCATTCCTGGCTCAAAAAATCGCGGGCATTGAAGAAGCCGGCCTATTCAAACGTGAGCGGCAAATCACCAGCCCCCAGCAAGCCGAAGTGCGCGTCGGCGATGGCACGCCGGTGCTCAACATGTGCGCCAACAATTATCTCGGTTTGGCCAATCATCCCGCCGTGTTAGCCGCCGCCCGCGAGGCATTGGATAAATGGGGTTTCGGCTTGGCCAGCGTGCGTTTCATCTGTGGCACGCAGTCAATCCATAAAGAACTCGAAGCGAAACTCAGCCGGTTTCTCGGTACCGAGGACACAATATTGTACGGCTCCTGCTTTGATGCCAACGGCGGACTCTTCGAAACGCTGCTCGATGAAAACGACGCTATCATTTCCGATGAACTCAATCACGCCAGCATCATCGACGGCATCCGCCTCGCCAAGGCAGCGCGCTTCCGCTATAAGAACGGCGATATGGCCGATCTCGAAGCCAAACTCCGTGAAGCGTCCGCCGCACGCCACCGGCTGATCGCTACCGATGGCGTCTTCTCCATGGATGGTTACATTGCGAAGCTGCCCGAAATTTGCGATCTGGCCGACAAGTATCAAGCCATGGTTATGGTCGACGATTCACATGCCGTAGGCTTTATGGGCAAGACCGGGCGAGGTACGCATGAACACCACGGTGTAATGGAGCGCATCGACATTATCACCGGAACGCTAGGTAAAGCATTAGGCGGCGCCAGCGGCGGGTATACGAGTGGGCGTAAGGAAATTATCGATTTGCTGCGCCAGCGCTCGCGACCCTATTTGTTTTCGAATTCCTTGGCGCCGCCCATCGTGGCGGCTTCGCTTAAAGTGCTGGACCTTCTGACCGAATCCACCGCCTTGCGCGACAAGTTATTTGCCAACAGCGGGCGTTTTCGCGAACGTATGCAGGCGAATGGCTTCCAACTGCTGGCCGGCGAGCATCCGATCATCCCGGTTATGTTCGGCGACGCGTCGCTCGCGACGCGCATGTCCGAAGCGCTTTTAATGCTAGGGGTGTACGTGGTGGGCTTCTCTTATCCCGTGGTGCCGCAAGGCAAAGCGCGCATAAGGGTACAGGTTTCCGCCGCCCACACCAACGAAGAGCTGGATTTCGCCGCCGCGCAATTTCTAGCCGCGCGGCAAAATTTCTCCTCGAATATCACGGCGGACTTGCGATAAAGCTCCAAGGAGTTTTTGACACCCATGAATGTAGCCCAGCACGCCGAGCAGATTTTAGCCGCCTGGAAGCGCGCCGACTCAGAGAGTTTCGAGCAGGAATTGGACAACGCGATGAGTTCCTGCCTGAAAGCCACGCCGGCGAAGAATCATCTGGAGACCGAGCAGCGCGAAGTGCTGGAGAGTGTTGTGGCGCGCCTGCAACTGATTCGCCCACAACGCCGCGGAATTGTCGCCCTAGAGCCTACGCCGCAGGGCATTCATGCCGGTTTTACGCTGCTGGAACACCTGCGTCAGCGTGCTGCCGCTTAACGGCAACGAAGCGACGAACCCCCGTGTTTTAAGAGACTTGCGAGTCTCTTTCAGCTAGGAAAACACCGGGAATAGTGATCGTACTTTTACGATATTCGTCGATAAGATAGGTGAGACGCAATGATACATCTGACTCGCCTAAATCAAGTGCCGCTGGTGGTCAATGCGGATCTTATCGAGCATATCGAGATGACTCCAGATACCGTCATCGCCTTGACCACCGGGCAGAAAATTCTGGTACGCGAGAGCGCCAATGAAATCATCGAAAAGGTAATCCGCTTCCGACGAAGCGTACTCGAAGGACTGCCTTGTTCGACGGCGTTCACTACCATTACCACCCGCCCGCCTGGTCCGTTTGGAACGGACGGGCAGCATGGCAAGTGAGCGGACCCCGACCGCACGCCGCCGTATCGATTTTGCCACGCTTTTGGGCTTGGTCGTTGCGGCCGGCGGTATTATCGGTGGCTTGGTTCTAGAGGGCGGCAGACTCACCGACATAGCGCAGTACACCGCCGCACTCATCGTAGGCGCCGGCACTGCGGGCGCAGTCATGGTGACCACTCCATCTGCTCTGATCGGAGCGGCGCTGCGCCGTCTCAAAGATGTCGTTTGGGAAGCCTCCGCCACGCGCGGCGCGCTCATTGCGCAACTGCTGCAATTTGCCCGCCAGGCGCGCCGTTCCGGCATTGTCTCGCTCGAAGAGCAGGCGGGTGCTATCGAGGGCAATCCTTTTCTCAAAAAAGCCCTCATGCTGGCCGTCGATGGCACCGATCTGCAAGATTTGCGGCGCATTATGGAACTGGAAATCGAAGCGGCTTCCCGGCGCGGTGAGGCGGAAGCGAAAGTCTTCGAAACCGCCGGTGGTTACGCGCCCACCATCGGCATCATTGGCGCGGTGCTTGGCCTGATTCAGGTCATGAAGCACTTGGAAGACATCGAGCGCGTGGGCCACGGGATTGCCGTCGCCTTTGTCGCCACCGTGTATGGCGTGGCGCTGGCGAACTTGGTCCTTTTACCCGCAGGCGCCAAGATCAAGGCGCGGGTTGAGCTCGTTGTGGAAGATATGGAGCTCATTCTTGAAGGCGTGATTGGCATCGCCGAAGGCATGAACCCGCAGTTGCTCGAAACCAAGCTGGGCGCATTCCTGGATGAGCCGGAAGCGGCCGTTAATTCCGACAATCCGCGCGCTGCGGCGCGCTCTACCGAGAATGTCCCCTTGCCGCAACAAGGGCCGAGTTAGGAAGATCCTGGATGGCCCGCCGCAAAGCCCCCGTTAAAGAAAATCACGAACGCTGGCTGGTTTCCTACGCCGATCTGGTCACCTTACTATTCGCTTTCTTCGTGGTGATGTTCGCTTCCACCCAAAGCGATCACGCGCGTGCCAAGCAAATTTCGCAAGCCGTCGAAAAAGCCCTAAAGTCGGGCACCACGCCACCTAAAATCTCCGCCATTCTGGGCGGCACCGTCAACGATACTGGCCGCGGCAGCGATGCGCTGCGCGGACCCGCCGTGCGCCTGCCTCCTCTGCCCAAGTCCGACGACGATACACCAAAAGACTTACAAACGACGGTAAGCCTCTTGCACGACAGTCTGGCGGACGCCATCAAATCCGGCGATATTGAAATTCGGGTGGAAGAGCGCGGCGTAATCCTGGGCCTTAGTTCCGCCGTTTTCTTTGCCCTCGGCGACGACGCCATTCCGCCGCGTGTTTATCCCACCCTCGATCGCGTGGCGGGCATTCTCAAAGGTCTGCCTAACGCGCTGCGCCTTGAGGGGCATACCGATTCGCTCCCCATTAACAATTCACGTTTTAAGGACAACTGGGAACTGTCTGCCGCCCGCAGCATCGCCATGCTGCGCTTGTTGAACGAACGCTATGGCGTGGCGCGCGACCGCCTGGCCATTGTCGGTTATGCCGATACCGCCGCTCTCGACTCAAACGACACCGAGCAAGGCCGCGGCCGCAACCGGCGGGTAGATATCGTGATTGTCAGTGCGGCGGGCTTGAAAGCCGAAGCGCGCCCGCATTCGTCTTCGCCGCCATCCGCCCGACCCTGAGTTTTGCCAGCGCGCGAGAGTCCGGGATCATCCCAGCCACTACCTTCAGAGCCAACGCCGAATCTGAAAAGTATGCCCAGCGTCATTAAAGTCCGGGACAAAGCCGGCCGCTCGCGGCTGCTTTCCGTTAACGAGGCTCTCGCCGAGGCTTCGCGGGCCTTGGCGGCCGGCCAGCATACCAGCGCGCTTCTCATCCTGGAAAAAGCAGTTCGGGCCGCGCCACTTAATCCCCATGCCAGACACCTCCTAGGTACCTCCCAAGCAGGTACCGGCAATCTGAAAGAGGCCGTCTACAACTTCAACAAAGCCGTCGAGGCCGATCCGCAAAACGCCGGCTATCGCGTGTCGCTCGCCCTTGCCTTGCTGCGAAACAATCCGGCCGATGCGGTCCCCCACTTGTTCGCGGCCATCGACCTCGGCTCAACCAATTCTGACGTTTTCACCAATCTCACTCTGATCCTCCTTACCCAGCGCCGCGATCAAGATGTCCTGAAGGTCTCCGAACTGGGGCTGGCTGCGTGCTCTCAGCATTTCGCCTTGCTGGGCAATCGTGGGGTAGCCCTTCGTCATCTCGGGCGGTACGAAGAAAGCTTAGAGTGCTGCCGCCGTCAACTCGAATTGCAGGCGAAAGATGCACGCGTGTGGTCCAACATGGGCTGCATCTTGACCGAACTAGGGCGGCTCGATGAAGCTGAGGAAGCGCACGCTCAGGCTTGCCGGCTTGACCCGCAAAACGCCAGTGCCCACTTCAACCTGGCCTTCACGCTCCTCATGAACGGCAAGTTTCATGAGGGGTTGAGCGAATATGAGTGGCGCTGGAACACTGCTGGATTAAAAAGTGAATTGCGAAATTTCAACCAGCCCATCTGGGACGGCAGCCCCTTAGCTGGCAGGAAAATTCTCGTGCACGCCGAACAGGGGGCCGGCGACACCATCCAATTCACCAGATACCTGCCTTTGGTCGAAGCGCTGGGCAGCCGGATTACCTTCGAGGTTGCTCCTTCGTTAGTCCGCCTTATGACCTTCTTGCCGGGACAACACGGCGTGATCGCCGCCGGGTCGCCTCCGGGAGATTTCGCGGTCCACTGCCCGTTGCTGAGTCTGCCCTTGAAATTCGGAACCGAATTGAATTCCATTCCTCCACCGGTTCCTTTTGTTATTCCGGAAGAAATGAGCGAGCCATGGGCGCGACGTTTAAGCGCTGGCAAACCGAAGGTGGCCCTGGTCTGGGCCGGCAGCCCGACGCAACGCGACGACCGAACCCGCTCTTGCCCGTTGCGCTGTTTACGGCCGCTGATGAGTCTGAACAGTGCTGATTTCTTCAGCCTGCAAGTGGGCGAACGTGCACAGGACCTGAAAATCGAACGGCTTAGCGACCGCGTGCGCGATCTTTCCCCCTTCTTGACCGATTTCGCCGAGACAGCCGCCGCTCTTTCCTGTGTGGACCTGGTCATCAGCGTGGATACCTCCGTCGCCCATCTGGCAGGAGCGCTGGGAAGACCCGTGTGGCTGTTGACGTCACTCACGCCGGACTGGCGCTGGCTGCGCGATCGCAGCGACTCGCCCTGGTACCCGAGCATGCGTCTCTTCCGCCAGAAAACGCACGGCGATTGGGAGGCCGTGATCGACGAGGTTCTCGGCGCGCTGCGAAACTGGCTGCGCAGCGTTCACCCAACCGCTGCGAGTCAAGCGCCAAACGCCACGCAAGCCCGCGCCAAACTCGCCGCCGATTTTATCCCTTGCGGCGCAACGGTATTGGATCTAAGCCGCGGCGAAGTGGCGCTCGAAGCGTTCTTGCCCTATGGCACGAAGTATCAAAGCGATCTGCCGTGCAATACCGAAGTTAGCCACTTGGTGGCGCTAGGCGTTATGGAATATATCCATGATTGGCAGGCCTTTCTCAAACAACTCTGCTCCCTCCAGCGCCCCATCGTATTCTCCTACCACCCTACCGACTTCGCGCCTACTCGGGACCAGGGATTTGTAAACCACCTTAGCTTGGCCGATCTCTGCGCCGAAGTTTACAGCGCCGGTTTCCTGGTGCAAAGTTCTACGCGCTTTGAGGACCAGCTAATCATGCGCATCCAACCTGGCCAACGGCTGGCCCGCAAAAATCTGCGCGTGCTGGTGATATCGAACGACAGCCTTGGCTGCCAGCTTCTCCACTCGGTATTACCTCCGACAGCAGAAGTGCAACATGCCCGGCTCCAAACAGACAGCCTTCCATCCGCTGATTTCGATCTGCTCATTGTCGGTGCGGGCGACAGTCTGTCCGAGTCACTCGTGACTGACGACTTGTTAGCGCTTGTCAGGAGAGCCCCCTTAGCCGTCGGAATTTTCGGCACTGAGCAGCGCCAACACATCAACCAAGCGCGCCTCAGCCAATTGCTCGATTCCATGAAAGTCTGGTTCGCCCGCTCCGAGGAAGACCTATTACTCTTTGGCAAACGGCGCGCCAACGCCATCCACTTAGGCGATTGGCGAATCGGTGCCTTTCCCTTCACACGCTGGACCCGCGATGAAACCCTGCAAGCCGAAGAAGAACTCGCCGTACGACAAATCCAGCAATACCGCAACGTCATCTCCCCATGGATTCAACCGTTCTTGTGCGCCCTTACCTCCGCCGAACGGGTTGCCTATATCGAACAGTCGACGCCTTCGGGCGAGTTCCGCAGCCTGCTGCTCGATATCTTCGGGCGCACATGGCCGGAATCGCATTTGTTCGAGTTCCGGCGCGAGTGCGTCGCCGACTATCGTGGCAAGGTGCGCCGCATAACCGCCAGCATGCCTCAATTATTCGCCGAGCTGCTGCGAAAGCCCGCATAATTCGCGGCACTTATCTTCAGAGTGGCAGTCGATGTAAGAATTATGGCCGGTGCAATTCGAATAAAAGATAAAGAGGGCCGCACGCGCCAGTTTTCGCTGGAAGAAGCCCTCGCCGAAGCCTCGCGCGATTTCTCCAAGGGAGACCATGGAAACGCCTTGCTGATCCTGGAAAAGGCCATCCGCGCCGCGCCCTTCGATGCCCGCGCCAGACACCTCCTAGGCATGTCTCAGGCAAATGCCGGTAAGTTACAGGACGCTATTTATAATCTCACCAAAGCGGTAGAAGCTGATCCGCAGAATGTCGATTATCGCGCAGCCCTCGCCCACGCACTGATGGTAGAAAAGCCCAGCGCCGCCATTCCGCACTTTTTTGCCGCCATCCAACTGGGCGCAACCAGCGTCACCGTTTTTGGCTATCTCGCTTCCATTCTGCTCGACCTCGGGCGCGCCGAAGAAGCGCTGCAGGTTTGTGATCAGGGTTTGGTCGCTTGTCCGGAGAAGGCTGGCATGGAAGGCGCGCGCGCCGTGGTCTTGCGCCGCCTTGCCAGGCTCGACGAATCTCTCGCCTGTTCGCAGCGCCAACTGGAGCTGCAGCCTGACGGAACTGCCGCCTGGTGCAACCTGGGCGTCACTCTTTTGGCGCTGGGGAACGTCGCCGAATCGGAGGAGGCGCTCCGCAGAGCTTGCGCGCTCGGTCCGCAAAATGGCGAAGCGCACTACAATCTCGCGCTCAATTTGCTCCTACAGGGGCAGTATCAGGAAGGCTTTCGCGAATACGAATGGCGCTGGAAGACCGCCTTCGTCAAAGGCCACGCCAAAATCGCTGAACCTCTCTGGGACGGTAGTCCCTTGGGGACGAAACGCCTGCTGCTGCACGCTGAACAAGGCGCAGGCGATAGCATCCAGCTAGCCCGTTATTTGCCGTTGGTCGCCAAACTCGGCGGCCAGATTTTCCTCGCCGTTCCACCGCAGTTAGTGCGCCTCATGAAGCTTCTTGACGGTCCGTTCGAAGTAACACCTCCCGGTATTCCTGTGGGCGGTATTGATACGCATTGCCCATTGCTGAGTCTCCCGCTGCTGTTCGGCACGCAACTTGATTCGATCCCGCTACCCGCCTCGTTTAACATTCCGGCCGATTTACTCGAACTGTGGGCGCGCCGCGTTGCCGGGCCGAAGCCCAAGGTCGGGCTCGTCTGGGCCGGCAGTCCGGGTCACTTGAACGACCGCAATCGTTCTCTGCCGCTGCGTTCATTTCTGCCCCTCCTCGCCCTGCACGAGATCGACTTCTTCAGCCTCCAGTTAGGCCCACGTGCCCAGGAGTTAGCCACAGAAGTCACCGAGGGCGTGCGCGATCTTTCACCCTTCCTTTCCGACTACGCCGAAACCGCCGCTGCGATTTCGTGCCTTGACCTCGTAATCAGCGTCGACACTTCCGTCGCTCACTTAGCAGCAAGCCTCGGCAAGCCGGTCTGGCTGCTGGTCCCGTTCGCCCCGGACTGGCGCTGGATGCTCGGCCGCCAGGATTCTCCCTGGTATCCCAGTGTGCGCCTTTTCCGCCAGAAAACCAGAGGCGATTGGCAGCCGGCCATGAGCGAACTTCAAACTGCTTTGTCTGCTTGGCTGCCGAGTATCCGCCGCACCCCTGCCATCGCCACACGCGAAAGCGACTCCACTAATCCGCCCAACAATGGCGCTGCGCGCGCCGAACTAGCCGCCGGTTTCATACCCGCTGGGGCGACAGTTTTGGATCTCGGCTGCGGTGCGATGCCGCTCGAACTATTCCTGCCCTATGGCTGCGGCTATATTCCTTGCGACCGTGTCAAACGCGATGAGCGCACCATCTTGTGCGATTTCAACAAAGACAGTCTGGCCGCCACAACCGCCACGCACATGGCGTTGTTAGGCCAACTCGAAACCATTCACGACTGGCGCGGCTTTCTCAAACAACTTTGTGCCTTCAAACGCCCGCTCGTCCTTTCCTACCACCCGACCGACTTCCTAGCGACCCTCGACCGCGCGGCCCAGGGTTGGGTAAACCACCTCAGTCTGGAAGATCTCTGCGCCGCCATTTACGAAGCCGGTTTCCTGGTGCAAAGCTCGCTGCGTTTCGAAAATCAGATTCTCATGCGAATTCAACCCGGCCTCAGGAGCGCCGCCCGCACCCCGCGCGTGCTCGTTCTCACCTACAACAACACCGGAAACTTTGGCGACCGCCTGGGCTTTCACCTCATCAACTCCATACTCCCCGCCGCCGCGGAAGTGCATTATGCGACCTTCGACCCTTGGCGCATTCCGCCGGGTGACTTCGATTTACTCGTTTTGGGCGCGGGCAACAGCATCTTCGAGCGCGTGCTAACCGAAGATCTGCTTTCACTCGTCAGAAAGATCCCCCAAGCGGTCGGCATCTTCGGCACGCAGTACCGCCAGGAAATCAATCAAGCCCGCTTCACGCAATTGCTCGACTCATTGAAAGTCTGGTTTGCCCGCTCCGAAGAAGACATCCTACTTTATGGGAAAGGGCGCGCCAACGCTATCCACCTCGGCGACTGGCTGATCGACGCCTTTCCACTTACCCGTTGGACGCACGACGAAACACTCGAAATCGGCAAAGAAATCTTTGGCGAATTACCTCTTGACCGCACCATTCAGCAGATCCAGCGATATCGCAGCGTCGTCTCCGAGCGCCTTCATCCATTTCTATGCGCCCTCACCTCCGCCGAACGCGTCGCCTATAAAGAACAGCAGGACACCGGCAGCGGCCGCTCCTCCGGCAAATTTCGCGGCCTCCTGCTCGACATCTTCGGCCGCACTTGGCCCGAATCCACCCTATTCGAATTTCGCCGTGAATGCGTGGCGGACTATAAGACCCGCGTGCGCGCCATCGTCTCCGGCATGCCGCTTTTGTTTGAGGAACTGCTGCAGACACGGCGGAGCTAGACGGTATGACGATCAAAAGGGCAAACGAAAGCGGCGGTACTCACACGAACCCGCCACCAGGCGATTCCGACGCCCGCATGCGATTTCTATCACTGTCCAGCGAATCGCTGCACGCAAGTTTAAGCGAACTCAGGCGGCATGAAAAAAAACCGACGAGCGCATCGACAAGGTTCTGAGCGCGACTGAGAACCTGTTTGCGATTGTTCGACGCCATCAAGACCGACTCGGCGATCTCGAAGGCGACAAGCAATAAACACCGAAGCGGATAGCTGGCCGCCTCCATTCCGCGATCGGCAACGATTCACCTTAACTAAGCCAGCACATCCGCTGCCAGTCCGCTCCACCTTCTCATACCTCCATCCAAACTGATTAACCGGAAGCCCAACTCAACCGCAAAGGCCGCGAGATACGCGTCCGTCCACGAACTTCCGCCAACCCCTGGAGTGTTCATGAACAGGGCCCAAGTATCGTCAATACCAGCAGGCTCCTGTACAAACTTCACTCGCGAATCGCCCAGAAATTCACCGTAAATTACCAGGGCGGCCTGAGGGTTCAATACATCGTCTTCCATTACCCGCGCGTTCGTGAGTAAGCGCAGCAAACCCATCTGCGTAATTCGGCAAAAGCAGATGTCGCTGCTCACCGAATCGATCCAATCTCTCACCACCGAATGGTGTTCGTGCTTATTGGATGCCAGCGCAATCCAAACATTTACGTCCGGTAAGAACGGCCGCTCAACCAAGGAGGTTGTCAATTTCAGCGCCGGTCATCGACCCCAATGTCCCCGGACGCTTCGACTGCACAAGCGGCAACTGAACACGCCGCTGGCCGTCGGCGGGAGCCAGTTGCGGCGCTATCGCACTCTCGATAACCTGCAGAATGACTGCCTCCACGCTGGAAGCTTCAAGCGTCGCGCGGCTTTGCAAAGCTGCAAAAACCGAGTCAGGCAAATCGATGGTAGCCCTCATGCCATTAGTTTCCCATGTCTCAAAGATCGCACGGAGGCGCTGGCCCGCGCACGGGACTTGGAACGGGACCGCTTATCCCAAACGGCCAAATGTCTAAGTGCCACCTCCTTCAACTTTGGCACCGCAGTTGCTCTTAGCAGTCGCGAGAATCCCGGTTACGAAAACCCAAGCGGGAAGACCGGTAAGGAAAAGAGCAATCGATGATTTCACTCCAAACGAATGTAGATTCCCTCAACGCGCAAGCGAATCTGAACATCGACAACCAGTTTCAAAGTCAAACAATTGAACAACTTACCTCTGGTTATCGCATTAACTCCAGCGGCGACGACGCGGCCGGTTTAGCCGTTGCCAACGGCTACCGCGCGCAAATTGCCCAACTCAACCAAGGCGTCCTCAATGCCAACGATGGTGTCAGCCAACTGCAAATTATGGACGGTGGCTTGAGCAATATTTCGACGATCCTTAATCGCATGCAAACGCTGGCCACCGAATCGGCCTCGGATACGTTTACTGGCAGCCGCGCCACGCTCAACCAGGAATATTCACAACTCGTGACGGAAATCACGCGCCAGGCATCCAACATCAACTTGAATGTCGGCGGCACGTTCAACACGAATCTAAGTGTCTACATTGGCGGAGCAAGCGCGCTGCCCAACGCCACCGTTGGCGTTGACCTAAGCGGCGCGAACAATGCCGTCGATGCGCAGAGTTTAGGCCTAAACTCGACGAACGTGTTAGCTGGGGGCGTGGGCCTTACCGGCGGCACTGCTAATACCCAGCGTCTCGATGCTCCCGGCGGGTTGTTTCTAGCCGCAGGCTCACAAACCTTAACCTTTAACGTATATGCCAACGGCACGGCGCAAACCGTGACCGCCACCGTACAGGACACCAGCGCTGCACAAACGGGTATATCGGAAAGCTCGGTTTTGAGTCAGTTGAATAATCAACTGAATGCCTATGGCATCAGCGCCACCACCGACAGTAATGGTTTATTGAGTCTGAGCGGGGGCACGGCGTTCACCGTCGAGGCAACCACGGCTGCTAGTGCCGGCACGGGCCTCGTCACGGCAGCTGCCACCGCCGCGAATACCGCCAACTACAACCTTGACGCCGGCGCCTATGTCGCTCCCACCGGAAACGACAAGCTTACCTTTCAAACCAGTGCTGGTTCCGCCAACGTAACCCTTGCCACCGGCACGACCTTGGCCGACGCCATCACCCAGATCAATCAGGCAACCTCCGGTGTGGGCGTCTATGCGGTGCTGGACGCGGCGGGTACCGGAATTTCCTTGCAGAGCCAGAACAGCTTTGAAGTCAACGATACCGCCAACGCTGCCGGTAAGGGCGTATTCGGCGCAGCCGGCCTCACTACCGGGCTCAACAAGACTGCGACCACTCCCGTTAGTGGCAACACCAGCAATGCCACCTCCGCCATCACCGCCATCAACAATGCTATCCAGACGCTTGGCCTCGTGCAAGGCAAAATCGGCGCCGGCGAAAACCTGCTGAACTACGCCATCAATTTGGCGCAATCGCAGATTTCCAGCTTCTCCGATGCGCAGGCGCAGATTCGCGACGCTAACGTCGCCCAGCAGGCAGCGAATTTGACGAAAGCGCAAGTGCTGACGCAAACCTCGGTGGCGGCGCTCGCCCAAGCCAACTCCGAGCCGCAAGCGGTCTTGAAGCTGCTGCAAGGCTAGTAGCCTGTGGCAGAAGTATAGAAAATTGAGAAACGCAGGCGAAAGCGCCTGCGCCAGCTAAGCAAATCAAAGGTTTACGAAGCAGGTGGGGCAGGCCTTCAGCCTGCCGCTGGAGTTCTTTAACTTTGCACTTGCTAGCGAATCGGAGCCGGAGGCGTAAGCGACCTAATTTTTGGCCGCTCGTTGTCCGGCTGTTCCGTTCATGGGATTGCATTTCTTATGTTTCTCTCGAAAGTTATTGAATCGCCTGCGAAAATCCCCTAGAATCCTCGCCAAAACCTGCGACATGGTTTGTGAAGGCCGAATACAAGCCGTGAGGCGAGAAGGGCCGGAAACAAAGAAAAAAGGAAAAAAAGGAAAACAAAGCAATGATCTCAATTCAGACAAACGTAACCTCTCTCATGGCGCAGCAGAATTTGAATATTGACAATCAATTTCAAAGCAACACCATTCAACAATTAACGTCCGGCTACCGCATCAATTCGAGCGGCGACGACGCAGCGGGCTTGGCCGTGGCCAATGGCATCCAATCGAACATCGCCCAGCTAAATCAGGGTGTTCTGAATGCCAACAACGGCACCAGCCAGCTGCAAATTATTGACGGCGGCTTGAGCAATATTTCGACGATTCTCAACCGCATGCAGACGCTGGCCACCGAATCGGCTTCCTCCACCTTCACCGGCAGCCGCGCCACCCTTAACCAGGAATATTCCGGCCTCGTATCGGAAATTACCCGCCAGGCGTCCAACATCGGTTTGAATTCCGGCGGCAGCTTCAACAACAATCTGAGCGTCTTCATCGGCGGCGCCGGCTCCAACACCGCCAATGCCAACGTGAACGTTGATCTGAGCGGCGCGAGCAGCGCGGTGGATGCCACCAGCCTCGGCTTGAACTCAACCAACGTCTTGAATGGCGGCGTCGGCTTAACTGGCGGCACGGCCAACACCCAGCGACTCGATGCGCCGGGCGGATTGTTTGTAGCGGCGGGCTCGCAGACGTTAACCTTGAACGTGTATGCCAACGGTTCGGCGCAGACCGTCACTGCCACCGTACAGGATACCAGTGTGGCGCAAACCGGCATATCGGAAAGCTCAGTGCTGAGTCAGTTGAACACCCAGCTGAATTCCTACGGCATTAGCGCCAGCACCGACAGCAATGGCTTATTGAGCCTGAGCGGCGGCACAGCGTTCACCGTTGAGGCGACCACGGCGGCTAGCGCAGGTACGGGCGTCGTCACGGCGGCTGCTACTGCCGTCAATACCGCCAACTATAACCTCGACGCCGGCACGTATGTTGCTCCTACCGGTAACGACAAACTCAGCTTCCAGACAGGCTCTGGTTCCGCCAACGTAACCCTCGCCACCGGCACCACGCTAGCCGATGCCATCACGCAGATCAACCAGCAAACCTCCGGCGTGGGCGTCTACGCCACGCTGAACGCGGCCGGCACGGGAATTTCGTTCCAGAGCGCCAACAGCTTTGAAGTCAACGACACCGCGAACGCCGCCGGCAAGGGCGTATTCGGCGCCGCCGGTCTCACCACGGGCCTTAACAAAACAGGTACCGCGCCCGTGGCCGGCGCCACCAGCAATGCCACGTCCGCCATTACTGCCATCAACAACGCCATCCAACAGCTTGGCCTGGTGCAAGGTAAGATCGGCGCCGGTGAAAACACGCTCAACTACGCTACCAACCTGGCGCAGTCGCAAATCAGCAGCTACTCGGCTGCCGAAAGCCAAATCAAAGATGCCAACGTCGCTGCCGAAGCGGCTAACTTAACCAAAGCGCAAGTGCTGACGCAGACCTCCGTGGCCGCGCTCGCGCAAGCCAACTCACAACCGCAGTCGATTCTCAAGCTTCTGCAATAATTTAACCTCTAACCCAAGCGGGCTGGGGCGCTTTGAAAACGCCCCAGCCCCCTTAGCTTTTAAGAATTTTTATGGGAACCACTTCAAGCACTGGCAGCAGCTCCACTTCCGGCTTCACCGGCAACAGCACTTTTTCGGCCGACCTGCAAAACGTCATCTCGCGCGCGGTGTCGATCGCCTCGCTGCCCATGACGCAGTTGCAAAACGAAGAAGGCACGCTCACAGGGCAACAGAGCGAATTGCAAACGCTAGGCGGCAACTTCCAGAGTATTCAAACCGCCATTGGCTCAATCGACAGTGCCGCCAGTTCCTCCCTGGCTCCCAGCATTTCAAATGGTACCGTGGCAAGCGCCTCGGTCAGCAGCGGCGCACTCGCCGGCACATATTCCGTCAATATAACGAACCTCGGCTCGCAAACCAATACCATCAGCAATTCCACCTTGCCCACGGTCGCCGACCCTTCGTCGGGCAACATTTCCACTAGTTCGGCCTTTACGCTGACGGTGAATGGCACTAATTATTCGCTGACGCCCGCCAGCAAGACTCTCAATAGCCTGGTCGCCGCCATCAACGCCAGCGGCGCGAAGGTACAGGCTACCATCGTCAACGTAGGCGGCTCCACCGCGCCCAATTATGAGCTCTCCATCCAGGGAACGCAGTATGCGCCTACCACCATCCAGCTCAACGATGGCTCGCAGGACCTGATGTCCAGTCTAAACGGTGGGGCCTACGTGCAGTATCAGGTAAATGGCCAGCCTTCCACCCCCGCCACCAGTACCTCGCGCACGCTGGACATCTCTACCGGCCTAACCGTGACCGCGACC
>Ga0182012_10001092_pt1 | contig 29956 bp, 25 predicted proteins | sample 612S2SmetaG_FD_120486 | JGI IMG/M metagenome (GOLD analysis project Ga0182012, IMG submission 120486) | Permafrost microbial communities from Stordalen Mire, Sweden - 612S2S metaG | ecosystem: Environmental > Terrestrial > Soil > Wetlands > Permafrost | place: Sweden: Stordalen | collected...
CGGCGTTTTCCCGGGGCGGAATTGTTTTACCTGATCGGGGCTGACAATGTGGCCAAGCTGAACGAATGGCGCGAACCGGGGGAGTTGGCGCGGCTCGCGGAAATTGTGGTGGTGCCGCGGCCGGGTGAAGTGCCCGCCGCGTTTCCCCCGCCGTTTCGCGGCCGGACGCTGGTGGGTTTCCCGCTGGGGTTGTCATCCTCCCAGATTCGCCGGCAAATCCAGGCGGGTTTGCCGATTGATCCGCTCGTGCCAGCCGCCGTGGCGGAGGCGATTAAAAATTCCGGAATGTATCGTTGAGACCGGCCGAAACCTTATGAGCCTGGCTGACTGGTTGAGATGGACATGAGAAAACCGTTTGGCAATTTTCAGAACAAATCACCAAAAAAGCGGGTTTGGTTCGGAATCCGGCTCCTTTCTTTTCAGGGCCTGCTCATTTGTCCAAATGTGAACCTTCGCCTTGTAACTTTTTAAGTCGCCCTTCAACCGAAGAGCCTCACACATGGTAAAGGTGTCCACGAGACCAATTCTTTCCCGAGATGCCAGGGGTGCAAAATGTTTTAGCAGCTCGGAGAGGATGTCTTCCGGCGGACCTGTGGGAGTGATCGTCCAAGGTTGGTTTTTGGCTAAACAACTTTCAACGGTTGCCAGAAGCTGGCTGGCGATTTTCTCCCGCTTTTTATCGTGCCGGACGTCAGCGATGTGATCACCCAGTTCAAACAGGCAAGGCAGGGGAACAAAAAATCGCCCGCCCGCCCGGTTGGTAACTTTGAAACGCTCTTTTACCACATTGGGGATTTTAATATCATTCTCACGCATGCAGCCGAAAAGCTCCACCAGATAGCTTGTATCAATGACGTAAACCGCGATGCTCATGGCAGGCTTTTGACCCATTCGTCAATTTCATCACGACGGGACGCTTCATAATTTGGGCGCAAATGCGGTTCGTAGATACGACGGGTGACCAAATCCCCCAGGCGCCCGCGTTCGATAAATTCAACACAGCCGGCAAGTCATGCAACCGGACCAGTCGGGCGGTATGTTTTTCCGGGTCGGAAACCACCAGTAACACTGAATCCAACTGTCCACCCGCAAGCGCGCTCATGGTTGCCGGATTATGGGTGGTCGCGATGACGTAGAGTTTGTTGCGTTCCGCGCAATCAAACAGCGCTGATGCCATCACTGGCACCCGGCTGGGATGCACACCGTTGTCGAATTCCTCCAGTATCAGCCGGTTGCCCGGTCGGGAAGTCTCCAGGGCGGTTAAAATCGCCAATGCGCGCAGGGTGCCATCCGATAGCAAGCGGGCATCAATGACATCCTCCTGGTTTGCGAGCTTAAATCCAAACATCAAATCGCCAGCTTTGGGCATCCGAATAAACTCAAATTTGGAAAATGGCTCGTCGGGAAGCTGGGTAATACGTTTGAGAATCCGCTCCAAAACGGGCCTTTGATTGGACAACACCCTTTTTGGAGGGCGGCCCCCGGGTTGCGGTATGATTATGGGCCGGTCAATCGCCAAGTTGAACAAAACTGGTGATATGTTGTATCCGTTGCGGGCCAATTGAGTTTCGCTGCGGCGCTCGTAGCTGCGCATGAGCTTTGGCATGGGATCAAACACATTTGGCGCGGCGAGGGCGGCCAAGACTCCTTCCACCATTGCCAAAGATTCTGGCAAATGATTGATATCACGGGCAAAGCGTGAATATTGTGAAAGTGCCGAGCGATCGGCAGCAATCTGCTCAACAGGTTTATTTCTGCCTTTACGGTTATTGCCAAAGCGCACGGTATTGTCCGCGGAAGCCGTCTCAGCTTCTGCCGGCAATATTTCAAATATTGGGACCTGGCTCTTGGTGCTGGTCAGCGTCTCCCCAATGATTCGCGGCTCGGGTTTTACCCGGACCGTAATCTCATATTTAAAGGGCAATGGAACGATCTCACCGTCAACCTCGATGCTTCCTTTGAATCCAAGGGTAAAATGATCGTGCCCAATCCTGGCACAAGCCTCCAAACCGCCGCGAATCTCCATGTTTCCCTCACGTCCAATGTCGGTGACTTCATGCAGGCGGTGACCGCTGGCGAGAAATGAAAGCAATTCAATCGCCTCGATAAGATTGCTTTTGCCTGATCCGTTGGGGCCAATGATGAGGGTGGTGGCCTGATTGAGGTCAAGTTCTGCCTCGGCGAAATTTTTAAAGTTGCGAAGGTAGAACATATTCAAGGGTCATTTTGCAAATGGAAGCAGGGATGTCAAATTGAAACTCGGTGACTCTGCGGCCCGCAAAAAGTCATTCGCCGACATTGACTGGTTGGTTTATAGTGGTGGCCGCGTGGAAACGATGGACCCTAACTTAGTCCGTAGCGGCCCGGCTTTTCGGTCGGAATCGGACGTATTGGGCGCCCCTCGCCTCAAGGTTGACAATCATTCGCCACCGGCGGCCAAGATTGCTCTGTTTCGTTCGCTTTTCCGGGGCCGAGAGGATGTTTATCCCCGACGGTTTGAGAATCGCAAGACCGGGAAAGCCGGTTATGCTCCAGCCTGCGGCAATGAATGGGTTCGCGGGGTCTGTGAAAAACCGCGCATCAAATGCTCGGACTGTCCGAATCGTCGTTTCTTGCCGATCACCGATGAAGTAACGGCCTGGCATCTCTCGGGCCGGGATGTGCAGGGATTGGATTTTGTCATGGGCGTCTATGCCATGATGCAGGATGAATCCTGTTTCTTTCTGGCGGTGGATTTTGACCGTGAAGACTGGCGGCGGGATGCCGGGGCCTTTCTGGATAGCTGCCGCCGGCTGGAGGTGCCGGCCGCACTGGAACGTTCGCGCTCCGGCAATGGCGGGCATGTCTGGCTTTTCTTTGAAGAGGCCATTCCGGCCACTCTCGCGCGAAAACTGGGTTCTCATCTCCTCACCGAAACACTGGAACATCGTCCGGAGATTGGGCTTAATTCCTATGATCGGCTGTTTCCCAATCAGGATACGCTGCCAAGAGGCGGGTTTGGAAATTTGATCGCCCTTCCTTTGCAGAAAAAGGCTCGGCAGAAAGACAACACAGTTTTTCTCGACCATGACTTCTCACCGTATGCCGACCAATGGGCGTTTTTGGACTCAATCCGGAGGATGAGCCGGGGACAAGTGGAATCGCTGGTGCAAAATGCGCAAGCCAAAGGAAGGATCATCGGGGTGCGGGTGGCGGCGCTGGACGAGACGAACGATAGTCCCTGGACCGCACCACCCTCACGACGCAGAAGAGAACCACCGCTTGCGGGACCGCTGCCGGAAACGCTGGAAGTAGTTCTTGGGGATCAGATTTACATCAGCAAAGCGAGCCTCGTGCCGGGGCTCCGGAACCGGCTGGTCTGCCTGGCGGCCTTTCAAAATCCCGAGTTTTACCGCGCGCAAGCCATGCGCCTGCCAACCTACGACAAGCCGCGAATTATAAGTTGTGCTGAAGATCATCCCCAACATCTGGCGCTGCCCCGGGGTTGTCTGGATGATTTGATGGCAATGCTGGCAGGGCTCAAGATTCAATCCCGGCTCCGGGATGAGCGTTGCGGCGGGGTCCCGTTGGAGGTTTCATTTTGCGGCACGTTGCGGCCAGAGCAGCAAGCGGCAGTGGCGGCATTGATGCAACATGACACGGGGGTGCTCGCCGCGACCACAGCCTTTGGCAAAACTGTGGTTGCCGCGTGGCTGATTGCCCAACGCCGCGTTAACACGCTGATTCTGGTTCACCGCCAGCAATTATTAGAACAATGGGTCGAACGCCTTTCCGTGTTCCTCGGTAGGCCGGTCAAAACCATCGGGCGTCTTGGTGGCGGGCGCAAAAAACTCAATGGCATCCTGGATGTGGCGCTGATTCAAAGCCTGGTGCGCAAAGAGGTGGTGGATGATCGCGTGGCCAATTATGGCCAGATTATCGTGGATGAGTGTCACCATCTCTCAGCCCGCAGTTTTGAGTTGGTTGCCCGGCGGGCCAAGGCGAAGTATGTCACTGGTTTGTCCGCCACCGTCGTTCGCAAAGACGGGCATCAACCCATTATATTCATGCAATGCGGACCGGTTCGCCACAAAGTGGATGCGAAGATTCAAGCGGCGGCCCGGCCTTTCACCCATCACGTCCTGGTCCGGCCAACCGGGTTTCGATCCCCAATTCCGCCAGATCCTGATCCGCGCACAGAATTTCATCAGTTGTACGAGGCTTTGCAAAAGGATGGAAATCGAAACCGAATGATTTGTGCGGACGTGGTGAAGGCAGTTGCCGAAGGCCGGTCGCCATTGGTGTTGACGGAGCGAACGGAGCATTTGGAAGATTTGGCCAGCCAACTGTTGCCCGACGTGACCAACCTGGTACTGCTACGAGGCGGGCAAACCCGGAAAGAAATGAATGCGGCCAGTGCGCGACTGGCGGAAATACCGGCAGACGCTGGACGGGTAATTCTGGCCACTGGAAAATACATAGGCGAGGGTTTTGATGATTCACGATTGGACACCTTGTTTTTGGCACTGCCGGTGTCCTGGCACGGAACGATTGCCCAATATGTTGGCCGATTGCACCGCCTTCATGCAGGCAAACGCGAGGTTCGTGTTTATGACTATGCCGATCTGAATGTTCCGATGCTGGGTCGGATGTTTGACAAGCGGTGCCAAGGATATGAATCGCTTGGGTACACCATCCTGCTCCCGGGGAGTGCCCTGCCCGGCTGGCCGGTAGAAGTTCCGCTCCCCGTGGACCCGGAATGGAAAAAGGATTATGCCGCCAGCGTTCAACGCCTTGTCCGGGACGGTGTGGATGTTCCACTGGCTGGTCTGTTCATCCATGTGGCCCGGGTACCCCTGGCCGAGGACGAGGGAGTCAATCGTGCCCGGAGCGCCAGCGAAGCATTTCTCTACCGCCGATTACAAACCCTTGCTGAAACAGCCGGGCGATTTCGCTTGAATGAGGAACTGCCGATTGCCTTTGACGGCAATGGCAAAATGGAGGTGGACTTGTGGTGCGCGACTGCGGGGCTGGCCATTGAATTGGATGGTCCGCAACATTTTGCGGATGCCGAAGCATACAGGCGGGACCGGCGGAAAGACGCCCTGCTCCAGCAACACGGGTATTTCGTGTTGCGCTTTCTGGTGGAGGACGTGGGCCGACAGCTTGATCTGGTGCTGGACTCCATTTTAAAAACCCTCGTTCATCGAGAAAACGCCGACAAATCCGATCCGTTCCGCCGGGCTAGCCAATAAGATGCCCATTTTCATTGTTCAATTTTGTATAACGGAAAATTCGCGACGGAATCTACAGCTTACCAGTCCTTGAGGGGATGGTTGGGCGGGGGCGAATTCTGGCGGGGTTTTTGGGCGAGAAACTGTTCGTTCCCTTTCTGGGAATTTAGCAGGCGCTCGGCTTCCTGGGGCGTCATGACGTGCTCGCCCTTGGCGCTGGCAAGGTTGTTGGTTTCATCGCCTTGCTTCGCCGCTTCCGCGGCTTTTTGCTGCTCGGACTGGTCCGGCTTTTCCTGGTCTTTAGCTTGCTGAGCCTGCTGTTCTTTGGCCTTCTCCTGATCGGCTTGCGACTGGGACTGGCCGGACTGTGATTGCGATTGTTGGTCCTGCTGGTTCTTTTGCTGGTCCTGTTGTTGTTTTTGCTGCTGTTGCTGCTGTTGTTGGTTCAGCAATTGTTCCAGCTTTTTCAACTTGGCGTCATCGGGGTAAATCTGGCAGCCCATTTTGACCTGCTGCTTCGCCAGGGGGATGTTGTTGGAAATATAGAACTGGGCGCCGCTGTGAAAGAAATCATCAGCGGTCAAAAACTGCGCGCGGGCGGCAGGCGCGATCAACAGCAACAGTAGGTTAAGGCTGAGGCTGAGTTTGCGGTGGAGTGACGATTGCATCTATGGCCTTCAGTTTTTTGGTGTAATCTTCAAATTCTTTGGCGAGGGGGTTGTTCTGGGCCAGGGAGCCCATGATTTCCACGGCGCGATGGTATTCGCGATTGCGGGTGGCCTGGTCGGCGGCTTGCTTGGCCTGGCGGGCCATGAGGCGGAACTCGGCAATCAGGGCCAGATTGCGTGTCACAAAGGCGAGGTTGTAGGCGGCATCGGCGTCCTTCCGGTCCAAGGCCACCGCCCGCCCGAAACTGTTGGTGGCGGTTTCCCAGGCTTTTTGAATATCATCCAGTGTGGCGGGTTTCTCCATCAGTTTGGCGGCCAATTGGAGGCCCGTTTTATACTGGGTATTGCCGAGGTTGTACCAGGCCTGCTGCTGCAATTTCACGTCCGGGGCCACCGTCACGGTTTGAAACAGTTTGGCGGCGTCGTCAAAATTGGTGGCGCGGTAGGCGGCCGCGCCCGCATTGAAGACCAGACGGAGGTCGTTCGTGTCAATGGCGGCAAGCCGCTCATATTCCTGCAGGGCGTTGGTGTAATGACCGGCATTGTAGTCGTGCCAGGCGGAGGCGGGCGAGGCGGACGCGCGGCCCGGCAGGAGGCCCACTATTACCACGAGGCCGAGGATTTTGACGGCTCCTGTCGGAAGTGCGCTGGCCGGCGTATTCGCTTCCCGCTTGCGCGCGGGAAGCAGTATTTCCACGAAGAGCAAAACAATGGCCGCGCCGAGGGGCCAGTGGAATTGCTCGTGGTAGCGGCGCACCAGTTTCTCCTGGGTGCCGGATTTCGGCATGGGGGCGAGGCCGCGTTCGTAAAGGGTGTCCACTGTCAGGGGACCGAGCGGCAGGTAAAATCCGCCGGTCGCGCCAGCGATTTGTTTCAAGAGGCTTTCATTCAAATGGGATTTGACGACGTTGCCCTGCGAATCGCGCACGTAGTCGGTGTTGCCATTGGCATCGGTGCTGCGGAGCAGATCGCCGGCGGCGGTGCCGATCCCGACGGTGAAGATTTTCATACCCTCTTTCGCGGCGGACTGGGCGCCCTCCAGCGCGCCGGCTTCATTGTCATTATCCTCGCCGTCGGTAAAGAGCACCATGGCCTTGAAATGATCCCCTTCCTTGAAGGCGGTGAGCGCGGTGCGGATGGCGGTGGCGATGGCCGTGCCACCCTGGGGAATGGTATGCACGTCCAGGGCATCCACACTTTGCCGAAAGGCGGTGTCGTCAATAGTGAGCGGACAAGTCAGAAAGGCATCGCCGGCGAAGGCGACGAGGCCGAGGCGGTCGGCCTGGGCCTGCTGCATCAAGTCCAGCGCGGCCAATTTGGCGCGGGCCAGGCGGTTGGGGGCGATGTCGGTGGCGAGCATGCTCTTGGAGGTGTCCACGGCCACAACAATGTCCAGCCCGCGTTGCTCGATTTTATCCCAGTCAAAGCCCCATTGCGGCCGGGCGAGGGCAACGATCAGGCAGACCACTGCCAAGCCGAGGAGGACGAAGCGGAGCTTGAGGCGGGCGGGGGAAACGCCGACGGTGAGCGTGATGAGCAGCCGGGCGTCAATGAAGGCCGCGAGCAAGCGCTGACGCACGCGCCAGGCCCACCAGAAAAATACAACCAGCGCCGGGGGTACGACCAGCAACAACCACAACACTTGGATATTGGCAAAATTCATGGCAACCTCCGCAATACGGTTTGGCCCAGGGCGATTTCCAGCAGCAGCACCGCCAGGCCAGCGGTCACGAGCCAGGGGAATAATTCGCGAAACTGGGAGTATTTTTTGACAACCATTTCTGTTTTTTCGAGCTTGTCAATTTCCTCGTAAAGTTGCTGAAAATGCTCGGCGTTGTCGGCGCGGTAATATTTGCCGCCGGTCAGCGCGGCAATTTGCTTCAGTGTTTCCTCATCCACATCCACGGGCACCTCCTGGTAGCCCACTTTCTGGCCGTTGCTGAACACGGGCATGGGGGCGGTGCCCTGCTTGCCAATGCCCACGGTATAGATCTTGATTCCCAAGGCCTTGGCTGCCTGCGCGGCGGTCAGCGGGGCAACGGCGCCGGAATTGTTCTCGCCATCGGTCATGAGGATCACGATTTTGCTTTTTGATTTCACCTCGCGCAGGCGGTTCACGGCGGTCGTGAGCGCGTCGCCAATGGCGGTTTGGTTGTCGTCAATCACCCCAATTTCGAGCCGGTTCAGGGTGTCCTGCAAAAAGTCGTGGTCGAGGGTGAGGGGAGTGGCGATGAACGCCTGCACGGCGAACACCACGAGACCGATGCGGTCATTGGGGCGCTTGTCAATGAAGCCTTGGAAACAGGCGCGCGCCATGTTGAAGCGGTTGACACGGGCGCCGTGCACCACAAAATCCTCGGATATCATACTGCCGGACATGTCCAGGGCCACGGCGATGTCCACGCCGCTGGCGGTGACCTTGGTCTCGCTCTTCATGAGGCGGGGTTGCGCCAGGGCGACGATCAACGCGGTGAGGGCCAGCCACCGCAAGGCGGCCAGAAAGGCGCCGGCACGGGAGCGGCGGGAGCGGATGAGGCCGGCCAGCAGACCCACATTGGAATAGACAAACGCGGCCGGCCAGCCGCGCCGGCCTTTGAACCAGGCGGCCACCGGCAGTGCCAGCAACAACAAGAGCAGGTACGGATGGGCAAAGGTCATGGTATCATCTCAAGTTGGCCGGCAGCGTGAACGGTTCGTCATCAGGATCGGTTTTCACTGGAGGCGGCGGCTCGGTTTCGCCCACCAAGCGCAGGGCTGATTGGTGAAGGGCGCGCAATTCCGCCTCGCCGGGCTCGTATTTGGCAAATTTGACCAGGTCGCAACTTTCGAGGAACCGGCCGAGACTTTCCTTTTGGTCACGCGTAAGCAGGCTCGTGCCGGCGAGTTCGCGCAGAAATTCCTCGGTGGTGCGCTCCGGGGCGTGGAAATTGAAGCGCTCCTCCAAGTAGAGGCGGGTAATCCCCGAGACCTCGATACAAAAGGGTTTGGGCTGGGTGAGCAGCGCCAGGGATTCGGCCAGTTTTTGGCGGGCACGAACGTGCGCGGGGATGGGCGGCACGACCGGGACCAGTTCCGCCCGCTGGCACCACCAGCGCCACAGGAAATACAAGGCCACCAATGCGGCGAAAATGCCCAGTGTCCACCATAGCCAGGCCATGCCGGTGGGAATGTCGATGGGCGGCTTGATGTCGCGCAGGTCTGCGGGGGCCTGGGCCGCGCCGGCGGGAGTGGAGTTGGTAATCATCCGCGCTGCCTCCGTTTTTCCCGGTTTTGAAAGAACCGCCCGAGGGCCGCGCCGTAGGACTGGTCGGTGCGCAACTGGATGGTGTCCACGCCGGCGCCGCGCAACTGACGGGCCAGCGTTTCCTGGTTGCGTTCCTGCCGCAGGGCAAAGGCGGCGCGGCTGGTGGCGTTGCCGGTGTTGACCTCGATCACCTGGCCGGTCTCGGCGTCCTCCAATATCAAACGGCCCAACGCGGGCAGTTGCAGTTCGTAATGATCACTGACCTGGACGGCGACGACGTCGTGCCGGCGGTTGGCCATGCGCAGGGCGGTCTGGGTGGCGCGGGGCAGCAGCCCGGCGGCGGCCGGCGATTCCGGCCCGGAACGGGCGCGGGTGTTGGTCAGAAAATCGGAGATGACGGCGCAGATGGCTTTGTGCGGGAGGACCCGGCCCATGAATTCGAGCGCGTGCACCAAATCGGTGCCGCGCCGGCGGGGCTCGTAGTAGAGCACTTCGCGGATGACGCGCAGCACGTGGCCGCGACCTTTGCGCGGGGGAATGTATTTCTCGACTTCATCGGTGTACAACAGCAGGCCGACCTTGTCATTGTTGCGGATGGCGGAGAAGGCGAGCACGGAGGCGATTTCCGCCGCCAGTTCGCGTTTGGACTGGCCGCGCGAGCCAAACAGCCCGGAGCCGCTGACGTCCACCAGCAGCATGAGGGTGAGCTCGCGCTCCTCGACGAATTTTTTGATGAACGGGTGGTTCATGCGCGCGGTGACGTTCCAGTCAATGGCGCGGACATCATCGCCGGGCTGGTACTCGCGGACCTCGTCGAAGTTCATGCCCTGGCCCTTGAAGACGCTGTGATAGGCGCCGGCGAGCGTCTCGGTGACGACGCGGTTGGTGCGCAGTTCGATCTGCCGGATTTTCTTGATGATTTCGCGTGGGATCATGGGCGGGCGAAGGATGAAGGCAGAATGCAGAATGCAGCAACGGGGCGTCCGCGCGGGACATGACGGGACAAATCCGTTTGCGTGGCGTAGTCTTCGTCGCGGTAAGTTAAGGTCACGGGCGCCGTCCAAATACTGGAACAGATTGCTGACTTTGAACGGCGCGCGGAGGAGTGGGTCTGTAATCCGCAAATTGGCATTTCTTGGGAATGGGTGCGCGCGGAGCTCAAGGAGCGAAAAATGCCACGCGCTCCCGGTGACAGGCTAAGCGCCTGATGAACCAGTCGGGGTTTGCTCGAGGTGGTCATTTTAATATTTCCCGGGAAATCATCGCCGACAACCATGCTGGTTCTCACGGCACGGGAAGTTCATCAAAAATCTTCTGGATGATGATCTCGCTCGTCTTTTCCTCGGCCTCGGCTTCGTAGGTGATCGCGACGCGGTGGCGCAGGACGTCCATGCCGATGCTTTTCACGTCCTGCGGGGTGACGTAGCCGCGGCCTTTCAGGAACGCGTAGGCCTTGGCGGCCAGCGTGAGCGCGATGGTGGCGCGGGGCGAGGCCCCGAGCTGGATGAAATCCTTCACGGCGATTTTGTAATGGTCCGGATCGCGCGTGGCGCAAACCAGATCCACGATATAGTCCTTCACCTTGTCGTCCACGTAGATGTCATTGATCACCTCGCGGGCTTTGAGGATTTGTTTGGTGTTTACCACGGCGCTGCAACTGGGCGTGCCGGAGGTTTTGGCCATCATGTCCAGAATCTGCCGCTCCTCGGCGCGCGAGGGGTAGCCGATTTTGAGCTTGAGCATGAAACGGTCCACCTGGGCCTCGGGCAGCGGATAGGTACCCTCCTGCTCGATGGGGTTTTGCGTGGCGAGCACGAGGAAGGGTTCCTCGAGTTTGTAGGTTTGGTCGCCAATGGTGACTTGCTTTTCCTGCATCGCCTCGAGCAACGCGCTCTGGACCTTGGCCGGCGCGCGATTGATTTCATCCGCCAGCACGAGGTTGGCGAACACCGGGCCCTTGCGGGTGGTGAAGCCGCCGGACTGCGGATTGTAAATCTGCGTGCCAATGACATCGGCGGGCAGCATGTCCGGGGTGAATTGCAGGCGGGAGAACTTGACCGAGAGGGTGGCGGCCAGGGATTTGACGGAGAGGGTCTTGGCCAGGCCGGGCACGCCCTCGAGCAGCACGTGGCCGTTGGCGAGCAGGCCGATGACCAGCCGCTCGACCAGATACTGCTGGCCGACGACGACCTTGCCGAGTTCGATAAACAGCGGCTGGGTGAACGCGCTGGCGTCCTTGACCGCTTCATTAATGGCGGAGATTCCGGTATTCATTGGATTTCAGATTTTTCAGACTGATGGACAGAGGGAAGGCATGGGATGTTCAAAGATTTTAGTTCGTGATGCATCAGGCACCCGGCAATAATTCCAAGGATTTGCGGGTTAGCCAGCCGATTTTGCCGGAACCGTCGGCGACTTGCAACCAGCCATCATGGCGGTCCAGCACAGAAAGTTCCGCGCCATCGTGCGGGGTGAAAACGGTTTGAGCGTCGTCGAAGGGGCCGCTGCGGGCCACGGCGTTGCCGGTGGTCACCACAGCGGTCTGGGCGGTGAAATGGCTGGTCGCCTGCACGGCGAGAATGGCTCCGGCCACCAGGGCGACCCCCAGAGCGGCCAGCGTGAGACCCCGCAACCGGGGAATCAGGGCCGGCCGAAGCTGGCGGATGGTCAACAAGACCAGCCAGACCCAAAACGCACCGGTGGTAAGGATGGTGCCTTCATTGAGCGTGAGCTGGCTGACCCAGATGCGCCAATGCGCCGGCCGGACGGTCTCCCCCTGCACCTGGTTGCGCGCAAAATCCAGGTTGCCCTGAATCTCGGGATCGCGCGGGGATAGTTGGGCGGCCAGGCGGTAGGCACTGATGGCCCGGCCCAGGTGGCCCAGCTTGAACTCGGCATTGCCCGCATTGAAATACAGGGTGGGGGAAGTGGCGCCCGCCGCCGCCGCCTGCTGGATGGTTTTTTCGTAGGCATTGGCCGCCTCGGCAAACTTGCCCTCAGCATAGAGCTTGTTCGCCGCCGCAAAATCGGCGGGCACCTCCGCGGCCGCGGCGCACAACGTCGTCCGGATTGCCAGGGCTAAAATTAGAAGGAAGAAGCGCGTGTTCATGCTTTCACGGATTGCATATCACGGGTGATGGTGGCAAATTTGGCGGCCACGGCGGCCAGTTCCTGCGGGTCCCGCACTGGCGCGTACCGCGCCTGGTTGCACAGTTGAAACAATTCCCGCAGACCAGTCAGGGTCGGGGCGGGCACCTTCAGCGCGGCAGCCCGGTCATCCACCACGGACTCGGTGATGGCAATGGCCGGGCATTCCAGCCGCTCGCCCAATTGCTCCTGCAACAGACGGAAGAGCGTCGCAAAAAATTGCTCGGAATTATTCGCGGCGGCAAATCCGCGCAAATCCACCAGCCCGGCCTGCACCAGTTGCGCCACCACCCGGCGGCGGCGCAGCCGGGGATTGTTCGCCAGGTTGTCCGCCTGACGGCGCCAGATGAACGCGCCCATCAAGGCCAATACCGGGAGGCTTTGGAGCGCCAGGAACGCCGGTTGCACCAGCAGCGGGGCACGGGTGGACCATAGCGGTCCCAGTTCCTGTTTGACGGGCAAAATGTCCGATTGGGCGGGCGCGGCCTCCGGTTGGGCGGGTTTGGCACCGGCGACGGACGGCACAGACACCACTCCGGACGGGCGCACCGTGATGGGCTGGGCCGATTGGGAGAGGATTTGATACTGGTTGAGATCCGGGTTGAAATAGCTTAGATTGAATGCTGGTATTTCCCGCACGTCCGGGGTTTGTGGAGTGACGATTTGTTCAAACGTTTTCACCCCTTCCATGGCTTGCGCGTCCGAATATTCGGTTTTCGCCGTTGCGGGATACGTCTTGAACCCATTCCAGCCGGTAAAATCCGGGAGGGTCACGGCATTGAGGGCGCCATGACCCTGCAACCGCACCCGGAGCGTAATCGGGTCGCCGGCCGAAACATTGGTGGGGCCCTCGGAAACGGTCATGGCAAACTGGCCGACCGCCCCGGTAAAGCCGGACGGCGGATTGGGCGGCAAGGGCCGGGACTCAATACTAAACGTTTCGGTGGTCAAGGTGATTTGCTTTTGATCGCCTTGATTGAAAAATTGCCGGATGAAAGGATCACCACCTTGATTGCCCGAGGCGGCCGTGACAATCACCATTTGAGCCGAGAGGGGCCCGAGGGTAAGCGTCCCGGTCTTGATGGCGGTCAGTGCCACGGAAATGGGTATGATGGTATAAACCCGGTTGCCCAAGCGTGACTGGTGCCGGGGATGCTCGGTTAGTTTGCCCACGTTGAACCCGTCCGCTGGGAGGGCCGTCAATTGCAGGTTGCCGAAATTCTGCACATCATCCCGCAGCCAGATTTGCAATTCGGCCGAGGTCATTTCCCCCGCATAAAGATGATCTTTGTTCGGGAGCACCACGCGGGCAAAGGCCACTTCCGATCCCGAATTGATGCTGGCCGAGGATGGCGGGTTCGGCTGTCCCACGGTCAGTTTCAACGGCTGACTGGCCAGCTTCGTGCCATCCACCTCCACCTCCAAGCCGGGAATCGTGTACACCCCCGGCTTCTGGGCGGTGACGGTGAAGTGATGGGTCACGGTGGAACTGGTCTGGCCATTGACAAAGCTGAATTGGCTGGAGGGCCCCACATAAGCGATATTCAGCCCCGGAATGTTCGGCAAGGCGGGCGTGCCGGACGGTTCGCCTCCTTCAAACGTCAAGTCCAGCGTGGCGGTGTCGCCCAGCTCGATGGTGTCCCGGTCCAAGGCTGTGGTGAACGTCGCTGCTTCCATGGGCAAACAACCCCAGAGCAACCCGACCGCCACCAACGCACACCAGACCGCTGGCAGCCACTGCCAGTGAATCACTCGGCCCGGTTTGTTCAATCTCATATCCAAACCTGAAAATTGTTAAATGTTCACTACCGTCGTCAACGCCAAAATTACCAAACAACAGACAGTACGGGTCAAAAAGTGTTCACCCGGGCCGCCGGACAATCTCCTGAGAAGGTTCATAATTTGACGGCACGCGGCAAGCCTGCACCGCGCATTTTTACGCTCCGGGCAGGATCAGATTGGTCATGCCCCCTGCTTTGGGCGTTTTTGACCGGCGGTAACCCCGAAAATTAACCGACCAACCGTTGACCGCGCCATTTTTTTAAAAAATTGTCAAAATGCCCGTTGACTTTATAAAATCTGTGGTAAGGTCCTTGTATGAACCCGTTTGTAATGGCCCTCTCGCTGGGCGTCACGACTTTTTTTCTGGCGCTCAGTTTGCGCCGGATGTGAAATCTTGATCGATGGCCGGCTCGGACCGGCTTATTGTGGTTTGGCCCTCAATTCCGCAAGGTTTGGGGTATTTTTAGGTGCTCATGTGACCATCCTCCGGCTGGCTAACAATTCCTTTTTGTTTTCTTCGACCTTCGCCTCGTTTTCATTGCCAGGATCAAGCCGTACGCCGATAATCCCGGGGAAACGCGGGTGAGAAATGTCAGTTTTCCGCTGATAGCGACTGGCCGCAGTTACGAATGGGATTAAATGAATGCCTACCATCAATTGATAGCGGAATATGTCCGGCTTGCGCAGGCGGGGAAGCAATGCCCGCTGGGGGGGCTGCCGGCCCGGACGGCTCCCGCGCCAGCCCCCGATGTCCCCACCGCGCTGCTGTTTTCCCCGCATCCCGACGATGAAAGCATCACCGGCGGGCTGGCGTTGCGCCTGCACCGCGAAGCTGCCCTGCGCATTCGGAATGTGGCGTTGACCCTCGGCAGCAACCTCGCCCGCCAGGCGGAGCGGCTCGGGGAATTGCAACAGGCTTGTGGCTATCTCGGATTTGACCTCCTGACCACCGGTCCGCGCGGCCTGGAAAATATCAACTGCCAAACGCGCGCAGCCAATCCCGCTGCCTGGCGCGACGCGGTTCGGATCATTGCCGGTATATTGACGGACGAACAGCCCCGGGTGATTTTCCTCCCGCACGAGCGCGACTGGAATGCCACCCACATTGGCACCCATTGGCTGGTGGTGGACGCCTTGTCCACCCTGCCGCCGGGGTTCACCTGTTTCACCGTGGAAACCGAGTTTTGGGGGGCCATGGACCGCCCCAATTTAATGGTGGAATCCAGCCCCGCCGAGGTGGCCGATCTAATGGCAGCCATATCTTTTCACGCGGGGGAGGTGCGGCGCAATCCATACCACTTGCGCCAGCCCGCGTGGATGCAGGACAATGTGCGGCGGGGTGGCGAGCTGGTCGGCGGGCAGGGCGGGGCCGCGCCGGACATCCTGTTCGCCACGCTTTACCGGCTGCGCCAATGGCGCTCGGGCGGGTGGCACGAGGTATTGGCTGAGGGAATTGTTTTACCCAGCCAGTTGTCGGCAGCGGAATTGTTTAAGCCGGGTCCAACTTGAAGGAAGTCCTGCGGGTTGACCCGGGTTTATCCGCGTACTGCCCCTGGGCCGCAAGCTTTAGCCCGGATCAAAGTGCGATCGGTGTAGCCGATTCGATTGGGCTGCGTGCTGCCGGACGTTGAGGCGGTGTAAACGCCGCGCTCCGACTAGTTTGCCAGCAAGGGCAGGATCAAGCTGAGCCCGGTTGACCCTGATCTCTCCGCCTGGCTTCCGGCTCGACTGCTTACGGGTTCTGCGGTCCAGCGTAGTGCTGGGCCACCCACACGGAATCCACGTTAGAGGGCGGGGCGGTGGCGGTTCCGGTGGTGCTATTGGCGAAGGAAAGGGTTTGCGCGTTCAACCAGCGGTGACTTTCCGCATGGCCATCACAGAAATTGAACACGGCCGAAGTGACATGAAACGCGGCGGGCGCGTCGTTGCCATCCAAGAAAGTCGAGCCGGCGAATCCAGTGGCTTGGGTACCCGAAATGTTCATCTCCCAAGAACCCTGGTTTTCGCCCCGGGAATCCGAGGACTCGATCCAAATAAACCGGTCGGTGGGCACTTTGACCGACGAGCGTTTGGTGAGCCCTCCGCCTTCGCCATTCAAAAACTCACTGCCGGAGTAACTGTCGAAACAGAAGCCCTGATTTATAGGGAGGGTGCTGTGCCGGTCGGCTGGACAATGAAGGATGTTGACATTGGGCGCATATCTCCATAATGGACCGTCAATCGTGGGGGTCGGTTTCTTGTATCCTTGCTGAATCGCCGCGATCACGCCCGCTGGGGTGCCGGTCGTCGGAGCGGGCGATAGCTGGCCGCTGGAAATTCCCGTTCGCCATGGCACCCCCGCCGGGGAGGTGCCCAAGGTACCCGCGGTGTAGGTGCTCAGGTTCACCATTAGATCGTTGCTATCCTCTGCATACATTACCCAGGCCAGGCCGAGCTGCTTGAGATTGCCCAGACAGACGGCCGTCATGGCCTTCTGTTTGGCTTTGGCCAGTGCCGGCAGCAGCATCGCGGCCAGAATGGCAATAATGGCGATGACCACCAGCAGTTCGATCAACGTGAAGCCCCGCGCCACGGGAGAGCCCGGACGGTTTTTAAGGTGCCTGGTTTTCATAGATAATTGATGGTTAACCCAGCATGAACGTAAAGCCAGCTTGGTGCGGGCAATGATTGCGCTGCGGCTTTACACTTCAAGGGTGTCTGAAAGCAATCTTGGTACATTGGGGCCAGAATTGATATATGTCATTTGTCATAATTTTGTCACGGGACTGAAATATATGGACGGCCACTCCCAAATCCAAATATTCAGCAGGGAAACTACAGCTTGGGGTCAGTGCCGCGATTGACCGTGGCTTCCAGCATCTGGCGGCGCGCATCGAGGGCGTTCAGTCGCCGGACAAACTCGCCCGGTTTCAGCCGGACGGGGGCGGGCACCGGGTGATGCAGGGAACTGGAGCGGGGTGTCGGGCCAAGGCGTTCCCCCAAATAGCCGGCCAGCACCTGGCAATAAGCATCGTTCAGGGCAATGAACTGGCGGGCCATGCGAAACTGGGCCACGCGGAGATCGCGCAGCCGCGTTTCCAGGATTTCGGATTGGCGGGCCGGAGCAAAATCCTGCACGACCGCCTGCAAGGAAATGGTGGCGTGCGTGGGCAGGGAATTTGAGGAAACCCTAACCGCGACCGGCACTTGCAACAATTCATTCAAACGGCCGGCACTGTATGCCGGGGTCCAGACCGGGCCGGGATCGTGGGAAAGAAAATCCACGACGGACAGCGCCCACCACTTTTCCAAATCCAGCGGCCGGGCAAATTCATCGTGAAAGGCGGATTGAAACGCCGTCTGCCAGTTGTAAGCCTGCGGCAGGGTTTGCAGCAGGCTTCGCAAGCGCGCCGGTCCATCCTTGGTGTTCAGCAGTTCCGAGACGAACAACTGGGCGCTGGCGTGATACACGCCGTCATCCTGGCCGGCCAGTTGGGCATCGGTGGGCCAGCAGAGCTGGTCATAGGTGAGGGCGGGGTGGGTGCGCAACACTTGCCGGGCGGCGGCCAGGGGATCCAGTTCGCGTTCCTTCGCGGGGCCTTTCGGGGGGGTAAAATCATCCAGCGACGTGTTCGGCTCGGTCACCACCACTTCCGCCAGTTCATCCTGCAACATATCCCGGGACAACCCGTCCATGAGCCAGACGGGCAAATCGGCGCAATGGCCATCGGCGGAGGACTGGCGATTGGCCAGTTCCAGCAGTAGCGCCCCGGTCAAGCCGCGCACGAAGCGGTCCCGCTGCACCACATCCGGTATCTGCACCAGGTAGCACCAAGTCTGGCCCAGCGGCTTCGCCACGACCGTGACGTTTTCATCCGTCCACAGCGCCGGGTGCATGGCCAGGAAGATTTTTCCCTGCCAGTCGCGGACCGACGGCAGCCCCAGCAACCGGTACAACGCCTGTTTGAGGCGCTCGGCGGAGACGGAGAGCAAGGCGGGGTCCAGGCGGACAAACGTTGAGTTGGTGGTGACGGCCGGCAGGCTGACTAACAGGGATTTTTCGGCCGAACCAGTGACGACAAACTGTCCGGAATAACTGAACGCAAGCTGGTCGCCGCCGGGGAGCGATTGGGCGGACGCTGGTGCCGGGATCCCAAGCGCCGCCACCAGCAGAAAGCAGAAAGCAAGCAAGGATTGAAGGGAAACCCCCAGCCGGGCGCATCCTACTTCCCCCGAGCGCCCCCGTCCCGGGCGCAGCAACGCAGGCTGGCTGGCAAATCTTTGGTTAATTCCTACGGCTCGCCCGATATTCCGTTGCTGCGCCCGAGGACGGGCGCGCTCCGCAGAGCCGGTTTTTGCCCCCTCCCATTCGGTGGCAGTGCCCCGATACGCCTCCCCCCGCCCGGACGGCACCGCCGGGCGGAGCAGTCTGGCTGGGAGGGTTCGGGCCGGGATCATTTTTTATCCGCTTTGGGGGTGGGTTTGGCGGCCGGAGCGGCCGGGCCGGATGAACTTGCTGCCGGGGTGGTGGCAGCGGGCGTTGCCGCCGGCGTTCCGGCCGGGTTGACGGCGGGCGCCGTGTCGCTCTTCGCAGACTGTTTGTATTTGTCGCTCCGATAGTCAGTGATATAAAAACCGCTGCCTTTGAAGAGCAGGCCGGCGCCGCCGCTGATCTGGCGCTTAACGTGGCCGCGGCCCCATTTTTTTTGACCGCAGAGTTCCTTCGGGCACACCGTCAGCGTCGCGGCCGACATGGATTGCACGACATCAAACTCGAGGTCGCATTTGTCACATTTATAACCGTACGTGGGCATGGGATAAAACCAAAAAGACCGGGACGATGCGCCCCGGCGGGAGATTAATGGGCTGGGGCGTTGGTGGCCGGACGGTTGGTGACCATGACCGCGTCGGCCGGAATGGCCCGCGTGATGCCATCCGTGCCGATTTCAACATGCAGGCCGAAATTCGTTCCGCCGCTGGTGTCCCGGGTGACATTGGGGTTGCGCGGTTGGGTGAGCAATTGCGCACCCTTGACCTGCGTGTCCGTCCCGTCTTTCATCCATTGCAAACGGCGGGCGGCGACCAGCTCGGCGCGCAGTTTGCCGACCTGGTCGCGCACCACCGCGAGGGTGTTGAAGTTATGCTCCAGCTCGGCTTTGGCGGCCATCAAGTCCTGTAATTGTTTTTCGAGAAACGTGTTGTCCGATTTGCTGGCGGCGAGCTTTTTCACCGTGTCGCTGATCTGCTCGTTGAGGGCGACAATCGTGTTGGTGAGTTCGAGGGCCTGGTCGGACAGGCGTTTGGATTTTTCGTCCAGCTCCTTGTTTTGGGCCTGCAAATCCGTGATGCGGGTGCTCTGGGTGGTGATTTCGTCCTGGGCGGATTGGAGGGCGACGCGGGTGTTGGTCACCGTCTCGGACACGGACGCAAGGGTGTTCGAGAGGTCGGCCAGCACGAGGCGGTTCGTGGCCAGATCATTGTTCAGGGTGAGGTTCACCTGCTGCAGGTCATTGACCTGCAGGCTGGCTTTGGTCCACTGGTTGGAAAACTCCAGAATGGTGCTGGCATCCTGGGTTTGCCGGTCATCGGCCTGCTTGCGGGTCACCAGCAGAGCCACTCCCAACCCCAAGGCCACGAGGGCCAGGAGGATTAGTCCAGTTTTGCTTTTCATAACATTAATACCATGCCCTGCCCGGGGCGGACTGGCAAGTCCCGATCATTTCGGGGCCATGGCGGGAGGCGGGTTGGTCGCATCGCCGGCCGACATGGCACTCTCGGCGGCCGCCGCCGCTGCCGACGCGGCTTCCGCCGCGTCCAGTTTCGCCTTCAGGTCGGCGTCCAAAATCTGCACGCCGGAATCCGCCTTCAATTTGGTGATATAGGCCGGGGCGAGCTTGCTGATCTGTTGCTGAATCAGGTAATTCCGAATGTCATCGGACACCGTGGCCAGTTCCACTTTTTTGGCGGGAATTTTGCCCAGCAGCTTGATGATGTGAAATCCATACTTGGTGATGACCACGTCGCTGACCTGGTTGTTGGTCAGGGAGAAGGCGGCCTCCTCAAACTCCGCCACCATCTGGCCGCGGCCAAAGGTGTAGTCGCCGCCGGCATCCTTGGAACCCGGATCTTCCGAGTATTGTTTGGCCAGCGCGGCAAAATCCTCACCGGCGCGCGCGCGCACGAGCAGCGCGTCAATTTGTTTGCGCTTGGCGGCCACCTGGTCGGCCGCGAGCGGCGCCTGGGTGGCGGGGTCAATCGTCATGAGCAGCAAATGTTCCACATGAACCTTCTCCGGCTCTTCGAAATCCGCCGGGCGGTCGTTGTACAACTTCTGCACGTCCGCATCCGAGACCGCGACGTTGAGTTCGCGCTTCAGGGCGGCCTTGGCGGTGGCTTCCTGAAAGGCTTTGGCGCGCAGTTCTTCCATCGTCATGCCGACGGCTTTCAACTGAAGGTTAAAAGCGGCCTCGCTGCCAAAATGCTTCAGGATGTTGGTGTACTGCAAATCCGCGTCCTTCTGCCCCTCCGTGCGGTCCGCGTCGTTGGCGGTCTGCACCAGCAATTGAATGGTGATCAACTGGTTTAAGGCCCGCGCCTCAAAATCCGCCGGCAATTGCTGGTTGGCCGCCGCCGCCTGTCCCTTGGCCCCGACCATGATCTGGTCCAGCGCGCTCTGTTTGATTTCAAAGCCCTTGCCTTTGGCAATGACGGGATCGCCAAACAAAGCGGTCATGGCATCAGCCGGAGCGGCATTGGTGCCGGCCGGCGGATTGGCGCTCGTGGCCTGACTTGCCGTGGTTCCCAGCACCAAGCTGGCCAGGGCGGCGGAGAAAAAGTGACGCGTGAATTTATTCATGATGGAGAGGATGGGGTGATTAAATAGAAAATTGATTATAATTTGACAACTTTAACGTTACTGATGTCTTTGTCCTGTTGAATTTCGGCCAGCACCGCCGGTGACGGCGCGCTGTCCAGGCTCAACACCGTCAGGGCGCTGCCGCCGGCGGTATCGCGACCCAGGCTCATGCTGGCGATATTGATCTGGTGCTTGCTCAGCAGAGTGCCGAGGTAACCCACGATGCCGGGACGATCCTTGTTGTTCAACAACAGCAAGGTGCCGGTAACGGGAATTTCCACGGGCGAGCTATACAACCGCACAATCCGGGGATTGTTCGGGGAACCAAAGAAGGTGCCGCCGGCCGAAACCAGCTTGGTGGCACCGTGGAAGACCTGGACATGCACCCATTCATTGAAGGTCACAGGTTCGTCCGATTTCTTTTCCTCGACCGTCAGGCCGATGCTCGCGGCGGCCGCGCGCACGTTGACGTTGTTCACGTCCTTTAAATCGCTGGCCGCCAGATAACCACGCAAAATCGCGCGGGTCACGGGGTCCACATTGGGCAACTGGCGGGCATTGCCGCCGTAGGAAATATAAATGCGGTCGGCTCCGGCCGGCGCGAGCTGGCCGAGCAGTTTCCCGAGGGCCTCGCCCAACGGCAGGTAAGGTTTGACCTGCTCGTAGGTTTTTGCATCCAGGTAGGGGAGATTCACGCCATTGCGGACTTCCCCGGTAAGAAGGTAGCCGGCAATGACTTCCGCCACTTCAATGCCGCATTTTTCCTGCGCTTCCTCGGTGCTGGCCCCGAGATGGGGGGTGAGAATCAAATTCGGCTGCTTGCGGTAGGGATGATCCGCCGGAAGGGGTTCCACGGCAAACACATCCAGGCCCGCGCCGGCCACTTTGCCTGATTCCAGGGCGGCGATGAGGTCCGGCTCGGAAATAATTTCGCCGCGCGCGCAGTTCACAATGCGCACGCCGGGCTTCATCTTTGCAAAGGCAGCGGCATTGAGCATTTCGCGGGTTTCATTGGTCACCGGCATGTGGACCGTGATGAAATCCGCCACGCGATAAACATCGTCCAGGCTCTCGGCGAAGCCGGCGCCGATGGCTTTGGCGCGTTCCTCGGTGAGGTAAGGGTCATAGGCGATGACATGCATCCCAAAGGCGATGGCGCGTTTGGCCACTTCCGTGCCAATACGGCCCATGCCGAGCACACCGAGGGTTTTCCCGGCCAGTTCCACGCCCTGGAACTGTTTGCGATCCCACTTGCCGGCGACCATTGTGGCGGCGGCCTGCGGCACTTTGCGCGCCAGCGAGAGCAGCATGGCGAAGCTCAATTCTGCCGTCGTGACGGTGTTGCCGCCGGGCGTGTTCATGACCACGGTGCCGTGCTTGGTCGCGGCCTCGATATCCACGTTGTCCACGCCCACCCCGGCGCGGCCCACCACGCGGAGTTTCGGCGCGGATTCAATGACCTTGCGGGTCACCTTGGTTTCCGAGCGGACCACCAGGGCGACGGCATCCGCCACCACCGGTAACAATTCGGCCTCGGTCAGCCGCTTGGGCAGCACGACCACCTGGAATTCGGGGCGTTGCTGGAGCAGCGCGATTCCCTTGGGGGAAATTGGATCACAAACAACAATTTTCATATCGCAAAAGGAGCTTGAGTCTAGGCCAATCCCCCCCGGAGGTCAAATCTTGATTCACTTTGACCAGGCTTGACTGGGTTTGACCGCAGACGGGCTTGATCCGCGAATTTGGGTGGAATCATGGGCGGGGAATCCGGCCACCCCCCCACGCTAAAAAATTTCTTAACCTTGAATGACCTTGAATCGCCTTGAATTGGCTTGAATCACCTTGAATGAACCTTGAATGGGAAGAGGGGCTTGAGGGGCGAGGCCCGGGGCATGAAGCGGAATCCAAGTTGGGGTTCCCCCGGACAGTGGACAGTGGCGACAAGCCAATGATGTTCCAGGGACCCTGGATAAACCAGCCACCGCTAATTTTTTTGTTCAAAGGTGCGATTAGGTTGGATTAGGTTGGATTTTCGAGGTGTAGGGTTGGATTTGGCAGGATTTCACGTCCCCCCTCTCCGACAGACAAGTCGGGACGTACCCGGACGACAAGGCGGACGATGCCCGCCCTTACGGCAGACACCTAATTATAACGGACTATGTCAAAGATCCACTTCCGCCAAGCCTGTGGCGGACAGGGCGGCGACAAATCTTGCGGGTGAATGGACCGGCAAGGCGCTGGCTTGCGAGGATTTTCCATCACCTCCAAGGACGGAGCTATAAAGCTCCAGACCTGAGTAGCAGTTTAATGCAGCTATTGGAGGTGTCAAATGGAAAATTTTGCCAGGTGCCAGAAACATGCAATTGAAAAGGATTTTAACCGCAGATGCACGCCGATGGACGCAGAAGGGGGAGGCAGTAATGGGCCGGAAAATGCAAGAGACTAACTCCTGCGCCATGAACCAGCAGTGTTCTGGTATGGGGCGCGCCGTTGGCGCTGGTGCGGGAGTGATTCAAACGGGGAAGCGATGGGAAATTTCAGAGGGGGGATTGCGGAGGCGGAAATTTAATTTGCGGCCTTCTGCCGAAGCGCCGCTACGATTGCAGCGGGCGGCCGAAAATAAAATCACTCCGATACATTTCGCAGCTTAACCGCAATCTCCTCTGGGGGTAATTTCATCGCTTCCAACATCGTTTTAAAATTGGAAATGGCCGTCTCCCAATTTGGATATTGATGACCAGTTTTCTGTTTAAACTTTTGGAGGATCTTTAAACATTGTTCCATCAGGGGTATTGCCTCAATTAGTCTGTTGGTGGCTTGAAGCAACGACGCCAGATTGTTGAGATCTCTCGCGACATTGGGATGTTCAGAGCCAAAGCTGAGTTCATCAATGGCACGAGCTCGGCGCATCAAGGCTTCGGCCTCGGTCAGCCGGTTGGTGGCTTTGAGCAATTGGGCCAGATTATTCAGGTCGATGGCGACTTCAGGGTGTTCTGGGCTGGAATTATGTTCGTCAATAGCCAACGCCCGGCGAATCATGGGTTCCGCTTCGGCGAGCCGGTTGGTGTCTTGGAGCAAAGACGCCAAATTTTTGAGGCGGTTGGCAACGTTGGAATCATCCGGGCCAAAGTTTTGTTCGTCAATGGCCAGAGCGCGGCGCATCAACGGTTCGGCCTCGGCCAGCCGGTTTGCGTAATTCAGCAACAGCGCCAGATTGTTGAGATTTCTTGATACGTTGGGATGATTCGGGCCAAAGTTTTGTTCGTCAATGGCCAACGCGCGGCGCATCAACGGTTCGGCCTCGGCCAGCCGGTTGGTGGCTTGAAGCAATTGGGCTAGATTGTTAAGGCGGATTGAAACGTTCGGATGCTGCGGACCAAGGTTGCGTTCGTCGATGATCAGTGCGCGGCGCATCAAGGGTTCGGCTTGATCAAATTGACCGATAGTTAGCAGTAAATAGGCCAGATCATTAAGAGCCGCTGCTAGATTTGGTTCATCTTTGATTTGTTCAGTTAGGCGGAGTCGTTCCTCCAGGCACTGCTTTGCCTGGTCATATTGGACCAAATCAGTAAATACATTCCCCAATTCGCCCAGAAGATTTGCTCGTTGGCTGAGCGCGCGGGGGGTATCGGCTTGGGGACTTGTTTGCAGTTCAGTCAGTTGTCTTTGTAGCAGCTCGCTGCGGGAGCGAAGTTTGTCTGGTGTGTTTGCGGCTTCTGAGGTTCGGCTTTGGCCGGTCAGACTTTCAATCATGCCGATGGAGCTGGTCGAATCGGTGCTGAAATCAAACGTAGCCGAGCGCCAGTGCCAGAGGTCGGTGGCGGATTGGGCAAACGCCGTGGTGTCAGCGGGCGTCAGCCAGATGACCAGTGGCATAGGGCAGGCTTGGGCAAACGCATCGCGGTGAAGATTGGCTTCTTCTAGAAAGCCAGTGCCCTCGGCTGAAGGCCCGGCGTTAGCATTGCGAAGCGCAATGAGATTTTCCAAGCCAATGACCGAGACCGCATGGCGTTTGTCTGGCGAAATTTGGAGTTTGCGGATATGATCCTGGAGGCAGCGCAGCAAGGAGGCATGGGGATCGCCGGCGGTAAACTCCAATTGGCTGAGGATGACCCCTTTGGGTTCAAGCAACCCGGTCAGGTGGTGGAGCAGCTTCGTGCGCACCTGGAGGTCGGAGAAGGTGGCCAGGGCCAGTTTAAAGCCGGTGTCCTGGGCCAGCATCAAGGCCAGTTCTCGGAAACTGCGCTCCTGCCCGGCTGGCAGGGCAGGTTCAGTGGGCGGCGGCGGAACTGTGGCGTTGGCAGGCATGTTTGAATTCCACGATTTCCCAGACCGCGGGATGGACGTCGTACCAGATTTGGTCGCCGTTGTATTCTAATACAGACCCATTGAAGAACAACTGGCTGAAGAATTCCCGGGCGGCCCTGACTTCGTCCGGCTTGGTGTTGGGTTCGGCGGTGAGCCCGTCCCCCTTGGTGTGGTGGACCTGGGCGAGCAGGGGATAATAAACCTGGCCAGGTATCAGCAGCCGTTCAAAATCCAGCCGGATTTTCTTCACCGCGTCCTGCGCGCTGGCATGGTCAATGCGCGTTTTTTCATCCACGCGGGCCGAGAGTTGGGCGTAATCCACCAGTCGCATTAAATCGCGCACACTGCCGCCGGACATGCGGGCCAGATAGCGCACTTCTTCAACGGAGGTGAAGATGGAATCAACCTTCACACGCTGGGCCACCAATTCCACGAGCGCATGCAGGCCCAGGTCGAATGGCTGGTCGTTGCGGTTGTGGGTTTTGACCATTTGCATGGTGAAGGTGTGGGAGAACACCCGGTTGATGTTCCACGGGGCGAGCACCATGGCAATGGGCACGGTGTAGATGACATGCGCCCGCAGGGATTTGAGCAGGTCGCCGTTGTCAAAAAACAGGCGGCGGCCAATCTCCACCGGCAGGCGGTCCAGATTGTCCTGCACAATCAGCAAGTCGGGCGTTTTGCCATGCTTTTCGAGGGTTTGCTGGGCGTTATCCAGCAGGAGATTGACCCGGGAGAGCAAGTCGCTGGAATAGCTTTGCAAAGTCTGGCGAATGACTTTGCGCCGCTCCACACTGCCAACCAGGGCGGATTTGACCCGGGCCAGTAGTGCAAGACTCAACCAGTAGAAGCCGGTTTTGGCTTCACCCTTGGCTTCCGCTTCCACCGTTAATTCACTTTTGACCGCCTCCACTTTCTCGATGGTTTTCTCGGCAAACCAGCCGATGACATCATCGACCAGGCCGGTGTCCAAAGGCATGTTCCAATCGGCGAACTTGCGAACCAGGCTGTCCACCAGCCACAGGATGAGGTCGGTATAATCACAATCGCGGAGCAGATTATCATCCAGGTAGAGGTGCAGGCAGGTAAACCGGCTGGAAAGGTTGTGCTCCAATTTAAGCAATTCGGTGGATTTGCCGCAGCCACGATGTCCGGTAAAGGCCACTTGCGAGTAACGGTTTTGACTGGCATCCGCATCTTGCAAATGCATGGCCAACCGCTTGAGTTCCTTGGTGTCCCGGCCTTTGGAAATATCCACGTAGCGCGGGTCGCCAGATTCCAGGGGCTCCAGCGTCACACAAGCCGCCACTTGCTCAAGAATTTCAGCTTTTGCGAACATTGCCCGGCCAAACTAGCGCATTCAGGGCGGCCATGCCAGCATCAAAACCGGTGGCACTAATTTGCTCGCGACTTGTTCAGCGCCTCGGTAAACCAGTCCACCGGCTGGGGGCGGGCGGGGGGCTTGGGCTTCATCCCGGCGGGGCGCGCGGGCGCGGGCGCAGTTTTGGCGCCGGCGGCGGCTGGCATCAGCGGCACGGCTTTCATCGAGAGCGCGATCCGTTTCCGGGGCAAATCCACTTCCACCACCGTGACCATCACGCGCTGGTGTACCTTCACCACTTCCGCCGGGTCTTTCACAAACCGGTCGGCAAGCTGGCTGACATGCACCAGGCCGTCCTGATGCACCCCGATGTCCACAAACGCCCCGAAGGCGGTGACGTTTGTGACAATCCCCGGCAGTCTCATGCCGGGCTGCAAGTCCGCCATTTTTTCGATGCCCGCCTGAAAGCTGAACACCTCAAATTGCTGGCGCGGGTCCCGCCCCGGTCGAGCCAGTTCGCCCAGAATATCCGTCAGCGTCGGCAGGCCAACCGCCTCGGTGACATATTTGGCCAGGGGGATTTTCTGGCGCAGCGCATTGTCCCGCAGCAAATCCTTCACGGAACAGTTCAAGTCCCGGGCCATGGCATCCACCAGCGGATAACTCTCCGGGTGGACGGCGCTGCCATCCAGCGGATGCTCGCTCTCGCGAATGCGCAAAAATCCGGCCGCCTGCTCAAAGGCCTTTGGCCCCAGGCGCGGCACCTGCCGGAGTTCCTGGCGCGACTTGAACGGGCCGTGCTCGTTCCGATGCGCCACGATGTTCTCCGCCAGCAGCGGTCCCAGCCCGGACACATGCCCAAGCAGTTCCTTGCTGGCAGTGTTTAATTCCACTCCCACCCCATTTACGCAGCTCCGAACGATGTCATCCAGGCTCCGCTTCAGCGCTGCCTGATCCACGTCGTGCTGGTACTGGCCCACGCCGATGGATTTCGGGTCCAGCTTCACCAGTTCCGCCAGTGGGTCCATCAATCGCCGGCCGATGGATACCGCGCCGCGCACGGTGAGATCGTGGTCGGGAAATTCCGCGCGCGCGACCTCGGAGGCCGAGTAAATGGACGCGCCGCTTTCGTTCACCATCACCACCGGGATGGCCGCCGGCAGCTTGAGCGCTTTCACAAATGTCTCTGTCTCCCGGCCTGCCGTGCCATTGCCAATGGCGATGGCTTCGACCTGGTGGGATGTCACCAGGCGTTGCAGCGCCTCGGCCGCCTCACGCATCGCCCCGGCGGACGACGCCGTTGGATAGACCACGTCGTGATGCAGCAACTTGCCCTGGCGATCCAGGCACACCACTTTGCAACCGGTGCGAAAGCCGGGGTCAATCGCGAGGACATTCTTGCGGCCCAATGGCGCGGCCAGCAGCAGTTCGCGCAGGTTTTCCGAGAATACGCGAATGGCCTCGATATCCGCCTTCTTTTTGGAGTCCATGCGCATTTCCACCTCGATGGCGGAGCTGAGCAGCCGCTGGTAACTTTCGGCCACGGCCAGGCGCACCTGCTCCGCCGCCGGGCCGGCGCCCTTCACGAACAGCGGTTCGAGCAACGGCAGGATGGATTCCTCCGGCGGCACGATGCGCAGCATCAGAAACCCCTCGCTCTCGCCGCGCCGGATGGCCAGCAGGCGGTGGCTCGGGATGGTGGCCAGCGGCTCGCTCCAATCGAAGTAATCCTTGAACTTCGCGGCGGCTTCCTCCTTGCCAGTCATCACCTTGGATTTTACCACCGCCTCGCGCTGGAACAATTCGCGCAGGGCCGCGCGAGCGTGGGCGTCGTCGCTGATGCGTTCGGCCAGAATATCGCGCGCGCCGGCGAGGGCGGAGGCGGCATCCGCCACGCCTTTCTCCGCACTGATATACGCCCCGGCCTCGGCGACGGGATCGCCGGCCGCCAGTTGCAGCAGCAGCCAGTCGGCCAGCGGTTCCAGGCCCTGCTCGCGGGCGATGGTGGCCTTGGTGCGCCGCTTCGGGCGATATGGCAGATAAATATCCTCCAGCGCCGTGACCGTTTCCGCCTGGGTGACGGCGGATTTTAGCGCGTCCGTGAGGAGCTTGCGCTCGTCCAGCGATTTGAGAATGGCCTCGCGCCGTTGGTCCAGTTCCGCCAGCGCCAGCAGGCGTTCGCGAATGCCGGTGACCACCACCTCGTCCAGCGAACCGGTGGCTTCCTTGCGATAACGGGCGATAAACGGGACGGTCGCGCCCTCGGCAAACAACCGGGCCGTGGCGGCGACGTGACGCGGCGCGAGGTTGAGCTCGCCCGCAATTTTTAAAACATGTGCTTCGTTCATGAAAAACGTGGGCGCTTGGTGTAACGAAGCGAGGGGGCGGTGTAAATCTTTTTACGACGGAAGCGGGGGACCGTTCGGCGTCGCTCAGCCCTGCGGTAGAAATAAATCCGCGGACACGTGGAAATGTTTAGCCAGGGCGCGGACATGCGCCAGGGTCAATTGCCGCTCCCCGCGCAGGATCATGGGGCCCAGCGTGCGGTGAACCCCCAGCAATCGGGACAGGTCCGCCGCACTCATGCCGTGCGCCTCCAGCAGGTGCTGCAAGGCCTCCAGCGCGGTGACGTTGGGAGTGTCCAGCGGCGTGCGTTCTTTTTCAAAATCCTCAATGAGGCGGCACAGCAAATCAAAATAATCCTCCTGGTCGGCCGTCAGCGCGTGCCCGGCCAGGGCGTCGGTGATTTCCACCACATTTTCATATTCCACCCGGTCATGGATGGGACGCGGGATGAGGAGACGGCAGAGGCCGGCATAGTCTTTCGGCAGCCGTTGAAATTCCATTTTCGGGCCAGTCATTTTGGAGGAGGTTTAATTACGCGATAAAAAAACCACAATGCCATGGCCGCTGTGAGGCAGGCGCCGAACCCAAACAGCACCTTGCCGAAAGTCTGGTTCCACGCGTCGGGGATGAAGGGAATGCCGCCCCGCAGTTGGCCGCCAAAGAACGCCACATAAAAACCCAAAGCTGACATGCCCGCGCAAACCACACCCCCCATCAAAGCCGACCAACGGCCTTGGGCGTTAGTGACAAGCTGCACCCCTCCCAGGGCAAAAATGACCGCCCCCACGATCATGAGCTGTCGTTGCTGGAGGGCTTTGGGGTCATGGCAGGCGAGGTAAGCAATCACTCCGGCCGCGCCAATGGCCACCATTCCCATGTTACGGCGCTGTTGATTATCGGGCTGGTCTGGCATAAGGTGAGCGTAGCAGAACGAGAAAAGCTGACTCATCGCGGTGATTTATTGGGCGGTACGGATAAATGTCTCTTCATCGTTTAATGCTCCACGAAGAAATGCTCTAATGATTTGTTTGCGCGTATTTTTATGATCTATCGTTTTACATAAGTGGTCGCGTGTGATCCGTTGCGACTGAA
>Ga0182012_10001097_pt1 | contig 29922 bp, 33 predicted proteins | sample 612S2SmetaG_FD_120486 | JGI IMG/M metagenome (GOLD analysis project Ga0182012, IMG submission 120486) | Permafrost microbial communities from Stordalen Mire, Sweden - 612S2S metaG | ecosystem: Environmental > Terrestrial > Soil > Wetlands > Permafrost | place: Sweden: Stordalen | collected...
GTCGCCGAGCGAGAGCAGCGCGCCGTCGACGCCCACCGGAAGATACAGCGTCGCGCCCGCGCCGACGTGACGGATGTCCATGTTGCCGCCGTACCGCGTCGGCGGCACCACCGAGAACGCGCCGGGTTCGGCGGGCGCCACGCCGATCGTTCCGATCATCGGGACGCTCGGCAGACGCATGCCCGTAAAGAGTTCGATCGTGCCGCCGGCGATGCGCGAGATGCGCAGCGCGGGTTCGGTGAAGCGGTCGGCCAGCAGCCCGAAGCCTGGGATGTTGGCCGTCCAGCCCCAGGCGTCGACCTCGAGATGCAGGATCTCGACCACGAGCGCGTCGCCGGGCTTCGCGCCCTCGACGAAGATGGGGCCGGTCACGGGATTGATGCGCGCAAAATCCAGGGTAGACAACGCGCTCGCAGCGGAGTCGGCCGCGAGTTGACCGCCCGAAGCGTTTTCGAGTTCGACCTCGATCGTGTCGCCCGGTGCGACGTGGAGCACAGGCGCGATCGCGTTGTCCCAGACGCCGTGCGTCTGCGTACGCTCGAGGTGCTTCACCGCGCCATCCGCATGGGTTCGAGCGCTTATGCGCGCCCGTGCAATCTCCTGGAACGCTCGAGCGGGCGCGACGAGGAGCGCAGGGTCGCGAGCAATTCCGGCATATTGTGCCGCAATGCTCGGTACGTTGCGGATGACTGCGCGCCGCTCGGCAATCGCGGCGGTGCTGGCCGCACTGTGCGCTTTCCCGGCGGCGGGTTCGGCAGCGCCGCGTTTCGTCGATGTCGCAATGCGGACGACGCTCGGCACGATCGTGCTGCGGCTCGACGCGGCGCGAGCACCGGTGACCGTCGCCAACTTCCTGCGCTACGTCGATACTCACAAGTATGCCGGCAGCGCTTTCTATCGTACGGTGCGGCCGGGAAATCAGGCTCCCCACCGGCCGATCCAAGTGATCCAGGGCGGGCTCGACCTGCCCGACGCCGCGCCCTATCCCTTCGGAAGGATCCCGCTCGAAACGACGCTGACGAGCGGTCTACACTTTGGCGACGGCACGCTCGGGATCGCCCGCGACAAAGACCCCGGGACCGGCGGCTCCGAGTTCTTCATCTCCATCGGGAACACGAACGGCGTGCTCGACGCCGAGCGCAGTCCGGATCGCTATGGGTACGCCGCGTTCGGGCACGTCATCGGAGGCATGGATGTGGTGCGGAGGATTCAGAACGCCCCGGCGAAGGGTCAGCGACTTCATCCGGCGGTCCGCATACTCTCGGTCTACCGGGTGGGCCGGCCGCGGGCGTCCAACTAGCAGCGCACAGGGAGGACGATCAGTTTGAAGACTTTTCTGCGTACCGCGGTCGCGGCGCTCGTCATGGCGATACCCTCGCTCACCATCGCCGCCACCTTCATCTCGGCGCCGCACGGCGTTTCCAACGAGGAATTGCAGCGCTTCATCTATGCGCCGAACTATCCCAATTGGTGCGGCGCGTCGGGGCAGGCCGCGCGTGAAATGCGCGTCAATCCGACGACGGATCCCAAGACGCTGCACGGCATTATGAGAGCCAACATCGTCGACTGCGCCAATTCGTCGTACGCGCAATCGCATCAAGCACTCTGGAACACCGCCGTGTTCGGCGCCGCCGCAGCGGCCTTGCTCGCGGCGCGCCACGAACCCCCCGCGCCCGCGTTGCGCGACGCGACCCACGCCAAAAACTGGGGCGCCGACTTGGTAAAGTTCACGTATCAGCGCGGCACGTACCGGGCCAGCGGCCAGCCCTCGCAATATCGCACCGACGCCGGCCGCATCAATCGCGATGCGATCGCGCTGATCAATGCCATCGTCGCGCACTATTCCGGCGCGCCCGCACCGGACTCGCTCCCGGCGCACATCAAGCCGCCGGGACAATAATCAGGAAACCGCCGCGACCTCGGCTTCGCGGCGCAGTCGCACGCTGACCGGCACGCCGCAGAGAGCCGCGTTGCCGGTCAGTTCGTCGATGCGCGTGGAGTCGGTCAGGTCGTTGTAGCTCGCGCCGGGCCGATCGTGGGCGACGCTCAAGAGCACGGCCGCGTTGCCGTGGCCGAAGCCGTGCGGTAGGCTGACGACCCCGGGCATCAGATCCGGGGTGACCTCGGCGAGCACCGCGATCTCTCCAGCGTCGCTCGCCACCTCGACCACGTCGCCGCTCGAGATGCCGCGCGCCGCGGCGTCGGCGATGCCGATCTGCAACGTGCAGCGATCGGGGCCGCGCATGAGTCGCGGGGCATTGTGCATCCAAGAATTGTTGCCGCGCAACTGACGCCGCCCGATCAAGGCGAGTTCGGGCACGGGCTCCGCGAGCGCTGCATCGAGGCGCTTCAAGTCGGCGACGAACGTTGCGGGCGCGAGATCGATGCGGGCATCCCCGGTGAGCAAACGCTCGGGCATGCACGGCGCGAGCGGTCCGAAATCGACGCCGTGCTCGTGCGCGCGCACCGCCTCGAGGCTCGTGCGATACGCACCGTAGCGCAAACCGGTGTCGAGCCGTTCGCGCGGGGTCGCGCCGCGTTTTCCCGTCAGCCGTTCGCGCAGGGCGCCGAAAATCTGCCAGTCGAACCGCTGGGATTCGTCGATGGCGAACACCGGCTCGCTGTACCGCGCCGTATTCCGCACGGCGAACTGGTGGAAGATGACGTCGTAATGCTCGGTCTCCAACCCGTGCGCCGGCGGCAGAATGAGGTCGGCATGGCGCGTCGTCTCGTTGACGTACGGATCGATGCAGAGCATGAAGTCGAGGCCGGGCAACACGCGATCCAGCAGGCCGCCGTTGGGCGTGGAGAGCACCGGATTCCCGGCCACCGTGACCAGCGCGCGGATCTGGCCCTCGCCCGGGGTTTGCATCTCTTCGATCAACGCGGCGACGGGAAGCTCGTTGTAAATTTCGGGTAGGCCGCGAACGCGCGAGTGCCAGCGGCCCGAGTGCGCTTCGCCGGCCTTCGCGCCGAGGATCAGATCGAATGCGGGCTGCGGCCACATCATGCCGCCTTCGGCGTCGAGCCGTCCGCAGACGGCGTTGAGCGCGAGCACCAGCCACTGACAGAGGCCGCCGAAGGCTTGTGTGGAGAGGCCGATTCGACCGTAGGCGACGGGCCGGCGCGCGGCGGCGAACTCACGCGCGATGCGCCTGATCGTATCGGCGGCAACGCCGGTGAACGCGGCGACGCGCTCGGCGGGAAAAGCGCGCGCCGCTTCGCGGAGCACGTCCAGTTTTCGGAAAACCGGCTCGAGCCGGCCGAGCCGGACGAGATCCTCCGAAAAGATCGTGTCGAGCAATGCTAAGAGCAACGCTGCGTCGCTGCCCGGGCGCACGAAGACGTGCTCGTCGGCGACCGCGGCGGTTTCCGTCCGGCGCGGGTCGAGCACGACGACGCGGCCGCCGCGCTCGCGAATTTCGCGCAAGCGCGTGCGCATGCCGGGCGCGGTCATCAGGCTTCCGTTGGAGACCAGCGGGTTGGCGCCCATGATCAGAAAGTAGTCGGTTCGATCGACGTCGGGCACCGGAATGAGCGCCGGGTGTCCGAACATTTCGAGCGCGGCGACGTGGCTCGGAAGCTGATCGACGCTCGTCGCGCTGTACCGGTTCTTGGTTTGCAGCGCGTTGAGAAAACCGCCCATGCTCAGCAGCGTGCCGCTGTTATGCGCCGTCGGATTGCCGAGATACACCGCGATCGCATCGTTACCGTGCACGCGCGCGATCTCGCGCAACCGATCGACCGCGAGATCGAAGGCGGCATCCCACTCGATCGGCGCCCACGCCGCGCCGTCGCGGCGGATCGGCGTGCGCAAGCGGTCGGGGTCGGCATAGAGATCGAGCAGCGCCGTGCCCTTCGGGCAGATCGCGCCGCGCGAGAGCGGATCGAGCGGATCGCCGCGCAGGTCGGTCACGCGCCCGTCTTCGACGGTGATCGTCAAGCCGCAAATAGCCTCGCACAGATTGCAGGCCCGATGGTGCTTCCCGTCCCGAATCGCCCGGCTCATCGGGTCCGGCTAGATCTCGAACTTGAAGACGACACCCACATTATTCGCCCCGCCGGTAGACGTGGTGCCGTAGATCGACGAGCCCGTGACGTAGAGATTACCGAGCGGGTTAGCTCCTTCGGCACCTTGGAACGTGTGCAAAACTTCGTAACCCGTGCCGGCAGTTTTCATTCGAAAGAGCGTGCCGCAACCGACGCAGAGGCTCCCGCTTCCCGAAGAGGTGGCGCCGTACAAGAGCTTGCCGCTCAAGGTGAGCCCGGCGACGGGCTGGGCACCGTCCGCACCGCCCGCGAACGCGTGCAGGATGGTCTCCTGGTAGCCGCCCTTGCCGGGCTTGAGTTCGAAGACCACGCCGCTATTGCTGTTCCCGCCCGTCGGCGTGGTGCCGTAGATATCGCCGCTCGAGTCGATCACAACCCCGCCGTTCGGGCCGGTGCCGTCGCTCGAGCCTTGGAAGCTCCAGAGCACGGTCTCCGCGCCTCCGCCCTTTGCGGGAACGAACTTGTACACGGTCCCCTTGCCTGCAGATCCGCCGCCGACCGTCGTTCCGTACAAGGCGCCGCTCGAATCCGGGATCAGACCCGAGAGCGGAAACGCGCCGTCGCTGCCGTCTTTGAAATCGTAGACGTCGCTCTCGGCAAAATTTGTCGTGTCCATCGCGACGATCGCCCCATATCCGTACTTCCCGCCTGAGGCGGTCGTCGCGTAAAGGGTCGAGCCCACTTGCAGAAAACCGGAATTGGGCGAAGCACCGTCGGAGCCGCTGCCGAACGAATATGCCGTCATCTCGGAATACTGTCCGCCGGACGGCGCCAATTCGATGGCCGTTCCAGCGCCGTACTGTCCGCCCGCGATGCTGGTGACGTAGATGCGTCCGTCGCTTGCGATCAGCGGGTTGGCGACGGGGCTGCTTCCGTCGGTCCCGGTAAAACTATGAACCAGCCGCTCTGAATATCCCGATCCCGCGCGGGTCAATTCGAAGACGGTGCCGACCGAATTCTGACCGCCCGCGAACGTCGTCCCGAATATGTCGCCTTTCTTATCCAACGTTACGCCGGAATACGGCGTCGACCCATCGGGCTGGCCGGCAAACGAATACAGGACGGTAATGCCCATCGACGATTTCAGAGGACGGGCGAGCAACCCGGTGCTCGAAGCTTGCGCGGGCAGCGGCCGGCTCGCAGACAAAACGGCCGCCAGGGAGAATGCAAGGGCCCCGACCGCGAGATCGAGGCGTGCCGTTCGTGGTAAGTCCCGACGACTATGCAAGGGGTGGCTCCGTTCGAGTCGGCCGAGGGTCTGCTAGCCCTTCAGACTACGCCGAGACGAACGGCTATCCCCGTTCGACGCTCATACGCGGGCGGATCGCCCCAGCGCGATCTCGCCCGCGTATCCAAGCCGGAGTTGACTCCTAGTTATCGTTGGTGACGCTGAGCGTCGCCGACTCTTGTTTGCCCTTTTTGTTCTTCTCGGTGAAGCGTACCGTGCAGGTGCCCGGGAGCAAGCCCGGCGTCACGGTAAACACGCCGTCGCCACCGCTGATCGAAGCGATTCCGGCGGACGTGCAATTGTTGCTCTCGTTGATGTCTTGCTTATTGGGCGCCTTGACGTACACCGTGACTGCGTTGAAATCGAGAAGCGTGAAGGTCACGGCGCAGGGAGTGACCGACATTTTTCCGTTCGACTTGCAGCTCGCGTCGCGGATTTCGTCTTGCGCTTGCACGGGCTCGCTCGGCGGCGCGACGTGCGAAACGGAACTCTGGCTGACGCCGTTCGGCATGACGCCGCCGGCTTGGTTACTGCCTCCGGCGCCGCTACACGCGGCCAACATGGACGCTACGACGAGAGAAGAGAGTAGCTTCACTGACGAGGGGATGGGACGCATGATTCGCCTCCGTCCTTGGAGAGATTAGAGTGCCCTTAGAGGGTCTAACCGCGAAACGACGATGGTAGATTGCTGGATTGGGTCCGTGATTTTCCGTGCGCGAACTCACTCGGCATTTTGCATCGCACAATAGCGCTACGCAAACGCGCGGTGCTTCAAGTATGTAATTATTTCAAGAGACGTTATTGCGTCGCTTGAAATTCGAGTGTAAGCGTCGAGGGGAACGGAAAGAAACAATCGCCCTTGAACAGCGAGCCGCTCGGCGGCACGCTCAACGTCGCGCTGACGCAGAGCGTGTCCGACGCGGGCAAGCCGCTGAACGTAACCTGGCCCGACGAGTCGGTTGTGTTGGTGGTGATCACGCCCGTGGGCGTGTTGCCTCCGGCGATGCCCGTCGAGAGCGTCACCACGAGCCCGGCGGCCGGTGTGCCGGTCGGCGTCTCGAAGAGCACCGTCGTCGACGCCGGGTTCGTCTGCGGCGTCGACGATGTCGTGCTGCCGTGGCACGCGCCGAGCAGAAGCGTCGTCAGGCACAGAACGGAAACGCCGATTTTGTTCACGGCGAGTGCTTCGTTGGCAGCCCGTCGCCGCCTTCAGGGCGCCCGGTCCGTAATGCGGCTTACGGGCGGGGCCGCCTCGATTCGTTTATGATCGCCGTATGTTGCACGCTTTATTGCTGGCCGCGGCGACCACGCTGGCGCCGGTCATCTCCTCGACCGCGGGCTGGCTCAACGCCACGCACGCACCGGCGACCGCCGGCCGGGTCGCCGTCGTCGACGTCTTCACGTTCGGTTGCATCAACTGCAAGCACGTCGCGCCGGAACTGCGCCGGCTTCGAGCGGCGATCCCCGAGGCCGATCTCACGATCGTGGGCGTTCACGCGCCCGAGACGCCCTACGAACGCGACGGCGCCAACGTGCGTGCGGCCTTGCACGAACAGAACATCACCTGGCCCGTGGTGATCGACAACGACTTCGCCATCTGGAAGGCATACGGCGTCGACGCCTGGCCCACGCAACTCGTCTTCGATCGCCATGGAAAGCTGCGCGCCACGTACGTCGGCGAGGGCAACGACGCCGAGCTCGAGCGCACCGTCCGGGCGCTCGTCGCCGAACGTTCCTAGGCCGGAACGATCACCGCGTGGCCGCGCTGGCGCAAGCGGCCGCTGCGCATCAGGCGGGCCAGTTCGAGCGAGACCGTCTCGCGCGTGCTGCCTACGAGCGAGGCGAGGTCGGCGTGCGTGAGCCGGATCGTAATCTCCACACCGCCCTCTACGGGCCGGCCGTGTTCGATCGCGAGCCGGTTGAAGAGATTGATCAGACGTTCGCTCAAGCGTGCGTACGCCAGATCTTCGACCGTGGATTGCAACTCGACGAGCCGTTCGCTCATCACCTTGGCGACGTTGAGAGCGACTTTCGGTTGCGATTCGAGCAGCGCGAAGAGGTCCTCGGCGCGGGCCATGCAGATCAGCGTGTCGTCGAGCGCCACCGCAAACGTGCTGCGCGGCCGGTCGCTGAAGATCGATTCTTCCCCGAAGAGGTCGCCGCGGCCGAGCACGGCCACGGTGACTTCCTTGCCGTCTTCGGTCAACCGGGCGATGCGTACCGCTCCACGCTTGACCATGTAGACGGTGCGCGACGGGTCGGACTCGTCGAAGATGAAGGCTTTGCGCGCGAAGGTCTTCATGGTGAAGAGGCCTTCGTTCTGCTCGACCTCGTCCTCGGGCACGTCTTCGAATAAGCGGTTCTGTTTGAGATACCAGACCTTGTTCGACTCGCCCGGCTCAGGCCCGTCGTTCATGAAACTGTCCGTTTGCGGGCCTCCCGCGTAAGCCTGCCCGCCGGGTGCCCGGCCGCCGATCTCCGATTCCATACGTGCATCATGCCCGAGGCCGGTCCGGCGGTGCGGTAAGGCGCCTTACGCCGTGAAGGAGCGCGCCGCCACGGGCTCGATGTACGGTATACCTCGCAGCCGGCATCTGATTGGAGAACCGCTCTTCGTGAAGAGGCTCTTCGCCTGTTCGTTGCTCCTGGCGTTCGCAAGCGCGCCGACGCTCGCCCAGAGCGCGCATCCCATAGCCGCGGCCGCGCCCGCTGCGGCGCCGTCCGCACGGCCGTCGCCCGAGGCCCGGCTCGAAGGCGAGACGCCCGACGCGGTCACGCAGCATACCGTCGCGGTCGATGGCCGGCCCATCGCCTATACCGCGCGCGCGGGCACGTTGACGCTGCGCGACGAGCAAGAAAAGCCCACCGCGCGCATCTTCTACACGGCCTTCACGGTCGACGGCGAGAGCCCGGCGCGGCCGGTCACCTTCATCTACAACGGCGGTCCGGGCAGCTCCACGATGTGGCTGCGCATGGGCTCGTTCGGGCCCGTGCGAGTGATCGCCGCCGACGGCACGGCCCAAGGGCCGCCGCCGTTTCGCATCGTCGACAACCAATACAGCCTCATCGACAAGAGCGATCTGGTGTTCATCGACATGCCCGCCAGCGGCTTCGGCCGCTTGCTCGAGGCCGGCCAACCGAAAGATTTCTTCGGCATCGATCAAGACGCGAACGCCTTCGCGCAATTCATCACGCGCTACTTGACGCGTTTCAACCGCTGGAACTCGCCGAAGTTTCTCTTCGGCGAAAGTTACGGCACCACGCGTTCGGCGGTGCTCTCCGCAGTGTTGCAACGCCAGGGCGTGCAGCTCAACGGCATCGTGCTGCTCTCGTCGATCCTCAACTTCGGGCTCGACTACGCCAACGGCGATCCGATCGGCGGGAACGACTGGCCCTACGTCTTCAACCTGCCGACGCAGGCCGCGACGGCGTGGTATCACGGCAAGATCGCCAACAAGCCGGCCGACCTGCCCACGTTTCTGCGCGACGTCGAGCACTGGGCCATGAACGATTACGTCGACGCGCTTTCGCAAGGCGACCGGCTCCAGGGCGCGCAGAAGGACGCTATCGTACGCCGCTTGGCATACTATCTCGGCCTCTCCGAGCGGTACGTCCGCGAGGCGAATATTCGCGTCAACTACGCGCGTTCGAGCGTGGAACTGTTGCGCTCCGAGGGCAAGGTGACCGGCCGGCTCGATTCGCGTTACGAAACGACGACGATCGACGGCACCGCCGACGAGCCGCGCTGGGATCCCACCGACGCCACCATCGATGCGCCGTACACGACCGCGATCAATTCCTACCTGCGCAACGACCTCAAGTACGATACGCCCCTGACCTATCGCACCAACGTCTACGGCATCATTTACGCAAACGGCGGCAGTTGGGACATGCGCTCGAACCGTTGGGGCTATCCCAACGTCGCGCCCGACCTGTCGGCTACGATGGCCCAGAATCCGGCCCTGAAGATATTCTCGGCCAACGGGTACTACGATTTTGCGACGCCCTACTTTGCGACGGTGTACACGCTCAAGCACCTCAACATCGCGCCCGAACTGCAGAAGAACATCTCGTTCGGCTTCTATCCGGCGGGTCACATGGTGTATTTGAGCGAGCCCGCGCTCGCGCAATTCAAGCGCGATCTCTCGAGCTGGTACGATGCGGCGCAGGGACGATAAGATGAAGCACGACACCGTTTTCTCGCGCTTCCTGGCCCTGGCCGCCGCGTTTGCCATGTTTGGCGCGGCGCCGAGTCCGGCTCCGAGCGCGACGCCCAAGCCCGAACCGGCCGTGCCCGATGCGGTGACGCACCACACGATCCGCGTCGGCGGCAAGCAGATCGCCTACACCGCGCGCGCCGGCACGATCGCGCTCCACGACGACGCGGGTTCGTTGACGGCACGGATATTCTACGTGGCCTACACCGCCGACGGTGCAAATCTCAGTCGCCGGCCGGTGACGTTCTTCTACAACGGCGGCCCGGGCAGCTCGAGCGTCTGGCTGCACATGGGCTCCTTCGCGCCCGTGCGCGTGGTGACGCCGAACGGCACGGGTACCGGCCCGCCGCCGTTCCAGCTCGTCGACAATGCGGACACGCTGCTCGACAAGAGCGACCTCGTGTTCGTCGATGCGCCCAACACCGGTTTCAGCCGCGTGCTCGATGCGGGCAAGCCCAAGGACTTCATGGGCGTCGATCAAGACGCGCGCGCTTTCCGTCAATTCATCGAGCGTTACGACACCACGTTCGATCGCTGGAACTCGCCGAAATTCCTATTCGGCGAAAGCTACGGAACCACGCGCGACTGCGTGCTCGCCGCGCAACTGCAAGAAGCCGGCACGCAACTCAACGGCGTCGTGCTGCTCTCGTCGATTCTCAACTTCGGTTTGGGCGGGGGGGCCATCGCCGGCGGCGATCATTCGTTCGTGGGCTATCTGCCCACGATGGCCGCCACCGCGTGGTATCACCACAAGGCGCCGGCAGGCGCCGGGCGCGACCTCAACGGTTTTCTGGCCGAGGTCGAGCGCTTTGCGGCGGGCGAATACACGCACGCCTTGGCCCAGGGCGCGGATCTCGACCGCGCCGAGTTCGATCGCGTCGTGCGCACGCTGCACGGGTACACCGGCTTGCCGGAAAGCTATCTGCGCGATTCCAACTTGCGCGTGCCGTACGATCGCTTTCTCAAGGAGTTGCTGCGGGGCAGCGACCAGATCGCGGGCCGCTACGACGGACGCTTCATCACGTACGACCTCGACGGCACGGCTACCGATCCGTCGTGGGATCCCTCCGACGTGGGCATCAATGGCGTATTCGTCGGCTCGTTCAATCGCTACGTCCGGCAGACGTTGCACTACGTGACCGAGTCGCAATATCGCCCGACGGCATACGGCGGTCAGCTCGGCGCGCCGTGGGACATGCACCACGACGGCCAAGATCCGCCGGCGAACGTCGCGCCCGATCTCGCCGCGACGATGGCCCAAAATCCGGGCCTGCGCGTCTTCTCGGCAAACGGCCGCTACGATTTTGCGACGCCCTACTACGCGACGGTCTACACGCTCTCGCACCTCAACCTCGTGCCGGCCTTGCAGAAGCACATCACGTACGGCTTCTACGAGTCCGGCCACATGGTGTACCTCAACCCCACCGCACGCGCCCGGTTCAAGGCCGATCTCGCGCGGTGGTACGACGAGGCCCTTTCGCGATAGGCGGCAGCTCTGCAGCGCGCGGCCCGCTTGCCGGCGTGCGCGTTCTCGACTGTTCGACCATGATCGCCGCGCCGACGACGGCGGCGACGCTCGCCGACTTCGGTGCGGAGGTGATCAAACTCGAGCGTCCGGGCGCGGGCGACCCGGTGCGCAAATACGGCGCCCAGCGCCGCGGTCAAGGCCTGTACTGGAAAGCGCTGTCGCGCAACAAGAAGAGCGTCGCGCTCGACCTGCACGATGAGGCAACGCAGGATCTGTTGGTTCGCTGGCTGCCGCGGTTCGATATCCTCATCGAGAACTTCAGACCGGGCACGCTCGAGCGATGGAATTTAGCGCCCGCGCGATTGCTCGAAGCGGCGCCGCATTTGGTGATTCTTCGCGTGACCGCGTTCGGTCAGTACGGCCCCTATCGCGAGCGCGCCGGCTTCGGCACGCTCGCCGAAGCGATGAGCGGCATTGCCTCGGTCTCGGGCTATGCCGACCGTCCGCCGCTGCTGCCGGCGTTTCCGCTGGCCGACGTGATGGCCGGGCAGCTCGGCGCCGCCGCCGTCTGCGCGGCCTACGCGCGGCGCTTGCGCGGCGGCGAAGGCGAGGTCATCGACTTGGCGATTTACGAGGCCGTGCTCAAGGTCGCCGAGTCGCAACTCGCCGAGTACGCGAGCAACGGTACCCTGCACGAGCGCTCGGGCAATCGGATGGAAGACACCGCGCCGCGCGGCGCCTATCGCTGCGCCGACGGCGCGTATCTGGCGCTCTCGGGCAGCACGCAGGCGGTGGCCGAGCGCGTGCTCGCCGTCGTCGGCGGCCCGCACCTCGTGGCCGACCCGCGCTTCGCCACCAACGCCGAACGCGTGCGCAACGGCGCGGCGCTCGACGCCGAGATCGAAGCCTTCTGCGCCACGCGCACGCGTGACGAAGCGATCGACATTTTCACGCGCGCCGGCTGCGCCGCAGGGCCACTGGAAACGATCGACTCGGTATTCGCGAATCCGCAGGTCGTCGCGCGCGGTTCCCTCGTTCGCGTTCCCGATCCCGACCTCGGCTCGGTGACGATGGTGGCCCCGATCCCGCGCTTTGAGCGTTCCGGCGCGCCCGAGTTGCGTAGCGGCCCCTCGCAGGTCGGCGCCGATACGGACGAGGTACTCGACGCCGACCTCGGTCCGCGGTAGAGCCTTGCAGGGCTCCTAAGAGCTCAGTTATTGGCGTCGTTGGCCTGGCCGCCGCCTTGCTTCTCGACCTGGATGTCCCAGGCCTGACGGGCGTCGTTCCAACTCAGCGAATAGGCGTTGTCGGGAACGAGCGGTTTGGATACGGTCGTGGAACTGCCGTCGTTGGCGGTGGTCTCGATCGAAGCCATATACGGCGAGCATTCCGGGGGAGACCCGAAGTGGATCCACGTGAAGTTCCGTGCTGCGACGGTCAAGGGGCGCTGGGCGACGCCGGAGCAACCGTAGGTGAACTTCAGCTGGCGTGACGATTTATTGAGGATCACGACCATAGTCCGCGCGTCGTAGGCGGTGTACTCCATCGTGTCACCGGGCTTGGCCAACACGTATCCGTGGCCCGGCTTCAGGCGTACCACGTTTTCATTCACCGAACCGTCGCTTTTCGTCGTACCTATGCGCAGTTGGTAATCGCCGTCGCACGAACCGTTCCAGCTCGCCGCGCTATAGTTCTTGTACGCGACACTGTCGAGGCTGAACTCGTGCCAATCGCTATCGCCCACGCAGCGCAGCGAAAACTTCAGGCTGCTCGTGTACAGATTCCCGACTTGCACCGAGCCGTCGGCCTCTGCGGCGAGCGGCGCGAAGGCGGGAGCGAATGCGAAAAGACCGGCCAGCACGAGCATGGCAATCGAACGCTGTCTCATGAGCCGGGTTTCCTGAGCGACCGCCCGCGCCTCCTTCAGCCGAACGTCCAATAGTGTCGATTTGCAGATAGATGGCGTTCCTGGCCCGGTAGCCGAGAAGGCCGATGAGGATTTGTCGGCCCCGCCGCGGCAACCTTAGAACAACACGAGCCAGGAGCAACGCATGTCCCTCACCCGCCCCGGTCTTCTGGCCGGCGCCGCCGCGACGTTCGCGACGATCGGCATCATCAAGCCCGCGCAAGCCGCGGAGTTCGAATACAAGTGGGCCGTCGACGTGCCGCCCGACCACCCGATCAGCACCCGGTCGGTCGAGGCGTTCGCGCGCATCAAGGCGGCCACCAAAGGCCGCGTCGACATCAAGACCTTTCCGGCGAGCCAACTCGGCAGCGACCCCGCCATGCTCTCGCAACTGCGCACCGGCGCCCTGGAGATGCTGGCCTTCCCCGGTGCGTTTCTCAATTCGGTCGTGCCGGTGGCCTCGATCGAAAACGTCGCCTATGCGTTTCCCAATCGCGACACGGTGTTCCGCGCCATGGACGGCGACCTGGGCAAGGTAATTCGCGACGAGATCAGTTCGCGCGAGATCGTCGTGTTCGACAAGATCTGGGAGAACGGTTTCCGCGAGATCACCACCTCGACCAAGCCGATCCGCACGGTCAACGATTTGGCCGGGTTGAAGATCCGCGTCTCGCCCGGGAAGATCCGCATCGACACATTTCAGTCGCTGGGTGCTTCGCCCACGCCGATTTCGCTGAGCGAACTCTACACCTCGCTACAGACGCATGTGGTGGATGCCCAAGAGAACCCGCTGGTCTTGATCGAGCAGCAGAAGTTCTACGAAGTGCAGAAGTACGTGTCGCTCTCCAATCACATCTGGTCGGGCTATTGGCTGCTGATGAATCCCGACGCATGGAAGCGCCTCCCGCCCGACATCCAGGCGCTCTTCACTCGCGAACTCAACGCGGCGGCGCTCAAGGCCCGCCAGGACACCGACCGGCTCAACAGTTCCGTGGCCGACAAGCTGCGCCGTCGCGGCATGCAATTCAATCCGGTCGAGGTCGCCGGCTTCAAGAAAAAGTTGGTCGACGCGAAGTATTACGACCGCTGGAAGGCGGAATTCGGCCCGAAGGCGTGGAGCGCGCTCGAGCGTTACGCCAACAAGCTCGGGTAACGCCTTGCACGGTGCTGCGCAGCGGCTGACCTATCGCCGGCCGTGGGCGGCCGCGATCGATCGCGCGGTAGGTTGGGTAACCGAACCCACGGCCGCGGCATTGGTCGTCGCCGAAATCGTGTTGCTGGCTGCGGGCGTGTTCATGCGCTACGTGATGCACAGCGCCTTGATCTGGGGCGACGAACTGGCCACGATCCTGCTGCTTTGGCTTGCGATGCTCGGCGCCGTGGTGGCGTACCGGCGCGGCGAGCACATTCGCATGACCGCGCTGCTGCGGCGTGTGTCGGAACCCGTCAAGCGCGTGCTCGAAGCGATCTCCTCGGTCGTCGTCGCGATCTTCGTGATCGAATTGATGCCCGCGACGTTGAAGTTCTTCCAGCAAGAGCAGATCGACCTTACGCCCGCTCTGAACATCCCGCGTTCGTACGTGGTGCTCGCGATCATGGTCGGTCTCGCGCTGATTTTGGTGCTGGCGTTGTTGCGCCTGAGCGAGATGCCCGCCAAGGTGGTCGTAGGCGTTATCGTCGGCGCGTTGCTGATCAGCGCGGCGGCCTGGTTCGGGCGCGGCGCGTTCGCGGCGTTCGGTAACCTCAACCTGCTCATCTTTTTCGTGGGCATCGTCGGCGCGTGTGTCGCCATCGGCGTGCCGATCGCGTTTTCGTTCGGCGTCGGCACGCTCTCGTATCTGGCGATCACCACGCAGGTGCCGCTCAATACGGTGGTCAGCCGCATGGATGAGGGCATCTCTAGCCTGGTGCTGCTCGCCGTGCCGCTGTTCATCTTCCTCGGCCTGATCATGGAGAATGCGGGTATCGCGCGGCGTCTGGTGGAGGCGTTGGCCAGTCTGGTCGGGCACTTCCGCGGTGGCTTGAACATCGTGCTGGTCGCCGCGATGTTCGTCGTTTCCGGCATTTCCGGATCGAAGATCGCCGACATGGCCGCCGTGGCGCCCGTGCTCTTTCCGGATATGGAACGCCGGGGTCAGAAACGCACCGGCATGATCGCGCTGCTGGCCACCTCGGGCGCGATGGCGGAGACCATTCCGCCCAGCCTCGTCCTGATCATCATCGGTTCGGTGACCGGCGTCTCGATCGGCGCGCTGTTCACCGCGGGCTTACTGCCCGCGGCGTTCTGTTCGGTCTTGCTGATCGCGGTGGCGCTCGTGCAAGCGCGGCGCGAGTCGCTCGCCGCCGTTCCCCGCGCGCCGCTAGGCGTGATCGCCAAGACGTTGCTGGTCGCGATCCCCGGGCTGCTCTTGCCGCTCTTGATCCGCTACTTCGTCGTAAAGGGCATCGCAACGGCCACCGAGGTCAGCGTGGTGGGCATCGTCTACACGTTGCTCGTGGGCGTCTTCGTCTATCGCGAGTTCGATTGGCGCAAGGCCTATCCGACGCTGCTCGAAACGGTCGCGCTGAGCGGCGCGATCCTGCTGATCATCGCGACGGCCACCGCGATGGGCTGGGCCCTGACGCAATCGGGCTTCGCGCAGCAACTCGCCGACATCCTCGGTCACGCCCCGGGCGGCGCGACCGGCATCATGTTGCTCTCGATCGTGCTCTTCATCATCTTGGGCTCTGTGCTGGAAGGCATTCCCGCCATGGTGCTCTTCGGTCCGCTGCTCTTTCCCGTTGCGAAAGCCGCAGGGATCAACGAAGTGCACTACGCCATCGTGGCGGTGCTCGCGATGGGCGTCGGCCTCTTTGCGCCGCCCTTGGGCATCGGCTACTATAGCGCCTGCGCCATTGGAAAGGCCGATCCCGAGGCTGCCGTCAAACCTATTTTACCGTATCTCGGCGTACTGGTGCTCGCGCTCGTCGTCATAGCGCTCGTACCGTGGATCTCGCTCGTGTTCTTGCCCAAGACGCCGATGTAGCCATATGGCGCAAACGGAGGTGCTCGTTGCCGGTGCGGGCCCGACGGGCCTGAACCTCGCTTTGTGGCTCACTCGCTTGGGCGTCTCCGTGCGCATCGTCGATACGAGCGAGGGACCGGGCGAGACGTCGCGAGCGATCGCCGTGCAAGCGCGCACGCTGGAATTTTATCGTCAGTTGGGCTTCGCCGCGGAAGCCGTGCAGCGCGGTACGATCGCGAACTCGATCCGCGTTCGGCTACGCGGCACGGAAGCCGGCGAACTCGATTTCGGCGATCGAGGTGATGCCGTGCACGCGCAAAGTCCCTACGCCTACGTCCTGATTCTGCCGCAGGACGAACACGAACGCATGCTCGTAGAGCGGCTGCACGAGGCGGGCGTCGAGGTCGAGCGCGGCACCGAGTTGCTCGAGTACGACGATCTCGGCAACGGTATTCGCGCGGTGTTGAACGGTCCCGGCGGCGTTCGCGAAACCGTGGAGGCCGCGTATCTGTGCGGCTGCGACGGCGCGCACAGCTCCGTGCGGCGCCGCATGGGCGTCGGCTTTCCGGGCGGCACCTACGACCGGCTGTTCTACGTCGCCGACGTGCGCGGCAGCGGCGGCGGCCTCGACGGCAGACTCAATTTCTGCGTGGACGCGAACTCGTTCTGCATAGCGCTGCCGCTGCGTCACGGGCAGTCGACCCGGCTCATCGGTTCCGTGATCCAATCCGTCGGCGACGACCGCCAGCTCGAGTTCGCCGCGGTTGCACCCGAGGCGGCGGCATTGACGGGCGGCAGCTTTGCCGGCGTCGATTGGTTCTCGACGTATCGCGCCCACCATCGGGTGGCCGACGCCTTCCGCAAAGGCAACGCGTTCTTGCTCGGCGATGCGGCGCACATCCACAGCCCGGCCGGCGGACAGGGCATGAATACGGGAATCGGCGACGCGGCGAATGTAGCGTGGAAAATCGCCGCGGTGCTCGCTCGCCGCGCGGAGCCCGCGCTTTTGGACACGTACGAGTCCGAACGCATTCCCTTTGCGCGGTCGCTCGTCGCAACGACCGATCGCCTCTTTGCGAGCGCCGTCGGCGATTCGCTTTTCGATCGCTTCCTGCGTACGGTGCTCGTGCCGCGCATCGTGCCCGAACTGCTCAACGTCGAGGCTGTCCGGCTCAGGTGGTTCGACGCGATCTCGCAGACGCGCATACGGTATCGTACGAGCGCATTGAGCGAGGGCGCGGCGGGCAAAATCCGCGGCGGCGACCGGCTGCCCTGGGTCGACGGGCCCGGCGGCGGCAACTTCGCGGCCCTCGCGTCGCTCGATTGGCAGATCCACGTTTACGGCAAAGCCGAAACGGCGCTTCGCGAGGCTGCGGCGCGACACGGCATCGCCTTGCACGAGTTCGCACCGAGCGAAGCGGCCATTCGCGTGCGGCTCGAAGAAGATGCCCTGTACCTCGTGCGGCCCGACGGTCACGTGGGCTTGGCGCAGCCCGATCAAGACGTTGTGCCCTTGGAGCGTTACGTGACGCGCCTGGGCATCGCGGGACGCGACGCATGAATGACCTTTACGTCTTGCATTGACAGAAGCTGATTCAATCGAGTAGTATCGGCAGGTGTCGATGCAACGTTGCTGCCCTGAGGCCGCGGTCTACCCACGTCCGGTGGATGCCGAGGCGGCCCTGTTCAAGGCGATCGGCGATCCGACACGGTTGGCCATCGTGGCCACGATCGCCCGGGCCGGGCACGAGGTCTGCGTATGCGACTTCGTCGAGGGGTTCGGCCTCAATCAGTCCACGATCTCGCACCACCTCAAGATCCTCAAGGATGCGGGCGTGCTCGCCTCCGTGCGACGCGGCACTTGGGGCTATTATTCTCTGACGCCCGGCGTGCGCGAGCGGCTCGAAGCCGCCGTGGCGCTGGCTATTCCCGACGGAGTTCCGGCCTGAAAACGCATCTGAGCCTGCCCACGCGCGACATCGCGGCCGGCGTCGCGTTCTACGAGACGCTGCTGGCCGCGCCGCCGGCGAAGCACTACGACGACTACGCGCTGTTCGTCAGCGCGAACCCGCCGCTCGAACTCGTGCTCGAGCTCGATCCGCTGGCCGCAGCGCCGGCGCACGAACACTACGGCATCGCCGCCGACGATGCGGCCGAAGTCGAGCGCGCGATCGCGCGTCTCGAAGCCGCGGGGTATCCGATCGACGTCGAGCGCGGCGAGACGTGCTGCTACGCCGTGCAAACGAAGGTCTGGGCGAGCGATCCCGAGGGTCGGCGCTGGGAGACGTATTTCGTGATCGAAGACGTCGAAGCGCGCGACGATGCGGCGCCCGCGTGCTGCTGAGATGACGCTCGCGCGCCGCGTCGCCGCGGAGGCGACCGGCACGGGCCTGTTACTCGCCACGATCGTGGGGTCGGGGATCGCGGGCGAGCGGCTCGCGGGCGGTAACGTCGCGCTCGCGCTCTTGGCCAACACGTTGGCCACTTGTGGTGCGCTGGCCGCACTGATCTACGCCTTCGGTCCCGTGTCCGGCGCGCACCTCAACCCCGTCGTCACGCTGCTCGAAGCGTGGTCGGGCCGCACGTCGCGGCGCGACGGCGCCGCATACGTCGCGGCGCAAATTGCCGGAGCGTTGGCCGGCGTCGCGCTTGCCAACGTGATGTTCGGCTTGGCGCCCTTTGCGCCGTCGCAGCACGTGCGCGCGGGCGGCGCGCTTGCGCTGAGCGAAGCGGTCGCCACCTTCGGTCTGATCGTCGTCATTCGCGGTACGCACCTGCGTCCCGGCGTCACGCCCTTTGCCGTCGCCGGGTACATAGGCGCCGCTTATTGGTTTACGCCCTCGACCTCGTTCGCCAATCCCGCCGTGACGCTCGCGCGCGCGTTGACCGACACGTTCTCGGGCATCAGGCCCGCCGACGTCGTACCGTTCGTGTTGGCGCAACTGGGCGGTGCGGTTGCGGCGGCGCTGCTCTTCGCGTGGCTGGTTCCGGCAACGCACCGGACGGCACCAGCGCTCGTGCGCGGCGACGCGGCATGAAGCCGCTCGTGCTGTTCGTCTGCAAACACAACACCGGCCGCAGTCAGATGGCCGAAGCGTATCTGCGGGCGTTCGCAGGCGACCTCGTCGAGGTGGCCTCGGCGGGCACGATCGCAGCCGATCGCCCCGATCCCGGCGTCGTCGCGACGATGGCCGAGGATGGCATAGACATTGCGGCCGCGCGTCCCAAGTTGCTCGATGCGTCGACGGTGGACCGTGCGCGGCACATCGTCACGATGGGCTGCGACGTGGAAGGCGTGCCGCGCATCGACGCGGATTGGGGCCTGCCCGATCCGAAGGGAGAGTCTCCCGAACGTCTACGCGAGATTCGCGATGCGGTCAAGGCGAAGGCGCGCGCGCTGGCCGACGAATTACTCCAGACGCGCTAGCCTGCCGATCCCGCGGATCAGCCGAGGTTGAACATCCACTGGTTACCGAAGCGATCGATCAGTTGACCGAACGTCGCGCCCCAAAACTGCTTCTCGAGCGGCATCGTTATTTTGCCGCCTTCGGCCAGCGCGTTGAACATGCGCGTGCCTGCGGCGACGTCCTCGCCGCCGATGGAAAGCGCGATGTTGCCCGCATCGGGATCGATGCTCTTGCCCGGCCCTCCGTCGGACGCCATGAAGGTGATGCCCGGCGCGGTGAACGTGGCGTGCATGATCTTGTCGGCGAACTCGGGAGGCGTCTGCGCGGCCATCGGGGAGCCGGCGAAACGCATCGCTTGGTAGTCGCCGCCGAAGACGCTCTTGTAGAAGTCCAGCGCCTCTTCACAGGTGCCGTAGAAATATATGTACGGTGCGAAGTGCATGCGCGGAGGCTTCTTCGTACCTACGGCAGATTCCGCCGCCGATGCGCGTAGGCGTCGACCTCGGGGGAACCAAGATCGAGATCGTCGCGCTCGACGCCGAGGATCGGATCGTGCTGCGCCGGCGCATACCCACGCCCGCCGGCTCGTATGCGGACATCGTGAATACGATCGCCCGGCTCGTGCTCGACGCCGAGCGCGAACTCGGCGCGCGGGCGAGCGTCGGCGTCGGGCATCCCGGCGTCATCTCACCCGCGACGGGGCTGGTCAAAAACGCAAACAGCACCGTCCTGATCGGCAAGCCCCTCGGCCGGGATCTCGAGGCAATACTGGAGCGGCCGCTGCGTTTGGCCAACGATGCGAATTGCTTCGCGCTCTCCGAGGCGTTCGACGGCGCCGCCGCCGGCGCGAGCAGCGTCTTCGGCGTTATCGCGGGAACGGGCGTCGGTGGCGGGATCGTCGTGCGCGGCGCGTTGCTCGCCGGCGTCAACGCGATTGCCGGCGAGTGGGGCCATAACCCGCTGCCCTGGCCCGAGCCGGGCGAACTGCCCGGACCGCGCTGTTATTGCGGCAAACGCGGCTGCATCGAAACCTGGCTCAGCGGTCCCGGACTCGCGGCCGATTTCGCGCGCGTGAGCGGCCGCGAGGCAGCCGTGCCGCAAATCGAAGAACTCGCCGAGGCCGGTGACGCCGACGCCACCGCCGCGCTCGAACGGCATGCACGGCGGTTCGCCAAGAGCCTGGCTACGGTGATCGACGTGCTCGATCCAGAGGTCGTCGTGCTCGGCGGCGGCGTCTCCAACCTGCGCGGCCTCTGCGCCTCGCTCGTGGCGCGCCTCGACGAGTTCGTCTTCTCCGACGTCGTGGCCACGCGCGTGGTCACCGCGCTGCACGGCGATTCGAGCGGCGTGCTCGGCGCGGCTCGCCTTTGGCCGCGCGAGCCCGCGCAGTAGGTTCTGCGCGGCGTCGCACCGTAGCGGCGCAAATGCAACAGACGCTTCGTCTCGCCGCCGTCGCGGCGGTCGCTTTTGGCCTCGGCTGCGCGGTCGCGCGCTTCCCGCAGAGCGCGAACGCCGCCGCGCCGCCGCCGCAGGCTGCGGCCATCGACCTTTCCGCGCTCACGCCTGATGCGTTTCCGCCGGCCAATCCGGCGACGCCGCACCTGCGCACGAAGACGCTCGTCGTCGAAGACGGCGCGACGGTCGCCGTGCAGATGGGCACGATCTTCAAACACTATCACGAGGGCGCAAACGAAATTCAGGTCGTGCTCGAAGGCAGCGGCACGGAATGGCTTGGCGATAAACAGATCGACTTGAAGCCCGGCACGTTCGTCGTGATCCCGAAGGGCACGGCGCACGGCGGCTTGACGGACGCATCGGGCGGAAAGCTGAAATTCGTCTCGATCAAGACGCCGCCGCAAGATCCGGCCGACGTGCACCCCCTGCAATAAGCGCGAAACGTGGATCTCGGCGTTCTGCGCGTGCTCGCGCTGCTGCTCGTCTGCCAGTTGATCGGCGAGGTGGTTACCCGCGCGGCGAATCTGCCCGTGCCGGGTCCCGTCCTGGGCATGGTGCTGCTGCTCGCCGGATTGCTCGCGTTGCGGCGCGTGCCCGAAGCGCTCGAACGCACCTCGCACGGTTTGCTCGACAATCTGTCGCTGCTCTTCGTGCCGGCGGGCGCGGGCATCGTGCGGCACCTCGGCATCCTGCGCGCGCAGTGGCTGCCCATCGTGGCTGCGATCGCGGGCTCGACGGTACTCGCGATGCTCGTGGCTGCGGGCGCCTTTCTCCTCACCGAGGCGCTGCTCGCGCGAGCGGGGCGCAAGAGCGCAGCGAGCGAGACGTGACGCACGGCATCACCAACATCTGGGTGTACCTCGAGGCGAGCCCGTTGCTCGGGCTCGTCGTCACGCTCTGCGCATACGTCGCGGCCTCGGCGCTGTACCAGCGCACGCGCGGCTTCCCGCTCTTTCAGCCCGTCTTGGTCAGCGTCGTCGCGATCGCCGTGCTCCTCGAAGTGGGACACATCCCCTACGAGCGCTATTTCGAGGGCGCGCAATTCATTCAATTTCTGCTCGGGCCGGCGACGGTAGCGCTGGCCGTGCCGTTGTTTGCGAACATCGAACGGATTCGTCGCGCCGCGCCGGCAATCGCCGTGGCCATCGTGTGCGGCTCGGCGACCGCGACCGTCAGCGCCGTCGTCATCGGCCGCGCGCTCGGCGCCACCGACGTCGTGCTGCGCTCGCTCGCGCCGAAGTCGGTGACGGCGCCCGTCGCGATGGGCATCAGTGAAAAAATCGGCGGATTGCCCTCGCTGACGGCGGCGCTCGTAATCATGACCGGCATTACCGGCGCCATGCTCTTTCCCTCGCTCTATGCGGCAACGGGCATTCGGGATTGGCGCGCGCGCGGGCTCGGCGTGGGCACGGCGTCGCACGGCATCGGCACCGCGCGCGCGCTGATGCTCGACCTGACCGCGGGCGCGTTTTCGAGTTTGGCGATGGGCTTGAATGCGATCGCCACGGCCGTGCTCGTCCCGCCGCTGGTTTTCATGCTGCTCGGCCGGTGAAGCGCCTCGCCGCCGCCGCGGCGCTCGCGGTTGCGATCGCGAGCGGCGCACACGCGGCCCGAGCTCCGGCCGCGACGCAATCGGTGTTGCGCGTCGCGAGCCGCGGCGAACCCGACTCGCTGAACCCGTTGCTTTCGCAACAGGATCTCTCGTACGCGCTCGCCTCGCTGATCTTCTCGCACCTGGTCACCGCCGATGGAAGCGGCACGCCGATCCCCGATCTCGCGACGGAGGTACCCACGCTGCGCAACGGGGGCATCTCCTCCGACGGCAAGACGTATCGCTATCACCTGAGGCACGGCGTCACCTGGCACGACGGCGTGGCTTTCACTTCGGCGGACGTGCGCTTCTCGTGGCAGGCGGTGATGAATCCGCGCAACGACATTTTCGGCCGTCAAGGCTACGCTGAAGTCGCCGCCATCGATACGCCCGATCGCTACACGGTGGTCGTGCACCTGAAGCGCCGCTATCCGCCGTTCGTCAGTCAATTCTTCACCGATCTGCAAGAAGACGCCAAGGCGCTCGTGCCCGCACATCTCTTGCGGGGTTTACCCGATCTCAACCGCGCCGCATACAACGCGCGGCCGATCGGCACCGGACCGTTTCGCGTGGTGGAGTGGCGGCGCGGCGAACGCATCAGGCTCGCCGCGTTCCCGGCGTACTGGCGTGGCCGTCCGGGTCTCGACCGCATCGACTTCTCGATCGTGCCCGACGACGCGACGATTCTGAACCTGCTGCGCTCCGGACAGACCGATTTCGTGGCCAATCCGTCGGCTGATTTCTATCCGCAGTACCGCGTGCTGACGGACTACGTCACCACGCTCGGCCGCTCGAACGTGATGGAGATGCTGTTGAGCAACGACGCGCGCCCCGGCTTGCGCGACCTCGCGGTGCGCCGCGCCATGGTGCGCGCGATCGACGTCGACGCGCTGATCGAGAAGATCACGCACGGCGTGGGCGAGCGCGCCTACGACGTGTTGCCGCCCGGAACGCTCGGCTACGTGCGCAATCCACCGGTGCCCTTCGATCCAACGGCGGCGCGGCGCGAACTCGACGCCGCCGGCTGGCGCTCGGGCGCCGACGGCGTGCGCCGGCGCGGCGGGGAGCGGCTGTCGTTCGCGTTGATCTATCCGGCGGGTTCGTCGACCGAACGCGCGCTCGGCGTGCAGATTCAGGCGATGCTCCATGCCGTGGGCATCGACGTGCAGCTCAAAGGCTACGCCTACGAGACGATCTTTGCCTACGACGGCCCGATCGTCACGCACCGCTACGATCTCTCGACGGCGCAGAACACGCTGCAACTCGATCCCGACTATTCCGAGTATTTGACCTGCGCGGCGTTTCGCCCGCACGGCGAAAACGACGATCTCTACTGCGACGCCGCTTTCGATGCGGCCGAACGCGCGGGGCTGGCGAGCGACGATCCCGCCGTGCGCGCCCGGGCCTACGGCATCGCCGAACGGCGCATCGCGGCAACCGTACCCTTCATCCCGCTCTACCTGCTGCGCCGCATCACCGTGGCGACGAAGCGCCTGCGCGGTTATGCGCCCGCGCCGACCGTCGCGCCCTGGTGGGACGCCTGGCGCTGGAGGCTGCGTTGAACGGTCGCGGCGATGCCCTCGGCATACGAGGTCTTCCTGAGGTTCGGCAGCACGCCGCGCAGTTTGGTCTCGTCGAGCATCACGGGCGTGCTCTGTAAGTAATTCATCTCGACGAGTTCGCGCATCAGCGGATTGAAGAGGCCCAGGAGGCGCAGCACGTTCTTGCCCGCGACCCGCGTCTTGGTGGGCCGCCCCGCGGCGCGCAGGAGCGCTTCGACGAAGTCGTGCGTCGTGATCTCGCCGCTGCCGGCGATGTTGTAGGCCGTTCCGAACGCGTCGGGCCGCTCGAAGAGATCGGCGATGACCGGCGCGAGATCGGGAACGTAAATAAACTCGTGCGGGCGATCGTCGGGTCCCAACACGTCGGGCGTTTTTCCCGCGAGCGCGGCGTTGAGCACGAAGTCGGCAAGCGAGTTGGCCACGCCCGGTCCGAAGAAGTCGGGCGGCCGCAAGGCCAGCGTGCGTAAACCGTTCGGGTCGTGCGCGGCGACGACCAGAGTCTCTTGTTCGAGGCGGAACGTTCCCTTGCGCGTGTTCGGCGCGAGCGGGTGCGTTTCGGACACGAGGGGAGTTTGCGGCAGGCCGTACACGTACACGTTGGAGATGTGGATGAATTGACGCACGCCCGACGCCTTCGCTGCAGCAAGTGCGTTGCGCATCATCGGCGGGTGGAGATCGAACCGGTCGTAGGGTACGCCGGCAGTATACAGGATCGCATCCATGCCCTCGGCGGCGGCCGCGGCGGCCTCGGGCTGGAGCAGATCGGCCGCAAACGGTTCGGCGCCGGCGATGCCGGCCAGCCGACTCGCGTCGCGTCCGACGACCCGCACGCGATGACCGCGGCGCAAGAGTTCCGTGGCGGCGACCGGGCCGATCGCGCCGGCCGCTCCGAAGATCGCGACGTTCATGTGTCGAGAATATTGAACATCGTTCAGTAAGTCAATATGTGTCCCGTATTGTTTAATGTTCAGATTCGCCGGGCGGAAGGGCTTGCCGTCGTGAATGCGGCGGAATGACGATCGGCATCGTCGGCGCAGGCGCTCTCGGCACGCTCTTCGCCGACGCCTTGGGGAAAGTCGCGCGCGTCGAAACGCTGAGGCGCGGCGGCGATCCCACGCGTCTCTCCGCGGCCCGCATCGTGCTCGTCGCGGTCAAGACCTACGATACCGTCGCGGCGCTGCGCCCGCTGCGCGACGTGCTCGCAACGGGCGCGGCGATCGCATCGTTGCAGAACGGGCTGCTCCAAGTCGGACACATCGAGACCGCGCTCGGGCCGGGCCGAACGATTCTCCTCGCGCCCACGACCGAGGGCGCCACGCGCCACGCGGACGGGACCGTGCGCCGCGGCGGTTTCGGTTTGACGACGGTGGGCACACCGGCCGGATCTGCGGGCACTGATCTCGGCGATGCACTTGCCGACCTGTTTCGTGCCGCCGGTTTGGCCGCGGCCGTCGCCGACCCGATCGAACCGCACCTCTGGGCCAAGCTCGTGGTCAACGCGGCGATCAATCCGGTCACCGCGCTCGCGGGCCGAACCAACGCCCACGTGCTCGATCACGCGCCGGCCTCGGTTCGCGCCGCGCTTCTCGCTCGCGAAGCCGCCGCAGTGGCCGCGGCTGCGGGCGTCGCTTTGCCCTACGCCGATCCGGTCGAGCGCGTTCTCGACGTTGCTCGCGCCACGGCGTCGAACCGCTCGTCGATGCTGCAAGACCTCGACCGCGGCCGGCCCACCGAGATCGAAGCCATCAACGGTGAAATCGTGCGCCTCGGGCGTTCGCTCGGCGTGCCCACGCCCGAGAACGAGCGCGCTTTGGACGAGGTGCGCCGCGCCGCCGGGGCGTAGCGCGACGATGATGGCATTCGAGAGGCGCCTCGGCGCGACGGCGATCCGTGCCCGCAAGGGCATTCCCTTCCCCGTCATCACCGCCTACGACGCGCCGTTCGCGCGCTGCGTCGAAGCCGCCGGCATCGACGTCGTCCTCGTGGGCGACACGCTCGGCCATGTCGCGCTCGGCTTTACGTCGACCGTTCCCGTCGATCTCGACGACATGTGCCGGCACGCCGGCGCGGTGGTGCGTTCGACGCACAAGGCGCACGTGATCGTCGACCTGCCCTTCGGATCGTACGAAGCCGGCGATGTCGATGCCGTGCATTCGGCCGTTCGACTGGTAAAGGCCGGGGCCGGCAGCGTGAAGCTCGAGGGCGGCGTGCGCGTCGCGAGCCGCATCGCGGCGATCGTGGCCGCAGGCATTCCGGTGGTGGCACATATCGGCGTTTTGCCTCAGACGGCCGCGCTCGAGGCCGGCTTCAAACGCAAACGCGACCGCGATCTCTTGCTGGCCGACGCACGAGCGGTCGAATCGAGCGGGGCGTTCGCAGTCGTGCTCGAAGGAATCGATGCAACCGTCAGCGCCGAAATCACGCAGCAGCTCTCGATTCCGACCATTGGTATTGGAAGCGGCCCGCACTGCGATGCCCAGGTGCTCGTTTTGTACGACGCGCTCGGGCTCTACCCCGATCCGCCGCCCTTCGTCAAACGCTACGCCGAACTCGCAGAGGTCGCTACCGACGCTCTGCGCGATTACGCGCGCGAAGTCCGCGAAGGAACGTTTCCTCCCCTCAAACCGTAAGCAGAAACGATGGCTGAACAGATTATCGCGATGGGCGGCGGCGTTTTGCTGCCCGACACCGGAAACTTCAAGCTCGAGGAATACATCGTCTCTGCTTCCGGCAAAGCGAAACCGCGCGTGCTCTTCGTGCCGACCGCGAGCGGCGACGATGCGGGTTCCGTCGCGCGTTTCTATGAATCGTACGGCCGTTTCGGCGGCACGCTCTCGGTGTTGCAGTTCTTTCGCAGGCCGCCGGCCGACATCCGCAGTTTGGTCCTCTCCCAGGACATCGTGCACGTCGGCGGCGGCAATACGCGCAGCATGCTCGCGGTTTGGCGCGATTGGGGCATGGATGCCGCGCTGCGGGAAGCCTACGCGAACGGGATCGTGCTCTGCGGTTCGAGCGCGGGATCGATCTGCTGGTTCGAGGAGGGCGTCACCGATTCGCTTGCCGGCGATCTGACGCGCTTACCGTGCCTCGGCTTCGTGTCCGGCAGCAATTGTCCGCACTACGACGGCGAGCGCGACCGGCGCCCGGCCTACCACCGGTTGGTGAGCGAGGGCGTCATCGGCGACGGCATCGCCTGTGACGACGGCGTGGGCCTGCATTACGTCGACGGCCGTTTGCACGCGATTCCGAGCGCGCGTCCCGCTACGCGCGCCTATCGGGTGGTGCGCAACGGTGCGGGCGCGGTCGAGACCCCGCTCGACGTGCTGCAACTCTGAACCTCAGAAGATGACCGACGCAAACTCCGAGACGCGGCGAAATCCGGTTCGCTCGTAGAGCGCGATCGCGCGCTCGTTGAAGCCGTTGACGTAGAGCGATAGGCTCGGATAGGTCTGCAAGAGCGTCGCGCAGATCGCGGTGAAGGCTGCCGACGCATCGCCCTGGCCGCGAGCACCCGGCGGCGACCACACGCCTTGGATCTGCGCGGTGAACGGGCTCGTCGCGCCCACGTAGCATTGGAAAACGAGCTTTCCCGCGCGCCGGGCGCGCCAAAAGCCACCGGCCGTAATCGTCTGCGCGGTGCGGCTGCGAAATCCGAAATCGACGCGCGCCGGCGGCGGCGCGCCGAATTCTCCGGCGGCCATGACGGCCGCCTGGAGGGCTAACTCGTCGAGTTCGTCGAGCGTCGCCGGACGAATGTCGAGATCCGTCCGAGGTCGCGCTGTGGAGACGCGCCCCGGCTCGAGCGCATACACCGGCTGCGAATCGCGATAAGCCGAGGGACGATTGAAACGTCCCCGCGCTTTTGCCCAAAAGCGTTCGACGGCGAGGCGCGGCCCGACGATCATGCGCGTGCCGCGGCCGCCGAGCGGTGCGGCGGCGAACGCATCGACGTCCTCCGCCGATCGTACCGCAAACACCAGGTTCGGCCCGTCGTAGAGCACGCCGCGAACGAGCCCGCCGGCATCGCGCGACAGATAGCACGGGCCCGTTCCCGCATGCACGAGCGAATAGACGTAGACGTTGTCGTACGGCTCGTTCGAAAGGAAGGCGAGAGCCTCGGCGGCGTCGCGCGGCGCGAGCGGTTCGAAACGTCGCGCGATGGTCAGGAAAGCGGGCGCACGAAGGCCGGCGTCGTGGTCGGCGCCTTACTGCCGCCGGTGGGTTCGACGCTCAAGGCGACGGCGGCAATGTCGGTCGCGCTACCCGGCAACTCGACGATCAGCAGGCCCGACGTATCGGGCGTGAAGGTGATGCTCGGCGCGACGGCCTTTGCTCCGCGGCGCAGCGTCCAGGCCTGATACACCTTGCCCTTGGGCAGCGCGGGGAGATGCTGCAGCGCGATGACGATCCGGCCGTTGCTGCGCGCGACGAGGCCGCGCGGAACCGGGAACCGTTGGGCGCCCGGCGCGAGCAAATCGGCAACGATCGATTGGGTCAAGGCCAGGTGACCGCGCGCCTCGTTGGCGGCGACTTCCTGTTGATCGACCTGCGCGCGCAGCAACGTCAATTGCTGGACGTCTTGCTCGTGCTGGGCACGTACGTTGCTCAGTTGGAACGTCGAGAGAAACGCGACGGCCAAACATGCTGCCGCGGCGAGATACGCCAGCCACGGCGCGCGCGACCGCACCGGCAGCGTCGCGACGGGCGCACCCGGCGAAGCAGGCGGGGGCGCCGGCGTCGAGCCCGGCGCCGGCACCGTAACCGGCGGCACGTCCGAGGCCGCGCGTACGTGGCGCACGATCGCGGACTTCATGCGCGCGCTTTGCAGTTCGTTCGGCGCGTACTCCGGGGTCTCGGCCGCGTAGCCGACCAGATCCGCGGCGCCGCGCAGGTCGTGGTATTCGCGCGCGCATTCCGCGCATGTTGCGATGTGCGCGGCGACGTCGCGCGCCTCCGCCTCGGACAGCGTGCCGAGAGCGTACGCTGCGACCGAGTCGAGCAGCGCTTCGTCGTGTTCGGACGAGCCGTTCATGCCGCACTCGCTTCGAGCGCTTCGCGCAATTTGCGCAAGCCGCTGCGAATTCGCGTCTTTACCGTGCCCAGCGGCGTACCGGTGCGACGCGCGATCTCTTCATGGGTGATGCCGCCGAAAAAGCCCAGTTCGATCGGGGCCCGCTGCTCGTCGGGCAACGCTCGCAGCGCGGCTCGAACGCGTTCGCCTTCGATCTTGGCCAGGACCGTTTCGTCCAAATCGTCGTCCGAGCCCAAATCGATCGGGAATTCTCCTTCGGGTCGCACGCTGCGCGCCCGAATGACGTCGAGCGCACGGTTTCGTGCGACCCGCGCGATCCAGGCGCCGAAATTGCCCCCGTGAAATGCATCGGGGTCGGCCCAGAGTTTCAAGAAAACCGCCTGCGTGAGGTCTTCGGCGGCCATGGAATCGTCGAGCATGCGTTGGGCAATACCGTAGACCAGCCGATGAAAGCCGTCGTATAAGCTCTCAAAAGCGGCTGGGTCACGGTCTCGCACTCGCGCCATGAGCCCGCCGGAATCGTCCACATCTCTTCGCTTCGTCCCATCGGAAATTCTGCCCTCGCTCTTGAAACGCGAAGCCGGTAGGCTTAGATTGAGACGCACATGAAGGCGCGGAAAGAGCGTGACCCCCAGTTCCTCGTGGCGGCCGGCCTCGCGGCCGCCGGAGGGCTGTCCTGCATCTTTGCCTCGATCGGCTTTCCGCTGTGGGCCACCGCCCACGGCCGGCCGGTCGAGCCGACGTTCGTTTTCTTCGGCCTGTGGGGCATCATGGCGCTTGCCGGGGCCGCGGCCAACATCTACACCTATCTGGAGAGCGGCCCGCCGCCGCAGAAACCGCGTGGCGGCGGACAGCGCATGGCCACCATCCACACGCTCGACGCGCGTCGCGCGAACGCTACCAAACCGGAAAACGAACGCCGCGCGGCGTGAACGGTGAGTCGCTCGCCCGGCAGCGCCTGAGCGAGGCGCGCTCGGTCTGCGTGCTCACGGGCGCGGGCA
>Ga0182012_10001099_pt1 | contig 29907 bp, 29 predicted proteins | sample 612S2SmetaG_FD_120486 | JGI IMG/M metagenome (GOLD analysis project Ga0182012, IMG submission 120486) | Permafrost microbial communities from Stordalen Mire, Sweden - 612S2S metaG | ecosystem: Environmental > Terrestrial > Soil > Wetlands > Permafrost | place: Sweden: Stordalen | collected...
CACGACCACCGCCCTCTCCGAAGATGGCGTGGCGCTCACCGCAGACACACGAAAGGCCGCTCATGTTCTCTATGACCCCGAGCACTCGAATGTTCGACTTGCGAGCGAAGTCCGCCGCGCGCTGGGCGACGCGCTGGGCGGCGTGGGCGGGCGTGGTGACGAGGAGTTGGCCCATCTGGGGCAGCAGTCGCGCCAAGGTCATCGCAATGTCCCCGGTGCCCGGCGGCGTGTCGATAAGTAGGTAGTCGATTTCGGACCAGTCGGCGTCTTCGATGAACTGGGCGACAGCCTTTTGGACGACGAGACCGCGCCAGAGCAGGGCCTGGTCCTCGTCGGCGAGCAGACCCATGGAGAGCAACTTCACGCTGCCTTGGGCGAATCGTTTTTCGAGTGGCTGCATCTTGCCCGCATTCGCGCGCACTTCGCCGCCGATACCGAGCAATCGTGACAACGAGAAGCCCCAGATGTCCGCGTCGAGCACACCCACGCGCAGTCCTCGTTCGGCGAGGCCGACCGCGAGGTTCGCGGTGATCGAGGACTTGCCCACGCCGCCCTTGCCCGAGGCGATCATGAGAACCGGGGTTTGATAGGGGATCGAGGTCAACGGCGCCCGGGTCTGGGCGATCGTGCGCGCACGCTGCATGAGCTCGGCCTTGGCGGCGTGCTCGAGCACGCCCATGACCAACTCGACTGACCGTACGCCGTCAATCGAGAGGGCCGCCTCGCGCACGTCGCGCTCGATCTGGGCGCGCAAAGGACAACCCGCCGTCGTGAGGGCGACCTCGACCCGGGCGAGCCCGGACGGATCGACGTCGATCTGGCCCACCATGCCGAGTTCGACGATCGAGGCCCCGAGTTCGGGGTCGAGCACCTGGTTCAGGCGTTTTCGTAGTTCTTCGGCACTAGCCATAGGTCGACGCTACCGGGCAAATTATTAAGGGGTTCACGTTGTAAATCCTTCGCTACCATGGGACAAGGACTTTTGAAGGAGCTCGATGTCAAACGCCACGACTACGAACGTGAATCTGACCAGAAAGGACGCCGATCCGATCACCTTGACCGAGATCGCCGCCCAGAAGGTCGCTGAACTCATCGCCGCCGAGAGCGTCGAAGAGGTATTGGCCCTGCGCGTTGCCGTGAAGCCTGGCGGATGCTCGGGGTTCAACTACGACATGTTCTTTGACTCGGAGTTCGCCGAGGACGACGTGCTGCGCGATTTCGCGGGCGTGAAGGTCGTCGTCGACTCCCAGAGCGCCGAACTGTTGACGGGCTCGACGCTCGACTACTCCGACACGCTCCAGGGCGCCGGGTTTCACATCACGAACCCCAACGCGACGCGCACCTGCGGCTGCGGCAACTCGTTCAGCTGAGCCACCCGTGGAACCGGTCGGTCCCTACTCGCCGTGGCGCCGCGCGGGCGATTTGGTGGTCATCTCGGGACAACTGGGCCTTCTGCCCGCACAGGATTCGCCGACCATGGTCGACGGAGGAGCCGCGGACCAATTACGCCAGGCGCTCGTGAACGCGCGTGCGGTCCTCGACGAAGCGGGCGCCACCTTCGCCCAGGTCGTCAAGGCGACCTTGTTCTTGGTGAACATGGACGACTTCGCTTCTTGTAACGAGGTCTGGGTCGAGGCGTTCGAGGCGCCACGCCCAACCCGATCGGCGGTCGCGGTCGCCGCGTTGCCCTTGGGGGCCCTCGCCGAGGTCGAGCTCTGGGCCTACGCGCCGCCTAAGTAGGCGGGTACTCGCCCGCGGCGTTGCCGAACTTGTAGCCCACTGAACGCACGGTCTGGATCAGGTGTGCGTACTCTTCACCCAATTTGGCGCGCAGGCGCCGCACGTGCACGTCGACGGTGCGCGCACCGCCGTAGTACTCGTAGCCCCACACTCGACTGAGCAGGGTCTCGCGCGTGAATACGCGGTGCGGGTTCGTTGCGAGGAAGCGCAGTAACTCGTACTCCATGTAGGTCAGGTCCATCACCCGGCCCGCGATGGACGCCTGGTAAGTCTCGAGGTTCATCGAAAGTCCGCCGTGTTCGATGCGCGGAGCGACGCTCTCGTTGCCCGCTCGCCGTAGCCGGTGGCGCAGCCGGGTCGCGAGTTCGCTCACGTCAAAGGGGCCCACCACAAAGTCGTCGAATAGGTCTTCGCGAAAGGTCAGGTCGTCGAGTTGGTAGTGGTCGAGCAGCAATATGATCGGGCCGACCCCGCGTTCACGTCCGCGTAATTGGCGACACAGGTTCATCGCTTCACTGAAAGGGAACGCTGAGGCGTTGATCACCGCGCCCGAGAAACCGTCGGTGGGTTCGAGGCTCGTGATCTCATTGAGACGGCCCGAACTGGCGACGGCGGGCGTGACTCCGGTGACGTCAAAGGCTTTGCGCACCGGCCCTTCGCACGAGGGAACACAGAGGACGACGTCGATGTTCACAGCAGTGGCAGGTACCTTTCGAGCTCGAAGGGCGTCACCTGGCCCCGGTAGGCGTCCCACTCGACACGCTTGTTGCGCAAGAACCACTCCACCTGGTGTTCGCCCAGGGTCTCGTGGAGCAGTTCGGAGTTCGCCATGAGATCCACCGCTTCGGCGAGTGACTGGGGAAGGTTGTTGACCGCGTGGTTCTCCTTGGGTAGCTCGTAATCGCCGTTGACCCCGCGCAGCCCCGCCGCCAGCACGACCGCAAAGGCGAGGTAGGGGTTGGCCGCCGGGTCCGGTGAACGGAACTCCACGCGCGTCGAGTCAATGCGACCGGGCTTGACCGAAGGGATGCGCACGAGGGCGGCGGGGTCGTAGCGGGCCCATGTCGCGCCCACCGGGGCTTCGCCACCGGGCACCAGTCTTTTGTAGGAGTTGACCCACTGGTTGGTGATCGCGGTGATCTCGGGCGCGTGGTGCACGAGTCCCGCGACGAAGCGAAGGGCCACGTCACTGAGCCCGTAGGGTCCGTCACCGATGAAGGCGTTTTCCTCGTCGCGCCAGAGTGAGAGATGGGTGTGCATCCCAGAACCCTGCACGTGGGGAAGGGGCTTGGGCATGAAGCTCGCCGCGATGCCCGACTGTCGAGCGAGTTCTTTCACCACGAGACGTACCGACATCACGGTATCGGCCATCGTCAGGGCGTCGGTGTAGCGAAGATCGATCTCGTGCTGTCCGGGCGCGGTTTCGTGTTGCGCGTGTTCGACGCCGATACCCATCTCTTCGAGCATCAAGACCGTGCGGCGACGGAGCTGGCTCGCGGTGTCGTCGGGTAGAAGGTCGAAGTAGCTGCCTTGATCGACCGGCTGGGGAGGCCGCGTGGGGTCGAGGTCCTTGAAGTAGAAGAATTCGATCTCGGGAGCGACAAAGAAGGTGTAGCCCTGGGAACGCGCTCCTTCGAGCACGCGACGAAGTTGCTGGCGAGGACAACCGCTAAATGGCGTGCCGTCGATATTGACGATGTCACAAAAGACCCGCGCGACACCGGCGCCCTCTTCGTACCACGGCAGGAGCTGGAAGGTTTCGAGGTCGGGTCGCGCGAGGACGTCGGACTCTTGGATTCGCGAGAATCCGTCGATCGAGCTCCCGTCAAAGGTCATCCCTTGATCGAGGGCGTCCTCGAGTTCGGCGGGGGTGACGTGAAAGGCCTTGTGGCGCCCGAGCACGTCGGTGAACCAGAGTTGGACGAAGCGGATCCCGCGTTCCTCGACGGTTCGAAGGACGTACTGCGCTTGGCTTTGCATGGGAGACATTCTCGCACCTTCTTCGACGGACCACATCTTTCGGTCTTGAAACACAAAACCCGCCGCTCAAGCGAGCGGCGGGTTTTGCTACTGCGTCCTAGCGACGGGCAGCGGTCTTCTTTGCCGGGGCCTTCTTCGTTGTCTTCTTCGCGGCGGCCTTCTTCGCCGGGGCCTTCTTCGCGGGCGCGGCCTTCGCGGCGCCACAGATGGTCTCGACGATCACGCGCGCGACGACGTACGGGTCGGCGTTGGCGTTGGGGCGACGGTCCTCGAGGTACCCGCGCTTTTCTTTCGCGACGGCTCCTGGGATTCGAACCGACGCGCCACGGTCCGAGACGCCGTAGGAGTACTTGGAGTACGGAGCGGTCTCGTGCTCACCGGTGAGGCGGTCCTCGATGCCCACGCCGTAGGCCTTGATGTGCTTTTCCACCTCGGTGCCGAGGGCCTCGCATCCGTCGACGATGGCGTCCCAACCGCCGGGCGCGCGCATCTGCTTGGTGGAGAAGTTCGTGTGTGCACCCGCACCATTCCAGTCACCCTTGATGGGCTTCGCGTCAAAGCTGACGTCGACGTCGAACTCCTCGGCGATGCGCTTGAGCAGCCAGCGCGCGGTCCACAGTTGGTCTCCCACCGCGAGCGGGTCGAGGATGCCGACTTGGAACTCCCACTGGCCCATCATCACTTCGGCGTTCGTTCCTTCGATGCCGATGCCCGCGCGCATGCATGCGAGAGTGTGGGCTTCGACGATGTCGCGTCCGGGCATCTTCGCACCGCCCACGCCGCAATAGTAAGGACCCTGGGGTGGCGGGAAGCCTTCCTCAGGCCAACCGTAGGGCCGGCCGTCCTGAAAGAACGTGTACTCCTGTTCGATGCCGAACATCGGTTCCATGCTCGCGTACTTCTTCGCCGCTTCGGCGAGTGCGGCGCGAGTGTTGGTGACGTGTGGCGTGAAGTCGGCGTTCAACACTTCACACATCACGAGCACGTCCTTCTCACCGCGCAGCGGGTCCTTGCACTGGAACACCGGAACCAAGACGCAGTCGGAGAAGTGGCCCGTGGCCTGGTTGGTGCTCGAGCCGTCAAAGCCCCACACCGGTGGCTTCTTGCCATCGGGCACGATCTTGGTCTTGCTACGAAGGTCCCGCGTTGGTTCGGTCCCGTCCATCCAGATGTACTCAGCTTGATACGACAAGGTCGCTCCTTCAAAATGTCATCGCGTGCTCCACGCGACCTCCATAATTCTGCCCGTTCGGGCCCGTGGTGACCCCTCGTTCTGTTAACCCCGTGTGAAACGTTGGCCCCGAAAAGGGGCCGGGTGCGCCATTAGGCTTATGGCGTGCCCGTACTGCGTCTCGCCATGGCCCAAATGAACGCGGTCGTCGGCGGTTTCACCCAAAACGTTGAAACTCTCGGGCGCTTTCGTACCCAGGCGGGATCCCTCGGCGCTGATCTGGTGCTCTCACCCGAACTCTCCCTGATGGGCTATCCCCCCGAGGACTTGCTCTTGCGCGAGGGGTTCATCGCCGCGAGCAAGGCGGCCCTCGACGAACTCTGCGCCGCGACGAATCTGCCCCCAATGCTCGTTGGTACCGTCGTGGGCGAAGGCACGCGCGGCGTCGTGCTTGCCCCTTCTTCGGACGGCCGCGACGTCACGCGCGTTCTGGCGAGCCCGGGGCCCGAACACATCGCGGACGCGCTGGTCGCAATCAGTGAACAAGGCGTAATGGCGGTGGCGACCAAGCGGTTGTTACCCAACTACGACGTGTTCGACGAACTTCGCTACTTCCATCCCGGGGTCGGAAAACATACCATCATTAATGTCGAGGGCGTTGCGGTTGGATTACTAATTTGTGAAGATGTCTGGACCACCCGCGGTCCAGCCGCCGAACTCGTCGACGAGGGAGCAACCTTGATCGTGGTCGCTAACGCCTCGCCCTTCGCCAGAGGTCGTCGTGAGGACCGCGAAACAATGCTGCGCGAGCGCGCCCTCGAGGTTGGCTGTCCGATTGCGTACGTGAATTTGGTGGGGGGCCAGGATGAACTGGTCTTTGACGGTCAGAGCGTCGTCGTTGACGAGAAGGGCGACGTCATCGCGCGCGCCAGCGCGTTCAGCGAGGAGTTACTCGTCGCCGAGATCTCCGCGAAGGCGTCCTCGGCGGGCACCGTGATCGACACTCTCTACGCGCGTGACGAGTCGAGGTCGAGGCCCCTGCACGTCAATCAGGTCTCAGAACCCCTCACTGACGTCGAGGAGATCTACGAAGCACTCGTCATGGGTACGCGCGACTATCTACGCAAGAACGGCTTCAAGTCAGCGATCTTGGGCCTGTCGGGGGGCATCGACTCCTCGCTCGTCGCCACCATCGCCGTTGACGCGGTGGGGTCTCGAGCAGTTCGCGGTTTCACCATGCCGAGCCGTTACTCGTCGGATCACTCGGTCGCCGACGCGCTCGAACTCGCTAAGCGACTCGACATCGAGATCACTACGCTGCCCATCGAGGTTTCCCATCAGGCATTTAGCGAGATTCTGGCGCCCGTGCTCGAAGGCGGTCCGCAGGGTATCACCGACGAGAATCTCCAGTCGAGGATCCGCGGCGTGCTGCTCATGGCGGTGTCGAACGCCACCGGAGCGATCGTGCTCACGACGGGCAACAAGTCCGAGATGGCGACGGGTTATTCCACGCTTTACGGCGACTCCGCGGGGGGCTTTGCCGTCATCAAGGACGTGCCCAAGACACTCGTCTACGAATTGTGTCGTTATCGCAACGGGGTCGCCCTCGAAGTGGGTGACCCCGAACCGATTCCCTTGTCGGTGCTCGAAAAGGCTCCTTCGGCCGAACTGCGTCCCGACCAGCGTGACGACCAGTCGCTGCCCGCCTACGAGCATCTCGACCCGTTGCTCGAGCAGTACGTCGAAGGTGACGCCACCGCCGAAGAGATGATTGCCAGTGGTCACGACCCCGAGCTCGTGTTGCGCATTGCGCGCCTCGTGGACATGAGTGAGTACAAACGCCGACAGATGCCTCCCGGGGTTCGCATCTCGAAGAAGGCCTTTGGACGGGACCGTCGCATGCCGATCACGAATGCGTTTCGCACCGGCCCATGACGAGCGACCGCGACGTCGCTGCGCATCTGGCGAACTGTTTTGACGCGACGTACCGCGCGCTGGGCGAACTCGCGCCGCTCATGGGTTTCGATCCCTGTGTCGTGTGCGCGCACGAGATGAGCCGGTCTTTTGGAGAGGTCGCGCTCGTACTTCGCGAGTACACGGGTCTCGACCCTTCGCCACTCGCGATCATTGACGCGGTCTTGCGCCGCTCGTGGTCCGAGGACCCGTCAGGTACTCTCACGCTCTATGCTCTCGCGATCGTCGTGGGTCCGCGGCTGCTCGTCTCGTTGCGTGACGCGCTCGAAGCCACGAGCGATGACGTGGCCCGGGCGGTCTTTAGCGAGGCCCAGATGGTCACCGTGGGCCAGGTCCGCCGGGTGGTCGGCCTCGACCCGTCGGGGACGACACTTGAGGAATCGCGGTGGAACCAGGCCGCCCAGGACCTGGTCGCCATGGTGGAATCTGACGGAAACGCTGATTCTTTCGGTATTTCCCGGTAGGTTGCGTACCTCCGTATAACTAGTAATGCAGGAAATATACGGGCCGAATTAGGAGAAATATGGCAAAAGACCGCGTCGACCGCGACGACGAAGACCTCGTTCGTCTCTACCTCTCAGATATTGGTCAGTACACCCTGCTCACCAAGGACGACGAAGTGCACTTGGCCCAGACCATTGAAGAGGGCCGCGAAGCCGAGGCCGAACTCGACGCCGCCGAAGCCGACAAGAAGATCAAACTCACCCCGAGCAAGAAGTTGGCCCTCAAGCGCACCGTGCACCGTGGTGACCAGGCGGAACGTGACTTCGTCCAGTCCAACCTTCGACTCGTGGTCTCTATTGCGAAGAAGTATCAGGCTTCGGGCCTTCCGCTGCTCGACCTGATCCAAGAGGGCAACCTCGGACTGATGCACGCCGTCGAGAAGTTCGACTGGCGCAAAGGTTTTAAGTTCTCGACTTACGCCACCTGGTGGATCCGTCAGGCGATCACGCGCGGCATCGCCAATACCGGACGCACGATCCGTCTCCCGGTGCACGCCGGTGACACGCTCGCGCGCGTCCAGAAGGCGCAGTCACGACTCGAGTTGAAGTTCGGGCGCCCGCCGACGATCAAGGAACTCTGTGACGAGTGCGAGATGCCCGAGGACAAGTTGATCGAGGCCTTGCGTTTTCGTTCCGAACCGATCTCACTCTCAGAGCCCCTGCGCGAGGACGGCGACGCCGAACTCGGTGACGTGGTCGAGGACCGTTCGGCGGAGTCGCCCTTTGACGTCGCGGCGGTGAAGATGATGCCCGCGGCGATCGAGAAGCTGTTACAGCCCCTCGACGAGCGCGAACAGAAGATTCTTCGCATGCGCTTCGGTCTCGACGGGGCCGGAGAGATCCGAACGCTCGAAGACGTAGGTGCCGAGATGAACCTCACGCGAGAACGTATCCGCCAGATCGAGGCGCGCGCGATGAGCAAACTTCGTCACCCTTCGTCCGACACCGGCGCGCGGGACCTGCTGACCCTTTAGCTTCGGTGCATTCGTGCTCGGCCAAGGACGGCCGCGACACTGATGACCATGGCGCTGATGATGAATGGCGTGTGCGACCGAGAACGGTCGTGGGCCCGTACCGGATGGTTGAAACTGAGGATGGGCCACGCCTGGTCGTGGGCGACCTTGGCTAGTTGACGATCGGGATTCACCGCGAAGGCGTGACCCACCGCCTGAAGCATGGGGACGTCGGTTTCGGAGTCCGAATAGGCGAAACATTCTCCCGGGTCGATACCGCGCTGTTCGCACAGTTCACGGACCGCCACGGCTTTGTTCTCCCCCTGGGCGAAGAACAGCATGTTGCCAGTGAACTTGCCCTCTTCGTCGATCTCAGCGCGAGACGATATCGCCCCGGTGATGCCGAGTAACTCAGCGAAGGGGTCGACGATCTCGGCGGGCGCCATGCTCACGAGCCAGACCTCGTCTCCTTCGGCGAGGTGGTGGTCGATGAGCTCAAGGGCCTCGTCGTAGATGAGCGGTTCAATGACGTCGTTGATGGTCTCAGCGACGAGGGCCCGCACTTCGTCGTGGTCCCAGCCCTTGGTCACCTTCAGCACCGATTCTCGGATCTTGTTCAATTTCTCGTCGTTCGCGCCGAATCGCATGAACAACAGATGACTGAACACGCCCCAGACGAGTGTCCTACGACGCAGCATGCCCCGGGCGTGTAGTTCGGGACCGAGTGCGACGAGAGAGGATTTCGCGATGACGGTCTTGTCAAGGTCGAAGAAGGCAGCACGCACAACTCAATGTTAGGTCGCTGACTTCACAAGTTGATTGCGGTGGGGTGAAGGTTTAGCCAATGAACGCAGCAGAACACTCGTGCGCAGCGTCTTCACGAGCGATCAAGATCACGTGGTCGTGCTCAACGAAATGCATCGACGGCGAGGGAACCATGGGCTGGTCGCTTCGAACGACGGCGACGACCCGAACGGTGTCGGGAAGTCGAAGTTCGTCGAGCGTTCGGTCCCCGACGATCGCGGGTGCGCTGGCGGCGAGCGTGACTTCGATGAGTCGCATTCGACCTTGAGCGAGGTCCATCAGGTTGATGATCGACCCGACCTCGACTGCTTCGTCGACAAGCGAAGTGATAAGGGCCGGAGTCGACACCGAGATGTCGACGCCCCACGTCTCGTTAAACAACCATTCGTTGCGAGAGTTGTTGATGCGCGCGATGACGCGCGGCACGCCGAACTCCTGCTTGGACAACCAACTGATGACCAGATTGTCCTCGTCGTCGCCGGTCGCCGCGATGACGACGTCGACGTTACGCAAGTCCGCCGCAGAAAGGCTCGCGTACTCACACGCGTCAGCGGCCATGACGTTCACGCCCGGCAGCAAGGACTTCAATTTCTCGGCGGTGGCGCTCATGTGTTCGAGCAACGTCACGTCGTGGTGTCGGTCCACGAGGTCGAGCGAGATCGCCGTGCCCACCGAACCGCCTCCGGCGACGACGACTCTCACGGTAGGTCGCCATGAAGCAGGTGGTGCAGGTCGTGGATGCCCTGGGGAGTGACCAGAAATTCAAGCACGTCGTCCTCTTGGGCGAAAAGTTCGCTGATGTCCACGCGTCCCTGACCCCCGCGCACCATTCCGACGACCCGTACAGTGTCGCCTACGTTGAATTGGTGGATCTGACGTCCCGCGAGGGCGTCGGGTACGACGCGTTCGACCAAGTGCAGCGATCCTGCGCCGTTGGTCCATTCGATTGACTCGTCGTTGGGGATCATCCAGCGTTTGACTTGTTGGGTCGTCCACAACGACGTCGCGACGGTGGGAATGCCGAGCTTCATGTAGATATCGGCGCGTTGCGGGTCGTAGATGCGCGCGACGACATTCTTGATGCCGTAGTTGTCGCGGGCAATGCGCGCGCAGAGAATATTGGTGTTGTCACCTCGGGTCACTGCGGCTAACGCGTCGGCCTGGGACGCTTCGGCTTTGGCCAGGATGTCGCGATCGAATCCCGAGCCCAACAAGGACTGTCCGTTGAAACGGATCAAGCGTCGAAACGCATCCTTGTTCTTGTCAATGATGACCACCGAGTGGCCTTCGTCAGATAACTGCATCGCGAGCTCTGAGCCAACGCGACCACAGCCGACGACAACGATATGCACTCAGTCATCTGACCACACTTGTCAGTAAGAGTGCAAGTATCGGTGCAGTGACGGCCAGTCGCTTAAAGTGAAACTCGTGTCAGAAGCCGACAAGCAGATAGCCAAAAGCAGTCCGGTACTGACCTCACACGCAAATGTTTCGACGGTGTACCCCGAATCGTTGGGCTATCGACTTAAGAAGTTCTTCCTCGGCAAGCCATTCGTAACTGAGCAATTGAGCGGCGAGCGCCTTAATCGATTCATTGCGTTAGGCGTCTTGGCGCCCGACTGCATCTCCTCATCGGCGTACGGGACCGAAGAGATCCTTACGCAGATGACGCCACTCATCGGCCTCGCTGCGTTCGCCCTCGTCGTGCCCATCATGTTCGTGATCATCGGTGTCTTGTTCTTCGTGACGACGTCCTACCTCGACGTGATCAAGTACTACACAACCGCCGGCGGAAGTTACGTCGTGGCGAGAGAGAACTTCGGCCCACGGATCGCCCAAATCGCCGCAGTGGCGTTATTGATCGACTACACGGTGACGGTCGCTGTGCAATGTTCGGCCGGCACCGCGGCCCTCGCGAGCGCGTTCCCCGCCTTTGGTCGTTACTCCGTCATCATCACCGTGGGCATCGTGCTCATTCTCATCTACGGGAACTTGCGCGGTTTAAAAGAAGCGGGGAGCTACTTCGCCTTCCCGACGTATTTCTACGTGACGATGCTCAGTCTCACTATCATCACCGGGTACGTGAAGAAGGCCACTGGGTCGCTGCACCATCTAGCCCAACCCGCCAACAACCTGCTCGTCGGTCACCACCTGGGCCAAAAGGGCACGGGCATCTTGATGGGCCTGGCCTTTCTCACCCTGCTGCGTGCTTACGCGAACGGCGGTTCGTCGCTTACCGGACTCGAGGCGATCTCTAACGGCGTGGCGAGCTTTCGACGGCCCGAGTGGCGCAATGCGCGTAAGACCCTGGTGCTGATGTCGTCGATCCTCGCGTTCTTGCTCGTGGGAACGACCCTGCTCGCATCCTGGACGCACGCGCTACCTCGTTTCAGTGGTTACCCGACCGTGGTGGCCCAAGAAGTGCGAGCGGTCTTTGGTAACAGCGGCATCGGCTCGACCATTTATTACCTGGTGATCCTTTCGGTCATTCTCATCCTCTACACGGGGGGCAACACCTCGTTCAACGGTTTCCCATTTCTCGCGAACTACGTCGCGAGCGACCGTTACCTGCCGCGCCAACTCACCAAGCGCGGTCACCGCTTGGCCTTCTCCAACGGCATCCTGGTGCTTGGAGTCGTGTCGCTCTCGCTCATCATCATCTTCAAGGCGCAGGTCAACTCCCTGATCGCCCTCTACGCCATCGGGGTCTTCACGGGCTTCACCATGGCCGGCGCGGGCATGGTTGCCCGACACCTACGCGAACGCACGGGCAAATGGCGCTGGGGGGTGGTCGTGAACGGGACCTCGGCCACGGTGACCGCACTCGTGGTGCTCATTTTCGTCGTGGCCAAATTCACCGAGGGTGCCTGGATCATCGTGATCGTGGGACCGCTTATGTATATGGCGTTAATCCGCTTTAACAAGCAGTACGAGCGCGAGGTCCAGGCCTTTGAGGCGAGCGCCACCGAAGAGAAGATGAACATCCGCACCAACCGGGTCGTCGTCTTCGTTGACTACTACGACCTGGCGACCGAACGAGCCCTGCAGTACTGCAACACGCTCAACGCCTACTCCACCCGGGCGGTTCATTTCGATATCGACCCGCTCGTCACGAAGCGCCTGGAGAGTCGCTGGGGCGCACCGGGCACCGCGTCTGCGAGCATCGGTCTCGAAATCGTTGAGTGTGAGGACCGACGCCTCGATCGCGCGGCGCTCGAACTCGTCGCGGACGTCGTGCGCGACCCGGACGTGTTCTGCATGGTGATATTGCCACGAAAGGGTTTCGTCTCGCGGCTCCAGAGACTCCTGCACGACCGGACCGCGGATGCGATCGCGGGTGCGGTCATGCACGTGCCACGTACGGCGGCGACGATTATTCCCTATCGATCTGGTCGCACGCGTCTCGCCCAGGGCGATATCCACGAAGCGCCGATCAGTGACGTAGTCGTGCGCGGCGGCGTGCGCGAGGAATCGCATCTCGAGGCGGACGTGAAACTGGCGCAGCGTTCGGGCGACGCCGATCCGATCGGTGGGCTGCACGAGCGAGAGTTCGCCGAGATCGCCGGCCGAGTGCGTGCGATGACGATCACCCGCGAGCGTGGAACCAATGAACTTCGTTGCGTGATTGCCGACAACACGGGTTCGGTGACCCTCGTCTTCCAGGGTCGATCGAGCGTTCCAGGAATCGAACGAGGTACGCGACTGCTGGTGCGCGGAACGGTGACGTCGCTTCGCCGAGAAGCGGTCATCCTCAATCCCCAGTACGAGATCGTCGCTGCTCCCCAGGGTGACGAATAACTCGCGTTTAGAATGTTTTATCAACGCACAACTGGTGTTTCGACCATTTCGTGACGTCGCTCGCGAGAGCATGGCGCGCTTGGGGTCCGAGACCTGTCTATCTTGTTAATCAAAAGAGTCGACGGTTGTGTGACGTAGCAGAGGTCGAGAGGAGGTGAGCATGGCGCGTGCGTTAGTCATTGTTGAGTCAGTCGCGAAGGCAACGCGTATTCAAGGCATGCTCGGTGACGATTACATCGTCAAGCCTTCGGTGGGTCACATTCGGGACCTTCCCCAGAGCGCAGCGGACATCCCCGCGTCGGTAAAGGGTGAGAAGTGGGCTCGGCTGGGCATCAACGTCGACGACCACTTCAAGCCCGTCTACGTGGTGTCGAGCGACCGAAAGAAGATCGTCGCTGAATTAAAGGCGGCGCTCAAGGAGGTGGACGAGCTCTACCTCGCCACCGACGAAGACCGTGAGGGGGAAGCCATTGCTTGGCACCTGCGCGAGGTCCTCAATCCCAAGGTGCCCGTCAAGCGGATGGTCTTTCACGAGATCACGCCGGGCGCCATCGCCAAGGCGGTGAGCGAGACCCGCGACCTGGACCTTCGCCTGGTTGACGCCCAAGAGGGCCGGCGCTTCCTCGACCGTTTGGTCGGTTACGAGGTTTCGCCCGTACTCTGGAGGGCCGTTGACAAGGCGCGCTCGGCCGGACGGGTCCAGTCGGTCGCCATTCGCCTGGTCTGTGAGCGCGAGCGCGAGCGGATGGCTTTTCGATCGGCGACGTGGTTTGACGTGAGCGCGGTCCTGACGGCTAAGAGCGCTGACTTCGAGGCGACCCTCGAATCCGTGAACGGGCTCACCCTCGCCACGGGCAAGAACTTCGACGCCTTGGGTCAACTCGACCACAAGGTCTCGGTCGAGGTATTGAGCGATGGCGCCGCCACCTCGATCGCTGAGCAACTGGTTGGCACTGACGTACGCATTGTCTCTATCGCGTCCACTCCACGTACCCAGCGTCCCCAGCCGCCGTTCATGACCTCGTCGATGCAGATCGAAGCGAGTCGAAAACTCCGTTTCGACCCCGAACGCACCATGCGAGCGGCTCAACGCCTTTACGAGCAGGGTTGGATCACCTATATGCGCACCGACTCGACCACCTTGTCCGACGAGGCGATCAACGCGGCGCGCACGATGGCGGCTTCGATGTTCGGTGACGACTACGTCACCGACGTGCCGCGCCGCTACGACCGAAAGGTCAAGAACGCCCAAGAGGCTCACGAGGCGATCCGTCCCGCGGGCGAGTCGTTTCGCACTCTCGACGAAGCCCAGGCCCAGTTAAACGGCGACGAGCTTGCCGTGTATGACCTCATCTGGAAGCGCACGATCGCGTCCCAGATGGTCGACGCCAAACTCACTCAGGACAAGGTCCGACTGGTGGCGACGTTGGCGTCGGTCGTGGACTTCCAAGGTCCCGTCGATTTGGGTTTGAGCGCCACGGGACTTCGCATCGAGTTCCCGGGCTTTCGTCGCGCGTACGTCGAGGGGACAGACGACCCCGAGGCCGAACTCGCCGATCAGGAGCGCATCTTGCCGGCTCTCGCCGAAGGGGAAGTCGTGCCCGTGCAGAGCGCGGAGTCCAAGGGTCACGACACGCAGCCACCCGATCGGTTTTCCGAAGCGACGCTGATCAAGAAACTCGAGGACCTGGGCATCGGGCGCCCCTCGACCTACGCGTCGGTCATGAAGACGATCGATCGTCGCGGGTACGTGTGGAAGAAGGGCAAGTCACTCGTGCCGGCGTTTCGCGCGTTCGCCGTGGTGAACTTGCTCGAGTACTACTTCGCGGACCTGGTGGATTATCAATTCACCGCCGAGATGGAAAGCCAGCTCGACGAAATCGCCGAGGGCAAACAAGACCTCGAGCCGTGGCTCTCGCGCTTTTACTTCGGGGACCCGTCGGCGGGTACCGAGCTCGCCCGATTGGGCCTCGAGCACATGACCCACGTGCAACACGAGTTCGACTTCGCCGCGATCAATTCGATCATTCTGGGCACCGCCCCCGACGGATTCCCGGTATCGGTGCGTTCGGGGCGCTACGGCCCTTACCTGATCCACGGCGATGACCGGGCCTCGATACCCGAGGCGACCGAGCCGGACTCGTTGACGGTCGAGCACGCGCTCGAACTGCTCGCCGCACCGAGTAACGATCGCGAACTCGGCGTCGACGACGCGACGGGCGAGACAATATTCCTTAAGGCTGGTCGCTACGGTCCCTACGTCCAAATAGGCGAGATGACCAATCCGAAGCAGAAGCCCAAGACGGCTTCGCTCTTCTCGACGATGTCGCCCGAAACGCTCACCTTCGAAGAGGCGAGCAAACTGCTTTCACTGCCGCGCGTGGTGGGCGACCACCCCGAAGGCGGCGAACCGATCCTCGCCCAGAACGGCCGTTACGGCCCGTACCTGACGTGGGGCAAGGACACGCGTTCCTTGGAGGATGAGGACCATATCTTCTCGATCGACCTTGACGGCGCCCTCAAACTCCTCGCCGAACCCAAGACTCGCGGACGAAGGGCCGCCGCGGGACCGCTTCGCGAGCTCGGTGAGGACCCGGTCACGAAGAAGAACGTCGTGGTACGAAATGGTCGCTTCGGGCTCTACGTCTCGGATGGTGAAGTGAACGCCACGCTACGCATTGGCGACCTACCCGAAACAATCACCCTCGACCGGGCCTGTGAATTACTCGCGGAACGACGTAACGCCGACCCCTCGACGCGACCACGAAAGTTCGCGAAAAAAGCTGCGAAGAAGACGACGAAGAAGGCTGCGAAGAAGGCTACCGCGAAGAAGGTGACCGCGAAGAAGGCTGCGAAGAAGGTGACCGCGAAGAAGGCTACCGCGAAGAAGGCGACCGCGAAGAAGGCGACCGCGGCCGAGAAGCGTGCGGCGGTCAAAGAAGGGGCCCAGGTGAACGCCGCGCTGGTGGCCAAGGCCCAGCACACGGACGACGAGTAATGGCGCGAGGGCTGTTCCTCGTTTTCGAAGGCATCGACGCGAGTGGTAAGAGCACCCTGGCCCGCCGCGTCGCCGCCCGTCACGGTGCACTGTTCACTTTCGAACCGGGGGACACGCCGCTTGGCACCGACCTGCGCAAGTGGCTGCTCGCCGACCCGACGCCGATGGAGCCTGAAACCGAGGCACTGCTCATGCTCGCCGACCGGTCCCACCACGTGGCGAGCGTGATCGCGCCGGCAATCTCCTCTGGCCAAGACGTCGTGTCAGACCGCTTCTTCGCTTCAACGCTGGCCTACCAGGGCTACGGACGAGGACTCGACCTGGCGGACCTTCGCGCCGCGACCGAACTCGCGATCGGCACCTGCGTACCTGATCTCACCGTGTTGATTGACCTCGACGTGGAAACCGCTAGCGAACGCAAGGTGCGCGACGCCCAAGACCGTTTTGAGACCTCGGACTTGGCGTTTCACCAGCGCGTGCGCGACGGGTATCTCGCCATGGCCGAGCGCTACGGCGACGCCTGGTGCGTCGTCGACGGCTCCGGGAGCGAGGACGAGGTGGTAGAGCTCGTCGAGTCCCGGGTCGCCACCTTGGCGTGGTCGAATGTCTGACGTCTTTGACGCATTGGTCGGACAGGACGCCGCTCAATCGGCGATGCGGGCCCACGTGCGCAATCCGGTGCACGCGTACTTGTTCAGCGGACCCGTGGGTTCAAGCTTGCACGACGCGCTCGTCGCCTTCGCCGCCGCTCTGCAATGCCCGAGGAATGGTTGTGGCACCTGTGAGGTGTGTCGACTCGTGCTCGAAGGCAAGGACACCGACGTCTACTTCGCCGAGCGCGCTGGGGTCTCGTGGCGGGTGGACGAACTTCGTGAAGCGGACCGAGTGAGTCGACGGCGTCCGCTCGGGAGAGGTTACCAGATCGTGGTGATTGAGGAAGTGGAACTCACCACGACCGGGGCGTCACCGTCAGCGGCGGCGCTGTTGAAGTCCTTGGAAGAACCGCCGAGTCGCACCATCTTCTTGCTGAGCGCCGAGGAACTACCCGAAGAACTCGCAACCATCGAGTCGCGTTGTGTCCAGGTGCGACTGCGCAGCCTGGGCGAAGACGACCTCGTGACGATCCTCACTCGCGAAGGCAATGATGAGCCCAGCACGCGCCTCGCCGCCGCTGCGGCGAACGGCAACGTGCGTCGTGCTCGGATACTGGTGTCCGACCATGGGCTCGGATCTCGTATCGCCGCGTGGCGAACGATCCCTGATCGACTGACCGGCACTTCGTCAGGTTCGGCCGCGCTCGCGAGTGAGATCTCATCGTCACTCGATCAGGCGATGGCGCCCCTTGCCCGACTCCAGGAGGAGGATCTGGAGAGCCGAGTTCGCGACGCCAAAGAGGTGGGACAGCGTTCGCTCGCCAACCGAAAAGAGCTCGAGGCGCAGTTCAAGCGCGAGCAGCGCCGTTTTCGAATCGACGAATTGCGCTTTGGACTCAGTACGCTCACCGACGTCTACCGCGACCGCCTTCACGAGAGTCTCGAGAGCGTCCAAGAGGGCGACGCGCGCGGCGAGTACCGGGTGGGGGCGTCGCTCGCCGCGATCGACGTGCTTTGCGCCACCAACGAGCGCCTCTCTTCTAATATCGACGAAACCCTGCTTTTGAACGATTTGATGCTTTCGCTGATGGCGCTCTAGGTGCGACGCGCTCGGACTTGAGCGGCACTTCGGGTAGAGTTGCTACTCGCGCCTGGGTAGCTCAGTCGGTAGAGCAACGCATTCGTAATGCGTAGGTCAGGAGTTCGAATCTCCTCCCAGGCTCCATTCAAACTCGTCTGGCCGCTTGGACCCTACGGTCTCGTTTCCTCGATGCATCGAGCGAAATCCTTGGAGCGTTCGAGCCAATTCTCGTAGCGGTCGAAGCTGGGCGCGGCGGGCGAGAGCAGTACGACGCCCGCCCCCGCGAGGAAGCTTCGGGCGCGGTACACCGCGTCGAACATCGATTCGACGACGAAGACATCGACATTGGTGTCGTTTCCGCGTAGTTCGCCTGCGATTCGTCGACCGGCGTCACCCATGGCGATGACGCATGTCGGCGCGTCGCGGTCTCGGATGGTTTCGGCGAGTTCGCCGTACTCGACGCCGCGGTCCAGGCCTCCGACGATCAGGGCCACGGCGTCGTCGGAAAAGACGTGCAGGGCGGCGATGGTCGGCAAGGCCGTGGTGGCCAGACCGTCGTCGACGAAGCGCAGTGTAGAGCCCGACGCTATTTCGCGCGCGACGAGGGTGAGCCTTCCTGGTAGTGGCACGAAAGTCGCTGCTCGTTCGACGATCCGTGCGCGCAGCTCGTCGGGGGATTGCTGGGTGAGTGAAGAGACGACCGCGAGCGCGAGCGCGACGTTCGTGTGGTTGTGCTGTCCGAGGAGTCCTAGGGCCTCGGCGAGATCGCTCGTGTCGGTGGCGACGAAGTGGACGGCCCCGCCTAGTTCGCCCGCTTCGTCAAGCTCGCGAAAGAGTAAGACGTCGGGAACCCAGGTTTCGTGCTCGCCGGTCGCTCTCGTGAGCGAGAGCTTGTCGTTGCGGTAGATGTCCAGCGAACCATGCCAGTCGAGGTGGTCTGAGCCGAGGGAGGTAACGACGACGGTCTTGGGGGCGACGTCGATATCAACGCATTGGAAGCTCGAGACCTCGAGGGCGAGCCAGCCCACCGAGGTATCCAGAGCGGGGTCGTAAGGGGGTTGGCCGAGATTACCCAGCGCGAGTGCCCGCGCATCGGAGCACTCGAAGAAGAAAGCAATGAGCGACGTGGTGGTCGACTTGCCCTTGGTCCCGGTGACCGCGACGACGCGCGCTCGCTCGGTGTCGTGGAGCCAGAGATTGAGCGCCGACGTCACGCGGACGCCACGGCGTTCGAGCTCGAGGACGTCATAGCGACGCCGAGGGATCCCCGGACTCTTTAGAACGACGTCACATGTTTCTAGCGCCTCGAGCCCGCCCTCGCTGCTCTGAATCACCCCGGGTCCGCGACCTACCGCGTCGTCGACGAGCACCAGCGAAGACGCCACGTCGACCAGGCGCTCGTGGGTGGCACGGCCCTCGACGCCGTAGCCGAGGATCCCCACGCGCTTGCCCGCGAGATCAGCGAAGCCAGTGGGCCGGAACACGGCTCGCTCCTTGGGGTTCGAGCAGTTCTTCGAACGTGCGATCCGGGATCGCGAGTAGCGCAGTCTCGGATAGAAACTTGACTTCGGCCCATTGCGTCGAGGCGGCTACTCGCGCGAGCGCCACCGCGCTCTCGCTCGGGTCGCCGACGCACTCGAAGGGTTTGTGATCGTGACCGATTCCCACGAGGGAACGCAACTGATCTTCTCGAGCGGGGTCGGCGAGTGGCTCGGAGTGAAAGATGGCGCGCAGTTCTTCGCGCGATAAGAAGGGCGCCAAGACCAAGTTGATGAACAGACACTTGTCGCAGGCGCCGCACCACGTTGAGAGTCGCTGTGTCTGGTCCTGATTGAACGCGCGGTTGCAACTACGAAAGACGTGGTGGTAGGCAACTTGCTCGGAGAACTTCTTCGCCACCCACAGTTCGCTTCGATCGCGCAGAAAACTCGCGACTACGAGTCCGTCACCAATTCGCTCCTGAACCGCATTCGCGATGAGTTCTTCGGCGATCCAGGATTTAGACCACTGGTGGTTCACGTCGCGATCCTTCCAACGGAGGTTCGGTTCGGACGCGGAGTGTTCGTTGCTCATTACGACGCCACCACGTCCGCTGGCGAGCGCGGCGATCGCCGCGAGCATCGTGACCATCGCCGTCACGGGCACGTGACCGCTGAAGAATTGCGCGTCGCCCTTCAAGATCGCCGGGTCGAGCGTGCGCTGGGCGCGCAGAACGGGCAGACCAGTGACGGCGGCGGTCTGTTCGAGTGGTGCGAAGCGACCACCCGAGGGGCTGACGACGAAGAGGGCCTGATCGAGTTGTGACGAGAGTTGCGTGGTGGTGACGACCGAGTCGATACCTCCGCCGAAGGGAGTAAGAACCTTGTGGGGGTCGCTCGTCACGGGGTGTTGTTCGAGGGGCGACCCTCCCGTGATCCTTACGTCCTCGAGCGAGAGGTCGTTGCGGTAGGCGAATTCTCCGAGCCCGTCCAAAACGGCCGCGCGCAATAATGCGCTACCCGCTGTTCCAAGTGGCGTTGAACCCAAATCGATACTTCGAGCGGCCCCGGCCTTGTAGTAGGAAAGACCCGCTAGGAGGTGCCAAAGTTCGGCGAGAGACCGCACGGCCGGCTGGTCGAGCGGCCCTACGCCTTCGAAGTTGATGGTTTCTTCGAAGCGCCGCTCGTCCAATTCGTAGTGACCCTTCAGTGTGTTGCGCTCGATCTCGAGATCGACGTAACGAAAGACGTCTGCGCGGCGTTTCACCTGCGGGCCGGGTTCATGTCCTCTCATGCTACGACGACCTTCTGGCGACCAGGGCAAAACGTCCACACGGTTGCTGGGCGCGCGCGCTGTAGAAGGTAGTGGTCTCGTCGGTGCTCTCTTCACAGACCGACACGTGCTCGTCGCGTAATCCCAAACCAACCAGTAGCAGGGCAGCGACCGTGCGAAGGTCGAGCAGCGAACGGTCTCCTTGATCGGCGTGCACCGCTCCGGGCAGATCGCGAAAGTATTCGGCCACTTCGGGGCCGACCTGGTAGCGCCGCGCCGAGATCGAGGGCCCGAGCAGTGCGCGCACCGACGAGGGTTCAGTGAAGCGCTCGAGAGCGTTGCTGAGTACTTCACCCTTTAGCCCGCGCCATCCCGCGTGCACGACGGCGAAGTCCGCGGAGTCGGGGTCGACTAGAAGGATCGGCACGCAGTCAGCCACCATGATCGCGAGGGCGAGGTCCGAACGCGCGCTGAAGAGCCCGTCGGCCTTCTCGATTGAAGTCCCCACTTGCGCGTCAACAATACGGGCGCCGTGCACTTGATCGACGAAGATGAGGTGATCGGCCCTGATGCCCACGGCGCGAGCGACTCGTTCGCGATTCTCGGCGACGTCAACCGGATCGTCGCCAACGTGCAGGCCGAGGTTGAGCGACTCGTAGGGACCTACGCTCACCCCGCCGAAGCGGTCGGTCACGAACGCTTCGACACCCCATTGGCGAAAGGTCTCGGCGCAGTGGACTCGAAGAAGACCGCGCTCTTCGCAGTGAAGCTTCAGTGGGACTGGCACGTCGGGCAGATTCCGTTGAGTTCGAGCACGTGGCGAAGGTCGCGGTAGCCGTGCTTCGCCGCGATCTCGTTCGCCCAGAGCTCGAGATCGGGCGCGTCCACTTCGACCGTCGCGCCACAAACCCGACAGGCCAAGTGGTGATGGTGGATGTCGATCACGCAACGCCGGTAGAGGGTCTCGCCCCGGTCGGTCATCACCAGATCAACGTCGTCGCCTTCGGCCAGTTTCTTCAGTTGTGTGTAGACCGTCGCGAGGGCAATAGCACCTCCGTTCTTCGTGATCAGACCGTGTAGGTCTTGAGCGCTCACGAAGCCCTGCACTTGGCTGAGGGCACTGATCACCTCGCGGCGCTGGGCGGTATTTCGCGTCGAAGTCACACGGGAAGCCTAGCGGCTCTCGCTTGTTTTCTGGAACGGTTCCAAGTAACATATCTAGAATGATTCCAGGAAGGACAGCCGGGCGGGACCGCACGTGGTCCATTGCGATGCGCTGGCTGTGTGGCGTCGCTCTCCTTGGAGCATCGTTGGCGCAGGCGACGAGTGGGGACGCTTCGTCAAAGAGCCTGATCCAAGCGGTCGGAGCGGAGAACGAGTACGCCAACGTGATCGCCCAAGTTGGTGGGCGCTACGTCAGTGTGACCTCGATCATGAGCAACCCGAACACCGACCCGCACACGTTCGAGGTCAGCACCAGCGTCGCGCGCGAGGTCGCGTCCGCACAACTGATCGTCCAAAACGGCGTGGGCTACGACACGTTCATGCAACAACTCGAGTCAGCATCGCCCAGTAGTTCGCGCAAGGTCATCAGTGCCCAGGCTCTGCTGGGACTGCCCACGAGCACGAAGAATCCGCACCTCTGGTACAAACCAGCCACGATGACCCTCGTCGCCCGGTCCGTTGAACACGACCTCGCACAAGTCGATCCAGGACACGCCACGTACTTCAAGCAACGGCTCGCGACATTTGACAAGTCGCTCCTTTCTCTTGGGCACGTCGTCGCGGCGTTTCGCGCGAAGTTCAAGGGCGACAAGGTGGCGACCACCGAGCCAGTGGCCGACTACCTCTTGACGGCGCTCGGACTGGACAACGTGACGCCATTCTCCTTTCAAGCAGACATCATGAACGGTGTCGATCCGAGTCCCGAGGACATTGCCTTCCAAGAGAAGCTCTTCACTTCAGACGTCGTGAAGGTCTTTTGCTACAACGCCCAGGTGAACAGCCCGGTCACGATCTCCTTGCGGAATCTGGCGAAGTCGTCCCACGTGCCGATAGTGGCGGTCTACGAGACGATGCCCGTTCCGGGCTACGACTACCAGAAGTGGATGCTCGCCGAAATCCATTCGCTTACCTCGGCACTCGAGCGGCGCGTTTCAACCACATCACTCTAGGGAGGAAGGTCTCATGGTTGGTATTGACCTGTTAGAGGTGGTCGACGTCGACGTCGCACTCTCGGGGCGCATGGTCCTGCGTGACGTCAACTTTCGCATCGACCACGGCGAGTTCACGGGACTGATTGGTTCGAATGGCGCGGGTAAGACCACGTTGTTGCGCGTGCTTTTAGGACTGCAGGACGTCGTACGCGGACGCGTCTTGGTCCACGGCGAGCCCATGACCCGATCGAACAGTTCGGTGGGCTATGTTCCCCAGAAGGTTCTCTTCGAGTCCGACGTGCCAGTACGGGTGCGCGATTTTGTCGCTCTGGGGATCGACGGGAACCGGTACGGGTTGGCGCGACGTTCGCGCCACACCTACGAACTGGTCGACGAAATGCTCGAATCGGTGGAGGCAGCGGCCTTCGCGAACCGGCGTATCAGTTCGTTGTCGGGTGGTGAGCAGCAGCGAGTGTTGATCGCCCACGCGCTCGTGAGCAAGCCTGAACTCTTGCTCCTCGACGAGCCACTCGCCAACCTCGACCCGGGCAGCGCCCAGGAGATCATCCAACTCCTGCACTCGGTCGTGACGAATCAGCACGTGGCGATTCTCTTGTCGGCGCACGAGATGAACCCACTGTTGCCAGTCATGGACCGGGTGGTCTACGTCGCCAATGGGCGTGTGGCGAGTGGCACGACCGAAGAAGTCGTCCAGCCCGAGGTGTTGAGTGCGCTCTACGGCCATCACGTCGACGTGCTGCGCGTTCACGGTCGCGTGCTCGTCGTGGCTGGTGGCGATGAGCGCGGCGATTCGCTGGTGGCTGACCATCCCGCGGTGGTGCTCGAGTAATGGTGCGCTGGATCCTCGAGCCGGGACTATTCTCGAACGGCACGGTGCGCACGGCTCTTCTGCTGGGTGCACTCGTGTCGGTCGTGTCAGGTGTCGTCGGCATCTTCACCGTGCTGCGAGGACAGTCCTTCGCCGGACACGCTCTCACCGACGTCGCGACGGCCGGCGGATCCGGGGCGGCACTCGCGTCGTTGTCGCCTCTCCTGGGCTTTATCGGCGGCGGGGTGATCGGCGCGGGAGCCATGGACGCAATCGGGGTCCAGCGCGTGAAGGACCGCGACGTCGCCACCGGAGTGGTCCTCGGCGCCGCGACCGGGCTCTCGGCGCTCTTCCTCTACTTGATAACACTGCAGACTTCGACGACTGGTTCGACCCAGTCGATACTGTTCGGCTCGATATTCACGGTGGGACCCTCGACGCTGCCCGACGTCGCGTTGCTCTCTGTCGTTGTGCTCGTCGGCGTCATGGTCATCCGACGCCCGCTCTTGATGGGCTCGATCAGTCCCGAACTCGCTGCCGCGCGCGGTGTTCGCCTGCGAATGGTCGGTATTGCCTTCATGGTCATGCTCGCCGCGGCGGTGGGGCTCTCGGCGATAGCCATTGGTTCGATTCTCTCCACGGCCCTGCTAATCGGACCACCGGCGAGCGCGCTCAAGGTTGTGTCGCGGCTCTCGCACGCAGTCGTGCTCGCGAGTGTCCTGGGCGTGATGGCGACCTGGTTGGGCATCGTGTTCGCCTACGACAGTTACTACTGGTTCGGGTCGGGTCGAGGTCTGCCCGTCAGCTTCTTCGTGGTCGCGGACGTTCTGGTGGAGTTCGTCGCCGTGAACCTCGTCGCACGACGACGGCGTCTGCGCGTCGTCGAGGAGCCCGCAACGACCGCGATGCCCGAGCAAGTGGGGTGGATCTAAGTGTTCTCGAGCTTCATGACCAACGCGTGGATCAGCGGGACAATCATTGCGTTGCTCGCCGGAGCGGTGGGTTTCTTCGTCGTGCTGCGAGGTTCCGCCTTCGCCGCGCACGCCATTCCCAACGGTGCGTTCGCCGGCGCGGCGGGCGCGAATCTCGTCGGGATCAATCCGCTCTTCGGTTTGGTGGTTTTCGCCCTCGGCGCGGCGTTTGGTATCAGTTCGATGAGTCGTCGTACGAGGAGCGACGTGGCGACCGCGCTGGCACTGGTTATGATGCTCGCCCTGGGCGCGGCGTTCCTCGCCACGAGCAGCGCTTATGAGCCAGCGGTGAATGCGCTGCTCTTTGGCGAGATCCTTGGCGTGAGTTCGAGCGAGATCCTGCCCGTCGTGGTCCTCGCCGTGGTGTGCGCGCTCGGGTTGACGCTGCTCTACCGGCCACTGCTATTCAGTTCGATCGCGTCTGAACTCGCCGTCGCCAAGGGAGTCAACGTCCGTCTGATCGACACGCTGTTCCTCGTGGTCGTGGCGTTGTCGTCAGCCTTGGCGGTACCAGTGGTGGGCGCGCTTCTCACTTTCTCGCTGATGATCGGACCCCCGGCCGCGGCGCGGATCGTGACCAGCAGCGCGCACCGTGCGCTCGCGCTCTCGGTGGTGTTTTCGCTGCTCACCCTGTGGGCGGCGGTGGCGAGTTCGTACTGGACGGACCTACCGATCGGCTTTTTCGTGGGCACGATGAGCGCCGCGATCTACCTCGCGGCGAGGGCGTGGATGCGGCTGGATTCTCGGCGCTCGCGACGCGCGCTTGCGTAACCTACGGACGTGAACCTCCAAGAGAGCTTGCTCGCCCAATGCCGCTTCCCCTCGGGCACGCACGGCGTCGATCTCGCGGTGTCGGGTGGACCTGATTCGCTGGGACTCCTGCTGCTCGCCAAGGCCAAGGGCTTGGAGATCCACGTTCACCACGTCGACCACCACGCCCGTCCCTCGAGCGGGCAAGAGGCCAATGCCGTGCGTCAGATCTGTGAGCGTCTGGAGGTCTTGTTCACGCTGCACGACGTGACGGTAGAGCCTGGAGCGAATTTCGAGGCGAGGGCGCGCGCCGCGCGCCGTGACGCGCTGCCGGTGGGGGTGCTCACGGGCCACACGATGGACGACCTCGCCGAGACGGTGCTGCTTAACATGATGCGTGGCGCGGGTATCGATGGTCTCTCACCCTTGGTCGGCGATCCGACCAAGCCCCTGATTGAGGTGCGACGAAACGACCTGCACTACTTCGTCGCGGACTCGAACTTCCAGCCGCTCTACGACGAGACCAATGACAGTCCCGACTTTCGCCGAAACCGGGTACGCCACGAACTGATCCCGATTCTCTGTGACGTGGCGGGTCGCGACGTGGTGCCACTGCTCGCGCGACAGGCCAGCGTGATCCACGAGGAGCGGGCCTGGCTTGATGAAATTTCTGCTCCGGACCTCGCGCGAGGACTCGGTGACGTCGATTGCCGCGAACTTCGCGCGTGGCCCAGCGCGCGTCTTCGTCGCTGGCTGCGCGTGCAACTGAGTGCCCACGACGCTGACGGCGTGCACCCTCCGTCGTCGGACGAGATCGAACGCGTGCTGGGCGTGGTGAGGGGCGAAGTCGTCGCGACCGAGCTCGCCGGCAAGAGACGACTGTCGCGCAGCGCTCAACGTCTCACGCTCGAGTAGTGACTCCACTACTCTCGTTGCATGGGTCATCATCCACCAGAGGACTTCACGGCACGGTGGGCGCAGCACGAGTTGGGCGAGGTGGTCGTTTCGGCTAAAGAGGTGCACGAGCGCGTGCACGAGCTCGGCCGCCAGATCACCCAGGATTACGCCGGGCACCCACCGCTGCTGGTCTGCGTCTTAAAGGGCGCGATCAACTTCATGGCGGACCTGATGCGCGCCATTGAACTCCCGGTCGAGGTCGACTTCATGGCCGTCTCCTCCTACGGCGCCGCGACCAAGACCAGCGGGGTCGTGCGAATCGTGAAGGACCTCGACGTCGACCTCGCGGACCGCGACGTGCTCATCGTCGAAGACGTGGTCGATTCGGGGCTCACGCTCAACTACCTGCGCCAGTACCTAGGCGCTCGAAGCCCCAAGAGTCTCGAGGTGTGCGCCCTGCTCTTAAAAGAGGGTGAGCAGCGTGTCGAACAGTCACTCAAGTACGTGGGATTCAGCATTCCCTCGGACTTCGTGGTGGGCTACGGACTCGACGTGAACGAGCGTTACCGCAACCTCGACGGGATCTACACCTTCGTCGGAAAGGCCTGATCGTGGTCGACCAGTCCCGGGTCCAAGGCCTAATCCGAGAACTCCTCGAAGCCATTGGTGAGGACCCCACTCGTGAAGGACTGTTAGAGACACCGCGTCGGGTGGCGGACATGTACGTCGAGCTCTTCGAGGGGCTCGAGGCTGATCCGGGCGAGCACCTGCGCGTCACGTTCGAGGCCAGCCACGACGAGATGGTCATGGTGCGCGACATACCCTTCACGTCGCTATGTGAGCACCACCTCGTTCCCTTCACGGGCCTTGCGCACGTCGCCTACTTGCCCGGTCCCGATGGGCGCATCACGGGGCTGTCCAAGATGGCCCGGCTCGTCGAGGGTTACGCCCGACGACTCCAGGTCCAAGAGCGCATGACCACCGACATCGTCGAGGCGATGGAACGTGAGCTGCATCCCAAGGGAACAATCGTCGTCATCGAGGCTGAGCATTTTTGCATGTCAATGCGTGGCGTGAAGAAGGCCGGTTCGACGACCGTGACGTCTGCCGTGCGCGGGGTCTTTCGCGATGACGCGGCCTACCGGGCCGAGGCCCTGCAATACATCCATCAACGAAGGTCCACGTGGCGCTGAGCCCCCTCGTGATGGGCATCGTGAACGTGACTCCCGATTCGTTCTACGCCACCGCTCGCACCGAGGCGACCGACGCGGCGATCAGACGGGGGCGAGAGCTCTTTGACGTGGGTTGTGATGTCGTGGACGTGGGGGGCGAGTCAACGCGTCCGGGCGCCGACGTCGTCGAAGAGCCAGAGGAGATGGCAAGGGTGGTGCCGGTGATTCGCGAACTCGCCCACTACGGTCCGGTCTCGGTGGACACCAAGAAGGAAGCGGTCGCGCGCTTCGCGGTAATCGCTGGTGCGACGATCATCAACGACGTCTCTTCGACGTTGCTCGGACTGGCCGGCGAACTGGACGTGGGCTACGTGGCGATGCACGCCAAGGGCGACCCCAAGACCATGCAACTCAATCCGACCTACGAGGACGTCGTCGAAGAGGTGGCGGCGTTCTTGGGCGACGTCGCCGCTAAGGCCCGGGACCTGGGCGTGAGGCCCCTGTGGATTGATCCGGGCATTGGCTTTGGTAAGACGGTCACGCACAATCTGGCCCTGCTCGCCAACATTCGACGCCTCGTGGACCTCGCCCAAGAGTATGGCGCGGGCGTGATCGTGGGCACGAGTCGAAAACGGTTTCTCGGTGTACTGGGTGCCCACGAACTTGACGTGGACGAACGACTCGAGGGCTCGATCGCGACCGAAGCCTGGGCGATGCTCGAAGGTGTCAGTATGGTGCGAGTACATGACGCTGTCGCCGCCGTGCAGCTACGTGAGTTGCTCGTGCGCCCCGTCGAGGAGGTTGTCTCGTGAGGGGAAAGTGGGCCGCCGGCATCGAGCCGCGGAGTTTCACCTGGGTCTACAAGGGAATCCTTGCGGTGTCGGAGCGACCGGGCGGCTCGACGACCGTGCACCGTCGGGTGCGCCGCGACGAGGAACTGTTGTGGCTGAAGCACCAGGGCTTCGGACGGGTCATCTCAATCCTGCCCGAGATGCAGAATCTGACCACGTACTTCGAGCACGGTCTGACCGCGAGCCATTACGCGTTGCGTGGAGGGCCCCAGCAACGCGAGGTCCTCGAGGCGTGCTACCAGGACATGGCGAACTCCATGAGTTCGAACGTCATGGTGCTGTTGCACAGCGACGAGGTATCAGACCGCTTGCTCGGGGTGATCGCTGGTTACCTGGTCTGGACCAAGAAGGCGCCCACCGTGCCCACGGCGGTCGCGCTCGTCGAGCGTCTCTTCAAGCGGTCGATCGGGCCCGAAGGACGGACCGTCCTCTTTGATCTGCCCGAGGCACCGTGAAGGACGTCATTGAACTACGCGAACTGCGGGTGGACGCCATTGTCGGCGTGCTCGAGCGTGAGCGTCGGCGCGCTCAACCGCTCGCCTTTGACATCGACCTTCATCGTCCCTTCGCTGCGGCGGCGAAGAGCGATGACCTCGCCAAGACCACCAACTATGCCGCGGTCTTGAAGCTGACGACCAAGGTCGCGGTCGAAGGAAAGTTCTTGTTGCTCGAGACGCTCGCCACCCGGGTGGCCAAGAAGATCCTCGAGTTCGATCCCGCGATCAAGTCGGTGAGCGTGGGTGTGCGAAAGTTGCAGCCTCCGGTCGAGGAGGACGTCGCGACTGTGGGTGTGCGCACGACACTGTCGAGGTAGCGTGCGTCTCGCGTACCTCTCGCTCGGTTCGAACCTGGGCGAGCGCGCCGAACACCTGCGTGAGGGTGTTCGCGTCGTGGCTGGCACTGACCTCTATCGCCTTTCGAGGGTCTACGAGACCGAGCCGGTGGGTGGCGTTGTCCAGGACGACTTTTGGAACCTGGTCCTCGAGTTGGCGACTGAAGCAACGCCGCGCGAACTCTTAGAGCGCGCCCAGCGCGCCGAAGTGGCTCGAGGTCGTACCCGCGAAGTGCACTGGGGACCTCGAACGTTGGACGTGGACGTCCTTTTGGTGGGCGAGGAGACGAGCGAGGACCCCGAGTTACTCCTGCCTCATCCGAGGATGTACGAACGCGCATTCGTCCTGTACCCCTTGGCCGAACTCGCGCCGGCACTCGTGAGCGGCGAGCAACTCGCCGCGTCGAACGGGCGGGTCGTGGCACTGGGTACACTCGAATCGTTGCGCTAACACCGAACGGCACCCCCGGGGCCGGAACGGATCGGAGCATTTATGAGAAGCACCATCATCGGCACCGGCCGCGCTGGTACCTCGTTCGCGCGCGCCCTGGGTGACGTGGGACATCGGATCCAACTCCTCTCGCACCACGAAGTGAGCCGGCTGGACTCGCCCGAAGTGGTCTTGCTCTGCGTGCCCGACGACGAGATTGCGAACGTCGCACTCGAGATCACACCCAGCGAAGACTTCGTGCTCTGCCACGTGGCGGGCTCGCGGAACCTCGACGTACTAAAGGGCCACACGCGCGTAGGTTCGTTGCATCCGCTCATGACGTTGCCCTCGGGTGAACTCGGCGCGAAGCGACTGATGGGCGCCACGTACTGCGTCAGTGGTGACCAAGTGGTTGTCAGGGTCGTCGAGTCGCTCCACGGACGCGTGATCACTCTTCGTGACGACCAGCGAACCCTCTATCACGCCACCGCGACGGCGGCGTCGAACTATCTGGTCGCTCTCATGGGTCACGTACAGCGTCTCGCCGAGAGCGCGGGATTGGCGCTCGAGGACTTCCTGGCGCTCAGTCGTCAGGCGCTCGAGGACGCGTTCGAGGTGGGTCCCGAACAGGCGTTGACCGGTCCGGCGTCGCGCGGTGACCTGGCCACGATCG